>Ga0255277_1000045_pt1 | contig 15660 bp, 5 predicted proteins | sample AtltaT_7_FD_183709 | JGI IMG/M metagenome (GOLD analysis project Ga0255277, IMG submission 183709) | Metatranscriptome of freshwater microbial communities from Altamaha River, Georgia, United States - Atl_Cont_RepA_8d (Metagenome... | ecosystem: Environmental > Aquatic > Freshwater > River... | reverse complement strand
CGACGCTCAACAGCAGTCTTCAAGAGTTGCAGGCGAAATGGACGGCCTCTCAGGCGGTTTTGACGAGTCAACTCGAGGCCCTGGCCAAGGAGAATGCATCGCTGAAGCAATCGGTTCAGGTGCTCTCAGCACCGACACGGTCGGGGTGGATGGCGGCTTCGTTCAGTCCGGCCGATCCGGATCTGGTGCGCGATGGGTTCTCGCTGGTTTCCACCGTGCCGGCCCCAGGTTGGGTATTGGGGTCGTCAAACAGTGCGCCCACCGCCCGATCCGGCGCCTCTTCGGTGTGGACGGGTCAGGAATGGATCCTCTGGGGTGGACAGGCCGCAGGCAATCTTCCCGTCAAGACGGGGGCCCGGTATCGCCCGGACCTCGACCTGTGGTCGACGGTCACCACCTTGGATGCTCCGGTGGAGCGATCGGGGCATTCGGCGGTTTGGACCGGCAAGGAAATGATCGTGTGGGGAGGGGTCAATCGAGGGATTTACCTCAATGGAGGGGCCCGATACACGCCCACCCCGCAAGGGTGGGTCACCGTCAACACCGCTGGGGCTCCGTCGGCTCGGACCGGGCAAGCGGCGGCTTGGACGGGGCGGTACATGGTGATCTTCGGCGGGCGGAACAACGCCGGAATGCAGGCGGACGGTGGTTTGTTTGATCCCTCCGGCAATGGATGGTCTGCATTGCCGTTGAACGGAGCGCCTCCGGGAGCCCGCATGGGGGCGACGATGATTTGGACCGGGAATGCCCTGATTGTCTGGGGAGGTTTCTCGAACACCGGTCACTGGGCCTCCGGCGCCGTGCTCCCGTTCGATGCCCAAGGCGTGCCCGGAGCTTGGACCAACTTGGCGGCACCGTCGGGATTTTCGGGTCGGATGGGTCATGTCGGTGTCTGGGACGGCCAGCGCTTGATCATCTGGGGTGGGCGCAGCAGTTCCGGTCAGGTTCTGGGCGATGGGGCCGTTTGGGATTCTGTCACCGGAGTGTGGACCGTTCTGGATAAGACCGGTGCTCCGACGCCCCGGTTCGATGCCGCGGGCGCATGGACCGGTGAAGAACTGGTGGTGTTGGGTGGGAGCACATCGATGGTCTCGGCCGGCATCACCGCGACGGGTGCCGCTTGGAGGCCCGGTACCGGCTGGCGTCCGTTGCCTGTGCCCGTGGCTGGAACGGCCCGGAGTGCCGCTCTCTCCGCTTGGACGGGTTCGTCTCTTCTGGTCTTTGGCGGAAGCTCACCGACGGGCTTTCCGGTGTCGGATCTCCAACGGTTGGAGGTCCGCTCTCCTTGGTACCTCTATCGGCGCGGCGCGCTTCCGAACACGACTTCGTCGGCCTCCACCCCATGAAACCCTCAATTTCGCCCAGTCTTGGAGTTCTCCTGCTGATTCAGATCCTCTGGATCCTTCCTGCGAGTTCCCAGTGGATCACGCAGACGAACTTGCTGAAAGGCGGATGGAACGCCGTGTATCTGCACGTCGACGCCAGCCATGCTCCGATCTCCGAGGTCCTTTCGGCCGCGACCGATGTGGATGAGGTTTGGCTGTGGTCGCCCCCCTCGGGCGAACAGTTCTTCGACAGCCCGCAGGCGCCGACGGAATCGGGTTCCCAATGGTCCAAGTGGACCCGCTCGCTGGGGGCTTCTTCTCCTCTGCAGCGGCTGATTCCCAATTCGGCCTACTATGTGCACGTGACCGACTCCAAGACCGACTACGCTTGGGCGGTCAAGGGCAAGCCGGTGGCTCCGCGCTACCAGTGGTCGAGCTCCGGGCTCAATTTCATCGGATTTTCAACGCCCTCAGGTCCGATGGGTTATGAACGCTTTTTCCTGCCGGCACCCGCCTTGACGGAATCGTCGGAGATCTACCGGTCTCCGGGCGGGGCCTTCGGTACGGGCAATCCGCTCCGCTTGTTCGACTTCGCACGCACCACGTTCAACCGGGGCGAGGCGGTTTGGATGCGGGTCAATACGGGTTTCAACCGCTATTTTGGCCCCTTCGAGATCAGTCTTCCGGGCTCTCGAGTCATCTCGTTCGGTTCGGAGGGCACCCAGTACAGCTTCCGTCTCCGCAATCAGTCGGCCACCACCAACGTCATCACGCTGCGTCTGATCGCCTCGGAGACCCCGCCCTCCGGGCAAACCAACATCGTGGGGGCTCCTCCGATCCTGGTGCGTGGAACCTTGGATCCGGCTACTTTACTGTACAGTTCGGTTCCGCTCATCGCGGATACTCCCAACTCCGACACCGGAACGTTCACTTGGACACTTCCCCCCAAAGGAAAACCCGGATCCGATGTCCAAGTCGTGCTGGGCCTAGCGCGTGATCAGATGCTGGGCAATCCGGGGGAACTCAGCGCCGGGGTGCTCCAGTTGACCGATGATCAAGGTTTGATGCGCATTGATTTGGGTGTCGCCGCCGTGAAGGGGTCGTTGGCGGGGTTGTGGGTGGGCGAGGCCCAGGTTTCTCAGGTGGTTCAATACCTGGTGAATTTCGAACGGGATCCGGTGGGCAAACCGGTGATCAAGCTGACCGAGAAAGACGGAGCCTATGCGGCATTGAGCACCAACGCCATTCTGGGCTCCGTGCCTCGTGCTTTCCCGCTCCGATTGATCATGCACGACGACGGCACCAACAGCGTCCTGCTGCAGCGGGTGTTCCTGGGCTCCGACATCACCACCAATCCGATCGTGGCCACAGAGCAGCGGTTCTTGGATCCCGACCGCCTCGGATCGGCCCGCCGCATCTCGGCCGCACATTTGCCTTGGAGCGCCGCGAACACTCCCTGGCCCCTGATCTTGGAGAGCAATGTCTACCGAGCCAGCATCGTGACTCCCTACGACTCGGTCGGGGTCAACCCGTTTGTGCACCAATACCATCCGGATCACGACAACCTCAACGCCTCATTCACTCAGATCCTTCCCAAGGGTCGCGAATCCTATGGGATCACCCGGACCATCTGGCTGAGCCCCCAAGTGGCGGCCACCGATTACCTGGGACAGACGGCCGGATCCTTGGAGCGCAAGGGCATTTACGACGAGACCATCACGGTCGAAGGCGCCGGTGGCAGCAGTCGCACCTTCAAGGTGGTTGGCACATTCACGCTCAACCGGATCAGTACCATCTCCCAGCTTACCCGATAACTTTTCAACACCTGAGTCACCATGATTCAACCAATGAACTCAACGAGTATGTGTTCCAAGAAAACGGCCGCCGCGTGGTTGGCCCCGTTGCTGTCCGCCAACGCTTGGATGGGGGTCGTTCTGGCGATCTGCCTGGGGGCCTTGGGTCTTGAAGTCCGGGCCCAGAGTCCCAATGGCTTTCCGCCCAACCTGATGACCTACCAGGGGTATCTGGTGGACGCCAACGGCAACCCGCTGGCGCCGAGCAACCCCATCAATTTCACGGTCGTTTTCCGCATCTATGCGACCTCCACCGGAGGCAGCGCGCTGTGGGCCGAGTCGCAGACGGTGACCGTCGACAAGGGCAACTTCTCCGTCGTGCTGGGTGAGGGGGGCGCGCAGGGCAGTGAACCGCGTCCGGCCTTGTCCACGGTGTTCACGTCGAGCACCGCTTCCGACCTCTACATCGGCATCACCGTCAACGGGTTGTCCGGCGGCAACACCGAGATCCTGCCCCGGTTGCGCCTGTTGACATCGCCGTATTCCTTCCTGGCCCGTGCCGCCAATGGCTTGGCCGGCAGCGACGGCGCTTCCCTGATCGCTTCGGACGCCGGTCGTCTGCGCATCAGCCAGAGTCTCCAGTCCACGGGCGGCAACCCCCGGGGCACCGGTGCCACCGACCTCCAGACCACGCGGCTTTCATCGTCGCCGGGTCAAGTGGCGGCCGGCGACTACAGCGTGATCGGGGGCGGTCAGAACAACACCTCCTCGGGAGCGGCGGCGGTGGTTGCTGGAGGTCAAAACAACACGGCTTCCGGAACGGGCGCCGCGGTGGGTGGCGGTGACAACAACATCGCCAGCGGCAACTTCTCGGCCGTACCCGGCGGTCAGTCCAGCACGGCGTCGGCGGGTTGGTCTTTGGCCGCGGGCCGTCGTGCCAAAGCGCTCCATGAGGGCAGCATCGTGTTTGGTGATGCCCGCGATCAGGACAAAGCGTCCACAGGCAACAACCAGTTCATCATCGGTTCTTCGGGCGGTGTGGCCATCAACACCACCCCGGCCTCCGGTGTCGCGCTCACGGTCTCCGGTCGCGTCAAGGCTGACAGCGCCGAGTTCAGTTCGATGTCGGTCACGACCCTGAGCTCCACTTCGGTGTCGGGCTACGGGACCATTCCTGTAGGTGGCATCATCATGTGGAACGGGGCAGTCAATGCAATCCCCGACGGTTGGGCCTTGTGCAACGGCACTCAGAACACCCCGGATCTTCGAGGCCGGTTTGTCATGGGAGCGGGCGGTTCTCGGGCTGTGGGGGCGACCGGGGGTGCCGAAACCGTCACATTGACGGTGGGACAACTGCCGGCTCATAACCACCGGGTTTCCGGGTCGACAGCTTCGGCAGGCAACCATGCGCACTCATACGACGACACCTATTTTTCAGAAGCTTGGGGTCCTTTGGGAAATGCGGGTTGGCTAGGTAGCGGGAGAAGTGACAATGACAACGGCCCTCATATTACGAGGAGGACCACGGATGCTGCGGGAGATCATGCGCATTCTTTCGACGTGACTTCAGCCAGCACTGGAAGTGGCCAGGCGATCGACAAGCTGCCTCCGTTTTATGTCTTGGCCTATATCATGCGGATCCGGTGAGTGATCGGTGTGGGCAACTCTAGGTTTCTCAAGCCATGCACAATCGTCTCATCCCCCTTTATTGCCTGGTGGCGGCTCTCTGGGTCTCCGGGGTGCAGGCCCAATTCATTCCAGGCCCAGCGGAGCTTCGACCTGACCTGACCGTGTTCAACCTCTCCTCGGCCAGAGGTGTGCCTGTCTCCAGCGTGGTCAACAACCCGGTGGGATCCGACGGCAGGGCCCCGAGGGAGGGGACCCAATTGCCCCCGTTGCCTTCGGGGGGAGCCACCGCGCGTCAGTTCCAATCGGCCATTTTCTTCGGATCCGGGGTGCGACCGGTGGCTTCGGCCCAACTGCGCACCAACCTGAGTCTGGCGGGCAACGCCGTGACTCTGGACCTGCCGCGCCTGGGCGGCGGCACCCCCACCCACATCCTGCTCCGCGCCCGGGTGGGCAGCCCCATCGTGAGTCGGGGGGTCAATTACCTGTTTGGTTCCATCATTCCGGTGCCCGACACCGACGAGAACGGGGTCTTGCTGTCGGCGCGCAACCCGGCCATCCGGAAGGAGGACTACTGGAGCCCGGAACCCTACTCCACCAACAAGCATGCCGGAGCGCCCTACTACTGGAGCCCGAATGCGCGGGTGGTCTTCGCCACCAAGCCCGGTTCCATCACCATCACCTGGAGGAGGATCGCGGGGCTTTCGGCCCAACCGGCGGGCACCGCCTATCAGGAAACCGGCCTGTGGTATTCCACCTTCGAGCAGAAGGTGCTGGTTTCGGGTTCCCTCTCGAAGCCCTCCCGGGTGATTTATTGGACCCAGGGTGATTTCGCCAAGATGGGCAAGCCCGTGGATGTGCCCGGCAACCGCGTCTCCGACATCAAGGTGGTTTACAACGATCAGATCCCCGAACGGGTGGATGTGGCCTACCCGTCGGCTTCGCAGATCGCCGACCCCAAAAACGAAGGGGAACGCACCTTGGATGAGCGACGTACGCTATGGTTCGAGCGGTCCACCTCGCAGATCCTCGCCTACAATCGGGAGGGTCGTGTGTTCGTGGAAATCCTGGGCGACGCCAATGCCGATGGTGCGAGTCGCAAACATCTCGGGTATGAGATCGTGGACGTCTTGCAGCAGCCGCGACCTCAGGACATCACCGTCGAGCTAGGGGATCGTATCCCGGCGTTCGCCGATCTGTCTCGAGACTACGCTTCATTGTTCCCCAAACCCCAGGTCCAGATCGGGGATCGGTTCTACGAGTCCACCTCCAGCAATCCATCGCTGCCCGAGGAGCTCTACGCGGCCCGCGAGACCAAGAACCAGAACGACCTGCTCGTGTACTGGATGGATCCCGGCATCGAGGGGTTGATGTGGCCGCGGGTGTTGGCCCGATACAACCTGCGGTGGCCCGTCGATCTGGCGCGGTACAGCCACTACCTCCGCCCGCAGGTGGCCACCAAAGACGAGGCCAAAGGCTCTGCGGTGTTGATGGATGCCAGCAGCACGCCGTTGCTGCTGTACCAGGATCCCCTGGATCAGCCTCGAGCGTTCTTGGATCCCGATCTGCAATTCTATACGCACCTCACTCCGACTTATCCGGCCCACCGGACGCTGCTGCGCTACAGCAAGGGGGAGCGACTTTACTTCGAGCGGGTGTTTTCTTGGTTGGATTCCAACCTGAGGTCCTCAACCTGGGTGGGTTCAGTGGCCACCAATCTGAACACCTGGAACCCGACCAACCAGACCTTGACCTTCCCCCGACAGGCCGAGGCTCCGCGGGTGATCGCCCAGACCGTGGATGTGGGACAACGCATCACCGCACCCGAGGGTGAGTTGGGTGCCGGATCGGGCCAAAGTTACTTGGCGGGTCACATCCGCAGCGGCACCTCGTACAACCCCGGAGCCTACAAGAACCCGTTCTCCGAGGGCTTCGACGCGGCCAATGCGGGCTCGATCATCCCGGTGAACGCCATCCCGGGCCGCAATTCGCTCGAGGTCTGGTGGTTCCGGCGGGATGTTGTGCTGCAGCGCAACGGGATCGCCGTTCCCAATTGGCCTTCGGTCATGGGGCGCTACACCTTGCAGTTCCCCACCGCTCCGCGCGAGATCGTCTTGGCGAGCAACGCGGGCACAGGCGGACTGGCCAGCCTGGAAGCCAAGGGGAGCATCTACTTCGAGAACGATCCGAATGCAATCGGCTACAATCCCAACGAAGAACACGCCCTGATGATCGGGGGCCAAGGTTATGCGCTTCGTGACGACCTGAACATCACCAGTGGGGGCAACTTCTCCTCGCTGCCGTTCGTTCTGATCGACCACACCGGCAGCGATGGTCGACCCAGTATGGCCGTGTTCCGGGTGTTGCGGGAGAAGCCCGAGGCCGGTCTGCTTTTCGACTACGTGGTCGAGGCCGGCAAGATTCTTCAGGCGCCCATGCCGTTGCCCTTGATGCAGGCTCCGACCGAAGGGGAGGGCGTTGGCTTGGTCAACTACAACCAAGAGACGGTCTTGGGTGCCAATCAGGGCAATTTGCCGATCAACTGGAATCAAGACCGTGATGGAACGGGCCCGTTCAAGCACTACCAGTCGTTCAGCATCCGCGATCGCAAGGAGTCGTTCTGGGTCTATCGAGGACTGCACCTCGAACCCAATCTTCAATCGGGCCGCTACAACTCCGGCACGCGGGCCTTTGAAGCCTTGCCCGCCGCCACGGCCATCTCGGGCCGTCCGTTCAAGTACTACATCCACGCCTCCCGCCGGGCCGAGGCGCTCATCCTGAAGCCGGGTTCCGCGCCGTTGCCGGCTTGGTTGCGGGCCGACATGGACTCCAAGGGCTTTCTGTTGACCGGTGAGCCTCCATCGGCCGAGAGCGCGGCGAGCAACTACTCCTTCGATCTGATCGATGTGGGCATGAACCAAACCAATCGGTTGACCCTCAACCTTCAGGTCAGGAACAACGGCACCGAAGTGACGCAGGCTCCCCTGGCGCTGACGAGTCAGACCGTGGATGGCAGCTCGGTGCAGTTCGTGGGGCGTCCGCCCTTCCTGGCCGCTCGGGCCTCCGACACCAACAGCTTCTCCATGCGGTTCTACTACAAGACCCTGGATGGATTCGCCTGGCCGAATCAGCCGCCCATTCCGGTGGGCACGATCGTGCCGTACTTGCGTGTTCCGGGATCGGTCGCCGGCACCTATGTCGGTGCCCCGGCCGACAAGACCACCGCCGCGTTGTCGATCACCTACCGACCGGTCTGGCCGGCCATTCCTCCGGTGATCCAGCCCGGCCAAACCCTCACCACTCCGGTGAACGGCCTGCCGGCGATCCGGGGTCAGTCGAGTGCCCAGATCCTCTACCAGCAATCCATCGCCACGAACTTCACCCTCAAGAAACCCAGTGTCGTGCTCGTGGACCCCACCCGACGCAAGGTGGCTACATTGGCCTCGGTGGGTTTGGATCGACTGCCTTCCGGAGTGCTGGCCGAGCCGAATCAAGGTCTCACCTATTTCCCCAACCTCCCCCCGCATCTGGCCACGCGGGTGTTCTTTGATCCGAACGTGGGTCCGAGCGGAGCCCTGGTACTCAAGGGCGAGTTCAAGGGCGAGTTTCCGGGTCGCGAGTATGTCCAGATGAACATCCTCCGAGGAACCGGTGATCGCGAGGATCTGAAGACCGTGTTGGATCTGTGCCCGTCGAGCCCCGCCGATGAAAAGACCAAGTGGGATCAGTTGGTCAACAGCCTGACCGCGGTGGTGGACACCTTCGTCGAGAACCCGAACATCCCGGGTCAATACGTCGTGGATCCCCAGAAACGGGCCACAGTGGGTGTCTCTTCCGTGGTGGAGATCACCGATGAGGACACCGCGGTCGACTCCTATGCATTGAGCACCAGCGGCCCCGGCTACGGCATGGTGTCGGTCATCGTGGGCAATGGTTCGGCCTTCACCCCGAAGGGTGAGCCCGTGTCGGTCCTGGTCTTCAAGGTGGATGGCGGTTTGTGGCCGGGTGAGCTTCGGGTGATCCCGTCAGCCAATCCGCTCAATGAATTGCTCACCTTGCAGCATACTCCCGACTTGGCGGGCCGATTCGGCGAGTACGAATACGATTGGCGTATCGCCGCGCCGGTCGACGGCGCTCCGCCTCCGATGGACGCCACCATGTCGCAATGGTTGGCCCTGCAGAGCGGGACGGCGATGCCGCGCTACACCTTGGGTGGTGCCGGCGTGCGCGTATTGTCGGACAACTACCTCATCATGCGGTATCGCTCGACCAATACGGCCGATCCGCAGATCGGACAGTGGTCGCGGTGGACGGAGCCTCAGTTGGCCGAGGGTTGGATCAAGCGGGTGCTCGCCGGGATCAATCCCTTCCAACAGCGTGTGACTGACCTGTACAACAATCCGGTCAATACCGACGTCAGTGTGCTGGCGCAGGCGGGTCGCCGTTGGGAAGGGGCCGTCGCGCTGAATCTCAACAACATCAACAGCGCCGGATTGATCGAGATCTACGAGACGGTCCTCCGCCGGGGGCGAGACCTGAGCATCGATGCCGGGATCAACTATGGCCCCGCCAATGACGCCTTGTCGCTCGTGGCCGGCTATCTGAACGATCTCTACACCCTGATGGGGGATGAGGCCTATGCGGATTCCTCGAATCCGACCATCGCGGTCGGAACTGGCGAATCCGCCGACGGTGGCGTGGCCACGTCGAAGTTCAGCTTCTCCGGTCAGGTCGGCTCCTTGTTGGAAGAGGAACTGGCCCTGCTCCGAGGTCGGGATGATTTCATGCAACCCGGCGTGCAGACGGCCCCCGCCTACAACCGCATGTACTGGAACTTCACCCGTGGCATCAATTCGGGCGAGGTCATCTACGTTCAGAACTACAACATCAAGGATCTCAACAACGATGGCGTGTTGGATGCATTGGATGCGGCCAAGGCCTATCCGCAGGGCCATGGCGACGCCTACGGTCATTACCTCACCGCTCTGAAAGGATACTACGGCCTCATCATCAATCAGAATTTCGATTGGGTGCCCCGCACCGAAGCCGTGACCATCCTGGGCAAGCCGGTCCAGGTGGACTATCTGGACGAACGGAAGTTCGCTGCGTCGGCCGCGGCCGTCAGCCAAGTGGGGTTCGAGATCATGGAGCTGGTCTTCCGCCAGTCGTACCGTTCGGGAGATGTCCAAGGCTGGAACCGTTTTGGCGAGACCCGGTCCAATACCAACCGGGTGGTCACCTCGGTGCGACACTGGGGGCTGGATCATTGGGCCAGTCGTGTCGGGCAGGGGGCCTACCTCAACTGGGTGGTTGGTAATTCCCTGCTGCCCTCGGTGGACCCGGATCCCTCACACGAAGGCATCCAGAAGATCGACCGCACCACGGTGCTCGAGTTGACCCGATTGCCGCTGACCTATCGCCAGACGCAACAGATCCTGGACAATGCCGAGGCGGGTCTCACGCCGCTGGGCTTGCCGCGGGACAGCGTGGCGCTCGACATCAATCCCAACCTGGTGACGGGGGCGAACCCCAAGGGCCACTACGAGCAGTTGTACGATCGGGCGATCGGGACGCTCGAGAACGCCTCCCTGGCGTTCGAGGAGGCCCGGACCATGTCCGAGGGCATCCGGTCGCAGGAGGACAGCCTCGAGGAGGTGAAGGCGAAGATCTCGGACGCGGAGCGTGCGGTCACGTCGCAGTTGATCGAGATCTACGGATCTCCCTACTCCGATGACATCGGTCCGGGGAAGACCTTCCCTCAGGATTATGCCGGGCCCGATCTCGTGCATTACCTGTACGTCGACATGCCCGAGAATCTCTTCCCCGATGAGATCGGCGATGCGGACACCGAGTTCGAGATTGCCATCCGTGGCCTGCCCGCGGAGTGGCAGGGGGTGCAGACTCCCGAGGAGTTCGCCGACTTCCCCGTGTTGACCAATTACACCGTGCGGGTGACGGCCGGTGGGTTCACGCCTCGGCCCGAAGAGTGGTCGGGAAGGCGGGCTTCGCCGGGACGCATCCAGCAGGCCATTTCCGGAGTGATTGCCGCCCAGCGGCAGTTGGCCAACGCGGCCGCCGGCGCTCAGGGGGCCTTCGATGACATGCAGGCCACCTTGAACCTGTACAAGGCCAACCAGTCCACTCAGGACGAGATCGACAAAGCCCAACTGGAACTGCTGATCGCCGATCAGACATTGAAATCGGTGCTGTTGGCCAACGACTTGTTCGAGGTGTTCACCGAGACTACGAAGGCGACGGTGGGCAATTTGACCGACGCCGTGAGAGAAGCATTGCCTCAGTCTCTGGTCGCGGGTCTCGCGGCGGGTGGTGACCTCACCTCGGGGGGGCGTGCCGCTCTCGAAGCCGCCGGCGGGGCTGTCGAGGAGGTTCTTGACAAATTGAAGGCGGCCCGGTTGGCCGTCGTGAAGTCCCTCGAGTTCGCTTCCGAGACCGCGGCCACCTGGAAGGAGCACGGTTACATCGCTCCTCGGGAGGGTCTCATCGAGACCCGGCAGACTCTCAAGGATCTGGCCGACCAATTGGGGGATGCCCAGGGTCAGCTCACGACCGTCAACCAGCGCCAGCGCGAACTGTACGACGCTCAGATGAAGCTCCGGTCGGTGGTGGCGGAAGGTGAACGGATCCAAGCCGACCGGCAGGCTTTCCGCACCCGGTCATCGGCCGTCATCCAGGGCTACCGGACGCGCGATGTCGCCTTCCGACTGTTCCGCAACGAGAAGCTCGATCGATACGAGAAGCTGCTGAATCTGGCCGCGAGCTACACGCTCTTGGCCGCCAACGCCTTCGACTACGAGACGGGCCTGCTCAACAGCCAGAGCGGCAAGGCCTACGTGGACCGCATCATCCAGGCCCGAGCCTTGGGCGTGGTTCGCAATGGCGTGCCGCAGTTCACCGGCAGTTCCGTCGGCGATCCGGGCCTTTCTGGAGCTCTGGCCGAAATGAATGCCGATTGGTCGGTGCTCAAGGGCCGCTTGGGTTTCAACAACCCGGATGGCTACGGCACCACGGTCTCACTGCGCACCGAGAACCATCGCATCCTGCCCGGAGCCGACGGTGACACGAACTGGAAGGACGTGCTCAACCGGGCCCGCCGCGACGACGTTCTGGACGATGTCGATGTGCGCCGGATGTGCATGCAGCTGGATCGCGGCGATGGTCTGGCGGTGCCGGGCCTGGTGATCGAGTTCGACACCACGATCGCCGAGGGCATGAACCTTTTCGGCCAGATCCTGGCCGCGGGTGACCACGCCTACCACAACAGCGCCTTTGCCACGAAGATCTTCGGCATCGGAGTCGCCTTGGAAGGGTACAAGGGGATGGATACTCCGTTCCCCAACGCCTCGGCCATCGGTGCGGCCGGAGCCATCTCGCCGGCGGATCCCACGCTGGCCTTCATGGATCCGACCGCGCTGGCGGCGACGCCCTACGTGTACCTGATCCCGGCCGGATTGGATTCGATGCGGAGCCCGCCCTTGGGTGACGAGAGTCGCGTCCGCACCTGGTCGGTCCAAGACGTGACCATTCCGATGCCCTTCAACATCGGCAATTCCGACTTCTCGACCAAGCAGTTGTGGCAGAGCTCCCAATCGCTCTCCGAGCCGTTGTTCTCGGTCCGCAAGCATCAGGCCTTCCGCCCCGTGCCCTCGGCGGCGGTCTTCACTCCGAACATCTACGGATCCAACGGAGGCTTGTCGCGCTCGCAATTCACCAACTCCCGGCTCATCGGGCGTTCGGTCTGGAACAGCAAGTGGAAGCTGGTCATCCCGGGGCAGACGCTGCTCAACAACCCTTCCGAGGGTCTCGATCGGTTCATCCAAAGCGTGAAGGATGTGAAGATCCACATCGTGTCCTACTCGTTCTCCGGCAACTAACCCTATCGCGACATGATTTCCCTACGATTCCTGCGCCGGGCCTTCTTGGTGGTCCTGCTGGCGGGTTTGATTCCCGGTGCCGCCGTGGCGTTTCCACCGTTGCCGCATCACACTGTCTACGGGTTGGTGCGCGATGAGTTCGGCAATCCGCTGACCGCGTCGGGCACCGAGTTGATCCTCGACACCCTGTCGGGTACATCGCTCTCGACGTCCGTGGTGGCGGGTTTGGAGGCCGGCGTGAACTACCGGATCAATGTGCCGGTGGACGCCGGGTTGACCGATGACCTCTATCGTCCGACCGCATTGCGCCCGACCGCGCCATTCCGGATCCGGGTCAAGATCGCCGGCCGGACTTATGTGCCGCTGGAGATGAAAGCCAACATGGCTCAGCTGGGGCAGCCGGCGCAGTCGTCCCGGGTGGATTTGACCCTGGGCGAGGATACCGATGGCGATGGCCTCCCCGACGCCTGGGAGCGCTCGGTCATTGCGGCCGGAAAACTCGGAGTTCCGATTTCGGGCCTCAATCCCAACGATCGGCTCAACGGCAATCCGCTCTCGGTCCTGCAGGCTTACATCGCGGGGACTTACGCTTGGGATCCCAAGGACGGTTTCCGGGTGGACATCGTCCAGTTCGAAGGCTTGAACCCGGTCTTGGAGTTCCTGGCCCTTCGTGGGCGCAGTTATTCGGTCATCGGCTCCGATGATCTGGCGACTTGGGTCCCGGTGCCTGTCCAGGTTCAGGGAGCGTCCGCTTCGGGCACCGTGAACTTTTATCAATCCAGCCAATTGAAGCAGGTGCGGGTGACCGTGCCCGCGGATTCCGGCAAGGCCCCCCCGAAATTCTTCAAACTGCTGGTGAAGTGAGCCCGAGATGAGCGGTGCCACTCCGAAAGGAAGTCAGCCGGGTCTCGGGTTCCGCACTGGGGGTGGAGTCCGTGGAATCGTCGTGTTGGGATTCCTCTTGGGAGTGATCCTGATCGTCATCCTGAAACCCTGGCCGCGTGAATCGATTCCTGCCGAGCAGGTTCCCCGGAATCAACTGGTGTTGCAGCAAGGCCGTTTGATGAAAACCAGCCAGACCAATGCCTTCACGGGCCTGATGGTGGAGTTCTACCCCGACGGGTCTCTCCAGTCGCGCTCGGGGGTGTCGAACGGGCTCCTCCACGGGATTTCGGAGGGTTGGCACACCAACGGAGTGCTGGCCATTCGCGAAGTGTTCGTGGAAGGCAAATCCCACGGTACCCGCACCAAGTGGGACGCGGTCTCCAATCGGATCGCCGAGACCACCATTTCCCGAGGCCAGATCCACGGATCCCACCGGGAGTGGCATCCGAACGGCCAACCGGCCTTGGAGATGTCGATGGTCGAAGGCAAGGCTCAGGGGACCGCCCGCAAATGGAACCCGGAAGGGGTGCTCATGGGGCAATGGTCGCTGAGCAATGGGGTGGTGGTCGCAACCGTGACCAATGCCGTTGAACTCCGCGCCCTGTCCCAGAAAGGCGGGGGGTTGTGAGGGCGTTGACCGGGATGCGATCGTGGATCCTCGGGGTGGCACGCTCTGGCGTGGTGCTGGGGTTGGCCATCGGGACCTGCGGCGTGGCGTGGGGGGGGGGATCCTACGAGATGCTGGTGAATCCCAGTTTCGACCAGTTGCTCAGCGGGAGCACGACCGACCCCATGGGTTGGATTTCCAATGAGGGTTTTGTTCCCGCGGTGGGTGGATGCTGCAGCGATCAGGGTGATTCAAAACCGGGGGTGTCCAACGGTAATCTCAATTTCGGCAACTCCAGTACGGTGGTGGTGTCTCAGGAGGTTTCACTCTCGGCAGTGGTGCCCCAGACGTCCGAGTTCTATCTGAGCTATGGCGTTCAGAAGAATCAGCAAGACGGTCAATATTGGGTGCTCGCCGAGTTTCTGGATGCCAGTGGATCCAGTGTGGCCACCTTGCGATACCCCGCCTCCGGCACCGCCGTGGCCCCCAGTAGCGCCACGGTCCAATCCCTCAGCCTCGGCCGGAGTGCGTCGGCACGGTTCGGTGAGATCAACAAGGTGCGGGTGTCCTTGTTTGGAAAACAGACCAGCTACATCTGGTACGGGCATTATGGGCCGGCGTTTTCCTCCGTGAGCTTGGTCGCCTCGCAGGTGCCCCCTGTGGGCGTCACTGGATTGGTGGCCACCGGTGGCAATGCAAGTGTGACTTTGTCTTGGGCGGCCCCACCGACTACGAGCACCGTCCCGAGCGACTATGTGATCGACTATTCGGCGGATGGCGGAACCACTTGGTTGACGTTTCAAGACCAGGTATCGACAGCCACGTCTGCCACGGTAACGGGATTGGCCAACGGCGCCCTTTACCAGTTTCGCGTTTCGGCCATGAACGCCATGGGGACCAGTGTTCCCTCCGTCGTGGCCACCGCCAAGCCGAGCGCACCCCCTCAATTGAGTTCGCAAGTGTGGAAGGAACTCTACGCCACAACGAGCCCTATCAGGAATGGTAGCGCGATTGTCTACGCGCTCGACGACTCTCAGACTTTGGCCGGATTTTCAATCCAGCAAGTGCGTTATCGGATGGAAGCCAAGGTGAACAACACCTTGCAATACGTGAACGCGACCTTCGACGCATGGAGCGGACTGACGGTGGGAGAGCTGCGGTTTCCAGCAGTCACCGTGACCCCGATCCAGCGCAATGTCTCCAATCTGTCGGTCGAATCCACCGTGAGTGGGGTTTCGACAGGCTCAGGGATGACGGGTCGGTTGGAAATCTGGCCGAACGACTATTCTCCAACGGCCGTGGCGCCCGCTTCCACTTCGGGGAGTGGTGAGGTTTACGATCTGGACGACACCATGTCGAGTGGTGGAGCTTATGGATCCTTTCAGGTTCACAACCTCACTTCGAGGCAAACGGTTTTCGCTTGGAACAGCCACGGCAACGCCAATCCCGATATCGGGTTTGGAAACAACCCATATTCGCAAAACACCGATTGGACATTCTATGGCTCCAACTATGGGCTGGATCGATCTTCG
>Ga0255277_1000041_pt1 | contig 15880 bp, 12 predicted proteins | sample AtltaT_7_FD_183709 | JGI IMG/M metagenome (GOLD analysis project Ga0255277, IMG submission 183709) | Metatranscriptome of freshwater microbial communities from Altamaha River, Georgia, United States - Atl_Cont_RepA_8d (Metagenome... | ecosystem: Environmental > Aquatic > Freshwater > River... | reverse complement strand
TGAGACGTGCTGCGCACAACCAGCGAAAGTTGCGACCGATTGCGACCAATACTGACATCAATACAGCGACATATGCATCCCGCATGCAGGAAATTTTCCGGACATAAAAAAAGGCCTCCGAATCCGGAGGCCCTTGCAGATGGATCTTGAGAATCTCAACCTACGCATCGCTCATAAGCACAGTCGCTGGTGGCTTTGAGCTTGAGAAGTTTGGCAATCGTTGTCATGAAAATTTTCCTTTGAAATTGTTGAACGCTATTGAGTGCTTCACATCATGCCGCACAGGGCGATTTTTTTGCTAGTGTGCAGTTGGGTCAGTTTGCGGATCGTGTTCATCAGATTTCTCCAGTTGGGTTTAAGGTTGTTCTGCACTGCTTGAGGTCCTTGCCGCTTTGCAGTGCATGGACTCTATTGTGCTGAGACCTGCTGCACACAACCAGCACAAGCCACGACCGATTGCGACCAATCCTGACATCAGGACTTGTCACTGCCCAAGGCCCGAACGTGACGAAAGTAACCCACAATCCTGTTGCTGTTTTGGTCAAAAGTTCCTTCAGCTTGAAACACCACACCGTGGGCTTGTGCTGAGTGCAGCAAGCCTGGTTGCCCATCGATCTCGACCCACACCCCCACATGGTTGGCCAAGCGCTTCCTGCTAATCAACACCCCATCGCCAAGCTCAGGCTGCGGTACAGGAACCCAGTTCTCTAGCTCCGGGTGTCGGTTGAACGCGCGAACCACACTGCGCAGATTCGTCGCATCGACATCCACCCTCGGCAAATGACGACCAAAATGCTCCCTTTGGACTGTGACAAACAAGCCCCAGCAATCGTAAGCATCAGGTCCATAAGCCCCCGCCACCCAAGGAAGACCAATCAATTCACGCAGTGGGGTGGCGTGGTTGGTGGTAGGCATTCTTCGAACTCCCGCAGTCAATCTGCTTTTTTGTTCGTTCTGACGTCTTTTTTCTTGCCAGAGCTGGATTGGACGCGCTGCTCTGCTTCCTGCTTGATCAACATCGGCACGGTCAAGGTCTCCATTTCCGAAGCGTTGACAGTCCAGCAACGCCCTGCGCGGGCGGGCACCTGTATTTGCAAACGTGAGATGGCAGGCAGCGAAGATGGCGCAGACTGTTCCATCAGAAAGGCGTGATCACGGGCCAGAGACATGACCTGATCAAGCCCCGCCATGTCGTACCGCAGCGTGATCTCCCTGACACCAGCGGCCTCCAGCCGAGCACTGGCCATCGGAAAATCGGCAGGTGTAAAAATACGGGCACCATCCCTGAATTCACCAAGGAAGTTGGCCAGCCCCAATGCACCCGGATAACGACGATTCAAGGTCATGCGGTCCAGCTTGATTTGCAGGTTGACCTCACCGCATTGATCAGGCGACCAGACGAAGGTCTTGCTCGCCTGCATGTTCATGTTGCTCAGCTCCACCGTTTCCTTGCTGCACTGCAGAGTCAGGTTGGCCGCATAAGGTCTGACCTTTGCGCCGGAATTGACGCCAATCGGTTGCGCCATCAAGGTCAAGCTGGCACTTTTTCCGGCCGAGCTTTCAGCACGTTTTTGACGAACCACTTCGTCCACACGCATGCTGACAGCCTGATTCAGGAAATCAACGAAGCCAGGCGCAAAGGGAAATTGAAGATCTTCGCGTTTCGCCTGTGCGAAGAAACCACTCGGACGAGATACGAGACCTTTGGCGGGCCCGTCCAGAAAGGACCAAACCGCCCCCTGGTTGTCAAAAAGCTGGCTGCTGGCTTCCTGTGGGCTGACGGCCATTCGGGTCTTCCAGATCACGCCCTTGTCCCAGTCTTCCTGAAGCTTGCAGGACGCCTGCTCCATGGCATAACGACCGATCAACTGCCTGGGGCCCTCGATCAAACGCCAGATGGCCTCGTCAGCATGCGCCTTGTATTGTGAATTGGCACGCATCTCCTGAAGTGCAGAGTGCATCTGTGCCAGGGCAGAAGGCGCTGCGGTTTCTTGAGCTTCACCCCCTCCCAGGAAACCGCCCACCATGCTCAATGCCTGCGTTGGGCCAGTCAGCGCAGGCTGAAGGCTGGCTTTACTCGCTTCCAGATAGCGCTCGAGCAAGACCATATCCTGGCGCGTACGGCCAATGGCGCCCGGAACCAGATTGGTTTTTTGGTCAATAGAGTCCCGCATCGCAGGGCCTGCGGATTGCTGTATGGCTGACAAGAGATCCGCGGCAGGCTTCATCACAGTGCGTTTTGTGACGTGCTCATGAAGACTCGAGTGGTAGCGGGCAAACTGGAGCCACGATGGTGATTGGTCCGCCGGTAAATCATGAAACTCCTCGAGCAGGCGCTTGAGGAAAAGCTCGAATGGACTGTTCGCCTTGTCCAGACTGACGACCGCATCCCTGTAAAGCGGCTCAGCGGTGAGCAAATTTTCACCCTCCATGAAGCCCCACGCAAAGGAATGCCATGCAAAAAGGCGCTGCTCAAGGTACCAGGTGTCAAAACCTGTCGCAATCCTCAACAGCCCCGCTTCTTCTGGCAGTGCCTGTTTGAGTTCCGCCAGCAGACCAGCAATCCTTGCCCTGCCCTCGAGCGTCAAGCCACGACCCACTTCCACCTGTACCGATCTTCCTGGGTTCGTGAGCCAGAACTCATTGAGGGTCACCGGCGACAAGTCGGTTAAAGCATTCGCCCAATCCAGCAGCCAATGGAACTGACCACTGCCCAGAACCTGCTCGCGCAGCATTTCCCGACTGCGCTTCAATGTGGTTTTCAGCCACGGGTCCTTGGGCGATGACCATGCAATGGCCGCCGACATGAGGCTGTCGATGCCCACCAACACCTTGCGATCGAGCCTGGGTTCCAGAATAGGCAACAACTGCGGTGGCATCTGGGGCATGGCCATGATGGCATCGTATTCAGCACCATCGATGCGTGCCTGAATCATGTTGATGTGACGTGCCAGCGCTTGCACCGCGTATGCCCGCACCGTGACATCAGACGATTTAAGCAAGGGTTTCAGATCCAGATTGACGCCTTCCTGCGAACTGTAGATTCGCCTGAAGCGTGTGACGAATTCCTGCTTGAGGCTGGCCTCGAGCCATTCGACTTCGGGGTTGAAGGCCAGCCAGCGCGTTTGCCATTTCTTTTCCTCGGCCAGGATCATCTCTACCAGCACCATGCCCGATGACAGACTGTCCATTTCGCTCTGAAAACCGGCCTGAACAGGCGAGCCGTAACCAGGAGGTATTGCTCGCCCCAGACGAGCTATCGTGGCAGAGGTCGATTGGTGTGATACCACCAGAAAAATGAAGGCCGCCGTACACAGCATCAGCCAGGCCACCAACGCCAGATTGGCCGATGCGCGTCGCCAGCGACTGACAATCCGGCCCGGCAGGGCTGCGTAGCGTTCCTGCGGCAGGATGCGGGAAAAAATATCGTGAATGAAGAAACCTTCACCGCCCCCCTGCAAGTCGCCCTGACCTGCAGGAGCGGGCAGCAAGGCCGCAAGGCGACTGGGCTGGGGAGGATCCTGACGTGCACTGGTCAGGAACAAACCTCGCAACTGAGGGTGTTCAAGATAAGGGTTGTGACCCAAAGAGGATTGCAGGAACAGTTGAAGGCCAGGCACCAGGCGGAGCAGCTCACCCGGCAACAAGAGCAATTCGGGGGACAGCGTCAGCCCCCGTATGGCGCTGTCCAAGCTGATTTTTTCCAGCCGCGTCGCGATGGTCTCCATGGCCTCTTGTGCAAACCGCTGCTCATCATGGGTACGCAGGGATTCGTCAGCCAGAAAGCCCATGGCCTGCTGCGCCTGGGCTGGAGCCAGCTGGTTTGCCCATTGTGAGAAGCCATAGATCTGGTCACATTTGGTGACCATCACGTAGACAGGCAGACGTTTTTCGAAAAGTCGCATGAGCTGATCAATGCGGTCACGCAAGGACTGCCCACGCTGCTCGATGCGCGGCTTGTCCATGGCCAGCAATACAGGCGCATCAATGACGACCACCAGTCCATTCAGCCCTTCGCGCGAACGGTACTTGGCAAACAACTCCAGCAAATACTCCCATTCCTGCTGATCTTGTGGCACGCCGTCGGGCGAGACATAGCGCCCCGCAGAATCGAGCACGATCGCTTCACTGAAAAACCACCAGTCGAAGTTCTGGGTCTGGACAATCTGGTTTTTCTGCGCACTCTCGCGCATCATGGGTGTCAGGCGTGATCGGGTAATGGCTGTGGTCTTGCCCGATCCGGATTCACCCATCACCAGATACCAGGGCAGCACATACAAAGCGTTGCCCTTGTGCTGCAGACGGGAATTTCTGAGCTTTTCGACAGCAGCCCGCCATTTCTTTTGCAGAATCTCCTGGTAATCCGGCTTTTGCTGATCTGAAAGCCGCAGGCGTCGTTCGGACGCCATCAACTTGGTTTTGACGCGGCTGATGATCCAGAAACGACGCAATGCCTTGAGAGCGAAATAGACCCCGAGTACAGCAAAGAAAATGGCAAAAGCTCCCCAGAGCGGCCACGCCAGAAACAAAGCCAGCAGCCAACTCAACACTGCCAGCGCCAGCAGCAAGGCAAGCAACAACAAAGCTTTAAGTACAGGCTTCACCACAATAATTCCTTGGTGATCTTCAACACCTGCGCATTCAGCGTCTGATCAGACCAGAACCAGATGCCCATCAGAATGAAAACAGGCAGCACAATCACTGCAGCCCAGACGATCCACTGGCCTCTAGAAGCCCAACGGCTCTGCCTGCGCCCGGAGATCACCCGATAGGCTTCAGGAAACAGGGATCTGTCAGAACGCATATCGAGGTTCATATCAGCAGCCAACAGAATGCGGTAATGCTCCTCGCGCAACGCCGCCAGATCCGCAGATGCGGGGTCCTGGCTGTAACGGCCTACAAAGCCCAGACCCAGACACATCAGATAGACCTCACGCAACGCTTGCGCATCTGGCTCCAGGGCCTGCAGCCGATCAAAGAACAACACACCCGCATGGCTGGTAGAGAACAGCTTGCGTTGCAGCATGAAGCCACGCCAATCATGACTCTGTCGCCAGGTCGGCAAACGCGCCAGACGCTCATCGATCCAGGCCACCACAGGAAACAGCGCATCCTGGAAAAGAGCAAGATCCACATCGTGCCGCAACGCCGACTCGCGAGCCTGTTCAATCTGGGCCACCAACTGCTCGTAGACTTGCGCTGCGACCGGATTGGCCACCCTCTCCAGGCCTTGAACATAGGCCATGATGGGTATGAAATGTGACGACAACTGCATATCAACCCCGTATTGCGGCAATGACCGCTCTCATCCCCTCGGGGGCATCGGGCCAGTCCAGCGACACCGCGCCTTCTGCCTGCACAGCCGCCCAGCCCTCACTGACCTGTTCAATCCGGAAATACCGTGCATTAGACCGACGTGGCAGACCCTGCGGCGGGCCTGCCAAAGGCATCAATTCGATACCCGGCAGCGCATGATCGATCAGGACGGCCATCTGGGCAGTTGCGGCCAGCCGGGCCGAACCCAGAAATGCCTGTACCTCGAAAGAGGACCAGTCGTCGCTTTGAAGGATCAGATAAAAGCGATGACGGCTCACCAGATACTGCTGTGGAATATCGGCCTGCAGCCAGCCATCCCGCCAGACCAGGGTCAGCATCAACTCGGGGCCGGCAGCAATTTCGGACAGGATCTGCAACAACACATCGCAGGCCCGGACAAAGCAGGGGGCAGGCGCTTCATGGCGATAAGCCGGCAGTCCCTCTTGATTGCCAGCCATACGCCCAAGCAAGTCCACGCGCTGCGAGAAGGTACTCAACTCACCCACGCATTGACGCAGCTGTCCATAAACCAGCCATGGGTGGATGCCCCGGGTTTCGATCAAATGCGTGAGTGCGGGCACTTGGCGATTGAGCACTTGCACCGCCTGCATCATCATCAGGAACTGTGCATCCAGGTCTTCGGCCTGCATGCCCTTCGGGCTCTTGTATTCCTCCAGTTGTCGGCACCGGCCCAGCATTTCATCGCGTGTATCACGCAAAAGACGCTGCAAAAAGTCAGATGCATCCATCGAAACCACTGGCGGGACAAAGTCCTCCACCAAGCGCACCTGATCTCCCACCCTGGCCAATTGCAGCAAAGGCATCACATCGTGGTCCTCCATGCCAGGGAGTTCATCCTCGAACACCAGACGCACGACATGCGCCACCGTGGGCATCAATGCCTCGGAAGACTGGGCATAAAGATCCTGCATGGACCCGGGATTGGACTGAGTGACCAAACGCGTTCTCACCTGCTCGAGCCGGTCGTGCTTGTCGATCACGGTCACGTTGGGCGAAGCCACTGACCAGCGACGTACCGCCAGATAAACATTAAGCGGCTGATCCGTGTCTGGCCAATGCTTTTCGAAGCTGCGTGCCTCCAGCACGGCGTTGCCCGGGTATTCGAGCGCCGTCTGGTCGGACATCAACAGCTTGAGTTGACGCACCTCCAGCATGCGGTTGGACAAAGCCGCTTGCGCCGCATCCAGATGCTCGAGTCCCCACGGATAAGGTTGTGCCAGACGAGCCAGCGTCTGGCGCGCATGGTGCTGCTGCCTCTCCAGCTGCTGAAAATGTTGCGGCTGCAAAAACAGCCCTTGATGCCAGTAGATACCTTGCCTGTGGTCCATGTGTCGGGTCCTGGTAATTTGTCTTTATTGTCTTTGCTGAGCTTCACTTGCCATTGACTGGATCATGGGCCTAATTTGATCAAGGGTCCCTGGTATGGATTGGACCGCAGCAGGGTTTCGGCTGAAATGGGGATCTCGGGGGCAACGCCTGACACGGGCAGCAACTCCCTGGCCGGCAACTTGTCCGCATCGTGGGTCAGGCTCACGGCATTGACAATGCGCTGACTTCCCAGTGCCAGACGCAAGGCCAATACCGCCGGCTCGGCTGTGTAGTCCTTGGCAATCAACCCGGTGCTCTTCATGTTCAAGGGGACTCTGAACAGGCGTGCCACGTGTGCCGGGTTGAACTCGTAATAGCCGGCGATCAATCCCACATACCGGGCATCCTGGACCCGATCCATGGACAGCACATGTCGCTCCCCCGGATTGACGACATAGCGGTCTGTATGCAACACGCCCGCCGGCAATTTTCCCGTCGTCAGGAGCACCTGCACCCCGGCGCTGTCCGTCAACAGTTTGGCAAATGCTTTTTCGTCTTCGGTTTGCACCACGCCCAGAACAAGCGTGTGCGCTCTTCCTGCCTGAAGATTCAAGTCCGTCGCGCTGTCGAGCTCGATCAGGATGCCCTGCCTGGCATAGGGCCAACTGACTTCGACCTTGGCCTGTTTTTGTTTTTGTTCGCTGGACTGTATGCCCACGGACGAGCAGGCCGCCATCAACCCAGCGGTCAAAGCCATCAGAACGAATCGGCCATATCTGTCATTCATGGCATTGGGGTTTGTGGTTGCATGTGTTTATGATTGCACGAACTGCCATGGTGACCTGTCCTGTCTTCTTCCACTTCAAAGGCGTTATGACCGCTGTCATGCTGTGCGCACTCGCATGGCCATCGGTCTGGGCGCAGGAATTTCAGGCTCGGGTCATCGCGGTCAGCTCCGATACCATCAGCACACCTGACACGCCTGTACAGCATTGTCTGCCCAGCCTGATCTCCGCGCATGACAAAGCCGCGCGTGACAATACTTCCACCTCCTGGGTACTGCGCTACGCCCCCGTGGCTGTGGGGGTGGTGCTGGGTGGCGCGGCGGGCCTGAAGGTGGCGGACCACTACCAACTGGGCCTCAAGCCCCGCAAATACCAGAAATGGGAGCGGCCGGCGGCCGGGGTCATTGGCGCCGCAGCCGTCGGCCTGCTGGGCTGGTGGGTGTCGCAACAGCTGTTTCCCGAAGACCCGTCGGCGCAAGCACCTCAAGCCGATGTACCGATGTCTGAACAGAACTTTCTGACGGAAACGACCTGCGTTCCCACGTCCATCTTGACGTCTGCGTCGTCCCCGCATTACCTGGTCACCTACCACCATGCAGGGCGTGACCACACCGCCCGGGTCAGACACTACCCAGGTCCCAGCATCGCCGTGACGGTCAATGGACGTCCGGTCGATGAAATCACTGACGACACTCGCTAGCACGTCAGCCAAACATCACCTTGGTCTGGCTCGGCTGCAGCAGCGAGCCAAAGCAATTGCCCTTGTTGGACTGGGCCTGGTCCATCTGCCGAATCGCCGGCTTGCCCTTGAGCTTGACTTTCATGCTGCTGGTGGTGAATTCACACTTGCCCAGCATCGAGCCGGACACCACCCCACCGCCTGCCGTGCCGCCTTGGTCGCCATTGCTCATGCCCATCTTCGAGCCCTTGTTGAGCGCGGGGCTGCTGCAGATCAACACATTCAGTACAGGCGGCGTGGCCATGGAATTCATGGCGGTGTTGGGGTAAGGAATCGGCACCGGACCGCCCGGGCTGGGCGTCTTGCACACGTCGGGGTTGGACAGGACCTGCCCGCTTTTGATGGTGGCTGCAAACATGGCGCGGTCTTTCTTTAGCCGAGGTTGATCTTCTTGCCGTCGATGCGGACAAAGCTCTCGGCATTCACGGTCACCTGACCGGCATCGACCTGCTGGTGGCCGTCCACATGCACCCGCATGCGCCCGGCGTGCGTTTCGTCCAGGCCATCGACCTTGCGCCAGCTGTCGCGCACCCGGGCGATCAGGCGACCGACTTCTTGCGTCAGTGTTTTGACCACCAGGGTCATGCGCACGGCATGCGATTCCACACTTTCCGACCAGCTTTGCACATGCGCCACACGCGCCGTGGCCGCCACGGCACCAATGTCCAGGTGCACCGTGTTCAGACCCACCTTGTCACGGCCATGGAGCTCGATGCCGTCGGCATGCACTGCGAGCTGTCGGCCATTGGTCTGCAGCACAGTCCCTCCGGGCAGGCACAGGCTGGCCGCACCGGGCTGCTGGCGGGTGAGCACGGCCAGAATGAAGCTCGCCTCGGCCTGCGCGCCTTCGCACACCAGCACCTGGTCGCCAACCTCGGGCTCGATCAGGCAACTCGCCGCGCGACGTACCCGGCGCACCGACAGGTCCTTGACGAAAAACCACTCGTCGGTGCGGCCTGACACCGTGACAGTGGACAGTGTGGGTGCAGGCAATGACGGCGCATCGCTCAAGCTACGAAGTGCATTCATAAAGCAATCCTTGACAAGTTCTGGGTGGTGGTTGAGGCTCAACCGGCTTCGGCCGGGGCCTTCCAGTCTTCGGCCTGCTGGCGGGGCAGATCGGCCCGGGTGGTCTGCACCATCTTCACGTCGTCCCAGCGGGCGCCTTCGTCCTTCAGATCGAACAGGATGCAGGCCGTGAACGACGACCGGCTGAAGTCGGCCTGCGGCAGTAGGGCCTTGGCGAAATCGCAGAACTTGAACTGCCCGCCGGCAAAGTTGGCGCCAGGCGCCTCCGCCCGGACCAGTTCACAAAAAGTCCACTGGCAATTGGCCGCGCGCAGATCGCTCATCTTGGCCGACTGCAGATTGCACAGATTAAATTCCGAACCTTCGAGCACGGCCTCCTGCATGTCGGCCAGACAGAACATGACTTCGCTGAACTTGCAGCCCGCCAGGTTGGTGCGGTACATCTTGGCCTCGGCAAAGATCACGCCTTGCAGGCTCAGGCCGGACAGGTCGGCATCGGTCAGGTCGGCTTCGGCAAAGACGGTGGTCTCCAGCGTGCACCCCGGAAAGCGCTGCCCCACCAGCTTGGCGCCTATGAGGATGCATTGCTCCATGGGTGTCTGGTTGAAGATGGCGGTGCTCATGTCGGACTGCTGGAAGGTGGCGCGGCTGAGTACGGCGGTGCTGAAGTCGGTCTGGGCAAAACTGCTGTTGACGGCGCTCGCATATTCGAAGGTGGCCTTGGCCATCCGGGCCTGGTCAAACACACAGGTGTCCAGCGTGGCTGTCTTGAAGCTGGCGCCCTCGGCCAGCACACCCACCAGGCTGGCGTCCTTGAGGGTGGCCCCCTCAAAATTGGCGCCGGTCAGTGTGGCCCCGTCCAGCACCACATCCACCATTGACGCCAAAGTCAGGTCGGCCCCCGAAAGATGGGCCTGGCCCAGATGGCAGCCCTGCAGATCGGCCCGCGAAAAATCACAGCCGCTCAGGTCAGCGCCGGTGAGCCTGACGCCGCGCAGTCGCAGGTCGGCAAAGGATTCACCGGCCAGGTTCTGGCCAGACAGGTCGGCGTTTTCAATCTCGCCGTCGACCACCCAGTCTTGCAATTTGGACATGTTCGTATTCCTCTTGTGTGGGTTCAGAGTTGTGTTTTGCCCAGGCGCTCGGCCAGGATGGTGCGCTCGATGTAGGAGCCGTCGAGGTCGGCATCGTCAAACACTGTCTCCAGAAAGTTCACTCCGTACAGATTGCAGCCTTGCATGACGGTGCCCTGCAGCTGGGCCAGCGCGAACGAGCCTTCCATGAAGTTGCTCAGTGACAGGTTGGCCTGGGCCAGCAAGGCGCGGTCAAAGTGTGCCCCCTTGGCCACGACGCGGCGCATGGACACCTGCGAGAAGCCCGCATCGGAAAAGTCGGCTTCTTCTGCGGTCACGCGGTCCAGGTTGGCCCCCGACAGGTTCGCGCCCACCCAGCTGGCTTTGTCCAGGTGCGCGTCGCGCAAGTCGGCAGAGGTGGCTTGTGTGCCTTCATCGGCGCTGCTCTCGGTCAGGTCGGCCCCCTGCAAGCGGGCCTTGTGCAGCTTGGCGCACGAGAAGCTGGTCTTCAGGCACACAGCTTTGGACAGATCGGCCTCGGTCAGGTCGGCACCGTCAAAGCTGGCCTCTATCAATCTGGCGCCCGAGAGGTTGGCATGGGCCAGCAGCGCCATCGAAAAACCGGTACGACTGGCCGACACGCCCGACAGGTTGGTGTTGCGTAAATCCGCCCCGCTCAGGCTGGCCATGCTCAGGTCCACGTTCTCGAGCACAGCGTCGGTAAAGCGGCAGCCATCGGCATTTGCCTGCATCAGGCTGGCACCGGCCAGGGTGGCCGCCTCGAAGCGGGCCTCGTCCAGGCTGCTCATGGCCAGACTGGCCCCCGACAAATCGGCGCCGGTGAAGTTGGCCTGCGTGAGCACCGCACGGTCAAAACGGCAGGCCTTGAGGGTAGCCCCCACCAGACTGGCCCCAGAAAGCACCGAGCCCGAAAAATCCATGCCCGAGAGGTCCAGCCCCGACAGGTCGGCATTGGGCAGGTTGAGGTCGCGGCACGAGGCCGCGGCGCCCTTGCGCCGGATCACCTCAAGCCGGCCCTGACGCGCGGCGGTGGCATCCTGGGTGGCCTGATCCTGGTCGTCGGCCTGGTCCTCGTCGTCGTCGTCCATGAGCTTGACCATCTGCTCGAGTTCGTCAAAAAAACCACTGATCGAACCGCCTGATGTGCCTTGCTCAATGGCCAGCGCCAGTGCACGGGTCTGGGGGTTCTGACGCAATGTGCTCAAAATCTCCGCCTCGGTCATGCCCGCAGCGGCCATATTGCCCAGAAAGCTCTGGCGCTGCTGCTGCAGCTGTGCCAGCAACTCATGGGCATTGGCAGCCTCCTGCTCAGGACTTGGGCGGGCTGGCGGCGGCTTGCGCACCACCGGGCCCAGCTGCGCCTGCAACTGTGGCCCGAATTCGGCGGCCAGCGCTTCTGGCGCCTTGGCAGGGGCATCCAGCGGCTCCAGAGCCACACAAAGGCCCACCACCTCGCGCGCCTCGGGGTCCTGCACTTGCACCAGAGCCCTGTAGAGCGCCACGCCCGCCAATTGGTCAGGCAGCAGGTAAACCGTCTCCAGCCGTGTTTCCACCTCTCCGATCCGGAACTCCTGGTCAGCCACGGCCACGGCCGGGAACAGCCGCGCCCGCAAGGCGGGCAGCTGCGCCTGCAGATGGGCATGCACCGGATGCATGTTCTGCAGGGTGATGGGCTCCCCACCCTGCCAGAAGCCTTGCGGCAGCCGCTGGTCCGGCGGCGCCACCTGGAAATAGGTGTAGTTGGTGTCCACCGGCAAATGTGGCCAACGGGTGCGGGTCCATTCCTCGTCAAAGGTGCCCAGAAAACGCGCACGTTGCGGCAGGTCAGGGCTGTAAGCCCAAAACCCCGCAGGGTCAGGCTGACTGGCGGGCGAACTCACCAGCGCATCAGGCAATTCGATGTTGGGCAGCGGGTGCCATTCGGTGCCGTCTTTCAGGCGAACGGGCTGCGCGCCCTTGCCAAACGGGTTGGCAGCAAAACCCTCCGCCCCATACGCCGTGGCCGGGGTGATGGGCATGCGCTCGAAGGGCGCCGGATCGCTGATGCCCCCCAGCGCGCTGAAATGGCGGTCACCGAAAACAGCCAGCCGCTTGCTCAAGCTGCCCACGCTGACGGACACGGACACAGGCTGGGCAAGGTGGCCTGCTGGTGGGTAGGCCGCGCCCATGACCAAGTATTCAGCTTGCAGCTTGGGCCAACCTTCGTCAAAGGCACTGTAACCCGCCAGCGCGGGATTGACTGCGTCCCAGACGGGCGAGACGGCATCGGCCTGAGGTGTACCGTCGGGATGCAGACTGAAGTGCACGAGCACTGCCACCGACAGGTGATGCTGTCCGGGGATCATGGAAACAGGCTTGTAACTTAATTCACAGCCATACGGTTTAATCAATTGCACCATGATCAAATTATTTTGGTTTCTACCGTACGTTGGACATCATCAATCAGCGCCGCAAGCATATAAATCGCATCGTCCATTTTTTCATTTAATTTATCTTTGGCGATTTTCACCTTTTGCTGAATTTGACTCTCCAAGTGGGCTTTCTGATTTTTAATATTCTCTTCAATATCTTTAATCATTACGGTAGGACCCAATATTTTTATTGCTCCATTGCAAAGATTCATTCCTGCAGCATTCATCACAATACTATTATCATTTGAACCGTTTTTGATGAATACCCCTTGCTTATTCATCGCTATAGATTGATCTTTTACAAGACCGCCAACTACAAATGCACGGTCCGCAAGCAATTTAATACCTATTGCACCCGATTTCAAAGTTACCGATTTATCCAGCATTTTCAAAATGCCTTTATCGCCCGAGTTGCCACCGATCAACTCCAGCTCTTTTTTCGCATCCACGCCGATCATTTCAGAGCCGATAGTGATACCTCTGTCACCAACGCCTCTGGTACCGATATGAATTTCCCCATCATTTAAGCCATCTTTTTCGGACCAGATTCTCACATCGCTCGATTTAATGCCGATCTCGGTCGTATCGCCCTTAATTTCAGTCAGTGCATTTTGAGGATCTTGAAAGCCTACAACTTCCCAGCCATGTCTTGCATATTTTGTTTCTTGCCCTTTAGCCACATCAGCCAAGCTGGCCCTGGCAAAAGCCCCATTGGTTTCATCCTTGACCCCATGAGCAGCAAGTCTGAATTCACCATTCCAAAACTGGAGTCCGCTGGCCAGTTTTTTATTTTGCACACCTAGAAACGCCCGAGAGTTTTTACTCAACCCGATTGTGGCCGTGCTGGTATCATTAAATTTGAGTGGCTTTCCACGTTTATGAACGTGCATGTATACGGCCCCAGCTGCAGCAACAACAGCCGTGACTGCACTTGCAATATAGCTAGTCTTTGCGAACCAACCAGCTGCAATGTCTTTAGCCTCATCAATTCCTTTTTTTTCGTCTTTAGCTAAAGTCTGAAATGGAAGAACTGTTGCAGCTGACGAAAGCATTGTGCCTACCGACATCAATATTAAGCCAGTTGAAAAATATTTTATCCTTTTAAATAACCACGGATCTGTCGATGATATAGCAATACTGAAAGTATCTTGATATGACTTTTGATAAGCCGTTTCGATACCAGATGAAGCACCACCAAAATGCTGCGAAAATTTGGAATCATATACTGTAAAGCTGCCTCCCAAAGATCCCAGATTAATGCTGTATGATGCACCTGTACTGATTTTTGTATCAGCCGAAATCGAAATACTTGTCGAAGTACCTGCCGAATATTTATAATCAGTTCCTGTACTATGTTTGTAGTCAAAGCCCCAATTGTATTTGGCGCGACCATAATATTCAAACCATGCTGCCATTTCAAGAATCCTCTAGATTGATTTCTATTAAATGCCCAACATCGAAGCAAGTTGAGCAACGTCCGGACCGGCATCCGGCTCCGGCGGCGGTGGAATGACAAGCTCGCCCATATAGCTGAAATCACCCGTGCTGGGGGTTTGCATGGCGATATGACGCGACAAGGGCGCATCACTCAGGGTAATGTAATTGCCCGAAACCGATTTCATGCGGTTATGACGAGCGTTCTTGTCCACCACCACATTCCTGTTCTCCGAGTTCGTCACCGCCCCCAGGATCACCGGCTGGTCCGGGTCGCCGCCGGCAAAGCCGATCACCACCTCGGTGCCCTTGAGCAGCGGAAAGTGCATGCCGTGCCCGTCGCCCGCGTAGGGCGAGGCCATGCGCACCCAGGCCGATCCCTTGCTGGCACGCTTGCCACTCAGGTCAAACAACATCTGCACCTTGTACTGGCCGTACTCGTCCAGCTCGGCACTGTTGCCCAGGCCTTCGCTGTCGATCACACCGCTCAAAAAGCCGGCGACCTGGGGCCGCGGCGTGACCGCCTGGGCCCGGAACTGCTGGCTGGCACGCTGGGCACTGAAGCGGGCCTGGTAGGTTGAGCCGGTTTCGCCCTCGGCGTAGCGGGTGGTCTGGCCCGCCAGCACCACGCCCACCTGCGAGCCACGGTGCTGCACCCGGGTGACCAGGAAGCGCCCGTTGCATTCGTCGCGAAAATGGCGCGAGAGCGCCAGAAAGTGACCCGAGCGGATGCCCACCGCCGAGGCCTCGCCCTCAAAGGTTTCGGCCTCGCATTCCAGCTGCTCTGAGCGCACCCGGGCCAGGCGCTCGGCCTCGCTGGTGGTGCGAAGGTTGTCGCCGTAATACATGACCTGACCGCTGGCGCCCCGGTCCACACCGGACTCGGCGCGCAGGTCGTCGGCCAGTGCGGCATTGCGGTAGTTGTAGTCCTGCACGATCACTTTGTTGGGCACTTGCCGGCGGCGCCACACAAAGGACGAGACCGCCTGCTCCAGCCGCACGGTCTGCACGTTCTCGGGCGGCACATAGTCGAGCGCCAGGGCCTGGTCGGGGTGGGCCTGCGCGTGGTCAGTGATGACCATTCGCTCGTGCTCGAACAACTCATAGGTCGGGAATCCACCGCGCGGCTCATGGTCAAAAAAGTAGTACAGGCCTTCTTTTTCCATCCAGCGGGAGATGAAGTCCAGGTGGGTTTCCTGGTACTGACAGACAAAGGTGCGCGACCGGTAACTGAAGGGATTGCGCAGATTCATCTGCACGTCCGAATTGCCCAGGCCATGGTCTCGCAGCAAATCCCCAATCAGGCTGGGGATGGACCGCTCGCCCAGGTAAATCTCGTTGATGTGCGTGAGGGCCAGAGCCGCCAGCCGGGGCACCAGCACCACCCGGTAAAAGACATAGTCATCCACCTGACCGAGCTGCTCAGCCTCACTGAGCATGCCGTGGTAGGGCGTGTAGGACTGGCCAGTGGCGGTGCGAATGGCCAGGGTGGCCGGGTGGCTGATCAGCGACTGCAGATCGGCATTGACCTCGCGCGAGACCAGGGTGATCTCGAAACGGAACAAGGCAGAAATCGCCTCGCGGCCTTCGAACTTGACCACGTCGAAGCGGGGTGAACGGGGTGCACGGCTGCGGAATGCGAACCTCAGTTCGGTGCCCAGACCATCAAAAATATGAAACATGTCAGTGGCTTTCCATTGCTGGGAAGTCTACGGGGCGGCTGCACCGGGGTTGAGGCGCGAC
>Ga0255277_1000040_pt1 | contig 16044 bp, 27 predicted proteins | sample AtltaT_7_FD_183709 | JGI IMG/M metagenome (GOLD analysis project Ga0255277, IMG submission 183709) | Metatranscriptome of freshwater microbial communities from Altamaha River, Georgia, United States - Atl_Cont_RepA_8d (Metagenome... | ecosystem: Environmental > Aquatic > Freshwater > River... | reverse complement strand
GCAGTGTGTTGAAAAATGTGCTTGGAATTAAATCAGGCTGCCAGTATTCACTGGGTAGATTACTGATGAGTGCTTTGGGACGCGAGATCGCGAAACGGGGAAATGAGTAACGACCGCATCAGAATAAGAATGGAAGCCTACGATAATACAATCCTGGATCAGTCTGCGCGGGAGATAGTGGAAACTGCCCGCCGCACGGACGCCCAGGTACACGGGCCCATTCCGCTGCCGACCCGGATTGAGCGATACACCGTACTTCGTAGTCCGCATATTGATAAAAAATCACGTGAGCAATTTGAAATTCGCACACACAAGCGACTCATTGATATTGTTCAGCCAACCAATAAGACGATTGATGCGCTGAATAAATTGAGTCTGCCTGCCGGTGTTGACATCAAGATTAAAGCCAGTCAGTCAGGTTCCTAATGGAGAGATCGCTGCCCTGATGCAGTGATCTCTTTTTTTTCAACCGCATGAGCTCGAAACCTGCGTCTTCGGATGTATGAAGTCGGCTCGACAGTTTAACAGAACTGTGCGGAGAAAGCTCTTCAGTCCGAAGACGAGTGTTTCACAAAAGTGAAACAGATGGATGATGAAGAGGAAACAAATTTGAAAATCAGCCCATTCGTCGGTGGTGTTGATTTTGGAGTGGTCGAATGAAAGCGGGATTGTTAGGCCGTAAGATCGGCATGACACAAATTTTCGAGGCGGACGGCACGGCTGTTCCAGTAACTGTTCTTGAGTGTGGTCCTTGCACCATTCTTCAGCTCAAGACACAGGAAAACGATGGTTACAGCGCCCTTCAGCTTGGATTTTCGGACAAGCGACGTAAAAGTGCAACGGCCGCCGAGCGTGGTCATGCCAAGAAGGCAGAAGCTGAGCCAAAGAAATTTGTGCGGGAGATTCGCCAGAATTCCTCGGCTGACATTGATGGTCTTGCTGTTGGTGGAATTCTGACGGTTGAAGTTTTCAATGACATCAAGAAAGTTGATGTCATCGGCACCAGCAAGGGGCGTGGTTTTGCCGGTGTAATCAAGCGTCACGGCTTCAAGGGTCTTCGAGCGAGTCACGGTGTGAAGCGTATGCACCGTCACCCCGGTTCGAGCGGACCATCAGCCGACCCTTCACGCACGTTCCCTGGCGTACGTAAGCCTGGTCATTATGGTGTCGCCCGTGTCACGTCCAAGAATTTAAAGGTCGTGAAAATTGACGCCGAGTCAAATCTGCTTCTGGTTCGTGGCGCGGTTGCCGGACCAAATGGTGGTTTTGTCCTCATTCGGCAGTCAGTCAAATCGTGATCGGGCCAAATACGAATCATCCAGACTTATAATGGTGAGTAATCGATCATGTTAAATGTACCAGTAGTAAACACAAATGGTGAAAAGATTGGCGAAGAGTCAATCGACCCCGCCCTGCTCGGCAGCGAAGTGAACAAGCAGCTTCTTCATGATGTTGTTCTGATGTATCAGGCAAATCGTCGTGTGGGAACTGTCAATACTCGCGGTCGTGCTGATGTGGCTGGCAGTGGCAAAAAGCTCTTTCGCCAGAAAGGCACCGGTAATGCCCGTGCCGGCTCAAAACGAACCAACAAGCGGGTTGGCGGTGGCGTGGCTTTTGCTCGTCGCAACCGTGATTACAGCTATGCACTGCCCAAAAAGGCTGTTCGGATCGCAACCCGGATGGCTGTTCTGTCAAAGATTGTTGACCGGCAGATAGTCATTGTTGACGGTCTTACCGTTGATAAGCCGCAGACGAAGCTTGTTGCCGCCGCTCTTGCCAATATTCAGCGTCCAGATCGTGACGAGGCTGGTTCAGGCAGCAAGGCAGAAGTAGCCAAGAGTCGCCTTTCGACGGCGACCCTGCTCTTTGGTCTGCCTGAACACGACCCGAATCTTTTTAAGTCAGCACGCAACATTGATGGAGTACTGGTGGCACCCGTGGGAGACTTTAACGCACTTGATATTCTCAGGCAGCGTTATCTGGTTCTTACGCGTGAAGCATTCCAGAAATTCAAGCTGAGTGTTGAGAAACCAGTGAATCGCCGCAGCACAGCTGCTCAGGAGGTTTAATCCATGGCCAAGCTCAATAAACCTCCGGTTGATAGTCGCAAGGGCCCTGTGCTCGAGCCTTATCAGGTTCTGATGCGTCCGCTGATCACTGAAAAGGCGACTTTTGCGGCTGAGCGTCACAATGCGTACACCTTTCAGGTGAACACGCTGGCGACGAAGACGGAAATTAAGGAAGCGGTTGAATCGCTTTTCAAAGTAGATGTGGTTGCAGTGCGAACGATCAATCGCGGTGGCAAAGCCCGTCGTTATAAAAATCGGGTTGGTCGCACGAGTGGTTACAAGAAGGCGGTTGTTCAGTTATCTGATGAACACCGGATTGATTTCTATTGATCCGAGCCGAATTTGAACAGCTCCTTTGAGCAAGGTGAATGAAATATGGGTATCAGATTTTATAAACCGACCAGCCCTGGACGCCGAAACGCTTCGGTTTCCGACTTTTCGGAACTGACGGATAAAAACAAGAAACCTGAGAAGAGCCTGGTCGTCCCGATGAAGAAGCGGGCTGGCCGGAATAACCAGGGTTTCATCACCGTACGTTCGCGTGGTGGTGGCTCTCGCCGGATGTATCGTCTTGTCGATTTCAAGCGTGTGTCATTTGATGGTGTTCAGGGAACGGTGACTCATATTGAGTATGATCCGAACCGGACTGCACGAATTGCACTCGTACAGTATGAGAACGGCAAGAAAAGCTATATTCTGGCTCCTGAAGGTCTGGCTGCCGGTTCAGTTGTTTCTTCCGGCGCCAGTGCGGAACCAAAGGTAGGAAACTGCCTTCCGCTCTCAAAGATTCCGACCGGTCTTCAGATTCATAATATTGAAGTTGAACCGGGCAGCGGCGGGAAGCTTTGTCGTTCAGCTGGTTGTGCCGCAGTCTTGACGGCTCGTGAAGGCGAATGGGCACAGATTACACTTCCTTCTGGTGAAGTGCGACGTGTTTCCTCGGCCTGCAGGGCTACGATCGGCATTCTGGGTAATGCGGATCACATGAACATTTCGATCGGCAAAGCTGGTCGTTCACGCAAGATGGGAATCAGACCACATGTTCGTGGTGTTGCGATGAACCCGCATGACCATCCGATGGGTGGTGGTGAAGGTCGAACATCAGGCGGTCGTCATCCCTGCAGTCGTACAGGTGTATTGGCCAAGGGTGGCCGGACACGTCGTCGTCGCAAGCCATCCGATGCAATGATCATCAAGCGTCGTCGATCCGTGCGTTACGGCCAGTTGAAGATCTAATCACTACGGACTGATTCAGGAGTCAAAGAATGTCGAGATCACTGAAAAAAGGGCCGTATGTTGATGAGCGGCTCTACGAAAAAGTCGAGAAGGCAGAGTCTTCAGGCAATCGCGAACCGATTAAAACCTGGGCTCGTGCTTGCACGATCGTTCCGGAGTTTGTAGGCCGGAATTTCAATATTCACAACGGACGTACCTTTGTGAAACTTTATGTGACAGAAGATATGGTTGGTCACAAACTTGGCGAATTTGCCCCGACACGTACCTTCAAGGGTCACGGTGGCAAGGCTAAGGGTAAGAAGTGATATCAGGCGGAAGAGTAATCAGGCGATAAAAATGACATATACAGCACAACACCGATTCGCCAGAATCTCGTCCCGCAAGCTGAAACCAGTCTTGGACGCGATTCGCGGCAAATATGCCGATGATGCACTGGATATCCTGAAGCATCTACCTCATCGTGCAGCTCGCATGATTGAAAAAGTCCTGCGAAGTGCGATGGCAAATGCTGAAGATCGCGGTGTACGCGACACGAGCCTACTGCTGATCATCGATGCCCGTGGTGATGGCGGTCCGATGATGAAGCGTATCATGACACGCAGCCGCGGCATGGCATACACGATTCGTCGTCGTTACAGCCATATCACCATTGGCCTTTTTGATTTCACATTCGACAATCAGGATTGACGTCAAGAGTCATAGGGAGCTAGGGGATTATGGGTCAGAAAGTCAATCCGACAGGTTTTCGAATTGGGGTGATGGAAGACTGGCGTAGTCGCTGGTATGCGACCAAGCTGGAATTCAAGGATCTGATTGGCGAGGATTTCAAGATCCGCAAGTTCGTCAAGCAGTTCTATGGTAATATCCATCACCGCGATAAGTTTAAGGGTAAGAAGGAAGATGCCCCGGTTAATGCGGGCATCCCGAAGGTAGAAATTGAGCGTACACGCGACGCCGTGAAAGTGATTATCTTCACAGCTCGGCCAGGTATTATCATTGGTCGAAAAGGGACGGAAGTGGAGAAGCTGCAGGAAAAGCTGCAGACTCTGACTGGTCGTCGCATTGAAATCAAGATTGAGGAAGTCACTCGTCCGGAAATCAACGCTCAGCTGATCAGTGAGGATATTGCTGAACAGCTTCAGAAGCGTGGCAGTTTCCGGCGTACGATCAAGCGTGGTCTTGAAACGACGATGGGTGCCGGTGCCAAGGGTGTAAAGATTCACCTTTCAGGCCGGCTGGGCGGGGCTGAAATGAGCCGTGCCGAGCAGGGTGCCATGGGTTCAATTCCGCTTTCCACACTGCGTGCCAAGATTGATTACGGTTTCGCTGAAGCCAAGACACCCCAGGGTAATATTGGTGTCAAGGTATGGGTGAACCAGGGCGATTATCTCGAGAAGGACGATTCCAATGCCATTGATGCCCAAGCGGGTCAAGTTTCGAAAAACCCAAAAAGGCCGCGTAAAAGGTAATGCCACCCGTGGCAACTATGTTGCCTTTGGTGAGTATGGCCTACAGGCACTCGAACCCGGCAAGATCTCGGCCCAAACCATTGAGGCTGGTCGAATTGTTGCCAGTCAGTCAGTTCGTGGTGGTGGCCGGCTTTACATTCGTGTCTTCCCTCAAAAGAGTGTGACTTCTATCCCTGCTGAAACCCGAATGGGTAAGGGTAAGGGTGAAGTGGAATACTGGGCGGCTGTTGTGAAGCCCGGAACCGTCATATTTGAAGTGGCAGGTATTGGTGAAGACGCTGCGCGTCGTGCCTTTGCCCGCATTGCTTACAAGATGCCTGTTGCCTGTCGTTTTGTCACTCGCAGACCATCACTCTGATCCTGACCAAAGAACTTGATAATCATGAGTAAAGCAAAAGAGCTTCGAGAACAGTCAAAAGATCAGCTGGTTGCCGCGCTGGCTGCTGAACAGGATAAACTGTTTCGGTTACGTATTAAGCGGCAGACCGAACGGGTTGAAGCTCCGAGTGAGATTATCAAGGTTCGGCGCGAGATTGCTCGGATCAAGACGATTCTTCGTCAGCGTGAACTGAGTTCCTGAACTGGGATGAACCTGAGATCCGATCAGAGAGTAACAGAAACTAAAAGGGTAGCATAATGAGTTCTGCAGCTTCAGAATCTCGCGGAAACAGAAAATCAGAGATTGGCGTGGTGACGTCGGACAAGACCAGCAAAACACGGCGGGTCGAAATCGAGCGTCTAGTTCCCCATGCCAAGTACGGTAAATACGTTCGTCGTCGGACAGTTGCAACGGTCCATGACGAAGAGAATATCAGTCGGGCAGGTGATCTGGTTGAGATTGTTCACACCAGGCCACTTTCGAAGACAAAGCGCTGGCGAATCGTGCGGATTGTTCGGAACATCGAAGGTAATCTGCCTGAATCTGCAGAATCCTGAATTCTGGCGCGACGGTACGGGTAACGGGAGATATTAACAATGATTCAGATGCAGACTCGGCTGGATGTTGCTGACAACACCGGCGCCAAAGAAATTATGTGTATCAAGGTACTGGGTGGTAGTGCCAGCCGGTACAAGAGACGTGTTGCCACGGTTGGTGATGTCATCATTGCCAGCGTTAAGAAGGCATCTGCCGGTGGTGATGTCAAGGCGGGTGATGTGGTTCGCTGCGTGATCGTTCGCACGAGGAACCAGAATCGTCGCCCTGATGGTTCCTACGTCAAATTCGATCGCAATGCCGCAGTGATCATCAACAATGAAGGCGAGCCAAAGGGCACACGCATTTTCGGTGCCATCGCTCGTGAGTTGAGGGACCGGCAGTTTATGAAGATTATCAGCCTTGCCGCTGAAGTGGTCTGAGATTAAAGGGTTGATACGGTCATGTTGATACGAAAAGATGATCTGGTTGTAGTGATTGCGGGTGATGATAAGTCATCTGAGCCCCGTAAGGTAATCCGCGTGTTCCCTTCCCGCAATAAGGTGCTGGTTGAGGGTGTAAACCGGGTTTACAAGCATCTCAAGCCTAGTCAGCGGAATCCGCAGGGTGGTCGGCTCTCGAAGGAGATGCCGGTTGATGTCTCTAATGTGATGTATTACAACTCCAAGTTGCAGCGGCCAGTCCGTCTTGGTGTCCGCATCACGGAAGAGGGTCAGAAAGTGCGGTACTGCAAAGTTTCCAATGAATCAATGGGCGCGATCGGCAAGGCCAAGCCTGGTCGGATCAAGGCACAGAAAAGCGAGTGATCTGGAACATGGCCCGTCTTTATCATCAATACAATCAGACGATTGCTCCGGCGATTCAGAAGAAGTTCGGTATTGCCAACAAAATGGCTGTACCGAAGATCGACAAGATCGTCATTAACATGGGCGTAGGCAAGGCCACTCAGGACAAAGCGATTCTTGAGCAGGCTGTTGATAATCTTTCGAAGATTGCCGGCCAGAAGCCTGTGACGACGAAAGCAAAGTCTTCCGTTGCAGGTTTTCGTCTGCGTGAAGGCAATCCCATTGGTGCCAAGGTGACGCTTCGTGGCGCGAAGATGTTTGAGTTCCTCGACCGTCTGATTGCGGTGGCTCTGCCACGTATTCGCGACTTTCGTGGTGTGAATCCAAACAGCTTTGATGGCCATGGCAACTACAGCCTTGGGATCACTGAGCAGGCGATTTTCCCTGAAATCGATGCGGATCGTATCCAGCACACGCTCGGCATGGATATTACGATTGTTACTACGGCAAACTCTGATGATCACGCACGTGAGCTTCTTTCGGCTTTTGGCATGCCGTTCCGGCAGCCCGGCCAGCGTGCGGGCGGCAAGTAATCACCTGAACAGGGCATAGAAATGTCAACGAAGTCGAAATTTCTGAAATCGCTGGAAACACCTGAATTCAAGGTCCAGCATCGTAATCGTTGCCAGCTTTGCGGTCGCCCTCGTGGCTACTATCGCAAATTTGGTCTTTGCCGAATCTGCCTGCGGAAGATGGCCCATCAGGGTTTGATTCCAGGCATGAAGAAGGCCAGTTGGTAAGTCTATTCCGATTAGAGGCATCTTTTGGAGCCCATCACGACGACCGCCGGGCGGTAACCCGTGGTGAGGATATGAGGCGACATCTTCCATGATGACCGATCCTGTTTCTGATATGTTGACACGCATCCGTAACGCGGTTCGCATCGAAAAGCCATTCGTTTCGATGCCAGACTCCGCCATTCGCAGAGGTATTGCGAAGACCCTCCAGTCTGAGGGTTACATCTGGGACTTTGAGGTTTTGGAAACGACTCCGGCCAAAACGCTTCAGATTCACCTGAAATACGGTCCCAATGGTGAGCGTGTCATTTCTCGAATTGACCGTGTTTCTAAACCTGGCTGCCGGGTTTATGCCGGTTACCGTGACCTGAAGCCTGTGCTTTCCGGCATGGGAATTCAGATTCTCAGCACGCCCCAGGGCATTTTGAGCGACCGTCAGGCCCGCACGGCCAAAGTCGGTGGCGAAATTCTGGCCATGGTTTATTGATTGGTATCAGGTCAATCATCACGAGGTGATCGCAATGTCAAGAATCGGACGTAAACCTGTACCAGTACCATCAGGTGTTAAAGTATTGGTGAATGGCCAGCAACTCAATGTTGAAGGTCCAAAGGGTAAACTTAATCTTTCAGTTCATCCGGCCATCACGGTAAATCTGGGCGATGGTGGTAAGGAAGTAAATGTTCTTCGTTCTAATGATGAACGTGAGAGTCGTGCCCTTCATGGACTGACGCGGGCCCTTGTCAATAACATGGTGATCGGCGTTAGTGCTGGTTACACCAAGAAGCTGGAAATTCAGGGGGTTGGTTACCAGGCTCAGATGAAGGGCAAGCAGCTTGTTCTTCAGGTTGGTTATGCCAACCAGATTGCTCTAGAGCCACCTGCCTCTGTTAATGTGACCCTGACGGACCCGACACATATCGTCATCACTGGTCCAGACAAACAGGCAGTGGGCCAATTTGCGGCTGTGGTTCGCAAGAGTCGTCCACCAGAGCCTTACAAGGGCAAGGGTATCCGTTACGAAGGCGAAGTAGTTCGTCGTAAGGCTGGTAAGGCCTTCGGCTCGAAGTAATTCATTTTGCTGGTGTCTTGCCCGGTCGGTAATCGGGCAAGCCTGGCACCCGCAAGAGGTTCAAGGTCATGAGTGAAAAATCAGTTGCAATTGTCAGGCGTAAGCGACGCCAGCTTCGTACGCGTAAATCGCTTCATGGTTCTGCTGAACGTCCACGCCTGGCCGTTTTTCGCAGCTCCAAACATATTTATGTACAGTTGATCGACGATGAACGCGGTGTTACTCTGGCATCAGCCGGTACGAACGAGCCTGAGGTTCGCAAATCGGTTCCTTATGGTGGTAATAAGGCCGCTGCCGTTGTGGTCGGCAAGCTGATCGGCGAGCGGGCGAAAGCCAAAGGCATTGCCGGAGTCTGTTTTGACCGTCGTGGGTATCGTTATCATGGACGTGTGGCGGCTTTGGCCGATGCAGCCCGTGAAGCAGGCCTGCAATTCTAATCGGAAGCGTCTGAGACATCACTGGCCATGATTGGATCGGCCGGTTCCAAACCAGAACTAACTAGCAGAGTTGAACATGTCGAGTGATACAAGAGAAAAAGATGGCTGGATTGAGAGTGTCGTCTCGATTCGCCGCTGTTCCGCGACCGTGAAGGGTGGCCGACGCTTTACCTTTAATGCCCTTGTTGTCATTGGCAACGGCAGTGGCACCGTAGGCTGGGGCTACGGCAAGGCCAACGAAGTTCCACCATCGGTGGAAAAAGGCGTCAAAGATGCCAAGAAGCAGCTTTCCAAAGTGAATCTTAAGGGTGGGACCATACCGCACCGTGTTGAAGGCCGTTTCGGCGCCAGCCGTGTGGTAATGCTTCCTGCCAACCCCGGTACTGGCGTTATTGCCGGTGGTGCCGTGCGTGCAGTGGTTCAGGCTGTGGGTGTGACTGACATTCTGACCAAGTCTTACGGCTCGACAAATAAGATGAATCTCGTTAAAGCGACGATCGACGGCTTGAAGAAGCTGCGGACTCGTGAAGACATCGCCCGGCTGCGTGGAGTGGAGCTATAATCATGCAGATTCATGACGTTAACGTCGAAGTACAGACGTATAAGAATCGTAAGCGTGTTGGCCGCGGCACCGGTTCGGGGCACGGTAAAACGGCTTCGAAGGGGCACAAGGGCCATTCGTCGCGTCAGGGTTTCAAGCTTAGTCCCCTCTTTGAAGGTGGCCAGACTCCACTGATTCGCCGTATTCCGAAGCGTGGTTTCACCAACGGCTATTTCAAGAAGAATTTCGCTGAAGTCAGCCTCTCGTCCATTGATCGCCTGTTCCAGGCGGGTGATGTGGTTGATGAAGCGGCTCTGCGTGCCAAGGGTATCGTTAAAGGTCGTCACGACGACGGTATCAAGGTGCTTGCCAATGGCGAGATTACCAAGGCCGTGACAGTTCATGCCGAGAAATTCACAGCCGCAGCCGCTGAGAAGATTGTCAAGGCTGGTGGCAAAGCCGTCGTTAAGTCGGCTTAATAAGTCGTCTTGCTATCCTAGCATCAGGAATTTCCGGATTTTGAGAATCCCCGCGGGTCATTCGAAGATCGAAAGTTGACTGACTGTGGAAAAGCTGATCACCATCCTGTTTCGTGTGCCCGAGCTTCAGCGGAAGATTCTGATCACCGCCGGTTTTCTGGCACTTTTCCGGATTGGCTCGTTCATTCCGCTGCCGATTGTCAATCAGGAGCAGCTCCAGCGTAACATTGAGCAGATGAGCCAGTCGGCCGCTGGTCGTGTTATGGCGACGGTTGCCCTCTTCGGCGGCACGCAGATCGGCATGTCCACCATCTTTGGCCTCGGCATCATGCCGTATATCTCTGCCTCTATCATTTTTCAGTTGCTTGGCTCGATAGTCCCGAGCCTGGAAGCATTGATGAAAGAGGGCGAGAGCGGCCGGCGAAAGATCAACGAATATACGCGTTATGCGGCTGTTATTCTATGTCTGGTCCAATCTGCTTTCTGGGTTCGCTATATGATGTACACGATGAACATCGTGCCGCCGGCGAACATGAATGTCTGGGATGGTCTGGTCTGCGTGATGATTATGACAGCCGGCACGATCTTTCTGATGTGGATTGGCGAACAGATTGACGAGTACGGTATTGGCAACGGTATCAGCCTGATTATCATGGCCGGTATTCTTTCACGCATGCCGAGCTCTGTCTTCAAGTTACTCTCGAACTCATCCTTCCAGTTGACCCCCCCTCAGGGAACATACGGCATACTGGTTCCGATTACCCTCGTTGCTCTGTTTGTGGCTGTGGTCATCGGCGTGATTGCAATTACAGAAAGTCAGCGACGTATTCCGACTCAATCGGCCAAGCATGTGCGTGGTCGTCGGGTTTATGGTGGTACGAAACAGTATCTGCCATTGAAGGTGAATCAGTCTGGCGTGATGCCGATTATCTTCGCTTCAAGCCTATTGATGTTCCCGCTCTTGATTCTTTCCGGATTAAGTCAGGCGGTTGCCGGCTGGGCAGGCAGTGACTCGGTTTTCAAGAGTGGTGTTTTCGGAATACTTGAGTTGATCAAGAACGACTTTCAGCGGCATGGCTATCTTTACACGATGGCTTATGTGATTCTGATTTACTTTTTCTGCTACTTCTGGACGGCGATTATGTTTAATCCCAAGGATGTGGCAGAGAACCTCAAGGATTATGGCAGTTTCATCCCCGGCTATCGTCCAGGGGCAAGAACAGCCAATTATCTTGAGAAGGTGATGTTACGAATCACTTATGTCGGTGCAGCGTTTCTGAGCATCGTTGCGGTGATTCCGGCACTGATTCAGACGGGTCTCAATGTTGATTATGACATTGCGTCTTTTCTGGGTGGTACGGGGCTTTTGATCGTGATCAGCGTCTGTATTGATCTGATTCAGAAGATTGACAGCTACCTGATCATGAGTAACTATTCTGGCCTGATGGGCCGGAAGTGAGTTGGGCTGTGACGAGTCAAATTGGGGATTGGATTGGCTGGACTTTCTTGAAAAAGAGCTTGAATCCAACTCAATATCGTCGTCAGGTCGTCTCGCTGAAAAGCCTTCGTGAAATTGGCTTGATGCGGGAAGCGGGACGTGTGGTGGCTCAGGCGCTGGACCAAGTCAGGCAGGCTGTTGGGCCTGGCATGACGACTGGCGAGCTGAACCGGATCGTTGAGGACCACTTTGCGAAGGTGAACGCTGTTCCGCTTTTCAAGGGTGTTCCGTCAGCGATGAAGGGGAAGCCAGCTTTTCCGGCAGTGGTTTGTGCCAGTGTGAATGAAGAAGTGGTTCATGGTCTGCCGGGCACGCGGGTGTTGAAAGAAGGCGATGTCGTTTCGATTGATACGGGTTGTCGGCTGAACGGTTGGTGTGGTGATTCAGCTTACACTTTTGCAGTCGGGCGAATATCGGAAGATCGACTGCGTTTGCTTGAAGTCACGCAGAAGACTCTTGAACTGGCGATTGAGCGGATGAAAACGGCTCGGTCGTGGATTGAAGTGGCGACGGACATGGAGCGTTATGTTCGAAGTCATGGAATGTCGGTGATTGAGCAGTTTGTCGGGCATGGGATTGGTCAGACCATGCACGAGGAGCCGCAGGTTCCGAACTATGTCAGCGATACGCTTCGGAAGCAGGACTTCCTGCTGGAGCCGGGTCTGGTGCTGGCAATCGAGCCGATGGTGGCGCTTGGTACACAGAATGTACGGGTGCTATCAGATGGCTGGACGGTAGAGACGACGGACCGGAAGGCGGCGGCTCATTTTGAGCATACCGTTGCCATGACGGAGTCAGGCCCGCGGGTTCTGACTCTGCTTGAAGGTGATTGACTGAAAAAATGGCTTGAGTGTGACGGGGTTGGTGTGATATATTATTACGCTTCCCGTTTGATCGAAAAATGTGCAGGTCTGTCAGGTTTTATCTCAGATCGACAGGCCAGAGGTGAACGATGAAAGTCAGAGCAAGCGTTAAGGTCATCTGCGATTCCTGCAAGATTGTACGTCGCAGAGGCAAGGTCTATGTGATCTGCGAAAACCCTCGTCACAAGCAGCGTCAGGGCTGAGTGGTCACAGGCACAAGATAATCATTTGACGGAGAAGAGCTGAAAATGCCGCGTATCCTTGGTGTGGATATCCCGAACGACAAGAAGACGGGAATTTCGCTGCGATATATTTACGGGATTGGCCCTTATCTGGCCCTCCAGGTTTGTGAGCGGACCAATGTTGATCCGGACAAGCCTGCCAAGGAACTGACCGAGGACGAGCTGGCCCGGATTGCCGGTATTCTTGACAACGAGTACACGGTGGAAGGTCAGCTGCGGCGTCAGGTTCAGCAGTCGATTGCCCGTCTGCGTGAAATTGGCTGCTATCGTGGTATCCGCCACCGCAAGAGTCTGCCGGTACATGGCCAGCGTACCCGAACTAACGCCCGAACACGTAAGGGTCCGAGAAAGACGGTTGCCGGCAAGAAGGGCGTTAAGGATCTGCGTTGATCCTTTCCAGAGTCAAAAGTTGCTGCCTGAGGCGGCATAATTTCGCAAGACAAGTTCAGACCAGCACTTCCAGGAGTCTTTTGCAGTGGCCAAGGCCAAGAAACGTAAAACCCGGCGTAATGTAAGTCGTGCGATTGTGCACATTCGTTCCACCTTTAATAATACGCTGGTAACGATTACCGACCCGAATGGCGACACGCTCTGCTGGTCGAGCTCGGGCACAGTCGGTTTTAAGGGGAGCCGCAAGAGCACTCCATTTGCCGCGCAGCGTGCTGCTGAAACGGCTTCTTCCACGGCTGCCAAATATGGTGTCAAAGAAGTGGAAGTGAAAGTCAAGGGGCCGGGTGCCGGTCGTGACAGTGCCATCACGGCCATTCACGCATCGGGCCTGAATATCAAGTCGATTGAGGATGTGACCCCCCTGCCTCACAACGGTTGCCGTCCTCCGAAGCGGCGCCGCGTCTGATCCGAATCACCAGCAGTCATTAACATCGAAAGCCGGATTTTATGGGCTTTCAGTGATCCGAAAGTGGAAATAGAACGATGGGACGTTATATTGGACCGGTTTGTCGGCTTTGCCGGCGAGAAAATGTCAAACTTTTCCTGAAAGGTACTCGCTGCAACAGTGGCAAGTGTGCCATTGAAAAGCAGCGTGGTTTGCCTGGCATGCACAAGCTTCGCCGCGGCAAGGCGAGCGAATATGCTGTTCGTCTGCGGGAAAAGCAGAAGGTTAAGCGGTTTTACGGTATTTTCGAGCGTCAGTTCCGGAAATATTACGACGAAGCGACCCGTCGTCCTGGTAACTCGGGTGCCGCCCTGCTCTCTTTGATTGAGCGTCGGTTGGATAACGTCGTTACTCGTCTTGGCTTTGCTCAAAGCCGTGCTCAGGCACGCCAGATGATCCGCCACGGTCATTTCCAGGTCAATGGTAACAAGCTTGATATTCCGAGCTATCTCGTCAAGCCTGGCGATACGATCAAGATCAAGAACCGTGAAGCATCCAAGAAGCTGGCTGCAGAAGTGCTGGTTGGTGAATCAGGCCCATCGATTCCAAACTGGCTTGATCGGCTGGGCACCGAGCCACCGGAGGGTCGTGTTTCGCGATTGCCGGGAGCTGAAGATTTGACCGGCGAATTCAATGCCCAGCTCATCATCGAGTTGCTGAGCCGTTAAGCTCCTTCTAACATACGACAGAATTTCGTTTTGCGTATTGCGACGAATTTTGTAGTATGTTCATGGTTCAGTCATAGAGAGACCATTACTGAAACACGGAGTTTTCATCGATGCGAATCAGATGGCGTGGTCTGGAACTGCCAAGCAGGGTTGAGTGCGAGCGTTCGTCGCTGACAGACACTTATGGCCTGTTCCACGCAGAACCGTTTGAGCGTGGTTTTGGACATACAGTCGCCAACAGTCTTCGTCGTGTTTTGCTCTCCAGCCTTGAGGGGAGTGCTGTCACGAAGATTAAGTTCCAGGGTGTGCAGCACGAATACAGCTCTGTACCCGGGATGGTGGAAGATGTGACGGACCTGGTCCTGAACATCAAGGGCTTGGTTGTTAAAAACCACAGCGAACTGCCCAAAGTGATTCGGATCGTGCGTAACAAAAAGGGTGATGTCAAGGCTTCTGACATCATTACGGATGAATCGGTTGAAATTATTGAACCGAACCATCATCTCTGCACGCTGACGGAAGATATCGACTTTCAGCTTGAACTTACGGTTGAGAATGGTCGTGGATATCGCCCGGCTGCTGAAGGTCACAACGAAGAGCTTGCCATCGGCGAAATCCCCGTTGACTCGATCTTCAGCCCTGTTCGTCGCGTAGAGTATCGGATTGTCGAGACTCGCGTGGGCCAGCGAACCAACTACGACAAGATGGTGATGCACATCTGGACTAACGGTGTGATCGGGCCAGAGATGGCACTGGTTGAATCAGCCAAGATTCTGCGGAAGCACCTCAATCCGTTTGTTCAGTATTTTGAGCCGGGCCCAGGTCTGCCGATGGCAGCGGCCAGCTACAGCTCAGGCGGCGTGAATGAGATTCCGGGCCTGAGTCACAAGCTCGAAATGAGCCTTGCAGAACTCGATCTTTCGGTTCGAGCGACAAACTGTCTCGAAAGCGAAGGCATTACGACAGTTCGCGACCTGATCAGCCGATCCGAAGATCAATTGCTGACGGTTCGCAATTTTGGTGAAACAACACTTCGTGAAGTGAAAAACAAGCTCAGTGATCACGGCCTCTCACTGGGTATGGATATTGCCAGCCTGCGCTGAGCCAATAAGAACATTTGCACCTGGTCACTTGATTGGCCAGGTGTTTCATTATCAGGTCTTGAGAGATTCGGGGTTTAACATGCGGCACAGATCAGCCGGAACAAAATTGAAGCGCGAGCCAGAACACCGCAACATGTTGTTGCGTAACCTGGCAACATCGGTTCTGGAACATGGTAAGATTACAACGACTCTGGCCAAGGCCAAAGCTGCCCAGCCGGTTGTTGAGCAGATTATTACGCTTTCAAAGTCGGGTTTTGATCTGAACAAGTTCCGTAAGATCCTGACGATTGTCACGAAAAAAGATATTGCCTACCGGCTCTACAACGAATACACCGATGCGAAGGATGTGACTCATCCACCGATCGCCAAGCGATTCGCCAATCGCAACGGTGGCTACACCCGAATCTTCAAGTTGAGCAAGGTGCGTCAGGGCGATTGCTCACAAATGGCAGTGCTGAGCCTTCTTGGCGAAAACGAGCAGGTTTCGACCTCCACGCCTGTTGCCCCGACCGTTTCCTGAGTCGAGCCGAACGCTTAACTCAGCATGCCAAAGATGATTTTGAGAACCGGTCGTTTGACCGGTTCTTTGCATTTGGTGGAGGATCAGCTCATGTCGCTTTCGTATCATTCCGACGACAATTGCCTCTTCTGCAAGATTATTGCCGGTAAAATACCGTCAAAAAAAGTCTGGGCGGACGAAAACTGCTATGCTTTTCTTGATATCAGCCCGGTGAATCACGGCCATTTTCTGGTTGTTCCGCGGCATCATCATCGGGACCTCTCTGAACTTCCCGGCGAAGTCGCCAGCAAAGTTGCCTCGATCATCCCCATGCTGGCTAAAGCGCTCGTTCGATCAACGGGGGCCGACGGATTCAATCTCATTGTGAACAATGGTGCCGTGGCCGGGCAGACGGTTTTTCACGGCCACTGGCATTTGATCCCAAGATTTAAGGATGAT
>Ga0255277_1000033_pt1 | contig 16884 bp, 40 predicted proteins | sample AtltaT_7_FD_183709 | JGI IMG/M metagenome (GOLD analysis project Ga0255277, IMG submission 183709) | Metatranscriptome of freshwater microbial communities from Altamaha River, Georgia, United States - Atl_Cont_RepA_8d (Metagenome... | ecosystem: Environmental > Aquatic > Freshwater > River... | reverse complement strand
TCGCGCTCAGTGCTACCAGTTGGCTGTGGCCTTCGCCCTATGATCTATGGAGCAGTGGTGCTGCCATGGTGATCTTTTTGGGCTGGATGATCAAGTGGGCAGTGGTAGACACTTTCCGAGACAGCTGGCAAAAGTACAAGGACAGCCGCAATCAGTTGTTGGACACGATCAAGAACAGCGATCGTTAGAACCAACTGGCCACTGCTTGGCTGCGGCAGTGATCTATGGCGCTTTGCCACATGTCGTCTTCTGGGCACTCGAACAGCCACTCCGCAGGGGGTTCATGCCATACCAGCCAGCTTTGTTCGGATCGCCAGGGCTCTTGTCCTCTCAGCTCGCCCTCTAGCTGTCCTGGGGCCCATCCCGAGTGTCCAAAGAATGCTCGCCAATACATGGGCTGTAGCTCGCTGACACGCAGGAACATTTCACTGTCTGAAGTCACAGCGATCTGGGGGTCTATGATCTGTGTCTTGACCGTGCTCCACTCTGCGCTGTGTAGCATGAACACTATGTTGGGCAGCACAGGGCCACCCCAATAGAGGCAGTGACTGCCTATGTGTTCGACTACATCTGAGCAGACTTCCTGTATGGTGTTGGTAGAGGGCCTGTTTAGTACCACGCCCGCTGAACCCTTGAGGCTGTGTTCCCAAAGATAGATCACAGTTTCTGAAAAACGACTGTCGGGCAGGCCTGGAGGTGCTATCAGTATGTCACCTGCTGAGATCATCGTCAGCTCCAGTCGGGTAAGGGACCGCCGTATTTTTTGCCTTTGATTTTCTTGCCTCTGACCTTGACTCGATCATGTCCGATCTTGTGGCTCTTGCCGCCATCGCGTGAACGATAGCCCTGGCTCTTACAGCTGGCTAGGTTGCTGGCGCCCAATGCTGAATCGGGCTTGCCTGACGTACACAGAGCACGGCTGGCACGTTCTTCTTCTATGTCTGGGACGGTGATGACTTCTGATATGCGCATGTGATATTTAACCAAAAACTGTGATAGCTGCTCCCACTATGGCCACGGCCATGCGTACTGCGTTTTCATCCCCGGCCAGCTGCTGAGCGATTTCCACATCTCTGACCTGTTCTAGGAAAAACTGTCTATCCTGTACAGTGATTTCTCCTCGCTGTAGCGCACCATCTATTTCCTGTATGCGCTGTGCCAAACTGGCGGCCTGTGGCGACACCAATTTGAGATTTTCTAGTTCTACTTGATAATCCATGATCAACGGCCCTCCCAAGCCGAACGTGCTGCTCGCAGACGATCCTGCGCCAATTTAACAGACAATTCGCAGAATGTCTTGCTGTCTCGACCTGCTGCTGTCTTGATCAGATCAGCCAGCCCCCTCATGTTACGAGCCTGAGGATCTGCTCTAAATTCACTTAGTCTAGCCAAACGCTCTGAGCTGTCTGTGGCCACATCCCAACCCCGTATGGGCTTGCTAGCACAGTCCACACGCTCTATGGCTATCTGTGTGTCCACCCAACGGTCCACCAACACAGGATCATGTGCTCGGGGCCATAGCTCTTTTAGGGAAGCACAACCCCCTAGGCTCAGTGCTATGAGCAGACTAGCAAACACTCGCATCTGTTAGGCCTTCTTTTTGGCTGGCTGCTTCTTGGCAGGTGCGGGCTTGGTAGCAGGTTTTTTCTTACACTTGTCCAACTCAGGATTGGCCTTACACTCTGCTTGCTTCTTGGCCAAACTGTTGTTCTTCCACTTGGGATCTGACTTTTTCTGTGCTTGAGTGCTAGCAGGCTTTTTCACAGGTTCAGCTGAATAAGCACCGCCTGAAGCGACAGCGAACATGACAGTGGCTAATAGTAGTGTGAGTTTACGCATATGAGTCCTCCATAACTCTATATAGGGTATTTACCCAATCCAAAAGACTTTGCGATAATTTACCCTGGAGCGAAGCGATGCGCAGCAAAAATTCCCCTCAGGAAAACTCACAGCGCGAACTCCAAACCAGCATGAAGATTACCGTCTGCTGACTGTCCACGGGCACGATGGCAGCAGCACGATAGCCCCCTCCACGCTTGACACGCATACAGGGAACGTTTTGGCTGTGGCACCAAGCAAAGAAAAAGTCCTGATCTCGCGTGTCCATGCTTTTGAGTGTGGCTAGCATAACAGTGTCAACATGGTTAATGTGGCAGGAGAACAGCGTACTAGCACTATGTAACGATCGTAAAGATCATCCCACAGTATGTGTATTATGCGTAGGACATCGTGGTTATCTCTGTACGCCTGAATGCGTTCTAGATGTTCCTGCGTACAGACTAGACTGTGTAGATCTTGGCTGATCATAGGATATAGTCCTTGGCAGGGTATCGAAAGCATTCTGGATCTGCTAGCAACACTATAGCTACAGAGTCTTCCAGTAGAAAATAGTCTGTACACAACTCATGTATGGGTTCAAACCAGCCCGGGTGGCGGATCAAATTAATCACACGATCACGTACAGTATATGAACTCCAGGAACGATAGCATAGTATACGCATACAGTATTTAAAAGAGCTAAGGGCACAGGCCCCGCTGCGAAGGATAGTGTGTGTACGCTGGCAGTGACTGTGCGGAGCCGAGAAGACTCGGTGGGAGAAGGGTGGAAAACGGTGGAAAACGGTGGAAAACGGGTGGGGACCATTTTTAGCATACCTCCAAAACCACCATCGTTTGAATCGTTTGGCCATGACTGTGCGGCACCATTTCCCACGTTTTTGAATCATATGACACCATTCTCACCACCGTTTTTGACCATTCTTGATCCTCTTTCCACGGTTCTCTCACTGGCCCCGCTGCGCTAGATCTGGTTGACACACTGCGTATCTGAGCATATACTATACAGACTATGAGAGCGATCACTACACTTACACTACTGGCTATCACGCTCGCTGGCTGTGCTAATACACAGTACAGAGACTATCGTGATGCTGCCTGGGACCCAGATATACGCCGGGGTCAATCACTTTTAGATCGTATTCCGCCATGGATCTGTCAGGGTCAGGTCTGTGAAATGTATAGGGACACTAGACCAATAGGCCCCGCTGCTAAGGTTAAGGAATAATATGACACTGCCAGACGAACGCTATCGTGCTGTGATCGCAGCTGAACGCATGTTGCGAGATCTCTGTGATCCCAAAGCCACTCCACGTGTACACAGCAGCATTAGGGATCGTGCCCGGGCAGTGTTGCGGCACTATCCTTCACAGTGGGATATGGATCGCGCAGCAGCAGCAGTGCCGGAAGTGTTCATGACACACATAGAAGATCTACACAGATTCATCCTGAAGGGTCGCAGGGATCAAGCGATCACGGAAGAGATAGAAGCGAGGATTCGCGGCCTCGAGTGAACAGTGTTGGGCCTATAGCTTAACGGTTAAAGCAGCGGACTCATAATCCGTTGACTGTAGGTTCGAATCCTACTGGGCCCACCACTGTTCTCTCACTACACAGCAGCAGCACAGCAGCAGCAACGACCCGAGCAAATACCCGAGTAAATTTACAGTCAGCAGAGCAGCGATCACGAGTCAGTCACGGGCAGCAGTGTGAGAACTCTGGGCGGGGCACGGTCAGATCACTCGAGCAGCAGCACATGAACAGCAGCTGAATGATGATCCCGACGGCTTCACGTGCTGCGCATACCTGTGGTCAGGGGTCTGTGCTGGGCAGCTAAGGGGCGCTCGGCGGGCTGTGGCAGAAATGCCACACTGTGTTCAGAATGCCACAGAAAAAATAATCGAAAAAATCTGCTGTTTTTGGTTGACAGTTTGGGCGGATGGCTGTACAATACTGACAATGAAGGAGCGAACGATGGCACGAGCTAAACGAACAGACAGAAACCACATCATCTACGAGCTGCGTGTACCCCAGGGCAACTACATCGGCGTGACAGCTAAGACAGAGAGCACTGTTAACAAAAGCGTCCGCGCTCGTGCTGCCAAGCACTTCTATCGTGCTCACAGCGAGAACAAAGATTGGGCCCTGTGTCGCGCACTGCGGACTGTCGCGAACAAAGAAGACATCACCATCATAGTACATGCTGTGATACGCGGCAAGGCTGAGGCACACAGAGAAGAAGTACGTATACGCCGTGAGGTGCGCCCAAATTTAAACACAGATGTGCGAGGCGATTTTGGTTGACACTGCCCGCAGAGGCTGTATAATAGCCGCATGTTTAACAAGGAGCGGACGATGGACAGAGCACAGCAATTAATTAAAGCCACAGAGCTGCGCAACGCTGCGGCGAGAGCGGACGCGGCGGCACATGACGTGCTGACACTGGCAGAAGCGAAACTGATGAGCAAGGCGGGGCAGCATGCCAGCCACCACCGCAGCATTAGCGGACAGTGTGCGAGGTGGTATGCGCAGGGCTACTACATGCGCAGCAACGGCAAGTGGTACGGGGCGCATGGCGGATTTGAATTTCCTAAGTACAGCACAGCATAAAGCAGTTGACAGATTGGGCTAGCGACAGTATAATACAGACATGTTTAACAAGGAGCGACATATGCTAACATTGACAGCAGAGCACAACGAAGACGGCATGTTAACACGTGAATACGACTGCGACTTTATAGTTACTACAGCTGGTGACGGCTTGTGGGGCTGTGAAGCAGGCAGACAAGTGCGTGTGACTGCGATTAGTGTAACAGAAGAAGATGACTATAAGAGCATTTATGTTACACACGACACGACATGGGACATTTACACAGACACGGGCTTTGAGGACGCTATTAGCGAGGCACTGGGCTACGCTGTGACGTTTACAGAGCAGGGCATGCAAGAGGACGAGCTTGCTAGCATGGAATAACTAGCAGCAGCAGGGGGGTTGACAAACGGCTCCCCTGCTGCTATAATACAGGCACAGTCAACAACACACAGGAGCGCATTATGGGTACACGTTGTCTCACTTTCGTCTATGATGGCGACATCACCGACGCAGCCATCATCAACCTTTATCGCCAGTACGATGGCTATCCGGAGGGCCACGGTGCTGAGCTAGCACGTTTCCTCACACAGGGCACACTGGTCAACGGCCTGCGCGGTGACGATCGCCCCGTGTTCAACGGCATGAGCTGCCTCGCAGCACAGTTGGTCGCACACTTCAAGGACGGCCCCGGGCAGTTCTATCTACACCCTGTGAGTGCCGTAGACTGCGGCCAGGACTATGAGTATCATGTCTACGAGCGTGATCGTGTGATACATGTACAGGTCCGCGATCGTGGCTTTAATATGTTTGGGCTCACCCAAAGCGATACTAATACTGCTCTGTTCGATGGGCCCATTGGTCGCTTCTACGAGTTCTGCGAAGATAGGCAAGCAGCCTAACCAAAAGGGGTTGACAGGGCACCCTAAGCCCTGTATAATACAGACTTGTTTAACACACACAGGAGCGCAACATGGAACAACAAGCACGTGAGTATTTCGTCCGCCGTCTCAACGAGATCGCAGAGGAAAAGGTCAATTCGCTGGCAGTGGCACTTTTTGGACCCAGCGGTCGTCCACAACAGCCTACCTGGGGCATGGTCTTTGAGGGCATCCGCACTGGCGAGATCACCCTTAAAGCAGACAAGGTAGACTACACGGGTCCTTACCTCAACCCGCAGGATGTGGAGTGGCCTGCTATGGAAGCAAAGAAAGCAGAGCTTGAGGACTATCGCAAGCTGGTCGCACGTGAAAAGCAAGCGGCGATGGATGCCTGTATGCTGGACGCGGGTGCGCAGGAAGCACTCAACAAGTTTGCCCAAATTTGATGTTATAGGGCTCGTGGGGGTTGACAACAGCCCCCACTGGCAGTATAATACTGACATGTTTAACAACTTTCTTTAGGAGCGACAATGCCAGCAATCATCGAGATGCGCGAAGGTACCTATAAGATCCGTGGGCAAGAAGTGTCCATGGCGGGTAACCGTTTCGAGCTCGTGGAACAATATCGTGAGGGTGCCAACGGTGGCTATGTAACTGTAGCAGGTGGCTCAGTCTACCCAAAGAACGCTGGTATCCCAGATCGTTCAATCCGTATCCGTTGCTCGTCAGCACAAAGCTACGTAGTCGTCAGCGGTGTGCCAGCTACACCCGCAGGAGACAAAAGTTTGGAGCAGATCAAAGTCAGCGATGAAGTAGTCGCACATGAAACCGATGAGCAGATCATCGAGCGACTGCGTGGCCGTTTTGAAGTGCTCAAGCACATGACACAGGCAGTCAAAGAAGGTACTGTACGTGCTATGATCGTGACGGGTCCTCCGGGTGTGGGCAAATCCTTTGGCGTAGAAGAAGTACTGTCTAAAGAAGATCTGTTCAACACCCTGGGCAATCGCCGACCCAAGTACGAAGTGGTCAAAGGCGCGATGTCTGCGGTAGGCCTGTACGCCAAGCTCTACAAGTATTCAGAGAAAGGTAACGTTATCGTGTTCGATGACTGCGACTCTGTACTGCTTGACGATCTCAGCTTGAACATCCTCAAGGCCGCACTGGATTCCAGCAAGAAGCGTACCATTTCGTGGAACACTGACAGCCGTGTGCTACGTAACGAAGGAGTGCCTGACAAGTTTGAGTTTAAAGCAGGTGCGATCTTCATTACTAACATCAAGTTCGAGAACGTGCGCAGTAAAAAGCTACAGGATCACTTGGCTGCTCTTGAAAGCCGTTGCCACTACATCGATCTCCAGATGGACACAGATCGTGAGAAGGTGCTTCGTATCAAGCAGATCGTACAGGACGGCATGTTGGATACCTATGACTTCGAAGGCAACGAGCGCGACGAGATCATCGAATATGTGATTGGCAATCGTGCTAAGATGCGTGAGCTGAGCTTGCGTACGGTGCTCAAAGTGGCAGACCTGCGCAAGAGCTTTCCGGACAGCTGGCAGAGCATGGCTGAAGTCACTGTAATGAAGAGGGGGCAATGATGCTATTCCACACCTGTCAATGGATTGGGCCCGACAAGGACCCAATCAGGGATCACGAGAACCTGTTCACATGCGGCAGTGCCGTGATCCCGGGCAAGGCCTACTGTCAGGAACACTACAGCAGAGTCTATATCGGGGGCAGTGCCGTGAAGTCTGCCCGAGCAATCAATCGTCTGATTCCTGCGGATCCCTACGTGATTCCAGCAGCTAAAGAAGAAGACGGAGAACCTAAGGAGTTAGAATTCCATGTATAAGTCTACATCGATCGTTTTGGGCGTCGTCGTCCTAGTCATTCTGCTGTTGGTCGTGGGCCCCCTGCTCACGATCTGGGCAGCGAATACCCTGTTCCCCGCACTGGCCATTCCATACAGCATGGAAACTTGGTTTGCTGTGGTGGTGCTGGGAGCGTTCTTCCGTGCCAACGTGACGGTACGAAAGAACTAATTGGTAAACCTAAAGGTTGACCTTGTGTGAACTTTTAGGTATACTATTAACATGCTGATTTGAATCAGCTATACTTTAACTTAAAGGAAAAGGCAAATATGAAGCGTATCAACCTCGAAACTAAAGAAGGCAAGCTGTTTAACGCATTGTTCAACGGTGAGAAGCTTTCTGAAGCACAGATCACCAAGCGTTTTGGTATCAAGAACCCATCAGCAACTGTTAGCGACATCCGCTACAAGGGTTTCGCTGTTTACACTCGTAACCGTAAGGCTGGCAACGGCGTCCAGGTTACTGAGTACGAGATGGGCCGTCCGTCACGTGAGATCGTGGCACTTGGCTATCGCGCCAAGGCTCTGGGAATGTCCGTAGAGTAATCGGTTTCAAAGAACAAGCCGATTCGCTCCCGGGGCGTTCTTTGGGGACTGTGGCCCAGAAGCCACAGTCCTTTTCTTTTGGCCGGCACTCCCGCCATGTTGCAAAAATACAACAGATCTTTTGGTTGACAGCCCTGATTAAATACCGTATAATAGAGGCATAGTTAGAACACAGGAGCGAACTATGTTCACAGCAGATCAAGTTTGGGGTGCCGCAGCCGCTGCTCAACGTATCAACGGTGAGTATCTCAAAGAGGACAAAGGCCGTTACACAGATGACGGCTATGTGCTGGACAAGCGAGCCAACAAAGCTATGGTCAAGCAATGGCTCCGCGACAACGATTTCACCCAGGTCACTGAAGTCGACTACGCTGCTGGTCGCACTGCTCGGGATCACTTTAAATCCTACACGCTGTTGGCCCTGGCGGGCAAGCTCAATGACTTCCAAGCCACGGCCATGAAGTTAGCTGCTAAGGAAGAGTTCACGGGGCGAGATCTTTATGACTTCAGCGTGATCAGCTGCTTGCCTTCCGTGGCTGTCCGTGATCAGGAGCGCACAGAACTCAAGCGAGAAATCTATTCCGCCCAGCCTCTCGCTGCTGCTGTAGGTGAAACTGTGATAGGGGACATCACAGTGATCAGCTCGCGATACAATCCTAACTTCGGCAAGTACCGCATCCAGGCACGGCTCAACGAAAGCTTCGTGGACTTCTGGTTCTCCAAGGAGCTAGCCGGGGAGCTGCGGGTGAAGGCCAAGGTCAAGGCACTTCGTCCGGACAACACAGCACAACTGAACTACGTCAAGGTGTTGTAAATCTGCAACACATTGATCTAGAAAGAAAATAGTGGTTGACTGCCTAAAGCAGATACACTATAATAGAGTCATAGTTAAACACAACTGGGCAACTTTTTTAGGAGGTCTCAATGTCCAAAGCAACTGAAACAAATATCCGCACCGTAGGTCCCAAGGGTGCTATCCGCAGTCTGCGTCACGCTATCAAGATGCGTCGTCCTATCTTCTTGTGGGGCCCTCCAGGCATCGGTAAATCCGACATCGTCAAGCAGATTGGTGAGAGCGCCGATCGCGAAGTGATCGACGTTCGCTTGCCACTTTGGGAACCCACTGACATCAAGGGTATCCCTTATTACAACTCTGACAGCAAGACTATGGAGTGGGCCCCTCCCTCTGAACTGCCACGCGATCCTGCCAGCAAGGCTATCATCTTCCTAGACGAGCTTAACTCTGCTCCTCCGGCTGTCCAGGCTGCGGCCTATCAGTTGGTCTTGAACCGCCGTGTTGGTACCTATGTCCTGCCCGATGGCGTTGACATCGTTGCCGCTGGTAACCGTGACGGTGACCGTGGTGTTACCTACCGTATGCCTAAGCCACTGGCTAACCGCTTCCTACACTTGGAAATGAAGCCTGACTTCGATGACTTCCAGGAGTGGGCTGTTATGAACAAGGTCCACGCAGACGTGGTTGGTTACTTGGGTTTTGCCAAGCAGGACCTGTTTGACTTCGACTCTAAGTCTAGCTCACACGCATTCGCAACTCCTCGTTCTTGGTCTTTCGTGAGCGATCTGCTCAAAGATCCAGATGTGGATGTCGACACACTCCAGAACTTGATCGCTGGTGCTGTTGGCGATGGTCTGGGCATCAAGTTCATGGCTCACCGAAAGATCGCAGGTAAACTGCCTAAGGCAGAAGACATTCTAGACGGCAAGGTCAAGGATCTCCAGATCAAGGAAGTGTCGGCGATGTATTCTTTGACCGTTAGCCTCTGCTACGAGCTCAAGGACCGTGCGGATAAGAAGGTCAAGGGTTGGGATGCTATGGCAGATAACTTCTTCCGCTACATGATGGACAATTTCCCAACTGAGTTGGTTGTGATGGGTGCTAAGACCGCGCTCACCAACTATGACTTGCCTTTGGACGCCAGCAAGATGACGAACTTCGACGAGTTCCACAAGCGTTTTGGCAAGTATGTTTTGAAGGCCATGGAGAACTGAGACCTCCCTGTGGCCCTCAGGGGGAGTGCCTGCCCAGGGTGCTCCCCCACCCTTTTCAATCCGGTTGACAGGGTCTAGGGCTTGTGCTATAATACATATATACAGTTAAGGAGCGTCCAATGGATCCAATCGTAGAGAAACTAACAACTGCCCGAATCGGACTGTTGCTCAAGCAACCGTTCTTTGGCAATATGGCCACCCGTATGCGTTTGGTAGACGTCACCGATCAGGGCTGGTGTAAGACTGCGGCAACTAACGGCCGTGACTTTATGTATGATCGCAACTTCATCAACAAGCTCTCTGAGAAGAAGCTGGAGTTCCTGTTCGCACATGAGATCGGTCATTGCGTGTTTGATCACTTTGGTCGCACTGGTAGCCGTCACCGTGGTCTTAGCAACATCGCACAGGACTTCGCTATCAACCAAATCCTCGTAGACGAGCGTATCGGTGAGAAGATCACTGAAGTTAAGATCTGCTACGATCCAAAGTATCGTGGTTTGGCTTGGGAAGAGATCTACGATCAATTGTGGGAAAAGGCTGAGAAGATCGATATCAATGATCTTATGAAGCAATTGGGCGACCTGCTCGACGAACACATCCACGAAGAAGAAGGCCCTGGTGCTGGCAGTGGCGATAAAGACGGCAAAGGTGGCAAGGTGCCTGGTCTGAGCAAGGAAGAAGCACAGAAGATCCGCGATGAGCTTAAAGAGGCCATGATCCAGAGTGCCGCGGCCGCTGGTGCCGGCAAGGTGCCCGCAGGAATCCAACGCCTGCTCAAGGACTTGACTGAGCCCAAGATGAACTGGCGTGAAGTTCTACAGATGAACATCCAGAGCATCATCCGCAACGATTACTCCTTTACTCGTCCTAACCGCAAGAGCCAGCACAGTGGTGCGGTGCTTCCAGGCATGAAGAACGATCAGACTGTAGACGTGGCCATTGGTATCGACATGTCAGGTTCTATCGGTGACGCAGATGCCAGGATCTTCCTGTCAGAAGTCAAAGGCATCATGGACCAGTATGAGGACTATGCCATCGACATTTGGTGCTTTGATACTGCTATCTACAATCACCAACGCTACACACATGACGACGGTGACGCATTACTGAGCTACGAGCCCATGGGTGGTGGTGGCACAGACTTCGAAGCCAACTGGGAATACATGAAGGGTATCGATCTTGTGCCCAAGAAGTTTATCATGTTTACAGACGGCTATCCATGCGGTGGCTGGGGTGACGAGGACTACTGCGATACCCTGTTCATCGTCAAGGGCTCTAGCAACGAAGCACCCTTTGGTCAGACTGTGATCTATGATGAAAAGACTTCGTGATTGGCTGGCGGGTCTATTAGCGACCCGTCCGCTATTCGATTACGACAGTTTCGCTAGCAGCCAGGTCGCTTCAAAGGCCTGGCTGATCGAGCGATTGGAAGAGTGCCTACAACCCCTACAAGCTCCCGCAGATGGTTACAAGGTCTGGATCTTCGCAGGCTGGTATGGAGTGACCAATCTGATCATGCGCACCAGGGCAGTGATCCCGATCAAGTATGTGCGCAGCATCGACCGGGATCCTGCTTGCCAACCTATCGCAGACAAGATCAATAAGTTCTGGGAAATACAGGATTGGCAGTTCAAAGCACAGACGGGCGACATTAACTACATAGATTACTCTGTAGACAACCCGCATGTGATCATCATGACTTCTGCTGAACATGTAGCCGAGACCAAATGGTTTGACGACATACCCAAAGGCACCATAGTGGCCATACAGGGCAGCGATCTGGCTATCCCTGATCATATCAATCGGATCACTTCCCAGGAAGATCTTAAAGATCTGTATCCTCTCGCAGAGTGCCTCTATTCGGGCTCTATCACTTTTAACTACCCAAACAACTCTTTTACCCGGCACATGATCATTGGCCATAAGTAAGTGGCCCCGCTGCTTACGTGTGCGTGTATGTTGACAAGAACGATAAAAACAGTTAAAATAAACACAATACGAAAGGACGATGACCCTGATCACGTAAATAAAACCATATGAGCAAGCTAGAATACTATTGTAGACCATTGGTAGCATTTGATCCCTCCAACAAGCAGCATAGGCGGTATTATAACGAATTCCTAGAGTACGGTGGGTGGGGAACTTGTCCAGTCCGATTTATAGTGCCCGACGATCAGGGCCTAGACCTTACTGTCATGATCAAGAATGCCCTAGTACAATACTACGTGGACAGAGAATTTAAAGAACGAGCAAAACCCAAACTCAAAAGATAGGAGCGAAGATGATTGAATTAATCATAGCATGGCTGGCAGGTGCTTACGCAGGATGGGTAGTCAGCAAGATCGTATTCAAAGCCAACTTGCGCGACGCACTAGAAGAACTGGGCGTGGACACAGACACTAAACGCAAAGAGCTGCGTGAGAAAGCCCTGGACTTCCTCAGGAACGAAGAAGAGGACGACGAGGACGATCTCCCCGTCTATCAGCTGCGCATCGAGCAGCACGATGGGATCTATTTCCTCTACGACGATGAAGACGGCCAGTTCATGGCGCAGGGTGCCGACTTCCACGAGCTGGTAGACAAGCTGCGTTCACGGTTCAAAGCTGCCAAGTACACGGTCAGTGGGGATCAAGCTGCTGTGCTACGTGAACTGTTGCAGAAAAACAACATCTCTCTTTCTTCTCCAAAAAACGGTTGACAAGCTGTCCAAAATAGTCTAGAATACGGACTATGAAGGATACGAACTTTTACCTCAAATGGATAGCTTGTGCTATCACTCTCGCTGGTGCGCTGTGTACTTCACTGCGCATCGATCCCCTTAACATCTATCTTCTCAACTCAGGTGCGCTGCTGTACTTGATTTGGTCGCTGAGAATCCGTGAATGGAATCTAGTGGCGATCAATGGCGGGCTGCTCGTGATCTATGTTGTGGGATTATTCTTTGGTTGACAGGAACCCAAAGTTCTTGTATAATACACTTACTTTCGTAAAGGAGCAACTATGGCAAAATGGATTGTAATCATCGCGCTAATCATCCTGGCACCAATGTTTGTTATCAACTTGGTCACAGGCACGGTTAATTTCATTTCAACCCAGGGTAAGGCTTTGGTTACCGAAGTGGCCAAAGAGGCATCCAAAACTGTCAAGGAGGCAGGTCAATGAGCTATATGAAGACTTTCGAAGATCCGATGTATGATGATGATGGAGTCATGGTTGACGAGGATGGTCCCATGCTTGAGGACGAGGTTATGGATCTTGTCAGCCTTTACGGGACAGATCGCGAGGCTATCCAGATGATTTCAGATCAGTTGGGTGTGTCGATCACTGAAGTAGAAGACGTGATCATCAGCTTGGGCCTCTCAATCGTTGAAGACGACGATGAACCCTATGAGCCGGACTACGACGATTACGACTATAGCGGCGCTTGATAGTGGGTGGTACTTGGGACTGTTGCAGAAATGCCACAGTCCCTTTTTTCTTTCAGGGTGCCTGTTTTTTTGGTTGACCGCAACTGCTGCTGCTGCTATATTAGGGATACAACAAAGGAGCAAATGAAATGAAACGCTATCGCTTTGTAATGGATTCGGGTGTAGCTTACGATGTGGTCGCACGTGATTTCCGTGCTGCTTGCTTGGTCTGGGAACAGTTCCGCTTGGATCCCCGTGAGATTGCTGCTGTGGAGATCCGCTGATGTTTTGGCTGATCATCGCGCTGTATCAGGGACCTACCTATGTAGACAAGGTCGTAGTGCCCTTCCCCACCGAGAAAAGCTGCGCTGCTGCAGCCCGGGAAGTGGCCGCGGATCGCCTGACCGCCAAGGCTGTGTGCGTGAGCGATGCGCATCACAAGGGCCTAAAGAAAGACCCTAAGGTCAACATGGATTAAATTGGTTGACAGCAGGCGCAACTGCTGTTATACTACTGACATAACTTAAAGGAGCGAATATGTACGAACAAGGTGAAAGAGAGCGTGTGGTAGGGATCCTCAAGGGTTGGCAGTTCGATCGCAAGCAACACGGCAGCTTGTATGATCGTGGATCCGCAGACTCATACTATGGCCGTCGCCGTAATCCTCACTACGGTGGAGTTGGCGGTGATTCAGGTCCCCGTGTTGAAGTCTCTGATTGTGCGTCAGTGACCGAATACAACCAGGGCTACAACGACAACACTGCCGCTGGCTGCTTCAAAGATTGGGGATGATCGTGGACAAATTCCTGTTCTTCTGCCTCAGCCAACAGGATCAGGACTTCCTGAATCAGTATGCTTCGGGCCAGGGCAGGGCTAGCCTTTTCCATGATATTCCCATGGAGCACCTGGATCGTGTGCGAGCTCTCATGAAGCGTCTCAAGCTGCGCACTGAGACGATCTACAGAGGTCCACGTGGGCGTTTCAGGGATCAAAGCCGTACTTGGAAGCAGGATGCTAATCGTTTTGCTGTGTACATCCGACATAACTAATTGAAATCATTGAAGAAAAAAAGTTGAAAAAATTGGTTGACAGCCTGGGCCCAAATTGCTATAATATGGGCATAGTTAAACAAAAGGAGCGCGATATGTCAGAGAAAGCATCAATGTTTGTGTTCATGGTCGGACTGCTGTTGACAGCATTTGGCGTGGGCGGTGTGGAGCAGAGCATGGACGACATGGGACTGCTTTACGGTGTGTTGGTCAGCGCGGTTGGCTGCGCGATCATGTGGTGTGGCACATTGGGACTGCGTAACGCAGACTATTATGGCCGTTAAACGAGAAGAACTAGACTACATGCGTCGCGCTCTGGACGCACTGGACGATCCAGAGACTACAGCCATGGGCGCGGCCAAGATACTGAGGACCCTGAGCCAGATCGCTGATCGAGCATCACGTGAGATCGAGCAGAAGTTTGTGGATCGGGTGGATCAGAACTTGGCCAATCAGTATTTGGTTGACAAATTGAAACAGAGCAAGTAAAATACACTATCATTAACTGAAGGAGCGTTCTATGCCAAATTGGTGCAACAACACAGTGGAAATCAGCCATGAGGATCCTGCTAAGATCCAAGCACTGGCCCAGGCCCTTAAAGCAGGCGAGTTCTGCCAACATGTGATTCCTACTCCTAAAGAGCTCACTGACACAGTGTCAGGCTTCATGGGCGAGGATCAGCGTGAGGCTCACGAAGCACAGCAGAAGGCCAACCTTGAGAAGTATGGACACACAGACTGGTATAGTTTCCAGACCAGCCGCTGGGGCACCAAATGGGATGTGGAATGTGAAGATCCCCAGGTAGATGGCAACACGCTGACTGCTTATTTTGATTCAGCATGGTCGCCGCCCATCGGAGTTTATCAGGAGTTGGTCGAGCAGGGCTACTCCGTGCGAGCCATGTATTATGAACCAGGCATGGCCTACGCTGGTGTGTTCGAAGATGGCGATGACGACTACTATGAGCTGGGCGAAATGCGTAGCCAGCAGGTGCGTGATGAACTGCCCAGTGATTTGGACGATGCGTTTGGTATCTCCGAACAGATGGAAGAATACGAGCGCGAAAACGAAGAAGAGCTCACGCAATGGATCCGCGAGGGTGCCGAAGAGAGGCAGAAGGATGAGTCGTAAGATCGCGTGGGTGGTAGTGATGGAATTGGGTTCGGACGGCAAGGAAGACCCCCAAAAGGTCGACGAGCTGTTCGAGCTTACAGTCAAGGACTTGGTCTATGACGATGAATTCATACAAGCTCTTGGCGAAACTCAGTCGGTCTCCTGTAGGATCGACAGATTGGCAGATCAAATGGTTGACAGCCAAACCAAATGATCATACACTAACAGTATGATGGGGATGGTCCCTACATACACAACTTAGGCAATGAAAGGCAACTAAAATGGCAACTGACAAGAAGTTCTCTGTAGCGGGTGTTAGCACCCTTAATGGCAAGACCAAGGTTCGTTTCGCGAACGACGTCATGCGTATCAAGATCCTGGACAAGAATGGACACAGCGATGTGGACCTCGTCGAGCTTCCTCATCCGATGACCAAAGGTGAGATCGCAGCTCACATGAAGAGTGTGGGTTTCGGCAGTGGTAATGCCGCTGTACAGGCCGCGATCGAGTACGTGGCCAAGAAGAATCCAGCTCCAGTGGCCAAGGCCCCGAAAGCTGTGAAAGCTGCCCCCGAGAAGGTAGCAGAACTGGCTTAACCCGATTCGCTCCCGGATTAGCCAACTTGAAAAGCACTGTTGCAGCAATGCCACAGTGCTTTTTTTTCTGATCTTTTTGGTTGACAGCCCAATCCAAATTTAGTATACTAGAGTCATAGTTAGAACAAGGAGCGTGAAATGGCTATGCTGGTAATCCGTACACAGGTCTATGAGAACTACGCAGCTCACACGGGATTCACAGGTGAATTCCACTGGAAGGCCAAAGGTGGATCAGAATACAAGATCCTGGGTGTGCCTCTGAACGCAGACTATGACGAGATAGTCGCAGCAGCAGGCGTGGAGCGCGATGACGACTACTTCCGCGAGAACATCATCGATTGGTCTATCGAAGGTGATGACTACCTCAGCTGGTTTGAGAAGTCGCAGCTGGATTACGAGGGCATGATCCGCCACGCTGAACCCAGCATGGACTACGCAGAATTGGTTGACAGGGCCGCGGCTTGAGGCTATAATTGGAACATGAAACAAAGGAGCGAACATGAAGATGCGAGAGAGGCGTATCCGACAAACCCGTCATTGCCTACAAGGTTGGTTTGAATCTGCTGGCTTTTTGGCCAGACAGCTACGCTACAAAGAAAAGCGTCGGCTCCTGCGTGAGAGCTATCTACGCGGTCTACGTGGTTGACGCCAGCCTGTCCTGACAGTACAATACACACACTGTAAACAACTTAGGAGCGCAACATGATCCCAGCAAACATCCGTGATTTCATCCTCCGTGACTCAACCGTCTCAGATACAGCAGAGCTGATCGATCTGATCAAGCTGCGTCGCAACAGCCTCTCTAAGCGTACAGCAGCATCAATCGCCCTGGGGGACAACGTCTCATTTACCAGCAGCAGAACAGGGCAGCGTGTGAGCGGGACCGTTGAGAAGGTGGCCATCAAGAATGTCATCGTGCGCACAGCCCTGGGACGCTATCGTGTGCCAGCCAACATGCTGGAGGTCCAGTAATGGAAATCAC
>Ga0255277_1000032_pt1 | contig 16887 bp, 1 predicted proteins | sample AtltaT_7_FD_183709 | JGI IMG/M metagenome (GOLD analysis project Ga0255277, IMG submission 183709) | Metatranscriptome of freshwater microbial communities from Altamaha River, Georgia, United States - Atl_Cont_RepA_8d (Metagenome... | ecosystem: Environmental > Aquatic > Freshwater > River... | reverse complement strand
TTTCATTATTTTAATTTGTTAATTTATTATTGCTTTCTATAAAAGCAATCTTTAAAGTAAATAAATTTAAATATCTCTGCGAGAAATATACGGCGAGAAATTTAAATTGTTTTACTTTTGTGTTACATCACCTATTTATCTAACTTCGTTATTTATTATATTCATCCAAAATGTATCAACAATAACGAAAAATATGCAAAATAATATAGTATATCATCCTTCTTCATCTTCTATTAGAAGAAGATTCTCTTCTTATTCTATAATGTCTTTTTATTTATATATAATATATATAATATTCTTTTCTTCTTTATCCGTCAACGAAGCATGGCCAACGATAACTTTACCATCGAATACTAGTGCTAATTATGAATATTTTTTAGTTCATACAAGTGCTTCATCAACGGGTAGTCCAACAGGAGTAGCCACATATGTATCAACATTACCTCCTCAATGGCCAGCTCCATCATTAGCCAGTACATCAACCATAACCACAACAAAATTTTCCATCACCGTCACCGCTGGGACAGGGAGTTTAAGTTTTGTTCTTTTAACATTATCCCGTCGTGGTATTCCTTCTACCGATTTTTATTTAGATGGTAGTATAACAAATTCGACACGTAATTTTATTACCGGAGTTGATTTATGGAATACTTATGGTAATAGTGGGGCATCATATAATGCCACTATATCTGCTAGAGATAATGATGGTTGGCGTAATACGACTATTATATTAACATTACATCCTACTTATACATGGTACGATAGTGCTGTTACAAGTTGGCGTCAAAAACGTATACCAGCTTTACGTGCATCCGGTACTGGTTTTACTGCTACATCTACCGGTGGTTCATGTAATATTATACAAATGTTACCCACAAATTCGATTGCTGGTCAAACAAATATGATAGGTCCATCTGTAATGTGTTTTTCTTCTCCTTCTACCAATGGTAATGGTCGTACATCATTAACAACGTATTGGGGAGGTGGTGGAGGTGGTGGTAACAATGGATATACATTTGCTTCATCAAATTTTATTCTTTTACAATGGACAGATGTTGATACGAATATTACTTCTCTTCCAGTAGCGGTTCGTACTTTGAATATTACCACAACTACTACGCATGGTGGTATAAATTTACCAGGTTTATTTTCTACATCGGTTACATCCATTTCTTCTAGTACCGTAGGTCAATCGTATTTCAATTTAACACTTTTATCTATTATGCAACCACATATTTATCCTGGTCCGTATACTGTAACAGTTCGTTTGCAAAATATGTATGGTATTGGTGTAAACAGTGTTTTATCATTATCAATGTATATGATTACCTTAACTAACGGTATACCCGGTGGTTTTGTTGCGAGAAATAGTTGGAATGTTTATTCCCATTTTTATAATCCTACCGGTACAAGAATTGGTTGGTATTTAAATCGTGGTCCACAAATAACTGTTCCAACAAGTTTAGCGACAACAGTTTTTTATATTCAAGAAGTTAATGTAATTACTTCGGATGCTCGTTTAACTGCTTCTACAACAGGTGTCGGTACATGGTATAATTTCACATTTACCGATAGTGAAACTAGTATATGCGGGAGAGTAGGTACCGGTAGTAAGTATATACAATTAGTACCTACTCAAGCAATAAATGCTACAACTGGTGCAGTAGTTACTACTTTTGGTTCGTATCCCGTTCCTAAATTTAATACAACTGTCGTTGCTGGTACAGCTTCACCCTGGACTGTGAATATTAATTTAGCTGATGGGTTACTTGATTATGAAGCATTTCGTCAATGGAAATTCACGGTAACAATTTATGATGAATGTGGTGGTACTTGGGGTCCTATGAGTAGTCCTATGACCGTTAATGTAGTTAATTTAAATGATCCACCTGTATTAACTAAATTTGCTTTATCTACACCTTTATTTCAAGTATATGAAGACGCTGCTCGTGGTCAAAATATTATCGAAACTTTATTAACTCCAAAATATGTTTCGGATAACGATGTTGGGCAACGATTATTACTCAATATTGTCAATATTAGTGTATTAAATGCTAATTATTCATACAATGCATCTGATCCTTATGCAGTTCCTGATCCTACGTATTTTCCTCCGAATGATGGGTTTGCAGCGGATACGTGCGGAGGAGATATTTCGATGAATACTTTAGCGGGAGTTGTACAATATGGTATTAGTCCCAATTATACTGTTTTCTTAACGACTTGTGATACTGGTCAGCCTTCAGCTTGTGTTGGTTGGAGTATATTAGTGCAAATTTTAGAAGCAAATCGAGTTCCTGTACCGGCAAATGATCCGGCTCAATTAACGATTAATGAAAATAGTGCTACCGGAAGTTTTGTAACGAATGTTAATGGTGGGGCATTAGCCACGGATCCGAATACCCCTCAATCACCTCTTGATTGGCAAATAATGACCTATGCATTAGTGCAAAATCCAAATGGTATTTTTGCGATAAATGCAACCACTGGTGATGTTACTATTTTATTGGGTGGACCAAATTATTTGGATTATGAAAATGCTGCATTAAATTATTATGAATTAATTATTCGTGTCGCTGATAACGCTGGTTTACAACAATATTTTACGGCCATTATTAATGTACTGGATGTTAATGAACCCCCAGTATTTTATCCATCGGCACTTTCGCAAGTATTAAGTGTTACGGAATCTACTGCACGTTCACCTCATACTACTGGTATGTTAGTCGGTGATCCTGTCGCTGCTTTTGATAATGATGCTGATCAAACTGCCACTTTAGTTTATAGTCTTGTTGATACAAGTGGTTACTTTGCTATAAATGCTACTAGTGGTCAACTTTCATTAAGTGCGAGTGGAGCTGGAAGTAACGTATTTAATTATGAAACAGGTCCTCGTAGTTATAACATAACTGTACGAGCTACTGATATTCTTAATTTGACCACGTCTGTTAATTTAACTGTTGTTGTATTGGATGTTAATGAACCACCTATTGCAAATAATGTTACCTTAACTATTGCAGAAAATAGTGCATTTGGTACAATTGTTGGATTACTAAATGTTACGGATCCTGAAAATGATATTCTAACGTATAATTTAAGTGGTAAAGATGCTGCAGCTTTTTCCGTACAAGTGGCTGGTTCCAATTTATTAGTCGCTAATTCTACTTTACTAGATTATGAAACGGTTGGTACTATGTATTTTACTTATACGTCAACGGATAGTGGAAAACCAGAAGGAGCATCTGCCAAATTAACGTCCAACGTGGGATATATTACCGTAAAATTAACGGATGTTAATGAAGTACCAGTGTGGACGAATAAAACATGTAGTATTAGTATTAATGAAAATACTCCTTCTAGTACTTGGATATCCCGTTTATACGCCACCGATCCTGATGTTGGACAAACTGCAACGTTATCGTATAGCTTTTTATTTAATACGCTTTCTGTAACGCAAAATCCATTATCTACTACGACAACAACATTCGCATCGAATCCATTAACAATTAATAATATCACTGGTGCTATAACAACTGCTTATTCATTCGATTATGAAGCTACGACAGGATTATCAATGTCTGCTCGAGTTACCGATTCAGGTTCTTTAACTGCTACGATGACTTGTTCCGTAGTAGTTGTGGATCTCAACGAAGCTCCTACATTCACGTATGGTACGTATACAATTTATATTCCCAAAAATGCAGGACTTGGTTTCGTGGCTGGTACAATGAATGCCAACGATCCTGATGCCGGAGATAAAGTTACGTACTCGTTAAACTCTGATACTCCCTCAACTTCCTTAAGTGAATTTACTATTAATAATGCAACCGGTGCTATTACTACATTAATTAGTCATGAAAGTCCCAATACCTTATCTACCGGAGCAAATTTTAAATTACGTGTACGAGCAACGGATATAGCTGGTTTATTTTCTATTACTAACGTAACGATCGCAGTTACGGATGTAAACAGCCCTCCAGCCTTTGGATCTAGTAATTATAATCGTTCTATCAAGGAAAATGTTGCAGCTGGAACACCGCTTATCGGTGGTGCAATTACTGCTGTTGATCCTGACTTTAATGATAATGCAGCCTTACAATATTCTATTATTGGTGGTAATAGCGGTAATACTTTTAGTATTGATTCGACCAGTGCGGTAATAACAACATTAGGTAATATTAATTTTGAAGCCGTAAATCGATACGATTTAATTATTCAAGTCATGGATAATGGTCAATTAACCGGTACAACCACAATTCGTGTTGATGTTCTTGATATTAATGAAGCACCTGCATGGAGTAGTTCTAACTTAGCTTTTACGGTTGATGAAAATTCTCCCGTAGGAACTTTTTCTGATCCTATAAATGTTATTGCTTCAGATCCCGATGCAGCCGATGCAAATAAATTAAAATATACTTTATATACATCTGGTACACCTTTTTCCATCAATAGTACAGGTGCATTATCCGTTGCCTCATCAAGCATAAACTTTGAAGTAAAATCATCATATAGTTTATTAATTGGTGCTACAGATTCAAATTGGGATTCATTAGGTGCCTTAAGTACAAATCAATCTATTACGATAACGATTAATAATCGTAATGATGCTCCGGTTGGAACAGATCGTATTGTAACAGTGAACGAAAATGCGGCGAAAGCTTTATTAGCAACAGCCACCGCTTCAGATGAAGATTTTGGACAAAGTCTATCCTATGGATTTTCTCGAACGGATCGTTTCTGTTGGTTTACCGATTTCTCGGTTATTCAAGGTTCTAATACGGTATATAAAGCAAATACTTCTTTTGAAGTTCCTCTTGCTCCTCAACCACCAACGAGTACCGTACCTACGCAAATAGTATTCCGTGCTCGTTCTCCAGCTTTTGTTACTGTTTTAGCAATTAAAACTTTACCTCCTTATACGGGTACCCAAGAATGGTATGAATATCGTTTCGCTGGTACCGCTAGTAATTCGTTTGCCCGACGTTGTAGTGGTTCGAATTTCGTTTGTACTACAGCGACTACGATTTCCGGTGCTAGTTCTGCTACTGGTTTATTACTCGGTGCTAATGATTGGGCTAATTTATATATCAGTTATTATCCTAACGGTACGCATATTGTTGGTGTTCGTAATAGTAATGCAGTGGGTTCGTCTCGTACCGTAGCGTATAGTTTTACCGATGCCACCTTTACACCCCAATATTTATCGGTATTGACAGCTGATGGAACTGGTAGTGCAAAAGTTTCTTCCTTCTGTATTTATCCAAATAATACATACGCTACAATCGATAGTTATAGTACAGCAACTACTCCGATGAGTATCGGATCAACTGCTGCTACTATTTATAGTGCTGATCCTGGTTTTGATTTTGAAACTGTAAAATATATTGGTATTGAAGTTACCACTACGGATGTACAGACTGGTGCCCAATCTAGTTGGTTACAACCAGCACCATTAACCGATTATGGTGTTGTTTTAGTTCAAATTGTTGATGTAGATGAAGCCCCTTGGTTTAATTACCAAACATGTGGTACTGGTTCGGCAGCTGGTAGTTATGTTGGTTGTGTTTCTGTACCCGAAAATTCTGCTGGAGGTACCGTCGTTGGTAATTTCCCTGCTGCGGTAGATCCTGATACCGCTGGTACATCATTTGCTACATTATCCTATACATTATCAAGTTCTGGTAATTCTGTTGGTAGTCGTACAGCGTTCGTTATTACTAATACGACCCTTTCCGTTTCTACTCCAACACCCAACTTAAACTATGAAGTACAACCAAGTTTTGTTTTATCGGTTACCGCAACAGATGGTGGTGGATTAACCGCTCAAGGATATGTATTAGTCGAATTAAGTGATGTTAACGAAGTACCGGCTATTCAACCTGCTGTTTTAATGATTCAAGAAAATACTGCTTACGGTACAACCGTTGGTGATCCTATTCGATGTATTGATCCCGATACCGATGGTTCATTAAATGCGGCCGTAGTTTATGATATTACCTGGGCAGCGGTACCAGGTATATTTAGTATTAATTCCACAACTGGACAAGTAACTGTCACCGGATCATTAGATTTTGAAAGTAAAAATTCTTATGCGCTAACTTTGCGTTGTAGTGATCGATTAGGTGGTAGCGGTACGTTACGTTCTTCCGCTAATTACACAATTACTATTCTTGATGTAAATGAACCTCCTAAAATTTTACCCCAAACTCGTAGTATTCCGGAAATGCAACCATTGGTCAAACTGCTGGCTCCGCTTTGGTTGCCACGGATCCTGATATTGGTGCGACATTAAGTTTTGAAGTAACGGGTGGTAATGGTAGTTCAATTTTCCGTATTAATCGTTGTCTTGGTGGTATTGAATTAATTCCTGGTAAATCGTTAGATTTTGAAACTGTTCAATTTTATACTTTAGAAATTACAGTATATGATGATAGTACACCCGCGTTATCGGATACAGCCATGATGTCTGTTTATATTCTCGATTCCGATGATGCTCCTCGCTTTCTTGATCAATCTCGATCCATTAATGAAAACAGTGGTCCCGGTGCTACGGTAGGAATACCCGTTACGTATTTCGATGAAGATATATTTGGTGGTAATGTACCGTGGTACACCCAAAAATTTACCATTATCGGTGGTAATGATCGTGGTATATTTGCTATTAATCTTACCACTGGACAAATTTATATCGTTAGTGGTGGGCCCTCATTATTAAACTTTGAAGATAGTACAGCTAATCGTTATACATTAACCGTTCGTGTTACTGATGATGGTGGTTTATTTACCAATGCTTTTGTAACCATTAATGTTGCTGATATTAATGAAGCACCCGATTGGAGTGATTCGACTAATAATTTTATTCGTTCCGTAGATGAAAATTGTCCTCGTTCACCGCGAGTTGCTCTTGAAAAAGTTGGAACCTTTATTACAATTTCGGATCAAGATGCTGGTCAAACTCCTTCCTTAGTTACTACTATTCAAGGAGGTAATAATGATGGTTATTTTGCGTTAGATACTTCTACGATCGGTAAAGTATCTATCATCGTTACAAGTACAGGTGCAACATCGTTAGATTTTGAAACGAAAAATCAATATATATTATTATTACGATTAACAGATAATGGTACTCCATCGTTATATACAGATAAAAATATTACTATTAATATTATCAATCGTAATGAAGCTCCTTACTTTATTAATGGTCCATTCAATCGTACAGTTATGGAAAATGGTACTATTCGTACCCCTGTTGGTTTACCTATTAGTGCTGTTGATCCTGAAGATAGTATCCTTAAATATTCTATTACGGGAGGTAATAGTGGTAATGTTTTTGGTATTGATTCAACCACTGGTGCTATTTCTATCGCGGATCCACAATTTTTAGATTTTGAAACTTTATCTACATATACATTATCATTACTTGTTCAAGATCAAGGTACGCCAGAAGGAACATCAGCTGTTTTATCAGCTACTACAACAGTAGTAATAAATATTATCGATGTAAATGAACCACCTATATTTACTGGTCCTTATGTATTTACAGTACCCGAAAATTCTGATCGATCAACTTTAGTAGGAACAATTAGTTATCGTGATCCTGATGCAGCAGATCAAGGTAAATTAACTTTAGTCATTAATAGTCAAGAAACCACAAATTTTGGACGTTTACCTTTCGAAATTGATAATAATGGAGTTATTCGGGTAGCTAATTCTACTTTACTTCCGGATTTAGATTTTGAATTTAAAGATACTTATCGTGTATACCTTATTGCAAATGATACTAATTGGGATGGTAGTGGTGTAAAATCCACAGGTACTATGATTACTATAAAATTAACCAATGTTAATGAAGCTCCATTCTTTTCGGATACTTCTTATAACTTCCCGGTGGCTCGTTTGGTTCGTTTTAATAGTGTAGTCGGTTGGGTACGTGCTCGTGATGTTGATGTACCTGATACATTAACATGGAGTTATAATCCTGCTTCATCTTTTATTACTTATAATAATACTGTATTATTTGGTTTAAATACGACTACTGGTGTTATAACTTGTATTCGTCAAGAGAAATGGTCCTTAATTGTTGGTGATATATTCAATATGACTATAACAGTTACAGATTCAGGTGGTTTATATGTAACGACTGTAGTACAACTTACTGTTACCGAAGCTACCGAACCTCCTCTTATATATGATCAATCACGATCAGTTCAAGAAAATTCTGCCGTAGATTCTCTTGTTGGTGATGTAATTGTTGTTACTGCACCCGATCCACAAACTATTTATGGTTGGTCAATAATCGGTGGAAATGTTGGTAATGTTTTCCGTATGGAATATTCGACTGGACAAATTCGGGTTAATGCAACAACGATAAATTTTGAATTTTTACCTGTATATAAATTATTAGTACAAGTATCCGATATTACTAGTCTTGTTACTGGAAGTGGTTCCGGTACTACCTTAAATGCTCAATGTACAGTAACGGTAAATATCATTGATGTGAATGAACGACCAAGTATGCCTGCTTTAACTTCGTTTTCTATCGATGAAAATAGTCCTGTAAGTACTTCAATTGGTACTGTTGTTGGTACCGATCCTGATGCGTATGATTTACCTGTTGGTCGTATGACCTATGCAATTACTACTGCGGGTATGCCGTTCAGCATTAATGCCAATACTGGTGTACTTTCTGTAAGTATTGCATCGTTAGATTTTGAAACTAAATCGGCTTATTCATTTAATGTAAAAGTTACCGATAGTGGTTGGGATAATATGGGTCAATTAACCGCTGATGGTACTATATCTGTCTCTATTCTCAATCGTAATGATCCTCCTGTCTTACTCGATTATGCGGTAAATGTAAAAGAAAATAGTGCTGATACTTTCATTCGCTTTGTTACAGCATCCGATCAGGATGCAAATCAAGGAATGAATTATTCGTTTACACGTCCCCAAGCCGTTTGTTGGTATCGTGCTATTTCAACAACAAATACCAATTGGCGTATTCCAATCGATTTACCTAGTACTCCTAGCGCGATTACAGTTTCGTTCCGTGTAAAATCTAGTGGTACCGTAAAATTAGTTTTCGAAAAAGCTGTCGGTGAAGATCGTTACGAATTTAGTATTTCCCAAACTGCTGTTTCAGTAATCCGTTGTAATAGTTTATCATGTGGTACCGCCTTAAATGGTACAGTAACTGCTTCATTATTATCATCAACAGTTTTACGTGATTTCTATATTACTATTGATCGTAGTGTTGGTACATTAGAATTAGGTACTCGTTCTGGTACAGAAGTTACCGCTATCCAAACACCGGTATTAGTACGTACCGATACGACTACTCCAGTCGTAAATGTTGCAATTTTAAATGTACAAGGTAGTACAACCGATACTTATTTTACATCCATTTGTTTTGATCATCCAACAGCTGCTATTAATTCGGCATTTACAATTGATGGAATCAGTGGTTCTCTCAGTACTGGTTCCTTAGCAAACGGTGGATCTTTAAATTTTGAAAATCAACAATTTTTTGGTGCAGAAGTTAAAGCAATAGATGTACCTAATGGTTTACAACCAGAACGATTATCTGATTACTCAGTAGTTGTTATTGGTATGCAAGATGTAAATGAAGCACCATATTTTAATTATGTATCCTGTGGTAATGGATCCTATATTTCTTGCTTAACTATTCCTGAAAATAGTCCTGTTGGTACCATTTCCGGTACATTAGCAGCTGCTCTTGATCCGGATATATATGCTCAACCATTACAAACATTATCTTATGTTGTCAAAGCACAAAACAATCAAGTTGGTACTAGTAATATTTTCATTATTAGTTTATTAAGTCGTGTCGTTAGTTTAAATCAAGCAGTATTAAATTTTGAACAACGTCCTACATACGAATTAACTGTTCAAGTAACTGATAATGGTTCACCAAGTACCTCCACTGAAGGTACATTTTTAGTAACGTTAATTGATGTTGATGAACAACCGAATATTTGGGACCAAACTGTCGCTATTGAAGAAAATTCAGCTAATGGTACATTTGCTGGATCACCTATTCAAGCTACAGATCCTGATACTCCAGGTACTTCATTTGCTACTTTACGATATAATGTTACGGGTGGTACGGGAGCTCATTTATTTGATATCGATGCGGTTAGTGGTCAAATATTTGTTAAACTTGATCAATTAGATTTTGAAGTAAAAAATAAATGGACATTATTTGTACGTGTTACCGATGGTGGTAATTTATGGAAAGAAGCTACTGTTACGGTTAATATTATCGATATTAATGAACGACCGGTAATATTACCACAAGAACGGTCTATTTCGGAAGATGTTGTACCTCCTGCTCCCGCTGGATCTGGTTTATATGCTTATGATCAAGATTTTGGTCAAGCTTTATCTTTCTCTATTATCGGTGGTAACGGTAGTGATATTTTCCGTATTAATCGTTGCGCTGGTATTATTGAATTAAAAGTAGGTTATAAATTAAATTATGAAGATCAACAATTATATACTTTACAAGTAAATGTAGTTGATGATGGTTTCCCACCATTAGCAGCAAATGCAACCATGTTAGTACGCATAATTGATGCAAATGATCCGCCCGTTGTTGATGATCAAGCGCGTGCTGTTCCTGAAAATAGTGTCGCAGGTACTATAGTTGGAACACCTTTATTATGGTCCGATCCAGATACCTTTGGTGGTAATGTACCTTGGTTTACTTTACGATGGGAAATTATGTCGGGTAATGATCGTGGAGTATTTGCTATCAATGCTACTTCTGGTCAAATTTATATTAATAAAGGTGGTAATTCATTATTAAATTATGAAGATCCTTATTCTAATTCGTATAATTTATTAATTCGTGCTACGGATAGTGGTATTCCAGGTTTAGAGGATACTTGTAATGTAATCATTACCGTAACAGATGTAAATGAAAATCCTTTCTTTACCGATGGTACGATGACTCGTTCGATTGATGAAAATTGTCCTCGTTCCATTCGTGCGGTAAATGAAAATGTTGGTAATAAAATTGCTGTTCAAGATTATGATTTTTTCCAAACTCCTAATTTAATTTTTTCTATTATTGATGGTAATAGTGCTGGATTTTTCGATATTATTCCTAGTGGACCAAATTATGGTCAGATTCGTTTAACAGCATTAGGTGCTACGGGATTAGATTTTGAATCACAAAATAATTTTACTTTAGTTGTTAACATTACGGATAATGGTCTTTTACCTTCGATTGGTTATGTTGGTAATTTATCGACCATTGGTGAAGTTAAAATTAATATTCTCAATCGAAATGAAGTTCCTACTATTAATGCTCAAGTTCGTTCAGTTATGGAAAATGCTACTATTTTAACCAATGTTGGTGATGTAATACCAGCTACCGATCCTGAAGAAAAAGTAGGTAGTGGTTTAACATTTTCGTTATTAGCTGCTGGTAATGGTTTAGGTATTTTTGCTATTAATGCATTAACGGGACAAATTTACATTGCGAATAATCAAAATTTAGATTTTGAATCACAAAATACTTTTACCTTAAATGTACAAGTATCGGATACTGGTTTCCCAGAAGGTAGTACAACCGTTGGAGCGGTCTTAACTGCGGTTAATACGGTTACGGTTAATATTGTTGATGTTAATGAACCACCAACATTAGGTACTACATCTTTCTCGATTATGGAAAATCGTCCATTAGGATTTGTCGTTGGAGATATTTCAGGTTTATGGAAAGATCCCGATACCGTAGATTTCCCAATTTTCTCAATAGTTTCGCAACCATCTACTGCTGGTTCTGTTATTTCTAATACTCCTTTTGCTATTAATCAAACTACGGGTGTGATTACTGTAGCTGGTATTAATGGTAGTACCACTGGTCCAGCTTCTGATTTAGATTTTGAAGCTCTTTCGACTTATCCTCTTGTTATTCGTGTAACTGATAAAGGTGGATTATTTGCGACTAATACTATTACCATAACTTTAACAAATGTAAATGAACCTCCAGTATTCTCAACTATTCCACGATTTTTTGCTCGTGCTCAAGAATTACAAGATGTTGGTAAAGCTTTATCGACTTATGTCTTTGATCCGGATACTTTAGTTGGTTCTACGGGTGAATTATTAACTTATACCTTTGGTGTACCTTCCGGTAATGTATTTAATATTTTTGCTCTTGCTTCATCGAGTGGTCAACTTAGTGTTGTAAATAATACTGCTTTATTATATCCTAATGGTGGTCCCGGTCCAAATTATACTTTAACCGTAATTGTAACGGATCGTGGAGTGAACGGTAATGCGATGTCTGCTACAACTACAATAACGGTTGAAACTGTAGATAATAACTTCCCTCCTACAGTTCCTACGTATTCGTTTAATGTTTCCGAAAATTCCAATTTACTTTTTGAAATTGGTCGTATTTTTGGTTCTGATCGTAACGCTGCGGAAGGACAAGTTGTAACGTATTCCTTAGCTCCGGCTGGTATTAACATCAATCGACCCTTCCCGTTCTCTATAATTACGATACCAAACATCGGTAATGGTAATGTTGGTGTAGGAGCAATACAAGTTGCGTCTGATCCGGTAAATGTGGCTTTACCATTATGGTCAAATTTAGATTTTGAAGCACCTACCAAAGCTCCTCAAAATGGTGGTGTTGGTTTCAACGTATATTTAATGACGGTTACCGCTACTGATTCCCATGTTACACATTTAATTGGTACTGGTGCTGTAACAGTTTATGTACAAGATGTTCCTGAAGATCCTTATTTTTCACCTACACGTGTACCTAATTCTGGTTATTATACTTTAACTCTTAATGAAAATAGTCCATTAGGTACTAAATTAAATATTGATTCGGCTCGTTCATCTAATGCGGGTAGTTTAAATGGTGGTATCTTAGCACGTGATGATGATGCTAATGATAATTTACCCGGTGCCTTAAAATATACATGGAAAACTGCTGGTGCTTCACCTTCCCAATTAACCCAAATGGGATTATTTACCATTAATATAACTACGGGTATTATTACTGTTTCTGCTTCTGGTGCTGTCGCTGGTGCCTTAGATTTTGAAACAAAACGTAATTATACGTTAACCGCTATGGTAACGGATTCTACGGGTCGTGTTGATGATGTTACGGTTACTATAATTCTTATTGATATTAATGAACCTGCTTTCTTTGTTGATACGGGTGTTCGTAATGCTACGGGTAATGTAGTTTATGATTTATTCTTTAATGAAGCAACTTCTGTAGGAACAACTTTAGGTTGGGTTGTTGCTGCTGATGTTGATGCTGGTGATCCAGGTAAATTAACATATGCTCTACGTGCGGATGATGAATCTGCACCGTTTACCATTGATCCGAATACCGGTAGATTAACATTATCTAATAAAGTTGATTATGAAGATAAAGATGAATATTTCCCTGTCGTATTAGTAACGGATCGTAGTTTAACCCCTATTACGGTAAATATGACGTTATCCTTATTTATTATTGATGTATCTGATGCAACGATTACAAATATCCGTTTAGCTGCTGGTGAAGAACTTGCACGACGGGGTGTTAATATTGGTAGTGGTACCGAATATGATACTACCCATCCTACAATGTCGGTCGTTTTTCAAACGTTTGGTTATACAGCTGTTATTTTATCGGGTACTAACCTTGGTTTTACTTCTAAAAAACTTACTGAACTTGGTATGGTTTCTACCGATACGAAAATTATTGGTACTTATGGTCCTACTGCTTCTGAATATCCTGCCGTAAATTGTCAAGTATATGTCGCAAATACTGCGGTAATTTGTTATACTACACCAGGTATTGGTATTTCGCACGCCTGGAAATTAAATTTAACTACTATTACAGATCGTTTTGTATCTAACTTTGGTATTTCTTCTCCACTCTCTACCGGTTATATGCGTCCAAATATTTCAGCGGTATACATGAGTTATGCTATTTCTCCAAGTGATCCTAATAGTAATACGATGACTACGGAAGGTAATTCGGATATTATTTTAGAAGGTCGTGATTTTGGTCCTGTTGGTAGTCAATTAATATTAATTTATGGTCCTACTGGTGTTGAATTTCAAAGTCCAGCTTGTACTTATATTATTCCACATTTCAAAATTTCTTGTAAATCAGCTCAAGGTGTTGGTACAACTTTGAAATTTGTATTACAAGTTGGTGTATCGGGTACACAACGTTCACCAATGTTTTCGAATACTGTGGTTCGTTATGCAACTCCGGTTATTTTAAATATTTCTGCTCCTACCTTAAATACTCGTGGTGGTGAAACTATTTTTATTTATGGGGATGATTTTGGTCCATTTGGTACTTCACCTGTTCGAGCTACATATTCTCTTTATAATTCTATTACCGATGCTCGTATTACAGCTGCACCTATCTATGTAGCATTTGGTTGTAGAATTTTAGCTTCTATGCCCCATCATGGTATTCAATGTTCGAGTATTCCCGGTATTGGATTTAATCATCGTTGGACTATTGAAGTTGGTGCACAAGTTTCTAATCCTTCGCCTGTAAATGTAACAACTTCTTATCGTACTCCAATTATTACTAAATTAAGTGGTCAAGGTTCTGATTTAGCTTTAACTCCTGGTGGTCAACCGGTTATTATTAGTGGTGATCAATTTGGTCCGGTTACTCCGGCGGATGCAAACGGTAATATTTTAGATACTTTTGTTGCTCCATTAGCTCGTTATGGTCATACGAATGAAACTAATAATGTACAAGCCTTTTTGAAATTTACAGGTGTAAACTGTCGTGTTACGGTAGCCGATATTCAAATTGTTTGTTTAACAAATGAAGGTACCGGTAAAAATTTACATTGGGGTGTTTTTGTTGGTGGACAAGAAAGTGGTATTTTCTGGAATGATACGACTAATTATGCTGCTCCAGTAGTTGCTTTTTATAATGGTCAAGGTAGTACACATGCAAAAACTTCGGGTTATGAAGAAGTATTAATTAGTGGTAAAAATTTTGGTCCGCTTGGAAGTCCGATTGATTTAGTTACTTATGGTCCTAACGCTACTGAATTTATTGGTTTAAGTTGTGCTGTATATGTTCCACATACCCAAGTACGTTGTTTAACGAACGTTGGTGCTGGGGCAGGATTAACTTGGTATGTAGTTATTGATGGTCAAGGTAGTGTTTTCCCTACTACGGATTATGCTCCTCCCGAAGTTACTGGTCTTTCTGGTCCTGCTGCGGTTGATGCTTCTATGGATGGTTATGAAATTATTAATATTCATGGTACTAACTTTGCTACGCAACAACATTTAGAATCTGTTACTTATGGTTCTTCAGGTACAGAATATACCGCAATTAATTGTACGGTAACTATTGATCATATTCAAATTACTTGTTTAACTATTCCTGGTATCGGTCGTAAATTAAGTTGGATTGTTACAGTCGCTCGACAAGCAAGTGTACCATCTGTAGTAACCAGTAGTTATGGTGTACCTACGTTACGAAATGTTGTACCCCTTAATGGTGTTACTGATGGTGGATATGTAATCCGTATGGATGGTAAAAATCTTGGTTTAACTGTTCCTGGTGTTCGTCCTGTTGTTCGTGTTGATACAGGTGATGCTGGTGCTCGTCCGCCAAAAGCCGATCTTGATGCTTACTGGGCAGCAGTTCGTGCTGGTGATAATCCTACGAATGAAGTAAGCAAATGGGTAAATGAGTTAACTATTCCTAAATTAGAAATTCAAGATATTAATGGTCCTAATGATCAAACCATTACTTTCCGTATGCCGGAAGGTTTTGGTAAAGCTCGTTCTGTTTTTGTTACCGTTGCTGGTGTACCTAGTGATATTCAAACCTTCGTTTATGATGCCCCGAAAATTACGAATATTGCTCCAGATCGTATCGGTGTACCATTAGGTTTCTTACGTATTTTTATTGATGGTACATCCTTCTGTCGTGATGACTCTTGTGGTATTGTATATTTCGATAATGTACCACAAGCTGTAACTAACTGGTCACATACTCAAATATTAGTGATTTCACCGGATCCTAGTGCTACTAGTAATTACGTTACCGTCCAAGTAGAAGTTGATGGTGTAAAATCAAATATTGCATCATTCTCTAAACCTGAACCTTCTTTTGATGCGTTAGTTGGTCAAGGTAATTGGGTTGATATGGATACTCGTGGTGGCGAAGCATTCTATATTGCAGGTGTTGCTTCGATTTCTACTATTGCGGTAGCTGATTTAGGTGTATTAATTGGTGGTCGTGCTTGTACGAATCTTAAAAAATCAGTTGATCAAGATTTATCTAGTCAATATGGTTTAACTCCTGATTCACCATTAGCCGAACAATATCGTACATATCGTATTGATTGTTTAACTCCTCCTGGTGTTGGTAAAACTTTACCAATTATTATTACCGTTCCAGGTGGTCAATCGCGTGTTGATAATGTTTTCCGTTTTACTTATCGTCCTCCAACGATTACGGATGTACAAGATGGTGCGGATTTTACTCCATTCCTATTTAGTTATTTATCACCGGTTGTTGATGGTAAAACTGTTAATGGTGTACCGACAGTTGGTCGTCAATTACGTCTTAAAGGTTCTTGCTTTGGTAATCAATATCGTGTATTAAATTGGGCTGGTGCTACGGTACAAATATCTTTTGCTACGACCATGATTACTACTCCAGCATTTAATGTAACCGATATGGAATTATACTTCTTAATGCCCGCTGGTCAAGGTAAAGCTGTTGATATTCAAGTTAATGTTGGTTCGCAAACTTCTCGTGATGCTTATGCGTCAATAGGTACAACTCAAGATCCTACTTTAGTACGTTATCAAACACCATCAATTGAATCAATTACTCCTCAACGCTTATCTACG
>Ga0255277_1000030_pt1 | contig 17028 bp, 2 predicted proteins | sample AtltaT_7_FD_183709 | JGI IMG/M metagenome (GOLD analysis project Ga0255277, IMG submission 183709) | Metatranscriptome of freshwater microbial communities from Altamaha River, Georgia, United States - Atl_Cont_RepA_8d (Metagenome... | ecosystem: Environmental > Aquatic > Freshwater > River... | reverse complement strand
TTATAATAAGCTTGATGTGCAGGTATCATTACAACATCACCATTTGTATCACGTTTGAATATTTTTTCACCTGTTACAGGGTCAATACTTTCAATTTGTTCAAATTTGTAATTGTCCATTACAGCATACATAATTGTAACTGCAATTTCAGTATCACCTTTATCTTGTAGCATGTATCCAAGTTCACCAACAGACACTAATTTTTCAGCCATTCTGCGTTTTCTAGAACCAGATGAATCAGAAAAATATTTGATTATGTCTTTTTGAGCAGGGTTTATCATTCTGTAAAGCATTGTACTTTCACTTAAATCAGAAAGTCTTCCCCAATCTTTTAAATAATTTGCCAAAAACCCATTATATCCATAAACTTTACTTTTAGCAAATAGCCAGTTCTTTTTGCCATAATGGTCGCTGTCATTTCCTCCTGCTGCAAGAAATGCTTGTACATTACCAGATGTATAGTTTTTAGTCTGATTCACAATATCAAATCCAATTCTGATAAAACTGGTATATTTAAAGAAAGAATCAACTGCTTTTTTCATTGTTCTACTTGCTTCTTGAGTGCTTTCAGTAATACCATATAAATACTTACCATTTTCAAATTCAATAATCTTTAACAGATTATCCATTTCAGCAAGTTTAGTTTTTACATCAACAGTAGTACGTTCACCAGTAACTTCATCTGTTACATATACAGCTCCTTTCAGTACGTCTTTTGCAAGTTCTTCTCTTTTAAGTTTTAAAAATTCAATAAATCCTTTTGAGACAGGTGCAACTTCTTGCATTGCAATATTCATATGTGCTTCAGTTGTCCATTTCATAAATGAACCAATTGCATCACTTGACTGAATTTCTTCATCTAATTGATTAGAAAATCGCATTCTAATACGTGCACCAATGTCACCATATATATTTTCTGACATATCTTGTTGACCTTCAGCTTTTAAGTGTTTGTCAACAAATGAATTATATTGTTTAGCAAAACCTCTACCAAATCCTTCATTTGCAATGCTTTCTACAAGACTTGCTGCAAATCCAGGAACCTGATATCCAATTGTTCTACCTTCAATACGCTTTTGCATATCAAAAAAGATATCCATCATTGAATTATAAAAATCAAACATTTGAGGAGTTTTTAATAACTCTAGATATTTTGGATTAATATTTTTAGTAGGTGCTTTTTTAGGATCAATAACAAAATGTCCTTCATCAGAAACAATAACTTCTTTAGGTAATGGTATACCATCATGACCTTTTATAAATGCTGGATTATAAGCACCTCTTTCAATAATTAGTCTTCCTGAAATATTTAAGTCATTTACTTCTTCAGGATTTTCTTGCAAAGCTTCTATCTCTGCATTGCTTAATTTTCTACCATCTAATGTCCAATTCCCAATACGTAAACGTTTTAATTTATAGTACTTAGGATTTGGCACTGTTTCCATGTATTTATCAGCAACAGTTGATGAAGGTAGTCTTTCAAAATTAAATGATTTAGGAACTTTATTTGCTTTTATGTCATATCCAGTAGCTATACTTTGATATGCATTGTAATGATTTTTCTCATACCATTTTTTAAAACTATTTTCTACTTCACCAAATCTTTTTACAGCAAATATTACATTGTCTTCTGCTTCTTCTATTTCTGTTGCTACACCTTTTGTTCTAGCAACAGCAAGATTAGATTGAGCATTATTCATTTCATTAAACGCAGTTTGTAATATTCTATACTGTGTTTCAAATTCTTCAATATATATTGGGTTTAATTGAAATGATACCAATTTTCGTATTTCTGCAGATATTTCTGCTACTTGTTTGCGTTCTTCTTTTGTAAGAGTAGTCTTTTCTGATTTCTTGCCATCAATTATATCTTCAATTTCAGCCTCAATAGAATCAAGTTCTGCAATTTCTTCATCAGTAAGATATTTAGGATTAAAGCGTCCTGCATTTTTATAAGGCGCCATGATCTTTTTCTTTCTGTCAATTAATTCTTTAATGTTTGGATCACTTTGAACTATTTCTGATCGCCTATCATATAACTCATTTAATTGTTCATACCAGTCAGAAGTTGGTCTAGTAACTGTATTGTCTTTATACCACTTGTCCATTTTTTCTGGGCTATCTGAAAAACGCACTTTTGCATTTTTTTCCATAACTCTGAAATAGTTATCATTAGTATCAAATTCATATAAGTTATCTAGCTCATCTAAATACGCAGCATACTCAGGACTACGTTCTGCAGCTTCTATACGTAATTTTTTAGCTTCAGCATCTAATTCTTTAAGTCTATCAAAATCAGATTCTTCAAGTAACACTTCATTACCTCTACCTACACTATATAATATTACTTCCTGCTCAAGGTATATTTCTTGTAATTTATCACGAATATCTTCTGGCAACTTTAATTGCAAATTGTAAAAAGAATCTACATATGGAAGATTAGAATTTTTAAGCATCCATGCAATCATTGCACGTTTGTGCTCATCTCTTTGCGTTTGCTTGGCAAGTAGTGCATCTTTTGCTTCTTGTTCAGCTTGTGGATCTGTGCCAAATTTTTCTTGATAAAGTGCATATGCTTCATAATACTCTCTATTAAGTATTCTTAAGTTTTGCTGAAAACTTCTATATGCTGTTTCATATTCTTGACTATATGGTTTAATATAAACTAGCACTTTTTTTTCTTTAATATCCTTTGTCTTGCTATCCTCATATGAAACAGTAATCCACTCAGAAGTTAATTTATTTAAATCTTCTAATGTAAAACCATTGTTTAACAATGATTGACGAAGTCTATCAAACTTTTGCAATCTTGTATCTGTCAATACATTATATTCAGCTTGAGCTTTATGATCTTTTAATAATGTTGTAAATGCAGAAATTGCTAAATCAGAATTTGACGCAGATGCAATTGCAGAATCCATCATCCATCCTCCTAAAATTGTATCAGGACCTTCAAAAGGATTTTGCATTCCAGGATAAAAAGGTGATGTATGGTCAGTGATACCATTGATATATTTTTCCATTGCTTCTTCTGTAAATTCAAAACCATTAAGAAGCATTTCAATTTGCATAATACGTTTTTCAACTTTTTGTATTTCTGCGAGAACAATGTCACCATTAGGTCCCATTGCCTCTTTAACTTTTTCTTTAAAGTTTTTGTTCATTAAAGAAAACACAGAATATTTCAAACGTTTATATATTCCAAGTTTTGGATTGCTTTTAAGCATTTCCAACTGTTGTTTTAAATTTTCTAACTCAGGCAATAATGCTTGACGTTTTTGTTCATTAACTGCACTAAATACTTTTTCTCCAGGTGACATTAGTACTTTAATTGCACTTTGTGTTCCTAATCTTTTAAAGTCAGCTTGTATTGATTCAGCATAGATAGACAATTGTGTTAGTCGTTGTCTCACAGGACTTGTTACTGTTAATGTACTATCCTCTAAAGAGGCAGCTTCATTAACAACTTGATTCATAAAATCAATAATTGTTGTAAGTGTAACACTTTTTGTAAATGCTTCTCTTACAGTATTAAAATTTCTATTTTGCTCTTTTGTATTATTAGTACCAAGATACATTCTTGTTGCTACTGCTGAAATATTACTTAAAGTCTCCAAATCATTTTCCATTACATTCAATGCATTGAAAAAGTTAGTTGAGTTTAATAGAACAGATGGATTTGTAGTTTTAAGTTTTTCAGCAATTTGTTTTAAATTATTAAGTGTGTCTCTTCTTGTTTTAAGTAATTTTTCTAATTCCTTATCACGAATTGGTTTATTTTGAGCATCTTGTATTTCCTCATATGCTTTTGCAATCTGACCATCAATTACACTTTCAAGCACCTTTACAAAGTCTTGCATGTTTTTGTCTGTAGGATTGACATCAAAAAGTTCTTCAGGTTTTTTATTTTTTATTTCCTCTTCAGTAAATTCTCCTGTAGGAACTTCAATAGCAACAGCTCTTTTGAAATCTAATATAACTTTATTTACAGTATCAAGATCATTAAACCATTGACCATCTGTGTTCATATTTACACTACGTGCTTGATCATAATAATCTTGATCTTCAAATACATGCAATACACTTCCTTTATAAGATTTATTATCATCATCAATTTGATACATAAGTGCAGATATAATTTTATTTGCAACAGAAATATCACTTTGTTTTAATATATTTTCATACACATCTAATTGCAACATCCAAGTATCATACGTTGTACGTACAGGAAGTTCTCTGAATTTTTCTGCAGTACCTGGTTTATTTCCAATTGGAAATTCTTTTAGTGCTAATCCATATAATGCTCTGTCAACATTTGCTTCTTGAACACCTGTTATTGGATTTCTTTCAACTAAATACTTTACTTTTTTTGTTTTAAAGTCATAAATATGAACTTTACCAACAGCATCAATCATTAATATATCCAAGCGTCCAATTACTTTACTACCTGAACGTGATGTTCCCACAATAGTAACTTCTGGAAGAATTATATATCCACTAGCATTTTTTGAATTAACATGCGCAACCAAACCCATTGCCATCTCATACATTTCATCTTTTGAAAGTTTGTCAATATCAAATGGATTTTTAGCCATATATTTCTCATAAACTTTGTCAAAAAACTCTTGACTATAAATTTGAGCTATGGTTTTATTTTTTGCAATTGCTTCTTCCTGAGCAACTTCTAAAAGTTCATGCATAAATGTACCAAATAGTTTAAATGCTTCGTATTCTTTTGGATCACCTTTGAATTCTGAAGAACCTATAAACTTTGATACACTTAAAGTTTGTTCTACCGCACTACCATTTTTAGCAGCTTCAATATTGTTTCTTAAAAATGTTTGATACGCATCGTTCATATCAATCAACTTTTGAATAGTTGCTTTTTGATTTTTATTAGCACGAAACTTCATTGTTTCTAAAGTTTGACGTTGCTGCACAGCTCTAGAAAGTTTAAATTGATCAGATGCTAATGAAAGTTGTTCATCTTTGTCCTGAACTCTTAAATCTTTAAGAATTTGTTTTGCTTGTTCTATAGTTGGTACTTCATTGCCATTACGAACAAATGCAGTCATTGCATCAGCTTCACTACTTAAAGCAATTACCAAGTCTTTCCACGCTTGGTCATTTGGATTTGGACATGCACTCATTTTATAAACACTTTATTTTTTCAAGTATATCATCATTATTATAATTGAGACCTCGCATATTTGCAACTAGATCTCTAGCAGTTTTTACAAATTGATCAAAACGCATTCTTTTACTGCTTTCACTATAAAGATACTCAATTACTGCTGGAGTTAAATCAAGATTTGCCATTTCTTCATACATATTATAAAGAGGATTCTCAGACTCTGGATTATCAAAAAGATATTCGTCTGTGTATTCTATCCCAGCACGTTTTGCATCTGCTTCTTGTATTGCCCTTGCTTCTTTTTCATTAAACGCTTTTAAATATTCGTTGTAATAAACTGTAACAAGATCTTCACTTGGATTAAAAATTATTTCTTGACCATCAAGCATTTCTCTACGATACGCAACATTACCTTGAAAAAGTTTATTGTTTTTATTTACAATACTTTCAGCAATTCTATATGCTTGTGCCTTTCCACTTGGAAAAGCAGCATTACTAATAAACAATGTATCAAAAGACGTTTGCTGAATGTTCTTTGTAACATTAGGTGCAATTGCTTTCTTTATGATAGCTCTTTTTATATCAGTTCTACATTTCATAGTTAACAGTTATTTTCATCTGTTGGATCAATACTTGGTCTGTTGTTTGGTTTAATAATGGTTCTATTTTGCGCAGCAAGTGCAAGAATAGCCTTTCTATTTCCAACATCTTCACCCCACATCATCTTTTTATTTGTTGTCAAAGATATGATAGTATTTTTTGGTGTTACAATATATTCTGCATCTTTATACTCAACAATTTTAGCAAGTATATCTTGAGCTTTCATATTTGCTTCTGCAACTGATATTTTTGATTTAACTCCTTCCAACAATGGATTGTAAAGTTGCCATGTGCCATTTGCATTTTGTTGAGTAACAATGTATGTTTTACCATTATAAGTTACGTATCTACCTCTTTGTATTTTAGGAACTTCAGGTTGTATTACTTCTTTACCCATTACACCTTTAAGTAATTCATCAAGAAGACTATTTCCAAAATTCAATTGAGATTGTGTAGCGTTTTCCTCAAAAGATATACCTTCTGTAAGTGCACCTGGATCATTTTTCTTTAATTGTGAATCAGATATATCATCAGTTATAATAACATTTTCAGTAGGCTTTTTACTTTCATCAGGTTTTTTGTTTTCATCTTTTACATCAGTTCCAACTTTGTCACCTTTTGTTGTATCAACCACATCAACATTGTACACAATTGCTTGTTTCTTTTCAATATATTGCTTATATGTCTCAGCATTTTCTGCATTAAATGCAATTGGACTAAGAGCATCTGATGCATATTGAGATGGAATTACTTTGTACTTAGCAAATGTTCCTATATTAGAGAAGGTAGTAATACCCATAATTGAATCAAATAAGTTTGAACCAATTGACTTACCACCAGCAGCATTCATATCTATACCTTGAAGTACATAAGTATTTAAACCAATGCGCATAATACTTGGAAAAACAAACTCTACTGAGTCTTGCTCTGTCATATCTTTTTGTATTCCAAACATTTTACCCAATATAATATTTGCTTTTTGATTATTACCAGCTAACCTTATAGTAAACTCACTACCTAGTGCATCTGCAATATTAATACGATCTATCTTGGCCATATTTGTACCTTCAGGAAACTGCAAGTCCAAAGCATCAAGTACATAATTCATCGCTTTAATCTTAGCTTCTGGAAGTGTTTCTTTAGTTACATCCTCTTTTTCATCCAAGAATGCTTTAACAATAGGTTTTGAGAAATTTGGTTTCTTAGAGTTTATTGTAAACAGTATACCTCTTGTGTTAGATTTATCTCTAAACTTAGGTATCTTTCTATTATTATTTTCTGATGCAGCTGCGTAAGCAATTTGATCAAACATTTCATCAAAGAACTTAACAACTCCTTGTTCTGAACTAGCGCCAGTAAACGTTTGCATGAATGACTTAAAGTCTTCTTCAAAATTTTTACTTTCTATAACAGACTCAATTCCTTGAATAAATTCATCAATGTAATTTGAAAGAGGCACTTTAAGTTCTGCTGGCATATAGCTCATAAAAGAACCTTCTTTATACTGAAGACCTGTCCTTACAAGATCATGATAAAAAAGATTTTTTACAAACTGTCTTTCCTCTGTACCACCTTGGTTATATAAGAAAGCAATATCATCAGCAATCTTGCTTGCATACTCGCCTTTTACTTTAGCCTTACTTATCATTGATATAAATCTTTCATTTATACCTTGATATGTTTTACCATTGTAAATTACAGTTGCAGTGTTTTTAGATTCAGATTGACGTAATAGTTTTAAGAACTCATTTTCAGGATACTTCTCTCTAAATTTCTCTACTTGTGTAAATAGATTATTTGTGAACCAGTAATCTGGAGTAAAGGTTTTCAAAATCATGGCATCGTCTGCATCAAGCAGCGCTTGAATAGCAGGATTGTTGACCTTTCTAGAACCTGGATAAGTCATCTTAAACTTATTTAATGCTAAGAAACTTGTAAGTGTATTTGATATTGTCTTTGGATCTTCAAAGTATCCCTTAAATGCTGTAGTTATAGGAACAAAGAAAGGCGTTCTTTCCAAGAATATTTTTGAAAATTGCTCATTAGCATCATCAAGTGTTTCTTTTAACACAGACCAAACTTGGTCATCACCAAATAATTCAGCAGCAGACTCTTTATCAAAAAGTCTTTCCTCATCTTTTAACTCGTTAATGTTATCACGCATTTTATCAAATGCAACAAGACTTGGATTAAGACGTTTGAACAAGTTAGTGATACTTGCAGCTCTGTTGATAGCCCATGTTTGTTGTGCTTGTTTTGCGTAATACGTTAAAAGAACAATCTTCATTTCATTTTCAGTTAAAGGTTGTTCATTATCTGCATATACCATTTCAAAACCAATAGCTGATGGTGTAAGTTGATTATTCTTTAACGCATATAGACTCAACTTCTTTGGAGTAAATCCAATTTTAACGTTAAGTGGATTATCAAATAGTACAAAGTCTTTAAATGATTTTGCTGTAACAACACCTGCTGCTTTTAATCTATTAAGAGCTGACTCATCTTCTTCAATTACTTTTGCAAGCTCTTCTTTTACAGCTGTATTATAAAATATATAATCTTGATCTAAATTTTCTGACAATGCAAATTGTGATTGTTGTACAGCAAGTGCAGCTTTACGCACTTCAGGTAAGAAATTAAATGCTAGTGCAAACTCAGGATCTAACCCAATACCAATCATTGCAAGTGTGGTACTTGCATTTACTTCATTCATTTGAAGAGCTGCAGGAATAGGATCTTTTGCACCATCAGCAAACATACCAAGTATATTACCAATAATTGCAATAACTCTTTGGTTTTGCTCATTTAATTGCCCAAATGTATCTTTTAAAACAAGTCTTCCATCAAGTGTTTGATATGCCCATACAATTCCTTTATCAGATAACTTTAAATTATATTGACTAGCAAGAGACAAAAACTTATTCATTACTGCTGTACGACCAATACCATCTTTGTTCATGTTATTTTCCACCTTAGATTCAATCATATTAGTAGGTGTAAACAAGTTTGATTTTTTGGTAATTGCTTTTAAATCAATTCCAAACATTGCAAGTATGTCTTTAAACTCTTGAGTTGAAGACCTTTGGTTTATATACAAGTAATTAAACACAGCTTCATTACCAAGTATCTGCAAGCTTGCAGTCAAGTTTTGGTTTTGATACTTTGGTGAAACCATTTCTGAGAAACCAGGTCTTGATTGAAAATCAGAAAGATTACTTGGCATTCCATACTTAGATAACACATCCATGATTGCTTGATATTCAAATACAGAATCTAAATAGTTTAGCAATTCTTTTGTTTCGCGTTGTTTTCTAACAGCTTCTTTTCTTATTGCTTTTAAATCAGCATGTTCTTTACCATAAACATTTCTTGTTTTAGCAAGTTCTCTATTTTCTGGATTTTGTTCTGCTAATTCTTTAGCTTTAACATATAATTCTTTTGACTCTTTGGTTAATTCAAACATGTAGTTTGTAAAATCTAATTCATCAGTATATTTTGATTTTAATGCAACTTGATGAAATGCACCTAAAAATTTATCATCATTAAATCCTAATGCTTGCATAACCTCAAACAGAGGACCTTCACCTGGCATTTCAATAGTACCAGTTTCCATTAATTCTTGTTTGCGTTGTCTTATTGCAGGAGCTATGTCTTCATGTTTAGACATGTAGTGCATAAATTCAATAAACTCACCAATTTGTGGGTCATTGTATATACTATAATTACCATACAAAGAATAATCACCCTTCCCATTTTTATAATAAGACATCATTCTTCCAAACAAAGAGTCAATATCAAAGTCAGATCCAGCAAGAAGATGTACAAAATGTGGTACAATTATGTTGTTTAACTTAGATGAATCAACAAAATCAACAACTTTAATTGCAATCATTGAACGTTTGTCCTCTGTAGGGATACGTACACCAAACATCTTTTTAAGATTTTCCATGTAGAATTGCTCTTGTTGTGCATTCTCAAAAAATGGTTTAGGCACAATAGCTTCTACATAATATAACTTACTTCCATCAGCTTGCATTTCTACACTGACACCCAATGGTCTTGATTTAAATCTTGTACTATTAGAATATAACTCTGGATTTTCACCGACCTCTTGTGTAGTAATAACTCTATTTTCTTGAGTATCAAAAAGTACATTATATCCAAATGAACTTTCATGGAAACTTTTGAATCCAGATACTTTTTCATCAGTTACATTTTTACTGTATTGTGCAAGCAAATAATATTCAAGAGTGGTTCTAATCAAACTTAAGTTTGGATTAAATACAGGTTTGCCATCAGGTTTAACAGCAAACATGTCAAGAATATTTTTTGGAGCATTTTGTTGTTGTAAACTATCACGAATCATTGTAAATAATTTACCCATTTCAAAATCATCTCCTTTTCTGAGAACTTCTTTGAAATATAAAAGTCTTGCTTTTGTAGCTTGGCGTAGTGATAACTGATAGTTGTTAAGTGCTGACTTGATATTTTCCATTGCAAGTATTTCACCTTCAGTAATTGTTTTACCAGTTTTACGAACTTCAATTTGAATTATCTTTCTAAACTCTTCAGCATTAATATTAGCAGGAAGTAAAAGTTTGGATTGTACTGAATGCTTTGCTTTATCTTTTACACCACTTGTTTCTACTTGTAAATATTTAGCACTGTTAGGAACATCTAAAGCAGCCATTCTTAAATTAATATATCCATCTTCAGTACGTTCAGATTTAAATATATCTAATGGTAGTAATGTTGCATTTTTTGATGCAGTTGTATCCATTAATTGATCAATTTGATACAATTCCATTGAGTTAAGAAGATTGTGCATCATAATACGATGAGGCATTGGTCTATAATACTCGTGGATATTTCTATAAACATTTTGAATATCTATATCAATTTTTGCAATTTGATTTTTTGCATCTGGCATTTCTGCAGCCAACTCACGATCTTTACGCAAATCATATACTGTCATAAATAAACCATGTAACTCATCATATACACGTGCTGTAGCATCATCTATAGATTCATCTTCTTTTTGTTTAATATCAAGAATACTTACGTCAGTTCTGTCAATATAACTTTCTGATTGTTTATGATAAATGTTTCTATCTGCAGTAATTGTCTTCTTAGCATTGTTAACAATTTTAAGAGACTCAAGATAACGTGTTTCTTCTTGTGTTAATGCTCTATAATGTTTAGCAATAAGTGTATATAATGCACGTTCATCAAGTCTTCCTAATGTTTCATGCATATCAATTTGATGCATTAAAGATGAAATACTTTGACCATCAAAGATTTCACGCATCATGTCAGCCCATTTTACAATGCGACCATCTATATTCTCAACTGCTTTACCTTTAGCTTTTTCATAACCTTCAAGAAGCTGTTCTTTTATTGTGGTATTTGGTATTGTAAAATCTGACTCAATTTGCTCAGCACTAAAATATGGTCCATACTGTGGAAACTGTTCATGAATAAATCCAGTAATTGTATTTATGTATGCAACCTTGTGTGTTCCATTCTTCATATTAGAACCACTTGCCACAATCTTTTTAAGACGTTTGACATAGTCTTGAGCATTCTTAACATTAAGAGCCATGTCGCCATCCATCAACTGGTTTACATGTAATCCATTTCTCCAGTTGTTCATGAACATATCAAACAATAACTTTTCTATAGGATCAATGCCTGATGTTTCATTTGTACCATGAGGTGTACCATATGCATCTGTAAGTGATTGTTTTGCAAATCCTTCTTTCAAAGCTTTTGGTAACATGCTTGATGCATAATATTCTGTTGGCAACAATGCAGCAACAGCTGGTCTAATTTCTGCTTTCTTATCTTTATCATTGATAGGAAGTTTTTCAATTAGTCCAAGTGTTTCAAGTTTTTCTAAATATGTTTGAAATTCTTTTTGTGCATAATCATTTAACGCAGCCATCAAGTCAGTTATTTCTATTTCATCAAATGCTACTTGATTTTTTGCTAATGCAATAAGATCATCACGTAATGATTGATTTGTTTCATTATCAAAGAAGTCTTCAAGGATGTTAAATCTATAAGCACGTAGATTGCTATCGTCAACATTTATAGTAACACCATCTTCATCAAGAACAGCATTATACTTATCAACAAGCTCATTACTTTGACCATTTTCATAATCTGCTTTTAAATCTAATCTACGATTCCATTCGCGTGATGCTCTATTATATTCCTGACGTACTATACCAACTAAATCCTCTACTATTTTTAAATATTTACCTTGATAAAGTAATTGACCTTTGTCATTTGTTTGTTTAGCTTCTCTTGATGTAAATGGTTCATATATTGAAGAAATCAAGAAGTTGGTAGATGTAGCTTCAAGTTGATGAAAAGATCTTAAATAAGTAGATATTTCATTATTGTTTTTATCTCTTACTTGCTTTTTATCCATAAATGCTAATACTTGTAGCATGTGCAAAGATCTTTCATCTACAGATTTAAATGTCTGTCCTTTTTTAGCAACATCACCAATGCGTTGTTGTACACCACCAAACATGGCAACTGTAAAATTATCTAAGAACAATTGCATTTTCACACTGTCAGGATTAGACTCACCTCTCAGAATTGGACCAAACAATGCGTTGTCTTCCATGAATGTTCTAAGAGTATTTTCAAAATATGGATCATCAGCCAATGCTTCTTCTAATGTCATTGTATTTAAACGCTGACCTAAAAGTAGTAGTGGATTATATTTTGTAAAACGATAAATTGGTTTGCCTTCAGCATTCTTAACAACACTTGGTATTTCAGTAGGGTCATACTTTACAGCATATGTAGACGCCTTTTTTAGAATTGTAAGTAAACGTTTTGCATCTTTGTTTTTAGATTTTTCATCATCCAAAATATTTCTAATACCACTATTTGGTTTACCACTTTCTAAATAAGATGCATCAAGAACTATTTTCAAACTTCTAAAAAAATCTTTTTCAAGATATTGTTCCTGGCGTACAAAGTCTTCATTGACATCATAAAACTTTTGCAGTTTTGCATCAACGTCTAAATTAATATTATTTTCAACTTTATTAATTGCCATCAATGATAGTTGAACCAATGATCTTGGAACTTTCATTCCAATTGTCATCATTGCTTTATGAATCTCATCAGTCAATTTTTCTAACTTCATTGTTTGTCCAACCATTGCATCAAGAATGTCTGGAGCATTCATAAAGTTTGCTGCAAAATTTTTCAAATACTGAACTGCTTGTTTAAATTCATCTGTGTTTGCATCTGTTGAGTGTTTTTTAATAAATCCTGATATAATATCATTACGTTTTTTAGTAACATCTGCATCAACAACTTTGTCAAAAGTTCTAAAGTTAACAGACTCTGAGCGCATTAACTCTTCACCAGATGTAATATCATCCATGTTAACTGGACGTGGTGTAGATACATTAAACATTACATAGTTTAATTCAACACCATGTAGTACTTCAACAATAAGATTTAATAATTGCTTATTAGATTGAGCAATACCATTTGAATCTGCTTTAGTACGTGTTTGAATTTCATCATAAATAACTTTAAGATCTTTACCAACTTGTTGGTATCCATCTTTAATCATTTGATCTGCCATTACCCCAATGCTTTCAACAATATATTTTGGATTAATACCAGCAGTGATTTTCAAAAGTGTAGGAAACAACACTTGACCATCAATCATTCGTGGAAAATAAATATTATTATCCTCATCAAATTGATCACTTCTTAAAGTAGAAAAGAATCTTCTAATTTGAGCAACATAAGAATCCATACGATTTTGTTCACCCATTCCAGAATCAAAATCATTACTTTCTAATTCTTCTTGTGCAGATACACGTTCATCATCTTGTACTTCATTTTTAGATTCACCTGTAAATGTATCTTCTACTTCTTCAGAATCTAACGTGTAATCATCATTATCTCTTGCAATTTGAACACTATTTGCTTTTATATATTTGTCTTTGACCAATCTGCGTAATGTGTCAAATGAGTATTGACCCATAGTGTTATCTATAACTTCACCACTGATTAATCTAATCTTATTTACATTAGCTTTATTGTCATACTTTGAATCACCTGTAAGATTTATGTCATTTACATTTAAACCTTTCATCCTTGCACCAAGAATAAACCTATACGATGAAATTAATGCACCATATTTCTTTTCAATCTCTTCTCTTTTTGCAGGATTTTGTGCTACAAGTTTTTCCATACTATAAATCTCATTCAAAACTTTATCAGCAGCACGCTGAAATTTAGTTTCAAATGTGTCTGACTGAACTGCATCTTGAAAGATAATACCAACCATCATGTCAATCAATTGGTTTTGTTCAGAAACACTTAGTGTAGAATTTTTCTTTTCTACATTGCCTTGTTCATTTGTGTTATACTTTATAAGCCCATCAATCAATTCAAATGCAACTTGTCCATTATACAAATCAGATTTAATTGTTGCAGTTTTATAATATCCTGTTTTTACACGATCATACACTGCTTCAATTTGTGTTCTATTTTTGACAAAGAAATTTAAAAGCTTTTTAAGCATATCAAAAAATCTTTGAAGTGCTGTTTTAGGTTTAGCTTTTGTTTCTTTACCCATGTATTTTTGGAAACCATCAGCAAGAATTTCCTCAGCAATAAGATTAACAAGAGTGTCATAATTTGTTTCAGATAAATTTCTAACTCTTGCAAACTCTTTTACATTAGCAGCAGTAAATTTGCTTGCATGTTTTGGATCATCCATTACCTGCTTTATCAAAGCTCTACGCTCTGACTCTGTAAGTAAATATCTGAATACACCATGGAATGCTTCATGATAAACTGTACCTTTACCTGTAATTGCACTGTTTAAATAGATTATTCTATCCTTAAACATACCTAATACAGTGCCATCAATTTTCGCAAGATTGATTAAATCTTTTAAAGATGTTGTGTCAAGTCCAAATTGTGGTAAATTTTCAGCAAGCCATTGCGCTTCTGTAAGAATATCAGATTGTGTTGCTACTTCAATACCTGCACCTTCAGAAATAGAGAATGGAACATCATCAGTAAAATCTACAACATCACTGTCTTCATCATTTTGATTTTTATCTGTTACATCTTGTTCTGTTTCTGTTGAGTCATTAAGAACTATTGGAGTCCCTGTTGGATTATCAGGTGTAATTTTTACTGGACCCTTTTCTTTTTCTGCAACATCATTTACAATATCTTTTTCTTCTTGCGTCTGATCTAAGTTCTGTGAAGTCTGATCAGCAACAGCAACATTAACTGGTGACTTTGCTACAAGGTTAAATGATCTACGTCCTGCAGATTCATAAACCTTAACATTCTTCATTGATCTGTTGTAAGAATTTCGTGCATCGCTTTGTGTAGACAATGGAGAATTGATTTTTAATATACGTTTGCCTTCATCATTTTCTCTAGAGAATAAATCTTCAATTTGAAAATTCTCATATGGTGCAAAGTCTTCTTTTAATGCATCAAGAAATTCACCATATACATTGTCTGGATTTGCTTTGATAAATTTAGTAACTGAATCAAGAATTACATTTGTAAATTTATCCTGAGCTATAGATACTTGTTCTGCAAGTTTCTTTATATTTTCACTAGCTGTAGGTAATTTTGATAATTCAAATACTGCTGTATAAAATTCTACAAGTTGATCTGCTTTAGTTAAATCAAATTTTGATAATGCAACATTTTCTGATTTTACTGAATTTACAAGTGCTCCTTCAGTTAATGCTTTTGATAATGAAAATATCTCCTTTTCAGGAATGACAAAATTATATGCGTATTTAGAACTATCAGTCTTTAAGATTATGTTTCCATATCTTGAGTCTTTAGCACCTCTATAAGGACGTATTTCTATTTGCAATGCTCTACCATTTTTGATAGTTGATGTTGCAAAGTCAATTGTCAATTGTGGTTCAGCTTTGCCAGGCATTCTTACTGTATCAAATTGATACATTGATTTTTGCATGGCTTTAATGTTTGCTGTTTTATTTATGTTGCTTGGGTCAATAATAGTAGCAACAGCTGTAATAAACTTAGCAAAGAACTCAGGATTCTGTAATTGATAAACTTGATCTACAATTGCATAAGAAATTTCACCAGCAGATGGAAATTTTAATACAAAATGCATTGTTTTTTGTACACGAGTTAATGGTTGATTTGTCTTCATTAACTCAATTAAACGTGCATCTTCCTCTTGAAATAATGTTTTAACTTTTTCATTTAGATTAAGAACCTCATCAATGTAAAGTTTTTCAGTAACATATTTAGTTTCACCATTAGGCATTGTCACTTTAATTCTTTCATTTGCAGCTAAGAAACCAGAACTTACATAATTTATAGTTGCAAATTTTTGATCAATTGATTTGAAAAAGTAAAAAGGAAGTTGACGTTCTTCTTCAGTGATAACATCTCCTTTTGCATCTACTTTGGCAATTGTTACAGTTTTACTAAATTGAGGATTCTTTTCTACAAGTTCTTTTAATGTAGTTTTTACAGGTTCAGTAGAACGTGTATTTGTAAAATCATACATTTGTAAAAAATCATCTGTAACATCTACTGATGTACCAGTGGCAAATGCCTCTTTAATTTTATATGCAATTTTATCTTTAAACTCTTGATAAAGTTTTTGAGAAGCTACAATTGATTGAATATCAGAATTAGTTAAATCTTGAACATTATTTCCTGCTTTCTTGATTGACATATCTTGAAGCATTTTTAAATGACCAGGATTTGTCAAGTCAAGTTTTTTCAGTTGAATTATCTGCAGATACAAATACAAAGTTATCCATAGAATATATGTAGAACTTTTTACCTGTTGCAAGTATCTCTCCTACCAATGCAAAATCTTGTTCACTTGCTTTTGGTCTAGATACAGTAAGTACTTTACCATCTGGATTAGATTCAAGATATGCAATCTGAGTTGAGTTCTCAAAAGTTTCATAATCTCGTTTAGCAAGTCCTGCATATTGTGGTTCAGTAGCAGCAAGTTCTTTTAAACGTTGAACTCGCATGTCGCCAAAATCACTCATTTTTACTGCAGTAATTTTTATACCAGAAGAAGGTGACGCCATTTTACTTAACTCAGTAATTAAAGTACCATGATCTTCTGGATTAATAGAATCAACAGTTAAACCTGATGCAAAAAAATCTTCTTTAAAAACTTGCTTACCATCATTTGAATCAGACCAATCTGCAGGTCGCGCTGCTTTTTGTGCAACTATTGTAGATGGTTCAATCTCAGTAAGTATAACATCAGA
>Ga0255277_1000026_pt1 | contig 17391 bp, 10 predicted proteins | sample AtltaT_7_FD_183709 | JGI IMG/M metagenome (GOLD analysis project Ga0255277, IMG submission 183709) | Metatranscriptome of freshwater microbial communities from Altamaha River, Georgia, United States - Atl_Cont_RepA_8d (Metagenome... | ecosystem: Environmental > Aquatic > Freshwater > River... | reverse complement strand
TGGGTGGAGCCGACACGGTGACTGGCTCCAAATACCTCGTCGAGCATGGTCGGCAGCGACTGCTGGTCGATTGCGGACTTTTTCAGGGCTACAAGCAACTGCGGCTGCGCAACTGGTCACCGTTGCCGGTGGCTCCGGGTCAAGTGGATGCCGTGGTACTGACGCATGCGCACCTGGACCACAGCGGCTATATCCCCTTGCTGGTCAAGGAAGGCTTTCGCCGGCGCATCCATGCCACCCCCGGCACCCTGGACCTGTGCAAGATACTGCTGCCCGACAGCGGTCACATCCAGGAAGAGGATGCAGCATTTGCCAATCGGCATGGCTTTTCCAAGCACACGCCAGCCCTTCCGCTCTACACCCGTCAGGACGCGTTGCAGAGCCTCAAATACTTCCATGCCGAAAGGCAGGGCGCGTGGTTCGAGCCGATCCAGGGCTGGAAAGCACGTTTTCAGGGTGCAGGACATATCCTGGGTGCAGCGAGCCTGCTGCTCGAAGTGGGCGGTCGCCGGATCCTGTTTTCGGGAGATCTGGGCCGCAGCGACGACCCCTTGATGAACCCGCCCGAACCCCCGCCCCAGGTCGATACCGTGCTTGTTGAATCCACTTACGGCAACCGCAGACACCCTGGACAGACCCCCTTCGCCGAATTGGGCCCACTGTTGCAAAAACTGGCCAGACGGGGCGGAGTAGCGGTGGTTCCCGTGTTTGCGGTAGGCCGTGCCCAGGCGGTGCTGCATTGCATTGCCGGCCTCAAGGCTTCGGGGGCGCTGCCACGCGGTCTGCCGATCTTTCTGGACAGTCCCATGGCCATCCATACCACCGCCCTGTTTGAAAAGCACATGGCTGGGCACCGGCTCAGCCGGACACAGGTGCATGCCATGGACCACGTGGCCACCATGCTGGAAACGCCCGAACAAAGCAAGTCGCTCGCGCGCAGGCATGGGCCGATGGTGATTCTGGCCGCCAGCGGCATGGCCACGGGCGGCAGGGTACTGCACCACCTGGCGCAGTATGCGGGTGACCACCGGAACATGCTCATCCTGACCGGGTTTCAGGCTCCGGGCACCCGGGGAGCCCGACTTGCAGCGGGCGAAAGCAGCATCCGTATCCACGGCCAGGACATACCCGTGCGCGCCGAAGTCGCACAAATCGATTCAGCCTCTGCCCACGCAGACAGCCAGCAGATACTGGAGTGGCTGCATCAGATGCCCACGGCGCCCGGGCAGGTGTACGTGGTGCATGGCGAGCGCGATGCGTCCGACGCTCTACGGCAGCGCATCGAGCACGAAATCAAATGGCGCGCCGTGGTGCCTGAGCATGGCTCGGTCTGGCCCGCCTGAGGCCCATCATGCCCCTGAACCCAAGAGGTTGAGTTCGCCGATTTTCTTGCGCCGGTGCGCTGCAGGCTGCCGTACGCGACAATCTCGCCTGTTATGAATATTTGGCGATCACTTTCTTCTACCCGTGCAAGACATCCTTTGCAGCTGACGCTGCTGACCAGCGTCTGGCTGCTCACCCTGCCCAACCTGGCCCTGTGGCGGCAACTGAGCCATCTGCCCGAAGTCAGTGGCTTGCGCGGTGCTCTTTTTGCGTTGGGCATGGCCGCAGGCATTGCAGGGCTGACGCATGCGCTGCTCTCGCTGCTCAATTGGCGCTGGCTGCTCAAACCCATGCTCACGGTGGTCCTGCTCAGCAGCGCCAGCGGCGCCTACTTCATGTGGAGTTACGGCATCGTCATCGATGCCAACATGATCGTCAACGTCATGCAGACGGACCCCCGCGAAGCCACCGATCTCCTGAACTGGAGACTGATGATGTTCATCTTGCTGCTGGGCATCCTGCCAGCATGGTGGATCTGGCGCCAGCCTGTGCAGTCACCTGGCTGGTTGCGACGCCTCGGAGGCAATCTGCTGTCCGGCACACTCTCAGTGGCCGTCATGATCATCAGCCTCCTGCTGATCTACCAGGACTTTGCTTCGGTCATGCGCAATCACACCCAATTGCGTTACCTGATCAACCCGCTCAACAGCTTCTATGCCATCGGACGCGTGGCGGCCAAACCTCTCGAAAGAGACAACAGCCGGGTCGAGCCCATCGGCCAAGATGCACATTTGCTTCTACCTGCGGGTTCAGCGCCGGCCACACTCATCGTGGTGGTCGGAGAAACGGCCCGTGCCGGCAATTTCGGCATCAATGGCTATGCACGCGACACCACGCCGCGGCTGGCAAGCGAAGATGTCATCAGCCTGCGCAACGTCTGGTCCTGCGGCACCAGCACGGCCGCTTCCCTGCCTTGCATGTTTTCCCATCTCGGGCGGGAGGCTCACGAAAAACGCAGCAGCAATTTCGAGTCACTGCTGGATGTCCTGCAACGCGCAGGGCTGGCCGTGCTCTGGATCGACAACCAGTCAGGGTGCAAGGGCGTGTGCGCACGCGCACCCAATTTCAGCACGACGGGCTTCAAAATCTCGCCTTACTGCGACACGGGCGAATGCCATGATGAAGTGATGCTGCACGAATTGGACAAGCACATTGCCGAGCTGCCTGCCGAAAGACGTGCCAAGGGTGTGGTCGTGTTTTTGCACCAGATGGGTAGCCACGGCCCGGCCTACCACAAGCGGGTACCGCCGTCGTTCAAACGTTTTCAGCCCGAATGTGCCAGCAATGCCCTGCAGCAATGTGAACGCCAGCAGGTGGTCAATGCCTATGACAACACCATCGCCTACACCGACCACTTTCTCGCTGAAACCATCGGTTGGCTGAAAAGACGCTCCGGCCCTGCTGGCATGGTCTACCTGTCTGACCACGGCGAATCACTGGGTGAAAACAACCTGTATCTGCATGGCCTGCCTTACGCCATCGCCCCCGATGTGCAAAAGCGCGTGCCCTGGATCACCTGGACTTCAGCCGCATTCGAACAGCAGCGCCAGTTGCGCAAGAGCTGCCTGAAAGACAAGCAGGAAACTGCACTCAGCCATGACCACTTTTTCCATTCGGTCATGGGCCTGGCCGGCGTGCGTTCCGCCGAATACCAGGCGAAGCTCGACATTTACAGCGGCTGCATGGCGCCTTGATCGACTCACATGAAGCGATCGAGCAGCTTGCGTGAGTGCCGGTCGAGCACCAGCGGATCGCGGATCAGGTACTGCACCCCATCGATATCGCTGACGATCAGGGTCTTGCCAGTCAGACGGCGGATGTCCTCTTCACCCTTGAGCATGAAGCGCGCCTCGCCACGGTCGGTCTGAACTGTCCAGACACTGGGCGTGACGAGGCTGCTGACGGACTTCAGGCGCTGGATCTCTGGAAGGAACTCCCTTTCCGAGACCGCCTCGCGCAGCAAGTCCTGCAGGGGCTGGGCGACCTGGTCAAGCCGGTCGAACCAGGCCAGCTCATGGCCCTCGGCGTCCATGATGCCCACGCCTTGCCCTGGTGCCGTAACAGGAAAGGCCCGCACCACCACGACCTGTTCATGCCGCGTGCCGTTGGCATCGGTCCAGACCCAGCGACCCCGGGGGTTGCGTTCGAGCATCATGCGACCACCTCCTGTGCTGCGCCACCGAGCACCGCGCCCTCGGACTCGGCCTGCCTTTGCTGCGCCTGGTAGAGCCGCCAGTAGGCGCCTTCGAGCGCCATCAACTGGTCGTGGTTGCCTTCTTCGACCACCACACCCTTGTCCATGACCACGAGGCGATCGGCCTTTCGCAGCGTTGACAGACGGTGCGCAATGGCAATCGTGGTGCGGCCACGGACCAGGTTGTCCAGCGCTTTCTGGATTTCCTTTTCGGTCTCGGTGTCCACCGCAGACGTCGCTTCATCCAGGATCAGGATGCGCGGGTTGATGAGCAGCGCCCGCGCGATGCTGATGCGCTGGCGCTCGCCGCCCGACAGGCCCTGGCCGCGCTCGCCCACCAGCGAGTCGTAGCCTTGCGGCATGCGCAGGATGAACTCGTGGGCATGGGCCGCGCGGGCCGCGGCAATGATTTCGTCGCGTGTCGCGTCGGGCTTGCCGTAGGCGATGTTGTCGGCGATGGTGCCAAAGAACAAGAAAGGCTCCTGCAGCACCAGACCGATCTGACGGCGAAAATCGGCAATGCGCAGCTGACGGATGTCCACGCCGTCGAGTTCGATCACACCCTCAGAGACATCGTAGAAACGGCAGATCAGGTTGACCAGCGTGCTCTTGCCCGAGCCGCTGTGACCGACCAGTCCGATCATCTCGCCCGGCGCAATTTGGAGATCGAGGTTCCGGATGACTGCGCGGTTGCCATAACGGAAACCCGCTTCGCGCACGGTGATGCGCCCGGTCACCCGTTCAGGCAAGGCCACAGGCTGCGCGGGCTCGGGCACGCTGGAGACGTGGTCGAGGATGTCGAAGATGCGCTTGGCGCCCGATGCGGCTTTTTGGGTGTGCGAAACGATGCGGCTCATCGAATCGAGACGGGTGTAGAAACGCCCGATGTAGGCGAGGAAAGCCGTGAGCACACCGACCGTGATGCTGTCGTGCGCCACCAGCCAGATGCCAAAGCCCCAGACCACCAGAAGGCCAATTTCGGTCATCAGCGCCACCGTGGGTGCAAACAGCGACCAGACGCGGTTGAGGCGGTCGTTCACGTTCAGGTTGTGGCGATTGGCATCGGCAAAACGCTGGGACTCGCGGTCTTCCTGGGCAAAGGCCTTGACCACGCGGATGCCGGGAATCGTGTCGGCCAGCACATTGGTCACCTCGGCCCAGACGCGGTCAATCTTCTCGAAGCCGGTGCGCAGCCGGTCGCGCACCAGGTGGATCAGCCAGCCGATGAAAGGCAGCGGCAGCAAGGTGATGACGGCCAGCGTCGGGTTGATCGAGAACAGGATGACCGCGGTCATCACAATCATCAGCACATCGGTCGCAAAGTCCAGCAGGTGCAGCGACAGGAACACATTGATGCGGTCGGTTTCGTTGCCAATGCGCGCGATCAGATCCCCCGTGCGACGCCCGCCGAAGTATTCCAGCGACAGGTTCAGGAGATGGCGGTAGGTGGTGGTGCGCAAATCGGCGCCAATGCGCTCGGACACCAGTGCCAGGATGTAGGTCTTGGCCCAGCCAAGCGCCCAGGCCAGCAGGGCCGCGCCCAACAGCCCCCCCAGGTAAAGCGCGACCAGAGACGGGTCGATCGGCTTGCCGCTCTGGTACGGGATCAGCACCTCGTCCATCAGCGGCATGGTCATGTAGGGCGGCACCAGCGTGGCCGCCGTGGAAGCCAGCGTGAGCGCGAAGCCCAGCAGCAGCTGGTTGCGGTAGGGTCGGCCAAATCGCCAGAGCTTGAGCAATGTCCAGGTGGACGGCGGCGTGAGGTCTTCACGGCCGCAGCGACTGCATTCGTCGGCCCCCTCCTCCAGTGGCGCCTGGCACACCGGACAGGTGGTACCCGCCAGCAGGCTTTGCAGTGGCTGCCCATCGGACTCTCGGGCCAGACGTTGCTCAAACTGCGACAGCAGACGCAAAGCGGCAGGCTGCAAACCCAATGTAAAACGCCACACGGCCAACCGTTGGTCCTGACGGAAAAATTCGAGACGACAGACCCCCCCGTGATCTGCAAGACTCAGGCGATCATTAGGCTCCAAGCCCCAGCTGTGACAATTATTTGCGACTTCATCACAGGCCAGAAGGCGTCGATCGGTCAAAATAACAGCCGATTTGGCAAAACGGAGCGATGCATCCAGGTCAACCTCCAGCAGGGCCAGCGCGTTTTCATGGGATTGCAGGGCGGATTGAACCTGCGGCCGCCACGCCTGCGGAATGACGTTACGTTGCGCAGTGGTCGTCGTGGGGGTCATGAAACTCAACCTGAAACAGCCGGTCATTGTATCGCCCACCCCTCTGACTCATGAGCCACAAGACCATCGAGATCCTGCGCACCCTGTACCTGCGCGGCCCCAGTATCTGGACCTACCGTCCGATCATTGAAGCCCTGATTGACATCGGCGAGCTTGAAGACTTCCCCTCCAACACCCTGCCTGGATTCAACGAACGTCTGTCGGCCTGGTTGCCCGGACTGATCGAACACCGCTGCAGCCCCGGCGTGCGGGGCGGTTTCCTGCAGCGCATGGCCGAAGGCACCTGGCCTGGCCACATCCTGGAACACGTCACCCTGGAATTGCAGACACGGGCAGGCATGCCGACCGGCTTTGGCAAGGCACGCGAAGCCGGGCCTCGCGGCGTCTACAAGGTGGTCTTCCGCACCGATGACGAGGCCTGCGGCCTGCGCGCACTGCATATGGCACGCGACCTGATCATGGCGGCCATCGAGGACCGGCCCTTTGATGTCCAGGGTGAATTGGCCAAACTCACCCAGATGGTGGACGACCGCTGTCTGGGCCCGAGCACCGCCAGCATCGTCGAGCGCGCCATCGAGCGCAAGATCCCGTTCATCCGGCTCAATGTTGGCAGCCTGGTACAGCTTGGACACGGCGCCCGTCAGAGGCGCATCTGGACCGCGGAAACTGACCGCACCAGCGCCATTGCCGAAGGCATTTCGCGCGACAAGGACCTGACCAAGCTGCTGCTGGGTCGCTGCGGCATCCCGGTCCCCGAAGGACAGGTGGTCGAAAGCCCCGAGGCTGCCTGGGCGGCTGCGCAGGAACTGGGCTTGCCGGTGGTGGTCAAGCCCGACAACGGTAACCGATCGCGGGGTGTCTCGCTGGAACTGCGTGAGCGCGCCGACATCGAAACGGCCTTCGACCTCGCACTGGCACAAGGTCGGGATGTGATGGTCGAGCGTTTCATCACGGGCGTCGAACACCGCCTGCTGGTGGTGGGCCAGCGCCTGGCTGCCGCCACCCGAGGCGAAACCACGCACATCACGGGTGACGGTCAGCACACGGTGCGTGAACTGATCGAACTGCAAGTCAATGCCGATCCGCGGCGTGGTCAGTTTGGCGATGCGCCTCTGGAAATCGTGGACCTGGACAAACAGCCCACCTCTGTACTGGAACTCCAGCGCCAGGGCCTCAGCCCCGAGAGCGTGCCCGAAGCGGGCCGCTCGGTGCTGGTCCAGCGTACAGGCAATATGTCCACCGACGTGACAGACCATGTCCACCCCGATGTGGCAGCAATGGCCGTGCTTGCAGCCAAAGTGGTCGGTCTGGACATCGCCGGGGTGGACGTGGTCACACCGGACATCGGACAGCCCCTGGAAAAAGCCGGTGGCGCCGTGGTCGAGGTCAATGCCGGTCCCAGCCTGCTGATGCACCTCAACCCTGCGCAAGGCGAGCCGCGCCCGGTAGGCCGCATGATCCTCGACCACCTGTTCAGTGCACAGGAAGATGGACGCATCCCCCTGGTGGGACTGATGGGCGCTGGAGACACCACCCGTACCGCGCGCCTCATCGCCTGGTTGCTGCAGCTTCAAGGCTGGCACACCGGGCTGTCGTGTCGCGATGGCTTGTTTGTGAACCAGCGTCGCCTGCACGCAGACGACCCGATGGGTTTTGAGGATGCCGAGCGCCTGCTCATCAACCGGCAGGTACAGGCCGCGGTGTTCGAATCCGATGTCCGGCACCTCATGACGGAAGGCCTGCCCTACGACCGCTGCCACGTGGGCGTGGTCACGCGCATGCCGGGCACAGCCGGACTGGAAGACCTTTACCCGGGTGATGATGACAGGGTCCCGGGGTATGTACGCACGCAGGTCGATGTGGTGCTGCCCAGCGGGGCCTGCGTGCTTAACGCCGAAGACGTTGCCGTGGCCGGTCTGAGCCAGTATTGCGACGGCGAAACGATCTTTTTCGCCGACCAGGCGAACCATCCGCGCATTGCAGAGCATCGGGCCCGGAGCGGGCGTGTCGGGTTCTGGCGTGACGGCATGCTGGTCCTGGCGCATGGCGCCAAGGAAACCGAGGTGCTGTCGGTACAGCGTCCAGCGGTCAGTCGCCTGTTGCGCGATGCGCTGCTCGACACCAGCGACATGCTGATCGCAGCCTGCTCGGCCTGGGCGCTGGGCATGGGCGCCGACCTCATCCGGGCTGGCGTCAAGAGCTACGGCCAGAGTGCCGCCCCCCATTGAACAGACGCACACAGGACAGGTGCATGGAAGTCTCTCGTATCCGGGTCCTGCGCGGGCCCAACCTCTGGACCCGCCACACGGCCATAGAAGCCATCGTGCGGTGTGAAGCACCCACTGGCCTGCTGAGTGCGGATGTCGAGCAGCGCTTGCGCCGTCTCTTTCCGGCACTCGACACCATCGAAAATCCCAAGGCTGGCGAGCCACCCTGCCTGGCCCATGCACTGGAGAAACTGACGTTTGGACTGCAAGCCGAAGCAGGCTGTCCCGTGAGCTTCAGCCGCACCACCGCAACAGAGCAAGCCGGCGTCTACCAGGTGGCTGTGCAGTACACCGAAGAAGCGGTGGGCCGCCTGGCGCTGACCCATGCCGAGGAGTTGCTTCAGGCCGCGGTGCAGGGCACGGGTTTTGACCTCGACGCAGCCTTGCACGAACTGCGTGAACTCGACGAGGACCAGCGTCTGGGCCCCTCGACCGGGTCCATCGTGGACGCAGCCGTAGCGCAGGGCATCCCGTTTTCCCGTCTGACCGACGGCTCGATGGTGCAGCTCGGCTGGGGCTCACGACAGCGACGCATCCAGGCCGCAGAAACCGACACCACCGGCGTGATCGCCGAGGATATTGCGCAGGACAAGAACCTGACCAAGAAGCTGCTGCACGCCGCGGGCGTGCCGGTGCCGATGGGACAGCCCGTCAGCGACCTGGAACAGGGCTGGACGGTCGCTCAGAAGATCGGTTTTCCCGTTGTGGTCAAACCCAAGGATGGCAACCAGGGCAAAGGCGTCACGGTCAACATCACCGAACGCAACGCCTACGTAACCGCCTATGCGGCAGCCGCGCGCTACGGCACGGTCATGGTCGAAAAATACCTGCCAGGCCATGACTACCGCCTGCTGGTGGTCGGCAAACGCCTGGCCGCCGCTGCACGGCGTGAGCCGCCGCTGGTGGTGGGCGATGGCGTGCACACCGTGCGCGAACTGGTGGATCTGGTGAATGCCGACCCGCGCCGTGGCGAAGGACATGCCACCTCGCTGACACGTATCCGCTTTGATGACATTGCGGTCGCGCGTCTGCACGCACAGGGCCTGCAGCCTGCCAGCGTGCCGGAAAAGGGCCGCCGTGTGGTGCTGCGTGACAACGCCAACCTCTCGACCGGTGGCACCGCCACCGATGTGACCGATGACGTGCACCCCGAGGTCGCTGCCCGCGCTGTCCTCGCCGCCGAGCAGATCGGACTGGACATCTGCGGCGTGGACGTGGTGTGCGAATCGGTACTGCGCCCGCTTGAAGAGCAAAGTGGCGGCATTGTCGAAGTCAATGCGGCACCGGGTCTGCGCATGCACCTGACGCCCTCTTTTGGCAAAGGCCGCGACATTGGGCGCGCAGTGATCGAGCACATGTTCCCCAAAGGCGAAACCGGCCGGATTCCGGTGATCGCCGTGACCGGCACCAACGGCAAAACCACGACGGTGCGTCTGACCGCCCACCTGCTCAAGGCGCATGGTCTGCGCGTGGGCATGACCAACACCGATGGGGTCTACATCAACGGTCGCCAGACCGACACCGGCGATTGCAGCGGGCCGCGCAGCGCACGCAATGTGCTGCTGCACCCCGAAGTGGATGCGGCCGTGCTGGAGACCGCCCGTGGAGGCATGCTGCGCGAGGGTCTGGGATTTGACCGTTGCAAAGTCGCCGTCGTCACCAATCTGGGCGGTGGAGACCACCTCGGACTGAACTACATCACCACGCTGGAAGACCTGACGGTGCTCAAGCGGGTGATCGTCCTCAATGTCGAACCTGAGGGCATGGCGGTGCTCAACGCGGCAGACCCGGCTGTGGCGGCCATGGCGCCGCACTGTCCTGGTGATATCACCTTCTTTGCCCTCGAGGTGACCCAACCGGTCCTGGCGGCACACCGGGCCCAGGGGCGCCGCGTGGTGTTTGTCGACAACGGCGCCATCGTGGCACAACAGGGCAAGCAGATTTTCCGCATTCCCTTGTCACAGGTGCCCCTGACGCTGGGCGGAAAAATCGGTTTCCAGACCGAGAACGTGCTCGCAGCCGTGGGGGCAGCCTGGGCGGTGGGCACGCCCTGGGATGCGATTGCCCAGGGCCTGGCGACCTTCATCAGCGATGTGCAGGGCGTGCCGGGTCGCTTCAATGTGTTCAGCTACCGGGGGGCCACCTTGATCGCGGACTATGGGCACAACCCCGATGCCGTTCAGGCACTGGTCCAGGCTGTGGACAACATGCCCGCCCAGAAACGGGTGGTGGTCATCAGCGGGGCCGGAGACCGGCGTGACGAGGACATCCGGGAGCAGACCCGCATCCTGGGCGCTGCATTTGACGAAGTCCTGCTTTATCAGGATGCCTGCCAGCGCGGTCGTGCGGATGGCGAAGTGATCGCCCTGCTGCAACAAGGTTTGCAAGGGGCCAGCCGGACCCGGCACACCGAATCCATCCAGGGCGAATTCAACGCCATCGACACAGCGCTGGCACGGCTCTCGCCCGGTGACCTCTGCCTGATCCTGATCGACCAGGTGGAGGAAGCCCTGGCCCACATCCGTCAGCGCGTCGAACAGGGCTGAAGCGCCAGTGTTCGCCCTGGCGGCAAGAATGGGACAGATCAGGCCGCCAGGGCGATGGCCAGCCCGGTGCTGGCCATAAAAGCGCCTGCCCAGGCGATCCAGCGCTTCCAGCTTGCCGCACCCTGTTCGGTGCAGCGGTGCAGGACCTGGCCGGCCAACAGGGACAAGAGCAGTGCGGCCAGCATGCCGGCGGCATTCATCGCCACCCCGTGGGGCCACCAGCGATGAACGGCAAAGTTGACCAGCAGGCACACGCCGAAGTGCAGCACAAACACGGCGTAGGAAATCCGCGACAGCCAGGAAACGGCGCTCCGCCAGATGGACGCCAGACCGGCAACCTGAGGAGCCGCTCCCTGCAACCAGGCTGAAGGCGCCACCATGAGCATGGCGGCACTGGCCCAGGCCGTCATGGCGCGAAAGCGCGCGTCCAGGGCAAAACAAATTAGGCCCGAGACGAGCAGGAGCCCCCAGGCTACGGCGGGGTAGCGCAGTTGACGAACCTGCCAGGCCAGCCAGCCCATGCCATAGGCACCCCAGAAATACAGCGCTGTGTCGTCCAACGCCTCGTCATGGGTCCAATGGCTCAGTGACATCAGCACCAGAACACTGGTCAAAACCGCCTGCCATCCCCAGAGGCTGCCCCCGATGCGTCGCTGCAGGCTCTGGGCCAGCCACAGCAACAGCAAAGCCAGCACAAACAATTGCAGATCCACCGCCACATACCAGACACCGGCAGACAAGGCCTCAAGATCCAGCAAATGCTGAAGCAAGAACACATGGGCCCAGGCCTGCGACCAGCTCGGAGGCGCCGACAGGCTCGCATGGACAAAACCAGGCCGGATCAACTCGCTCACCAGCACCGTCAACGACAGTGCGGCCAGCAAAGGGACCGCCAGCCGCAGATAGCGCCTGCTGCTGGCCTGCCCCAGTGCGCCCCAGGACAGCGCCGACATGGCCGCAAGCGATTGCGCAGTCAGAAAGCCGGAGCAGACCAGGAACATCTGGACCGCCAGGCGCGCATGCTCAGCCAGCCACGCGATGCCGGAGGGCCAGGCACGTGCCACCACTTCGGCCATGGGGCCGTAAAACGCCATGTGGTGCAAAACAATCAGCAGGCAACCCGTGGCCTTGAGCAGATCCAGCAAGAAAGAGCGCCCCGAAGGGCGCTGTACAAAGCTCACCGAAGGGCTCGCCAAAACGGTTCGAGCCATCAAAGCGCCAGACGCGCCCGGGCCTCCTGGTATTCGCGCTGGAGTCTGGCCACCATTTCGGCCGTGGTCTGCACCGCACTGATGGCACCGATGCCCTGGCCACAGCCCCAGATGTCCTTCCAGGCCTTCTTGGCGTCGCCGCCAAAGTTCATCTTGCTCGGATCGGATTCGGGCAGGTTGTCCGGGTCCAGACCCGCGGCGCGGATCGAGGGCGCCAGGTAGTTGCCGTGCACGCCGGTGAACAGGTTGCTGTAGACGATGTCGTCGGAGTTGCAGTCGACGATGGCCTGTTTGTAGGCCTCGGTCGCACGCGCCTCGTGGGTGGCGATGAAGGCTGAGCCGATATAGGCAAAGTCCGCGCCCATGGCCTGGGCCGCCAGGATGGCGCCGCCCGTGGCAATCGAGCCGGAAAGGGCCACCGGGCCGTCGAACCACTGGCGGATTTCCTGGATCAGGGCGAACGGGCTCTTGACGCCCGCATGACCTCCGGCACCGGCGGCCACCGCGATCAGGCCATCGGCGCCCTTCTCGACCGCCTTGTGGGCGAACTTGTTGTTGATGATGTCGTGCAGCACCACACCACCGTAGCTGTGCGCCGCCTGGTTGATCTCTTCACGCGCGCCCAGGCTGGTGATGATGACGGGCACCTTGTACTTCACGCACAGCGCCATGTCGTGTTCTAGCCGGTCATTGCTCTTGTGCACGATCTGGTTGATCGCAAACGGCGCGGCCGGGTTATCCGGGTTGGCCTTGTTGTGGGCTGCGAGTGTCTCGGTGATCTCGGCGAGCCACTCGTCGAGCTGGGAGGCCGGGCGGGCATTGAGTGCCGGCATGGAGCCGATCACGCCGGCCTTGCACTGCTCGATCACCAGCTTGGGGTTGCTGATGATGAACAGTGGCGAGCCGATGACCGGGAACTTCTGGGCGGCAAGAACGGGGGGCAGTTTGGACATGGGGTCTCCTGTTGTATGGGCACCATTGTGTGGGATACCCATGGCCCGAATCAGTCGAAAGAGCGACAAGCCATCCTGTGGGAGCGAGCCCCTGCTCGCGAATCATTCGACCGCAGGGGCGACCTCCCACAGGCTGAGCCTGGGATCAAAACGCTTCGAGCGCCAGCCCGGTCACACTGTCGGCACCTTCGACGATGCCATCGCGCATGCCGGGCACCTTGGAGAGGATGTGGTCGGCGTAGAAGCGCGCCGTGGTGACCTTGGCGGCCATGAAGGCGGCGTCCTGCGCCTGGGCCTCGGGCGTAAGGGCCACCAGCAGGGCGCGGCCCATCTGCCAGCCGGCCATCAGGTTGCCCGCCATCAGCAGGTAAGGCACGCTGCCGGCAAAGGCGGCGTTGGGATTGCCTCGGGTGTTGGCGGCGATGAAGTCCACGACCTCGACAAAGGCTTCGCGCGCGACTTTCAGGCGCTTGCCCATGGCCTGGGCATCGGCATTCGACGAACCGAGCAGCTCGGCTTCGGTTCTGGCGATCTGGCCGGCAATCGCCTTGGCGCCGGCACCGCCGTCACGGGCGGTCTTGCGGCCCACCAGGTCGTTGGCCTGGATGGCGGTGGTGCCTTCATAGATGGTCAGGATCTTGGCATCGCGGTAGTACTGGGCGGCGCCGGTTTCCTCGATGAAGCCCATGCCGCCGTGCACCTGCACGCCCAGGCTGGCGACGTCAATGCTCATCTCGGTGCTGTAGCCCTTGACCAGCGGCACCAGGAATTCATAGAAAGCCTGGTTGTCCTGGCGCACCGCAGCGTCCGGGTGGTGGTGCGCGGCGTCGTAGGCGGCAGCGGCCACGGTGGCCATGGCGCGGCAGCCCTCGGTATAAGCACGCATGGTCATCAGCATGCGGCGCACGTCCGGATGGTGAATGATCGGACCGGCCTTGGGCAGGCTGCCGTCCACCGGGCGGCTCTGCACGCGGTCACGTGCGTACTGCACCGCCTTCTGGTAGGCGCGCTCGGCGATCGCAATGCCCTGCACACCCACGGCATAGCGGGCGGCGTTCATCATGATGAACATGTACTCGAGGCCGCGGTTTTCCTCGCCGACCAGATAGCCAATCGCGCCACCGTGGTCGCCGTACTGCAGCACCGCGGTCGGGCTGGCCTTGATGCCCATCTTGTGTTCGATCGAGACGCAATGCACGTCATTGCGTGCGCCCAGCGAACCGTCGTCATTCACCATGAACTTGGGGCAGACAAACAGGCTGATGCCTTTCACACCCTCGGGTGCGCCCTGCACGCGGGCGAGCACCAGGTGGATGATGTTCTCGGCCATGTCGTGCTCACCGTAGGTGATGTAGATCTTGGTGCCGAAAATCTTGTAGGTCCCGTCGGGCTGAGGCTCGGCGCGGGTGCGCACCGCCGCTAGGTCGGAGCCGGCCTGCGGCTCCGTCAGGTTCATGGTGCCTGACCACTGGCCCGAGATCAGCTTGTCGAGGTACTTGGCCTTCATGGCGTCGGAGCCGGCCGTGAGCAACGCTTCGATCGCGCCATCGGTCAGCAACGGGCACAGCGCAAAGCTCATGTTCGCAGAGTTCAGCATCTCGCCACAGGCCGCGCCGATCGTTTTGGGCAGGCCCTGGCCGCCGAAGTCGGTCGGGTGCTGCAGACCTTGCCAGCCGCCTTCACTGTACTGCTTGTAGGCGTCCTTGAAACCGGGCGTGGTGGTGACCTGGTTGCCGTCGTGGTGGAAGGACGGGTGCTTGTCGCCTTCCCAGTTGAGCGGCGCGATCACGTCCTGGTTGAGCCGGGCGCACTCCTCGAGTACGGCTTGGGCCGTCTCCAGACCAGCGTCTTCAAAGCCGGGCATTTGTGCGATCTGGTCGATGCGGGCCAGATGCTCGATGTTGAACAGCATGTCCTTGAGGGGTGCGATGTAGCTCATGAAACTCTCCGGTCAGTTAGGGTTCAGCTGCAAAAAAGGCCTCATCGGGAGGCCTTTCTTGCGGTCTTCAAAAGATCACAGGGCGTTGGTCAGTTCGGGAACAGCGGCGAACAGGTCGGCTTCGAGGCCGAAGTCGGCCACGCTGAAGATCGGCGCTTCAGGGTCCTTGTTGATCGCCACGATCACTTTGGAGTCCTTCATGCCGGCCAGGTGCTGGATGGCGCCCGAGATGCCGGCTGCGATGTAGAGCTGCGGCGCCACGATCTTGCCGGTCTGGCCGACCTGCAGGTCGTTCGGGGCGTAGCCTGCGTCGACGGCAGCGCGGCTGGCGCCGATGGCGGCGCCCAGCTTGTCGGCCAGGGGCGTCATCACCTCGTTGAACTTCTCGCTGCTGCCCAGCGCGCGACCGCCAGAGACGATGATCTTGGCGGCCGTCAGTTCGGGGCGGTCGCTCTTGGCGATCTCGCTGCCCACGTAGGCGCTCTTGCCGCTGTCGGCTTGTGCTGCAGCAGATTCGACGGCGGCCGAGCCACCGGTGGCAGCGGCCGCATCAAAGCCGGTGGTGCGCACGGTGATGACTTTGACGGCGTCGAGGCTCTGCACCGTGGCCATGGCGTTGCCGGCGTAGATCGGACGCTCGAAGGTGTCGGCCGACTCCACCTTGGTGATGTCGGAGATCTGGGCGACGTCCAGCTTGGCGGCCACGCGCGGGGCGACGTTCTTGCCGCCCGCGGTGGCGGGGAACAGGATGTGGCTGTAATTGCCTGCGATGGCCAGTACTTGCGCCGCGACGTTTTCGGCCAGGCCATGGGCCAGGGCTTCGCTGTCGGCGTGGATGACTTTGGACACACCGGCGATCTGGGCAGCAGCAGCCGCTGCCGCGCCAGCGTTGTGGCCCGCCACCAGCACATGCACCTCACCACCACAGGCGGCGGCAGCGGTCACGGTGTTGAGGGTCGCGCCCTTGATGGATGCGTTGTCGTGTTCGGCAATGACGAGAGCGGTCATGATGGTTTCCTTGGTTCGTTGTTCTGTGGGAGCGAGCCCCGGCTCGCGAATGGCTGTTCATCGCCATTCGGCCGCAGGGACGGCCTCCCACCAAGAGACTGGACTTAAATCACCTTGGCGACGTTCTTGAGCTTGTCCACCAGCGTGGCCACGTCGGGCACCTTGATGCCGGCGCTGCGCTTGGGCGGCTCCTGCACCTTGAGGGTCTTGATGCGCGGGCTCACGTCCACACCCAGGTCCTCGGGCTTGAAGGTGTCGAGCTGCTTTTTCTTGGCCTTCATGATGTTGGGCAGCGTCACGTAACGCGGCTCGTTCAGGCGCAGGTCGGTCGTGACCACGGCCGGCAGGCTCACGGCCAGGGTTTCCAGGCCACCGTCGATTTCGCGCGTGACCTTGGCCTTGCCATCGGCGACTTCCACCTTGGAGGCGAAGGTGGCTTGCGGCAGGTCGGCCAGCGCGGCCAGCATCTGGCCGGTCTGGTTGCAGTCGTCATCGATCGCCTGCTTGCCCAGGATGATCAGGCCCGGTTGCTCCTTGTCCACCAACGCCTTGAGCAGCTTGGCGACGGCCAGGGGCTGCAGCTCTTCATTCGTTTCCACCAGGATACCGCGGTCGGCACCGATGGCCATGGCGGTGCGCAGGGTTTCCTGGCACTGGGTCACGCCGCAGGAGACAGCGATCACCTCGGTGGCCACGCCTTTTTCTTTCAGGCGCACGGCTTCTTCCACCGCGATCTCGTCGAAGGGATTCATGCTCATCTTGACGTTGGCGATATCCACACCGCTGTTGTCGCTCTTGACACGCACCTTGACGTTGTAGTCCACCACCCGTTTGACGGGAACCAGAATCTTCATGAAGCCATCTCCTGTTGGGATTGATTGGGTAACCGGATTAATTGACGTTAACGTAAACGTCAATTGTGCAACAAGTACCGCACTTTGAAAATAAGTGAACAGTCAAAAAGCACGATCGTTCGAATTTTAGACAGCTTTCACGGCCTTCGGCAGGCCGTGCTGACCCCCGGGAATTTACCGACCAAACGGTCGGCCAATACGGGTTAGCATCAGAAGCAGTCTGATCGCCACTGGATTAGATGATGTTTTGCAACCAATTAACGGAGACATGCAATGAAAAAATCACTTCTGGCTGCCCTGGCCACAGGCATCTCGTTCTTTGGCGCCGCCGCCCAGGCGCAAACGGTGCTGACAGCCTCCAGCTGGGTCCCACCGACGCACGGCCTGTCGGTGTCCCAAAAAGAATGGTGTGACACGCTGGCCAGCCGGACATCCAACCGCGTGCGCTGCAACATCCTGCCGCGCGCGGTCACCCACGCACCCGGCACCTACGATGCCGTTCGCAATGGGCTGGTCGACATTTCCTTCACCGTCCACGGCTACACACCCGGTCGCTTCGTGATGACCCAGATGGCCGAGTTCCCCTTCCTCGGTGATCGCGCCGAACCCATCTCGGTCGCGTTCAACCGCATCGCCAGCAAGCACCCCGAATTTGCCGCCGAGCACCAAGGTGTGAAGGTGCTGTCCTACTTCACGCACGGCCCCGGCATCGTTTTCAACACCAAGCGTCCCATCACGCGCGTGGAAGACCTGTCCGGCCTGAAGTTCCGCGTCGGCGGTGGCATGGTCA
>Ga0255277_1000025_pt1 | contig 17632 bp, 15 predicted proteins | sample AtltaT_7_FD_183709 | JGI IMG/M metagenome (GOLD analysis project Ga0255277, IMG submission 183709) | Metatranscriptome of freshwater microbial communities from Altamaha River, Georgia, United States - Atl_Cont_RepA_8d (Metagenome... | ecosystem: Environmental > Aquatic > Freshwater > River... | reverse complement strand
GGCCAGTACCCGCAGCCGGTCAAGGACATCAGCCTGAAGGGCTGGGATGCGGTGGTGCGCAGCAACCTCACCGGCGGCTTCCTGGTGGCGCGCGAAGCCTTCAACCAGTCCATTGAGTTCCATGGCGGCGCCATTGTCAACATCATCGCCGACATCTGGGGCGGCATGCCGACCATGGCGCACAGCGGTGCGGCGCGTGCCGGCATGCTGTCGTTCACCGAGACGGCGGCTTGCGAATGGGCCTGCGCCGGCGTGCGTGTCAACGCCGTGGCACCGGGCTGGATTGCCAGCAGCGGCTTTGATACCTACAGCCCCGAGATGCAGGCCGAACTGCGCAGCCTGAAGACCAAGGTGCCGCTGCAACGCTATGGCACCGAGGCCGAGATTTCGGCGGCGATTGTGTTTTTGCTGTGCGAGGCGGCGGCTTTCATCACGGGTTCTTGCATTCGGGTCGATGGTGGCGTGCCCAATGCCCGACCGACCTGGAAATTGCAGGCTCATGATCGATCCAAACCCTTCAATGGCTTTGCGCTGGCCGAACCGCCAAAGTGCCTGAGCGTCAAGGATCAATGACATGGAAGTGACTATGCAAACCCCAATCACCCCTTCGAACGATCCGTCGGCTTATCTCGCGCCCGGCCGCTACGTGGACAGCGATCACTCGGCGGTGATCGCGTTCGCGCACCGGGTGGCCGACCCTGCCATGGCGCCGCGCGAGATCGCAGTCAAGCTCTATTACGCCGTGCGTGACGAGTTTCTCTACGATCCCTACTGCTTTGACACCACGGTCGAGGGTTTGAAGGGCAGTCGCGTGATCGAGGTCGGGCGTGGCTTTTGCGTGCCCAAGGCGGCGCTGCTGGCAGCGGCAGCCCGCGTCCTGGGCGTGCCGGCACGGCTGGGCTATGCCGACGTTCGCAACCACCTGAGCAGCAAGCGCCTGCAAGACATGATGGGCACCGATCTGTTCGTCTTTCACGGTTACACCGAGCTGTGGGTTGACGGGCAGTGGCTCAAGGCCACGCCCGCCTTCAACCGCTCCTTGTGCGAGAAGGCCGGTATCCATCCACTGGAATTCGATGGCCGCGCCGATTCGGTCTTTCATGAATTCAATGTCAGCGGCCGCAGGCACATGGAGTATGTGCACTACCACGGCACTTACGCCGACTTGCCGCGCGATGAACTGCTGGCCTCTTGGCGCGCACATTACAAAACCTTCGCCGACTGGGGACAGACCGCGGACAGCGGGGCCGACTTCGCGCAGGAAGTGGGGCCGTCATCATGACGACGCGCCGGGAATTTCCCGGCTTTGCCGGTGGCTCTCTGGTGGCCGACGTCTATGGCCCAGTCGGCGCGCCCACGGTGTTGCTGCTGCACGGTGGCGGGCAAACCCGCCATGCATGGGGCAAGGCGGCACAGGTGCTGGGCGATGCGGGTTGGTACACCGTGGCGCTGGACTTGCCGGGCCACGGCGACAGTGCCTGGGCCAAGGATGGCGATTACCGCATCGAGACGCTGGCCGACACCATGTGCTGCATCTGGCGCGAACTGGGCACACCGCTGGCGGTGGTCGGTGCCTCGCTGGGTGGCCTCATCAGCATGGCCACCGTGGGCCGCGCCGATGCGCCGCCGATCAACGCGCTGGTGCTGGTGGACATTGCGCCGCGCATGGAAGAAGCCGGTGTCGATCGCATCGTCAGTTTCATGCGGGCGCGGCCCGATGGTTTTGCGTCGCTGGAAGAAGCCGCGCAACACATCGCTGACTACCGTGGGCGGCCAATGGAAGGACCGATCGAGGGCCTGAAGAAAAACCTGCGCATGAATGTGCAAGGCCGCTGGAATTGGCATTGGGACCCGCAACTGATGAGCGAGGCCAACCACAACCACCGGCGCGACGCGGACGGCTACGAGCGCGCTTTGCGCGGTCTGCAGGCGCCCACCCTGCTGCTGCGCGGCCAACGCAGCGACGTGATCAGCGAAGAAGATGCGCGCGCCCTGGTGCAAACCCTGCCGCGGGCGCGCTTTGTCGACCTCAAGGGCGCCGGCCACATGATCGCCGGTGATGCCAACGACGCCTTCGCCGCCAGCGTGGCGGCGTTTCTGCACGAAGTAATGCCGCCGGCGCCACCTCCGGCGAGTCGAAGCTGAATCTGAACGAGGAGCAGGGAATGAGTTTGCGATCTTTTACGCTGCACGATCTCATCAAGCGCAACGCGCGTTTGTACGGATTGAACACCGCCCTGGTGTTCGGCGATCAGCGGGTCACGCACGCCCAGTATGCCGAGCGCACGGCGCGCCTGGCGGCTGGTCTGGCGGCCGCAGGCGTGGGCCAGGGTGACCGGCTGGCGATACTGGCCCCCAACTGCCTGGAATATGTCGACCTGTTCGGCGCAGCCGCCCAGTTGGGCGCGATCGTGGTGCCGATCAACTGGCGGCTGTCGGCCGAGGAGGTGGCCTATGTCATCGAGGACGTGGCGCCGCGGGTGCTGATCGTCGCCGATGAGTTCCAGGCCCTGCTGCCGCAGAGCAGCCTGGACGACAAGCTGCGCTACACGCTGGGCGTCGCGCCAGCGCCTTGGCAACCCGTCAGCGCCTTGTATCTCGATCGCACCGTGCCGCCCGCCGATCTGAATGACGATGAGGGGCTCGTCATCATCCACACCGCCGCCGTGGGCGGGCGGCCGCGCGGCGCGCTGCTCTCGCACCGCGGCCTGATCGCCGCCAGCTTGCAGACGCAACTGGCCTGGCAGTTGACCACTTCAGATGTCAATCTGGGCGTCTTGCCGCTGTTTCACGTGGCCGCCATCGGCTTCATGCTGGCCACGCAGCAGGCGGGCGGGGCGACGCTGCTGCTGACACGTTTCGATCCGCCCAGCCTGGTCAAGCATATCGACGAGGACGGCGGCAGCCTGATCGGCACCTTCCCGCCGATGCTGGGCGCCCTGCTGGACGCCGCAGCGGCCCAGGGCTCGGCACTGGACAGCCTGCGCGTGGTGTCGGGAATCGACGTGCCCGAGACCATCGCGCGCTTGCGCACCACCTGCCCCCAGGCGACTTTCTGGAGTGCCTACGGCCAGACCGAGACCTCGGGCTCGGTCAGTCTGGCGCCATTTGACGAGCGCCCCGGCAGCGCCGGGCGGCCCACCGCGCTGAACACGGTCGCAGTGGTGGACGAACTGGACCGCCCGTTGCCCACCGGCGCCACCGGCGAGATCGTGGTGCGGGGTCCGATGGTGTTCCAGGGCTACTGGCGCTGCGAAGCAGACAACGCTTTCGCGCTGCGCAACGGCTGGCACCACACGGGCGACATGGGGCGCATCGATGCCGAGGGCTACCTTTGGTACAGCGGGCGTTCACCGGCCAAGGAGTTGATCAAGCCGGGGGGCGAGAACGTCTATCCGGCTGAAGTCGAGCGGGCCATTCTGGAGCACCCGGCGCTGGCGCAGGTGGTGGTCCTCGGTGTGCCGGACGTTCAGTGGGGCGAGGCGGTCAAGGCGGTCTGCGTGCTGAAGGCAGGGTGCACGCTGAGTGCCGAGGAGTTGATCGAGTTTGTGGGCGGTCGCATCGCACGCTACAAAAAACCCAAGCACGTGGTGTTTGTACCGGCACTCCCCTTGGGCGGTGCCGATAGCATTGACCGCGCGGCCGTCAAGGCCGCGCACGGTGGCGCCTGATGGCCATGTCAGCCCGGTGTGCTCAAACCGCCGTTGACGCTCAGGGTCTGGCCGGTGATGGCATCGGACTCCGGTCCGGCCAAGAACGCCGCCGCGTTGGCGATGTCCTGGCAGTGCACGGGGAACAGCATGCGCTTGCGCAGGTTCTCGATCATGCCCTTGCCGTGACCGCCTTCGAGCGCTGGCGAGCCCGGGCCCCAGCGCGGCTCGGCATCCCAGATGTAGCTCATCGCCACCGCGTTGACCCGAATGCCGTCGCGCCCCAGTTCACGCGCCAGCACGCGGCACATCTGCATCATGCCGGCGGTGGCGCCGCCAATGAAGGATTCGCCGACCGTGGCCACGCGGCCCGCGTCGGTGCCCACCGCGACGATCTTGCCGCGGCCGTGCAGTGCCATGACGCGGGCGGCAGCCTGGATCGCAAATGCGCGGGTGAGCCAGTGGGCGCGGATGTAGTTGTCGAAGTCGCCGTTGCTCATTTCCTTGAAAAGGCGAAAGGACGGCGAGTCGGCACTGGCGCCTGCGCCGCTGGCCACCAGGATGTCAAGGCGACCGTGGCGCTCGGCAACTCGATCCACCATGGCACGAACCGCGTCGCTATGGGTCAGGTCGGCTTGTTCAAACGCGGCGCAGTAGCCGTTCGCAGCGATCTCGTTGATCACTGCCTGTCCGGCTTCGGGATTGCGGCCGTTGACGATCACGTGCGCGCCGCGCCGCGCCAACTCCAGCGCAATGGCACGACCGATGAAGGCCGTGGCACCGGTGACGAGGGCGATCTGGCCCTGAAGTTGACCGCCAGGCAAGGGTGCTGGGTTCATCCGCTGTTCTCCTGCGCTAAACGACATAAAAACCCAATTATGTCAAAACAGCGGGCCCGGCCGATAGAAGGATTGCCCGCAGAGAACCACTTTCATCCATCACCACCCATCAATCACCGGACTTCAAAATGGCCAACCTGACCGACAGCGCCAAGTCGCATCATTTCAAGACGCACCGACGCACCATCACCGAAACCGACATCGTCACCTTCGTCAATGTGGTCGGCTTGCATGAACCATTTTTTATCGACATGGAGTACATCCGGGAGAACATGACCGGATCGCATCGCAGCCGCTTTGCGCCCGGCCCGATGGTCATTTCGCTCGGCATGGGGCTGCTGGCAACCTATGTGTCCGACATCATCAAGCAGGTGCTGGAAGGGCGCGAGGTTGGCCCGTTCGGCGGTATGACCGGCGTACAGGCACGCCTGCGCGGTGCGCTGTTTCCGGGCGACACCATTCATGTCGAAGGGGAGGCCCGACTGCTCCCCACGACCTCGCGCGGCTATACCCTGATGGAGTTGCAACATTTGGTGATCAATCAGCGTGGCGAAACCATTGCCGACTTCACTGAAACCATTACTTTTTTGCCTGCTGCTCCGGCTCCATGAATTTTGAACTTTCGTGATTCGTTTGCCTGTGGCAGCCCGTCCACGACTCGCGACGTCAAATGGCCGGATCAATAGTACAGACCGCACAGACCGGGATATCCAACACCAGGAGATTTCTACATATGACAAAACGAGAAGCTGTGATCGTCGGCGTTGCCGACCTGCCACTGAAGGACGGCAAGGTCCTTGCGCCCATGTCGGTCCTGCAGGCCCAGGCGCTGGTCGCCCGCGACGCCTTGAAGGACGCAGGCATCGCCATGCACGAAGTCGATGGGTTGCTGACCGCCGGTATGTGGGGGGTGCCCGGCCCGGGCCAGTTGCCGACCGTGACGCTGTCGGAGTACCTGGGGATTACGCCGCGCTTCGTCGACGGCACCAACATCGGCGGCTCGGCCTTCGAGGCGCATGTGGCGCATGCCGCCACAGCCATCGAGGCGGGCCGCTGCGAGGTGGCGCTGATCACTTACGGTAGCCTGCAAAAGAGCGAGATGAGCCGCAACCTGGCCGGTCGTCCCGCCGTGCTCACCATGCAGTACGAAACCCCCTGGGGCATGCCCACGCCGGTGGGCGGCTATGCCATGGCGGCCAAGCGCCACATGCACGAATACGGCACCACCTCCGAGCAGCTGGCCGAGATCGCGGTGGCCACGCGCAAGTGGGCGGCGCTCAATCCGGCGGCCACCATGCGCGACCCGCTGTCCATTGACGATGTGCTCCAGAGCACAATGATCTCCGACCCGCTGCACCTGCTCGATATTTGTCTGGTCACCGACGGTGGTGGCGCGGTGGTCATGACCACGGCAGAGCACGCCAAGGCGCTCGGTCGCAAGCCGGTGTTCGTGCGCGGTTACGGCGAATCACACACCCACTGGACCATCGCCGCCATGCCCGATCTCGCGCGCCTGACGGCCGCCGAAGTGGCTGGTCGCGACGCCTTTGCCATGGCCGGCATCCGGCATGACGCCATTGACGTGGTTGAGGTCTATGACTCGTTCACCATCACCGTGCTGCTGACGCTCGAAGCGCTGGGCTTTTGCAAGCGTGGCGAGGGCGGTGCCTTCGTCGCCAACCAGCGCACCGCGCCGGGCGGTGTATTCCCGCTTAACACCAACGGCGGCGGTCTGTCTTACGCACACCCAGGCATGTACGGCATCTTCCTGCTGATCGAGGCGGTGCGCCAGTTGCGCGGTGAATGCGGCCCGCGCCAGATTCAGAACGCCGTGACCGCGCTGGTCCACGGCACCGGCGGCACGCTCTCCAGCGGTGCCACTTGCATCCTCTCTACCCGGTGAGCACCATGTACGACAAACCCCTGCCCGTCATCGATGGCGAAAGCCGCCCCTATTGGGATGCCCTGAAACAGCACCGCCTGACACTCAAGCGTTGTACCGACTGTGGCAAGCACCATTTCTATCCGCGCGCCCTGTGCCCGCACTGCCATTCCGACGCCGTCGAATGGGTCGATGCGCGCGGCACCGGCACCATCTACAGCTACACCATCGCGCGCCGGCCGGCCGGTCCGGCCTTCAAGGCCGACACACCTTACGTGGTGGCGGTGATCGACCTCGACGAAGGCGCGCGCATGATGACCAACATCGTCACCGACGATGTGGAGGCGGTGCGCATCGGCCAGCGTGTGACGGTGCAGTACGACGACGTGACCGAAGAGGTCACATTGCCGAAGTTCCGGCTGTTGTGACGCCGAGGTTTCCCGCATGGACTTCACCATTGATCCCGATACCGTGGCGATTGCCGAGGCGGTGCTGCGCTTCGTGGAGCGCGAAGTGCTGCCGCTGCAGCAGCGCCACCACGACCTGCTGGGCAGCGAACGCACTTTGTTCGACGCCAGCGGCCGTTATGTGCCCGAGGTGCTGGCGCTGCGCCAGCAGGTGCGCAAGCGCTCGGCCGAACTGGGTTTTTACACCCTGTTCGGCGACGAAAAACTGGGCGGCGGCGGGCAGGGCGCGCAGGTCATGGCCCATGTGCAGGAGGTGCTCAACCACCGCGTGGGTCCGGCCCAGCCGCTGGTGCAGACGGTGGTGCTGCCATCGCCCTTCACCAACGGTCTGTCGCCGGTGCTGCGGCACCTGAAGCCGGACATCTTCGCGCAATACCGCGACGGCATCGCCAGCGGCGACAAGACCCTGTGCTTTGGTCTGAGCGAGCCCGATGCCGGCTCCGATGTATTCGGCATGAAAACCCGCGCCGTGCGCGACGGTGACGAATGGGTGCTCACCGGCACCAAGCAGTGGATCACCCACTCGCCCTACGCCGATCACGCCATGGTGTTTGCGCTGACCGACCCCGAAGCCGCGGCGCGCCACAAGGGCGGCGTCACCGGTTTCTTCGTCGACACGCGCGCGCCCGGTTTTTCCGTGCCGCGCATCATCAACACCATGGGCCACCTGGGCGGCGACACCGGCGTCATCGTGCTCGACGGCGTGCGTGTGCGCGACGACCACCGGCTCGGCGACGTCGGGCGCGGCCTGGCGGTGGCCATGGACGGCGTCAACGCCGGGCGCATGGGCATGGCGGCATCCTGCCTGGGCCTGGCCCGCTGGGCGCTGGACCAGGCGGTGGACTACGCCAAGGTGCGAAAAACCTTTGGCGTGCCCATTGCCGAGCACCAGGCCATCCAGCTCATGCTGGCCGACAGTGCCATGGACATCTACGCCGCCAAGACCATGATCCAGAACTGTGCCTGGCGCCTGGACAGCGGCCACGCCGCCACCGCGCAGGTCAGCATGGTCAAGGCATTTTCGACCGAGATGCTGGGGCGCGTGATGGACCGCAGCATCCAGATCCATGGCGGCATGGGCCTGACCAATGAGCTGCGCCTGGAAGAGGGCTACCGCTTCGCCCGCGTGATGCGCATCCCCGACGGCACGGGCGAAATCCAGCGCCGCACCATCGCGCGCCAACTGCTGACCGGACAGGCCGACCTGTAGGCTGTGCCGATCCACTGCAAGGCGCAACCCGGAGGCAGATTGACATGATGAAAAAGCATGAAATGAAAGAACACGAACTGTTGGCCGGCGGTCACCGCCTGGCCGCCACCACCTGGGGTGATGTGGGCAACGGGCAGCCGACCATCGTGATGATGCACGGCGGGCTGGACTGCATCACCACCTGGAAAGACCTGCCCCAGGTGTTGGCCGAAGCCAGCGGCTGGCCGGTGCTGGCCTATGACCGGTATGGTTATGGGCGATCTGAGCGTCTGGTGGGTGGGCGCGAGCCCAGTTACCGGCGTGAAGAGGCCGGGCCGGTGCTTGGCGAGGTGTTGCGCCACTTCGGAATCCACAAGGCGTTGATGTTCGGCCACAGCGATGGAGGCGCCATGTCGGTGCTGGCTGCGGCGGCGCATCCTGAACTGGTGTGCGGGGTTCTTGCCTGCTCGCCAACCATCGCTATTGATCAGTTCATGGTCGATGCCATGACCGGCGCACGCCGCGCGTTTGAACACGAGGGGCTGCGCGACAAGCTGATGCGCCACCATGGCGACAGCACCGACGCCATGTTCTGGGGCTGGTATGACCCCTGGGCCAGCCCGCAGGCACTACAATGGGACATGAGCGCCGAGCTTGCCGCAGTGCGCTGCCCGGTCTCCGTGTTGTTCGGCAATGACGATGAATATGGCTGGCGGCCCAGCGCGATTTCCCTGTTTCGCCACGGCCTGATGCCGCTTGAAGTGACGGCGTTGCCCGGAGTTGGCCACCATCCGCAGCAGCGTGCACGTGGGGAGACCATGGATATGTTGCAGCGCTTGCTCCACCGCATGAACAACACCGCCCCGGCCAACGACAAAGGGTAAGTCCGATGAGAGGCATCAGGGAGCACGGATCTGGGCGCACGGCCCCACTGCGCCCATGCATTCGATTACGACGACGTGGCCAACTACCAGAACGTGGATCGCAAGCCCGGCCAGCTGGCCAACACCCTGCCGTTGTCGCGCCGATACATCTATGGAAGCCATTGAGCGCGCTGATCGTTATGCCGTTGCAAATAACAGCATAAACACGAGCGATTCTGGAAGAAAGTACGCACGCAGTGCCATCAAAAATGCCGACGCCGTACACAGCGCTGGCTTCCCGCAGGCATGGGCATTGTTGGCGGCTCGCAGATCGTTCTGGCGACGGTTGATTGACGTTTTCGCACCCTTTGTGATCGGTCAAGGTTCGGGCCCGCAGCAAACTTACAATCAACGAAACACTTGGAATATTGTCCCTCCCATGCAATTGCCTGATCGCTGGCGAAAGCCTTTCATGTATGCGATCACTGCTGTAATCGTCATCGGCGTCGTCGTGGCTTGGCGCTGGGCAGCCCCCGACCGTTTGCCAGACGGCATTGTGGGGGGGAACGGTCGCCTTGAGGCCACGACGCTTGATGTGGCGGCCAAGTCGGGCGGGCGCTTGCAGAGCCTGCGTGTGCACGAGGGCGACTTCGTTGCTGCCGGTGACGAGATCGCGCGAATGGACACGCAGGCGCTGGAGGCGCAACTTCGCGGAGCCCAGGCCCAGCAGCGGCAGGCGCGCACGGCGCGGGAAACTGCGACAGCGCTGGTGCGCCAGAGGCAGCAAGCGGTATCTACCGTGGCGGCCCTGATCTTGCAGCGCGAAGCCGAGTTCGCCCTGGCCGAGAAGGAACTGCGACGCACGTCGGAACTGGTGGCGCAGAATTTCATCTCGGCCCAGCAGCTCGACGCCGCCAACGTGCGCGTGCAGTCCAGCCGCGCTGCGCTGAGCGCGGCGAAATCGCAGCGCATCGAGGCCGAGTCAGGGGTGCTTGTCGCACGATCACAGATTGTCGAGTCCGAGGCCGCCATCGAGTCCGCACTGGCGGCCGTTGATCGCATGGAGGTGGAGATCGCGGATGCGGTGCTGCGCGCGCCGCGCGCCGGACGCGTGCAAACCGTTCTGACCCATGCCGGCGAAATGCTCGCCGGGGGCGGGCGCGTGGTGACGCTGGTGGATCTGGCCGACGTGACCATGAGTTTCTTTCTGCCCGAAACCGTCGCCGGCCGCGTGGCCATCGGTGCCGAAGCGCGGCTTGTGCTGGACGCGGCGCCGAGCCTGGTCATCCCGGCCCAGGTCGATTTTGTCGCCAGCGTGGCGCAATTCACGCCGAAGACCGTGGAGACCCAGTCCGAACGGCAGAAGATGGTCTTCAAGGTGCGTGCGCGGATCGACCCGGCGTTGCTTGGCCAGCATCGCGAGCAAGTCAAGACCGGCTTGCCGGGCATGGCCTATGTTCGCGCCGGCGCTGAGCCATGGCCTCCGAAGCTGTCAGTGAATGTGCCGGAAGCTGTCCCGGCGGCTTCTGAGCACGCGCGATGAAAGGCGATCCGCCTGCGGTGCGTGTGCAGGGCGTTGGTCACCGCTATGGCGGCGTCGTGGCCCTCGATGGCATTGACCTGGTCTTGCCCGTGGGAGGGATCACCGGCTTCGTCGGTCCTGACGGCGTCGGCAAATCCACGCTGCTGGCGCTGGTGGCGGGCGCCCGCGCGCTGCAAAGCGGCCACGTCACCGTGCTTGGCGGCGACATGGCCCGACCCGCGCATCGGCGCCGCGTCTGCCCGCGCATCGCCTACAACCCGCAGGGGCTCGGGCGCAACCTCTACGCGACGCTGTCGGTGCGCGAGAACCTCGACTACTTCGGCCGCCTGTTCGGCCACGGTCAGCGCGAGCGCGAGGCCCGCATCGTCGAACTGTTGGGCAGCACGGGTCTGCTGCCCTTCGCCGACCGACCCGTGGGCAAGCTCTCCGGCGGCATGAAGCAGAAGCTCGGCCTGTGCTGCGCGCTGATCCATGAACCGGACCTGCTGATCCTGGACGAGCCGACGACCGGCGTCGACCCGCTGTCGCGCCGCCAGTTCTGGGTGCTGATCGACCGCATCCGCGCCCTTCACCCCGGCATGACCGTGCTCGTGGCCACGGCCTACATGGAGGAAGCCGGGCGCTTCGACCGCCTGGTGGCCATGCATGCTGGCCGGGTGCTGGCGGTCGGCACGCCCGCCGAGATGCTGCAGCGCACCGGCTGCGCCAGCCTGGAGGATGCCTTCGTCGCGATGCTGCCGGCAGCATCGCGCGGCGGCCATCAGGCGCTGGTAGTACCGCCGCGCCCGGGCGGGGCACACGATATCGCCATCGAGGCGCAGGACCTGAGCTGCCGCTTCGGCGACTTTACCGCTGTGGACCGGGTGAACTTTCGCATTGAGCGCGGCGAGATATTCGGTTTTCTGGGGTCCAACGGCTGCGGCAAAACCACGACGATGAAGATGCTCACGGGCCTGTTGCCTGCCACGGAAGGCAGCGCGCGCCTGTTCGGCGAGCCGCTGGACGCGCGCGACATGGCCGTGCGACGGCGGGTGGGCTACATGTCGCAGGGCTTCTCGCTCTACCGCGACCTGACGGTGCGCCAGAACCTGGAGTTGCAGGGCCAGCTCTTCGACCTCGGCAGGCAGTGCATTGCCGATCGGGTGGACACCTTGCTGGACCGTTTCGGCTTGCGCGAGTCGGCCGAGGCCTTGCCGATGACGCTGCCGCTGGGCCAGCGGCAGCGCCTCCAACTGGCCGCAGCGGTCATGCCCGAGCCCGAACTGCTGATCCTGGACGAGCCGACCTCGGGCGTGGACCCGGTGGCGCGCGACAACTTCTGGGCGCTGATGATCGACCTGTCGCGACGTGATGGCGTTACGATCTTTGTCTCCACCCACTTCATGAACGAGGCGCAACGTTGCGACCGCGTGTCTCTGATGCACGCAGGTCGCGTGTTGGCCAGCGGTACGCCTGCCGAGCTGGCGCGCGCGCGTGGCGGCGGCTCGCTGGAAGACAGCTTCGTGGCCTGGCTGCAGGACGCCCAGGCGCAGGACCCTGCCGCGAAGACAGAGGCCGCCGCGCACATTGCCGAGGCCGGGACTCGCCATGATGGGGCGGCGACAGCCAAAGCCGTCGCCCGCACCCAGCGCCTGTTCAGCCACCATCGCCTGCTCAGCTGCGCCCGGCGCGAGACGCTGGAGTTGCTTCGCGACCCGATCCGTCTTGCCATGTCGCTACTGGGCTCGGTGCTGCTGATGCTCATCATGGGCTACGGCATCAGCCTCGACGTGCAGGACCTGCGCTACGCCGTGCTCGACCGCGACGCCACTTCCGCCAGCCGGGCCTACACGCTTGAGCTGTCGGGTTCGCCCTATTTCGTCGAACAGGCACCGCTCGCCAACGATGCCGAGATGGACCACCGCATGCGCAACGGCGAATTGGCTCTGGCCCTGGAGATTCCGCCCGGTTTCGGGGCCGACCTGGCCCGCGGGCGGTCCGCCACGGTGGGCGTGTGGATCGACGGCGCGATGCCGATGCGCGCCGAAATCGTCTCGGGCTACGTGCAGGCCCTGCATGCCGGCTTCGTGACCGGGCGACTGAATGATGCCGGCATCGACACGCGGCCGCCGGCCAGCGTGGAGGTGCGCTACCGTTACAACCCGGGCGTGCGCAGCATCGTCTCGATGGTGCCGGCGGTGATCCCGATTCTGCTGATCTTCATCCCCTCGATGCTGGCCGCGCTGGCCGTGGTCGGCGAGAAGGAGATGGGCTCGATCACCAATCTCTACGTCACCCCGGTGACCAAGCTGGAGTTCCTGCTCGGCAAGCAACTGCCCTATGTGGCCGCAGGCATGGTGAACTTCGCGCTGCTGACGCTGATGGCGGTCACGCTGTTCGGCGTTCCATTCACCGGCAGTCTGGCCACGTTGACACTGGCAGCGCTGCTCTACGTGTTCGCGGCGACCGGTCTTGGGCTGCTGATGTCCGCCTTCACCAACAGCCAGCTGGCAGCGCTGTTCGGCACGGCGCTGGCGACCATGCTGCCCGCGATCCAGTTCTCCGGCATCCTGAATCCGGTCTCGACGCTGGAGGGGTTCTCGGCGTTGATGGGGCAAATCTACCCGACCGCGCCCTTCGTCACCATCAGCCGCGGCACCTTCTCCAAAGCCCTCGGCTTCGCCGACCTGCATGCACTTTTTGTTCCGCTCGCACTGTCTGGCCCCGTTCTGCTCGTGCTGAGCATGCTGCTGTTACGCAAGCAGGAGCGTTGATGATGACGCCGCAGCTTTCCTGGCATATCGTGCTGCAGCTTGCCGGCAAGGAGTTGCGCAGCCTGTGGCGCGACCGTTTGCTGCTGGTGTTCGTGCTCTGGGCCTTCAGCGGCGCCATCTACACGGCGGCCACCGCCATGCCGGACCGCCTGGTGCGCGCCCCGATTGCGGTGGTGGACGAAGACCAGACCGTGCTGTCTCAGCGTCTCATCTCGGCTTTCTACCCGCCCGACTTCCTGACACCGGATCTCATTTCGCTTGGGGAGATGGACGCGGGCCTGGACACCGGACATTACAGCTTCGTGCTCGACATTCCACCGGGCTTCCAGCGCGACATGGTCGCGGGCCGCCGGCCGGCCCTGCAACTGAACGTCGACGCCACGCAGATGCGCCAGTCCTTCGTGGGCACCGGCTATGTACAGAACATGATCCAGCTCGAGCTTCAGGAGTTCGTGCAGGGCGAGCGCGCTGCGGCTGCGTCGCCTGTGGAACTGGCCGTTCGCATGCGTTTCAATCCCACGTTGAACAGTGCGTGGTTCACCGGCGTGATGGAAGTGATCAACATGGTCACGATGCTGTCGATCATCCTGGCCGGCGCCGCGCTGATCCGCGAGCGCGGGCACGGCACGCTGGAGCACCTGCTGGTCATGCCCATTCGTCCGGTCGAGATCATGCTGGCCAAGGTGCTGTCGATGGGCGCCGTGGTGCTGCTGGCCTCCCTGCTGTCGCTTCGCATTATGGTGCAGGGGGTGCTGGAGATGCCCATTGGCGGCGCGCTCGCCTTGTTCATGCTGGTCGTGGCGCTGCACCTGTTCGCCACCACCTCGATGGGCATCTTTTTGGGCACCGTGGCGCGCTCGATGCCGCAGCTGGCGCTGCTGATCATCCTGGTGCTGCTGCCACTGCAGATGCTCTCGGGCGGCGCCACGCCGCGCGAGAGCATGCCCGAGGCGGTGCGCACCTTGATGCTGCTGGCACCGACGACGCACTTCGTGAGCTTGGCTCAGGCGGTGCTTTATCGAGGGGCCGGGATGTCCATCGTGTGGCCGACCCTGCTGGCCCTAACGGCCATAGGGGCAACATTTTTCGTCGCGGCCTTGACCCGATTCCGCCGGTCGCTGGCATTGTGATGTGTGGACTGATATCAGTCGGACTTGGCAAGCGGGCCGCGCGTAGCGCTGCCTGTGGCGCCTTGTCAAACTTGGCAGGTCGGCCTGGCTCAGGCACAGCGCGCAGCGCATCGATGCCCCGTGCTCTGCCTCAAACGTCCATAAGGTATCAGCACCGCGCAACTGAGCCAACAGTGTTTACGCGGGGGAATTTCAACAGCCTGTTAGGGCCGATCAGAGCACGCTTGGCGAGCCAGCATGCCTGCCAGCGGCGAGAGGTCGGTCAGTTCGTCTAGCCGTGCCACCAGGTCGATCAGCTCGTCGCTCTCGTCAAGTGTGAGCACGGACTTCACCAGCCGGCGAAACTTTTCCTCCAGGCGCTGCTGCTGCTCCAGCAGGTGGCTGGCCGGGCGCCCGCTGTCGTGGCGCTGGCGCAGCACAGTGCCGATCTGGGTCTCGATCACTACCTCGCTGAGGGTGAGGTCCGAGCATTGGGGTACGAGCAAGACCTGCACCCGATCACGCAGCGCCACCACCTCGGGCGCGCATACAGCGTCGTCACTGAACGCGTCCAGTCCGGCAGTGTCAACCCCGGCCAGCACCATCGCCACCGTGTGACGCAGACTGAACTTGGCCTCCAGCCCGGTGCGCGGATCTGCGATGTTGCACACGCCCTCGCTGGCGGCACTGGCACGCACCGTCACGCGGAGCACGTCATCAGGCCGCAGCGCGTGTTGCAGGCACAAGTGGCGCGCGGCCTCAATGGCGGCATGGGTGCCGTAACAGGCGGCGTGGAACTTGAACAGGTTGTGGCGCAGATGCCAGCCGCCCTCTGGCGTGGCCAAGGCCGCTTCCAGCGATGCGGTACCCCCGTGCGTGGCGATGAGGCCTTGCGGACATTCAACCGCATCGGCACGGCTGGTGAAGCCACGCGCGGCCAACTGGGCCGCCTGCAGGCCGTCGGCACTGGCGCGCCCGGCATGCAGGGGCTTGCACATCGTGCCGAACATGGATTTCAGCCCGGCCGCCATGGTGCTGGCGATGCCCAGCGCGGTCGCGGTGTCATCGGCGTCGAGCTGAAGCAGGCGTGCGCAGGCGGCGGCAGCACCGAGCGTGCCCAGCGTGGCCGTGGTGTGAAAGCCGTTGGAATACTGTGCGTCGCCGCACGCCAACCCCAGCTGGCACATGGTTTCGTAGCCGGCGGCGAAGGCCGTCATGAAGTCGCGTCCGCTGGCGCCGCGCGATTCGGCCAAGGCCAGCAAGGCCGGGACCAGGACCACCGAGGGGTGGCCGGTGAAGGCCATGTTGACGTCGTCGTAATCGAGCGTGTGCGAGGCCGCGCCATTGATCAACGCTGCCTGCCGGCTGGAGGTCGTCATGGCGTGCCCGACGACGGTGGCCTGGGCATGGCCGCCCTGTTCACGGGCTTCCTCGGCCAGCATGTGCACCAGTGGCTCGCACGCGCCAGCCAGCGTCACCCCGATCCAGTCGAGCAGGCATTGCCGGACCCGCAGGCGCACGTCCTGCGGCAGATCGGTGTAGCACAGGGCAGCGCTGCGCGCGGCCAGTTCCCGTGAGAGGCCGTCGGTTGGGACAGTGGCCGACGGTGTGGCTTTTCTGATCGAGATCACGTTCATGTCAGCGCCCCTTCCAGACCGGTTTGCGCTTCTCCCGGAAAGACTGCGGGCCTTCCAGGGCGTCTTCACTGAGGTAGACGGCATCGAACGCTCGGTTGGAGGCGCGCAGCGCGGCGGTGCGGCCCATCTCGGTGGACAAGCGCACCATTTCCTTGGCCGCGCGCACCGTCAGCGGCGCATTGGCCATGAGCCGGGCCGCCAGCTCTTTAGCCCCTTGCAAAGCTTGCCCCTTGGGCATAAGGCGATTGATGTAGCCGAGTTCATAGGCGCGCTGCGCGGTCAGCGGGTCGCCGGTCATCGCGACTTCCATCAGGATGCGCTGTGGCAGCATGTGGATGACCGGCGCGGCCCACGGCATGCCGCGCCCGACCTTGGCCTCGGTGATGGCGAATTTGGCGGTCTCGTCGGCCACGCACAGGTCGCACATCTGCGAGAGCAGCCAACCGCCCGCATAGGCATAGCCCTGCACGGCGGCGATGACGGGCTTGGTGACCTCTATGTTGTCGCCGAGCACGGCGATGAAGCCCGCTGGCGGGATGCGCAGTTGCGTGTCGGCGGCCTCCACCAGGTCCATGCCGGCGCAGAAATTGTCACCGGCCCCGGTGAGGATGGCCACCTGGGCCTGCCCGTCGGCTTCGAAGCGGCGCCAGACCTCGAAAAAACCTTCGCGCACGGCGCGACTCAGCGCATTGCGACGCTCGGGCCGGTTGATGGTGATGACGGCGATGCCGTCGTTCACTTCGTATAGCAGTTCATTGTTCACGGGGGGGTGTCTCCTTTTTAAGTTGTGCCTGTTGTCGCGAGCGGCGAGTCTGGGGTATGGGTCTGGCTTGATTCGTTGCCACTTCACGCGATTGCGATCCCGCACGGTAGCCGAGTGCCCTCGAGATGCTGGCGGCGAGTTCCATCACCAGGTGCTGCAGCGCATCGGCGACGGCGCGACCGCGCTCGATCGGCGCTGCGATGATCAGCGCCGCGTTCACGCGCCCATCGGGTTCGAAGATCGGGGCTGAAAAGCCGGCCACGTCGGGCGTCACTTCGCCGATGTGACCGCCAGCCCGCTCAGCCGGGCCGCCTCGATGAGGCGCGCCAGTTGCGCCGGGTCGGTGACCGAGTGCTCGGTCATGGCCCGCAGATCAGCCCGACGCAGGTAGTCACGCCGCCAGGCCTCGTCCTGGAACGCGAGCAGCACACGCCCGGCGGACGAGGCAAACAGCGGCCGTGTCGTGCCGACTGGCACGGCGTATCGAATCGCGCGGGTGCTCTCGATGATCGGGTTGTAGACCAGCCGATCCGCGGCGCGGTCGATTCTGGCGATCAGGGCGGTCTCACCGGATCGCTCCGCCGCTTCCCGCAGGAAGGGCAGGGCCACAACGTCGAGCGAGCGGGCCGATACCAGAGACGCCCCGAGTGCGAACGACTCAGGACCCAGTCCATACGCCTCATTGCTGCGCTGCAGGTAGCCATGCACCGTGAGACCGCGCAACAGCGAGAGCACGCTGGTCTTCGGAGCATTCATCACCATGCACAAGGGGGTAAGGGCCAAGCCGGCAGGGTGGTCGGCCAGTATCCGCAGCAGTCGCAGCACGCGTGTCACTGCCATGGGCGACCCGTCTGCACCGGGTGCGACACCCGTTCGCTCCCGCCGTGATGCTGTTGACATGGGCATTGGATGGGGTTCCTGAAGGTTCTGATATCGG
>Ga0255277_1000024_pt1 | contig 18195 bp, 15 predicted proteins | sample AtltaT_7_FD_183709 | JGI IMG/M metagenome (GOLD analysis project Ga0255277, IMG submission 183709) | Metatranscriptome of freshwater microbial communities from Altamaha River, Georgia, United States - Atl_Cont_RepA_8d (Metagenome... | ecosystem: Environmental > Aquatic > Freshwater > River... | reverse complement strand
TGCCAACACAACGATGCCTTTCTCGGTGCATCACAACGTCGATCACCCCCTCAGCCTTTACGCAGCCAGCAAGAAGAGCAATGAATTGATGGCCCATACATACAGCCATCTCTACAACCTGCCCACGACCGGTCTTCGTTTCTTTACCGTATATGGTCCCTGGGGTCGGCCTGACATGGCACTCTTCAAGTTCACGAAAGCCATCCTTGCAGGCCAAAAAATTCCCGTCTTCAACTATGGTAAACACCGCCGCGACTTTACTTACGTTGACGATATTGTCGAAGGAGTTACCCGCGTGTTGGACCAACCTGCCCAACCCAACCCAACGTGGTCTGGTGCACAGCCCGACTCGGGCACTAGTATGGCTCCATGGCGTGTTTACAACATTGGCAACAACAGTCCTGTTGAGCTCATGGACTACATAGCTGCGATTGAAAAAGCGCTAGGTCGGAGGGCTGATATGGATATGCTTCCGCTTCAGCCTGGTGATGTGCCCGATACCTACGCGGATGTTTCCGACCTTGTTGAGCAGTTCCATTACAAGCCCTTAACCCCGGTTGATCAGGGAATCTCCAGCTTTGTAGCATGGTACCGTAATTACTTCAAAATGTGAGATAGCAAGTGCGATTACACGAGATAAAGTTAGCTATCGTCGGACTGGGATATGTCGGTCTTCCACTAGCCGTTGAATTTGGCCGCAAACGCGCTGTCATCGGATTTGACATTAACTTACGACGTATCAATGAGCTCATCACAGGTAACGACGTTACGCTAGAAACCACTCAAGAGGAACTCGCAGCAGCAAAACTCTTGAGCTACACCACTAACCTTGACGACCTGGGTGCTTGCAATTGCTATATAGTCACCGTCCCCACGCCAATTGACGAGAACAAACGCCCGGACCTTACTCCGCTCATCAAAGCTAGTGAAATTGTCGGCAAGGTGCTAAAAAAAGGCGACATCGTTATTTACGAGTCCACTGTTTACCCGGGCTGCACCGAGGAGGATTGCGTGCCGGTGCTAGAAAAGCATTCCGGCCTAAAGTTCAACAAGGACTTTTTCTGCGGCTATAGCCCAGAGCGAATCAACCCTGGCGACAAGGAGCACCGCGTTAGCACCATCAAGAAGGTGACATCTGGCTCGACGCCTGAAATTGCTGATCTTGTCGATGCTCTCTACAACGAAATCATCATCGTTGGTACACACAAGGCGGAAAGCATCAAGGTGGCCGAGGCTGCCAAGGTCATCGAGAACACGCAGCGCGACCTCAACATTGCACTCATTAACGAGCTGGCGATCATATTCAAAAAAATGGGAATTGATACCGAGGCCGTACTCAAGGCCGCTGGCAGCAAGTGGAACTTTCTTCCTTTCCGTCCCGGTTTGGTCGGCGGCCATTGCATCGGAGTTGACCCTTACTACCTCACACACAAAGCCCAAGCTATCGGTTACCACCCCGAAATCATTCTGGCTGGAAGGCGGCTAAATGACAACATGGGCAGCTACGTCGTAGCCCAACTCGTCAAGGCCATGACCAAGAAGCGAATCCAGGTGGAAGGGGCTAAAGTGCTGGTGATGGGATTGACCTTTAAGGAAAACTGCCCAGATCTTCGTAATACACGCGTGGTAGATATCATTACAGAACTCGAAGACTACAACTGTAATGTGGATGTGTATGATCCATGGGTAAGAGTCGAAGACGCAAAAAGAGAATACTCTATTAATCCAGTTACTGAGCCCGGAAAAGGGCTATATGACGCCATCATCCTTAGTGTGGCGCACCATCAATTTAAAGAGATGGGTGCCGCTGCAATCAGAAAATTCGGGAAATCTGATGCTTTAATTTATGACATAAAGTATGTTTTGAGTTCTAGCGAATCTGATTTGCGGCTGTGACCAGGATTGCTAAATTTTATTCATTGGTAACATCAAACATATATGTAATTATTGGAATATTGTAATGTTATTCCTGTCTAAGAAGCGTCAATAAAAAAAGGAAAAATATAAATTCATGCTAACAGATTCCACTATCTTGATTACTGGCGGTACAGGTTCATTTGGACATTCTTTTGTGCCGATGACTCTCGCTAAATTTAATCCACGTCGAATTGTTGTTTATTCGCGAGATGAAATGAAGCAATGGGAAATGGCCAAGTTGTATGGCAATGATGAGCGTGTTCGATTCTTTGTTGGCGATGTGCGTGACAGAGATCGTTTGTCGAGAGCATTAAATGGTATTGACTACGTTGTTCATGCTGCTGCCACCAAAATTGTCCCAACCGCCGAATACAATCCCTTTGAATGCATCAAAACAAATATCTTAGGTGCCATGAACTTGATAGATGCCTGCATTGATCGAGGTGTCAAGCGCATTGTGGCACTGTCGACGGATAAGGCCAGCAGTCCGGCTAATCTCTATGGTGCAACTAAACTCGCTTCTGACAAGCTGTTTGTTGCTGGAAATTCCTACGTTGGCACTCAAAATACTAAATTCGCGGTTGTGCGCTATGGAAATGTCATGGGCTCGCGAGGCTCTGTCATCCCTTTCTTCATGAAGTTGGCGAGTTCCGGAAGTTTACCTATCACAGATCATCGAATGACACGTTTCATGATTACTTTGGAGCAAGGTGTAGAACTGGTCTGGCACTCTTTCGATGACATGGTTGGTGGCGAGATATATGTCAAAAAAATCCCCTCCATGAGAGTTACTGATATTGCCAAAGCAGTCGCTCCCAACGCCGCACATCACATCATCGGAATCCGTCCAGGTGAGAAACTGCACGAACAGATGATCAGCCTGGAAGATTCCTTCTATACGTATGAATATCCGGAACACTACAAGATCCTGCCCGCTATACACCAATGGGGTGAAGATGAAAATCGCATCAAGAATGGCATAAAAGTGCCGGACGGTTTCACTTACTCATCCGATAACAACAAAGATTGGATGTCGGCACAGAACCTACAGGCTTGGATTGAGAAAAACAAAACCAATATCAGCCCCATCTGATGTCAAACTATATTCCATACGGTCGACAGGACATCACTGAGACCGATATCCAAGCGGTTATCAATGTCCTCCGGTCCGATTGGCTGACACAAGGTCCGGCAGTTCCTTGCTTCGAGCGGGCACTGACTGACTATTGCGGTGCTAAACATGCCCTCGCAGTGAACAGTGCCACATCAGCTTTGCATATCGCTTGCCTGGCTTTGGGCCTTGGCCCCGGCGATTGGCTTTGGACTACACCGGTTACTTTTGTTGCTTCGGCCAATTGTGGTCTGTATTGCGGCGCTCGAGTGGACTTCGTCGATATTGACCCACGCACCTATAACCTGTGCCCGCAAGCACTGGAAGCTAAACTCGTTGATGCAAAAAAAGCAGGCAAGCTGCCCAAAGTTTTGGTAGCGGTGCATTTGTGCGGCCAACCTTGCAACATGGCAGCTATCCACGCATTAGGCCAGAAGTATGGCTTCAAAATCGTCGAAGACGCCTCCCATGCTATTGGCGGCAAATACAAAGGAGAGTTCATTGGTAGCAGTCGCTATAGTGAAATTACGGTTTTTAGCTTTCATCCGGTCAAGATCATTACCACCGCCGAAGGCGGAATGGCACTGACCAACAGCGACGAGCTGGCCAAAAAAATGGCTTTGCTGCGAAGCCACGGCATTGCCCGCGACCCCGCACAGATGACGCACGCGCCTGACGGCCCCTGGTACTACCAGCAAATCGACCTGGGCTACAACTACCGTATGACAGAGTTGCAAGCCGCCCTGGGCGTCAGCCAAATGCAGCGGCTTGGTGCCTTTGTGGCCCGCCGTCACCAGCTGGCCAAGCGCTATGATCAACAGCTTGCCAGCCTGCCCGTGACCACACCTTGGCAACACCCCGACAGCTACTCGGGCCTGCACCTGTACGTGGTGCGCCTGCAATTAGACAAAATCACCAAAACCCACCGTCAGGTATTTGAGTCGCTGCGCGAGCACGGCATTGGCGTGAACCTGCACTACATTCCGGTGCATACGCAGCCGATCTACCGGCGCATGGGCTTTAAAGTGGGCGACTACCCACAAGCCGAGCAATACTACGCCGAGGCGATCAGTTTGCCGATGTATTCGACGCTGACGTCGAATCAGCAAGACATGGTTGTTCAGGCTTTGCGTCGAGTTTTGGTATGAATCTGGCATTAGGCACCGTCCAATTCGGCCTTCCCTACGGTATTTCCAACGCGCGCGGCCAGGTCGCGCGCGACACAGCTGCGGAGATCCTGGAGCTAGCTCGGCGCAGTGGTGTCGACATACTTGACACTGCTATCGCCTATGGAAACAGCGAGGCTTGCCTGGGTGAGGTGGGTGTCGATGGTTTTCGCATTGTCACCAAGCTGCCCGCGTTACCCGATAAGTGCGACGACGTTGGGGCCTGGGTGCGCGGGCAGGTTCAGGCTTCGCTGAAGCGATTGGGTCAGACATCAGTGCACGGGCTGTTGCTGCACCGCGCACTCGAGCTCGTGGGGCCGTCGGGTAGAGCACTGTCGCAGGTATTGCAGGCACTTAAGAGCGATGGACTTGTACGTAAGATCGGCGTGTCGGTCTATGCGCCGGCCGAGCTGGACGCCGTGGTGCCGGTGTGTCCGCCCGATCTCGTGCAGGCCCCGTTCAACCTGGTCGACCGGCGCATGGCAACCTCCGGCTGGCTGGACCGGCTGAAGAGCCAGGGCGTGGAGGTGCACGTGCGCTCGGCGTTCTTGCAGGGCCTGCTGCTGATGCCGCGGGCCGGCATTCCGCCCAACCTCCTACGCTGGAGCGTGCTATGGGACCGCTGGCATGCGTGGCTGGCGGAACACGACATCTCTGCCGTGCAGGCCTGCCTGGCTTATCCCCTGTCGTTCAAACAAATCGATCGCGTGGTCGTTGGCGTCGAAACGGCCGCGCAGCTCGAACAACTGATCAAGGCCGAAGCGAGAGCCTCGGCCATGCCGCCCGCCGGCCTGCCTGGCCTTGCCTGTGACGACGAACGGCTGATCAACCCATCTAATTGGGAATACCTGGAGAACGGAAAATGAAAAAATGTATCAGCTGTGGTTTGCCCGAGACGTATGAAACCATCGAATTCGACCCAGATGGAATCTGCAACATCTGTCTTCAACAACATCACAAACAGGGCGCCATCGACTGGTCCGCACGCAAGGTCATGCTCGATGACCTGATCGAGCAGTACCGCGGCAAGAACGACTACGACTGCCTGGTGCCGTTCTCGGGCGGCAAGGACTCCACGTTCACGCTGTACCACCTGGTCAGGGAATACAATCTCAAGCCGCTGGTGGTGCAGTTCAACCACGGCTTCATGCGGCCGAACCTGCTCGAAAACAACGAGCGTACCTTCAAAAAGCTCGGCGTCGACGTCATCAGCTTCACGCCCAACTGGAACGTGGTGAAGCGCCTGATGCGCGAGGCGCTCATCCGCAAGGGCGACTTCTGCTGGCATTGCCACACCGGCATTTTTGCCTACCCCATGCACCTGGCCATAAAGTTCAAGGTGCCGCTGGTGTTCTGGGGTGAGCCGTCGTCCGAATACACCGCCTACTACGACTACCGCGACGACGTGATCGAGGAAGTGGACGAATCGCGCTTCAACCGCTTCGTCAACCTCGGCATCACCGCCGAAGACATGAAGGGCATGATCGAGAAGGACTTCGACCTCGATCCGCGCGACCTTATCCCCTACAGCTACCCGGCGATGCGCGACCTGAAGCAACTGCGCTACCGGTCGGTGTGCCTGGGTTCGTTTATCCCCTGGGACGTGAAGGCACAATCCAAGCTCATCATGGACGAGCTGGGCTGGAAGGGCGACGAGGTCGAGGGCATGCCGCCGGGCCTGTACCCCTACGAAAAGATCGAGTGCGCCATGCAGGGCGTGCGTGACTACCTCAAGTTCCTCAAGCGCGGGTATTCGCGCGTCACGCAGATGACGGCGCTCGACATCCGCAACGGGAGGCTCGACAAAGCCGAGGCCGACAAGCTGGTCGCTGAGTGGGAGGGCAAGAAGCCGCCGTCTCTCGAACTCTTCCTTGAATTCCTCGACATGAGCGAAAGCGAGTTCAACGAGATTGTGAGCAAGCTCGTCGTGCCGCCGTACCAGCCTGAATTTCAGACCATCCAGTGGGCCAGGAAGACGCCCGACTTCGACCGCTGGTACCGCGAGACCAAGGCCAAAGCCTGATGAGCATCGGCATCGTCGACATCGGCATCGGCAACCTTGGCTCGCTGCGCAACGCCCTGTACAGCCAGGGGTGGGACAGCGTGTTCGTCTCGGGGCCCGAGGGCTTCGAGCGCCTTACCCACTTGTTGCTGCCCGGTGTGGGTGCGTTCACAGCTGCGGTGAAGCGCCTGCACTACAGCGGGTTGTTCGAACCGATCAGGCGCTTCGCCGCCGAGGGGCGCCCCGTCATGGGCATCTGCCTGGGCATGCAGTTGCTGGCCGAGCGCGGCACGGAAGGCGGAGACATCGAGGGCCTGGGCCTGGTGCCCGGCCGCGTTGTCCCCATCGATGCGCCTGGCCTGCGGTTGCCGCACGTGGGCTGGAATAACGCGCATCAGGCGCAGCCCCACCCTCTGCTCGAAGGCATCCACAACGACGTTGATTTCTACTTTGTGCACAGCTACCGGTTCGCGCCCACCCATGCCAGGAACGTGCTGGGGTGCACCGAATACGGCGAACGTTTTGCTTCCATCGTCGGCCAGGGCAATGTCGTGGGCGTGCAGTTTCATCCTGAGAAAAGCCAGTCCAACGGGCTGCGCCTGCTCGACAACTTCTGCCTCTGGGACGGCACATGCTGAAGCGCCGCATCATCCCTATTGAGCTCTTGTGGGGTGGCCGCCTGGTGAAGACGCGCGCCTTCGACGCGCCGCGCGACGTGGGCGACCCGGTCAAGAGTTCCAAGGTCTACAGCGACCAGGACGCCGATGAGCTCGTGCTGCTGCAGATCGACCGCGACGATCGTCACCCGGAACAGCTGGTCGACGCGGTTCAGCGCATTGCCGAGCACTGCTTCGTGCCCTTCACCGTGGGCGGCGGCATTTCGCGGATCGAAGACGCCGCGCCGTTGTTCGAGGCCGGCGCCGACAAGGTGCTGGTCAATTCCGCAGCCTATCGCAACCCGCAGGTGATTTTGGCCATTGCCGAGCGTTATGGGAGGCAGGCGGTGGTAGTTGGCATCGATGTACTCACCGAGGGCGGGGACTACGTTCTCTATTCAGACCGTGGCCGGCAACGCGAGGCCGTGGTGCTGGAAGCGCACATCGCCGCGGTGGTGGCCGCCGGTGCCGGCGAGCTGATGGTGCAAAGCATCGAACGCGATGGCGTCATGGAAGGCTACGACCTGGACTTGCTCAAGCGCGTGGTGGCCTGCAGCCCGGTGCCGGTGATTGCCGCCGCGGGCGCGGGGCATTTTCTGCACCTCAAGGACGCCTTCGACGCCGGCGCCGATGCCGCGGCCTGCGGCAGCCTGTTCAACTTCGGCGACAACAATCCGCTGCGTGCCAAGGCGTTCCTCAAGAACCACGGCATTCCGCTCAAACGGATCTGACAGGCCATGAAACTCGAATCTCCCCTCGTCGGCGAACGCCTGCTGCTGCGCGCGCTGGGCACCGGAGACGCCACGCCGCGGTATCTGTCGTGGCTGTCCGACGCCAATGTGATCCGCCATCTCGAAATCCGTTTCTCTACACCCGGCACGGTGGACGATCTCGCCCGCTTCATTGCCTCCGTCAACGACAGCGACGACACGCTGATGCTCGGCATGTTCCTGCGCGCCGACGGGCGCCACATCGGCAACATCAAGCTCGGCCCCATCAACCGGCACCACGGCACGGGCGACATTGGCCTGCTGATCGGCGAGCGCGGCGAATGGGGCAAGGGCCATGCCCGCGCGGCCATCGAGCTGCTGACTGATTACGCCTTCGCCGGGCTGGGCCTGGCCAAGCTCACGGCCGGCTGCTACGGCGGCAACGAAGGCTCGCGCCGCGCCTTCCTCAACGCGGGGTTCGCCGAGGAAGGCCGGCGCGCGGCGCAATACCTGGCGGACGGCAAGCGCCAGGACGGCGTCCTGTTGGGCAAGGTCAACCCCGCCGTCGAATGGAGCACCCCATGAAGATCGTCGCCATCGTCCAAGCCCGCATGGGCTCCACCCGGCTGCCGAACAAGGTGATGAAGCCCATCGACGGCGTGCCGATGATCGAGATGCTGCTTACCCGGCTTTCGCGCACCCGGATGATCGACCAGATCGTCGTCGCCACCTCCGTGCTGCCGCAGAACGAGCCGCTGGTCCAGCACGTCAGGAGCCTGGGCTTCGCCTGCGAGCAGGGCAGCGAGAACGACGTGCTCGACCGCTACGTGCAGGCCGCCAGCGCGCACCAGGTCGACGTGGTCGTGCGCATCACCGGCGATTGCCCGCTGGTCGACCCCGAGCTGGTGGACGAATGCGTGCGCCGCTTCAAGGCCGCCGAGGTCGACTACTTCAGCAACGTTGATCCGCCCACCTACCCCGACGGCCTGGACATCGAGGTGGTGACGCTGGACGCCCTCAAGCGCACGCTGGCGGAGTCGGACAAGACCTTCGACCACGAACACGTCACCCCCTACGTGCGCACGTCGGGTCGCTTCCGCACGGCTTCGATGCAGCACGATGAAAACCTCTCCGAGCGGCGCTGGACGGTCGACGAACCGGCCGATTTCGATGTGGTGTGCCGTGTCTTCACCCACTTCGCGCCCAACCTGCATTTCGGCTGGCGCGACGTGCTCGAACTGCAGCGCAGCCAGCCGCAACTGTTCACCGCCAACGCGCAAACTATCCGCAACGAAGGAGCCACGATGGGAACTGGGCAAAAGCTCTGGAAGCGTGCCAAGCAAGTCATTCCGGGCGGCAACATGCTGCTCTCCAAGCGGGCGGAGATGTTCCTGCCCGACCAGTGGCCGGCCTATTTCAGCAAGGCCAAGGGCTGTAAGGTGTGGGACCTCGACGGCAACGAATACATCGACATGTCCATCATGGGCGTAGGCACCAACATCCTCGGCTACGGGCATGACGAAGTGGACGAAGCGGTGCGCGCGACCGTCGCCGCCGGCAACATGTCCACGCTCAACTGCACTGAAGAGGTGGTCCTGGCGGAAAAGCTCGTCGAGCTGCACCCCTGGGCCGACATGGCGCGGCTGGCGCGCACCGGTGGCGAAGCCAACTCCGTGGCCATCCGTATCGCGCGCGCCGCGTCGGGCCGCGACAAGGTGGCGATCTGCGGCTACCACGGCTGGCACGACTGGTACCTTTCCGCCAACCTGGGCGACGACAAGAGCCTCGACGGCCACCTGCTACCCGGCCTGGAGCCCATCGGCGTGCCGCGGAACCTCAAGGGCACGGTTTTCCCGTTCAACTACAACAACTACGGCGAGCTCGAAGCCCTGGTCAACGCGCAAGACATCGGCGTGATCAAGATGGAAGTGGTGCGCAACATGGGGCCGGAAGACAACTTCCTGCACAAGGTGCGCCAGCTCGCCACCGAGCGCAACATCGTCCTCATCTTCGACGAATGCACCTCGGGTTTCCGCGAAACCTTCGGCGGGCTGCACAAGAAATACGGCGTCGAGCCCGACATGGCCATGTTCGGCAAGGCCCTGGGCAATGGCTACGCCATCACGGCCACCATCGGCCGCCGCGCAGTGATGGAAGCCGCGCAGACCACCTTCATCAGCAGCACCTTCTGGACCGAGCGCATCGGCCCGAACGCCGCGCTCAAGACCCTGGAAGTCATGGAGCGCACCCGGTCATGGGAAACCATCACCCGCACGGGCCTGGGCATCCGCGAGCGCTGGCAGCACCTGGCCGAAAAGCATGGCCTGAAGATCAGCCATTGGGGGTTGCCGGCGCTGACCGGCTATTCCTTCCAGGGCCCCAACGCGCTGGCCTACAAGACGCTGGTGACGCAGGAAATGCTCTCCAAGGGCTATCTGGCGGGCAACAGCGTCTACGTGTGCACCGAGCACACGCCCGCCGTCGTCGACGGCTATTTCCAGGCGCTCGACCCGGTGTTTGAGGTGATCAAGGAATGCGAGGAGGGCCGCGACGTGGCGGGTCTGCTCAATGGCCCGGTCTGCCATGCTGGTTTCAAGCGCCTCAATTGATGGACTGACGCATTGACGGACCGGACGATGCAGATCTTATTCCGCACCGACGCCTCGCTCGACATCGGCACCGGCCATGTCATGCGCTGCCTCACGCTGGCTCATGCGCTTCGGGAGCGGGGGGCGGCGTGCCGTTTCGTCTGCCGCGAACACCGCGGCCATCTGGCGGATGTGATTCGCGGGCGCGGCTTTCAGGTGGATCTGCTGGCTCATGGCGCCCCCCTGCAAGGCGGGCACCCGACCCCACCGCATGGCGGCTGGTTGGGGACCGACCCGGCCACCGATGCCCGGCAGACGCTGGCCGTGCTGGACGGCGAGATGGTGGACTTGCTGGTGGTCGACCATTACGCGCTGGATGCCGCATGGGAGCGGGCCCTGCGCCATGCATGCCGGCGCTTGGCCGTCATCGACGACCTGGCGGATCGTCCCCACGACTGCGACCTGCTGTTGGACCAGAACCTGGGCCGTGCAGCGGCCGACTACGCCAACCTCGTCCCCGGCGGCTGCAAGGTGCTGGCCGGTGCTGAGCACGCATTGCTTCGCCCGGAATTCGCGGCGCTGCGCGGCGACAGCCTCGCACGCCGGCAGTCCGGGGCGTTGAGGCGGATCCTCGTGGCCATGGGCGGCGTGGACAAGGACAACGTCACCGAGCAAGTCTTTTCGGCGCTCAAGTCTTGCAAGCTGGGTCCCGAGGCCGCGATCACCGTCGTGCTGGGGCCAAGCGCGCCGTGGCTTGCGCAGGTCAGGGCGGTTGCCGCCACCATGCCCTGGCCAACGGCCGTGGAAGTCAATGCTCCCCACATGGCCCGGCTCATGGCCGACAGCGATCTGGCGATCGGCGCGGCCGGCACCACGGCCTGGGAGCGATGCTGTCTGGGCCTGCCGTCGCTCATTATGGTGCTGGCCGACAACCAGCGCCGTGGCGCCGCAGCGCTGGCGGCCGCCAATGCCGCGCTGCTGCTGAAGGGCGGCGACAACTTCCCGCTGGAACTGGCGGAGACGCTCGCGCAACTCGGCGACCGGCAGGCGCTGCTGGCCATGCAAAGCGCGTGCGCTGCCATCACCGGCGGGCAGGGTGCGCGTCAACTCGCCGCGGAGCTGATCGATGGCCTTGCCTGACGCCTGCCGCATCCGCCCGATGACGCACGCCGACCTGGAGTCCGTGCTGTCCTGGCGCAACCATCCGGACATCCGGCGCTGCATGTTCACGCAGCACGAGATCACACTCGACGAACACCGCCAATGGTTCGAACGCGCCTCGCGCGACGAGACCAGGCGATTGCTGATCGTGGAAGAGCAGGGCGTGGCGTTCGGCTACGTCCAGTTCGCCGACGTAGCGCCCGGCGCTGTGAGCGACTGGGGGTTCTACGTGGCTCACGACGCGTCACCGGGGGCCGGATCCAAGCTGGGTGCCACCGCGCTCGATTTCGCGTTCGAGACGCTGCGCCTGCACAAGGTCTGCGGCCAGGCGCTGGGTTTCAACGAGGCGTCCATTCGCTTCCATCGCAAGCTCGGTTTCCGAGAGGAAGGCGTGCTGCGCGAGCAGCAACGCCAGTACGACGGCTATGCGGACGTGCTGTGCTTCGGACTCCTGCAACGCGAGTGGTCAGGCATCTAACCCGAGAATCATCGACATGAAAAACTTCTTCATCGGCAAGCGTGAAATCGGTGCGGGCGTGCCGCCCTACGTGATCGCGGAGCTGTCCGCCAACCACAACGGCAGGCTCGAAACGGCCCTGGCCATCATCGAAGAGGCCAAGAAGGCCGGCGCCGATGCCGTCAAGCTGCAGACCTACACGCCCGACACCATCACGCTCAACAGCGACGCGGAAGACTTCCGCATCCGCGGCGGGTTGTGGGACGGCCGCACGCTCTACGACCTGTACCAGGAAGCCCACATGCCGTGGGACTGGCACGCCGCGCTGTTCGCGCATGCGCGCGACGTGGGCATCACCATCTTCAGCTCGCCGTTCGACAGCACCGCGGTCGACCTGCTCGAAGACCTGGGCGCACCGGCCTACAAGATCGCGTCTTTCGAGGCGGTGGACCTGCCGCTCATCAAGTACGCGGCGCGCACCGGCAAGCCGATGATCATCTCCACCGGCATGGCCGACGCGCAAGAGATCCAGGAAGCCATCGACGCCGCGCGGGCTGGCGGCTGCAAGGACCTGGCGATCCTGCGCTGCGTCAGCGGTTACCCCGCGCCGGCGGCCGACTACAACCTGGTCACCATCCCCGACATGATCAGCCGCTTCGGCGTGGTCACCGGCCTGTCGGACCACACGCTCGACAACACCACGGCGATCGCCAGCGTGGCGCTGGGCGCGGCCATCATCGAAAAGCACTGCACGCTCGACCGCAACGGCGGTGGGCCGGACGACAGCTTCTCGCTGGAGCCGCCGGAGCTGGCCGCGCTGTGCCGCGGCGCCCGCACGGCGTGGGAAGCGCTGGGCGGCGTCGACTACGGCCGCAAGTCGAGCGAGCAGGGCAATGTGAAGTTCCGCCGCTCGCTCTATTTCGTGGAAGACCTGCGTGCGGGCGATGTGATCGGCCCGCAGACGGTGCGCAGCGTTCGGCCCGGCTTTGGCCTGGCGCCGAAGTTCTACGAGCAGCTCATGGGCAAGCGAGTGAACCGCGCCGTTCAAAAGGGCGAACCCGTGACGAGGGAAGCCGTTGCGATTTGATTACCAACTTGGAGAGACATGAATGATTGGCCTCATTGATTCAGGCATCTGCAACCTGACGTCCGTCATCCGGGCATTCGAAATGGTGGGCGCTCCGGTGACCGCCGCGACGCGGCCGGAGCAGCTCGAGGCCGCCACGGCCATCGTGCTCCCCGGCGTCGGCGCTTTCGGCGACGGTATGGATGGCCTCGTCAAGCGCGGTTTCGTGGAGCCTCTGCGCCGGGCCGTGGCGGGCGGCACGCCTTTGCTGGGCATCTGCCTGGGCATGCAACTGCTGCTCGAGGAAAGCGAAGAACATGGCCGGCATGCAGGCCTGGGCTTGCTGCCGGGCCGCGTGGTGCGACTGGTCGCAGACCAACCCGGTTTCCGCGTGCCCAACATCGGTTGGTGCGACGTGACCCCCACTCGCGCCGGTACGCTGTTCCCGGACGCGTCCGCCGTGGCGGCGTATTACTTCGTCCACAGCTACCACGTTCAGACTTCGCCTGACCACGTGGCGGCCGAAATCTATTTTTCCGGCCGGAAGGTGGCCGTGGCCCTGGAAAGCGGCTCGGTGTGCGGCGTTCAGTTCCACCCCGAAAAAAGCCAGGACGTTGGCATCGACCTGCTGGCGCGCTGGGTGGACAAGTTGCGTGTGAGCGGTCGTCTTGACATGACTGAAGGAGCTTTGCTTTGACCCGACCCCGCCTCATTCCCGTCCTGCTGCTCAAGCACGGCCTCATCGTGCGCAGCCAGCTCTTCAAGGTGCACCAGGTCATCGGCAACCCGATGAGTTCGGTGGAGCGGTTCTCGCAGTGGAATGTCGACGAGCTCATCGTGCTCGACATTAGCCGCGGCGAAGAAGGCTATGACCTGCGGCGCAGCGACCTGCAGCAGCAGTACCAGGGCGACACCGCGCTGGACGTGCTGCGCGAGATCTCCCGCGTCTGCCTGATGCCCTTGACGTTCGGCGGGCGCATTCGCTCGCTTGAAGACATCGCGGACCGCCTGAATGCGGGTGCTGACAAAGTGACGCTCAATACCGTTGCGCTCGACAACCCCGATTTCGTCGCCCAGGCGTCGCGCCGTTTCGGCGCGCAGTGCATCGTGGTGTCGATCGACGTGCGCATGACCGCCAACGGGTATGAGGTGTTCGCCGACGGCGGTCGCCGCGCCACGGGGCGCAAGCCCGACGAATGGGCGCGCGAACTCGCGGCGCTGGGGGCCGGCGAAATTCTGCTCAATTCCATCGATCGCGACGGCTCGGCCATGGGTTACGACCTGGAGCTGGTGCAACGGGTGACCGGCGCGGTCGACTTGCCCGTGATCGCGCTCGGCGGCGTGGGCCGCTACGACCACTTTCCCGAAGCCATCGCGACGGGCAAGGCAACGGCGGCCGCGGCGGCGAACATTTTCCACTTCTTCGAGCTGAGCTACGCGCACGCGAAGCAGGCCTGCCTCGACAGGGGGCTGCCCATGCGGCCCAGCGTGCTGGGCAGCAAGTGGCTGCGCCGTGAGCCGCGCTACGACCTGACGGCCACGCAGGCCCTCATCGACGAGCGCTTGCGTCAGGCCCATGAGGGCGATTACATCGCTGCGCGCCCGCGCGACCGCACCAAGACCATTTCGTGGTGCGCCCGCTGCACGTATCCCTCCATCAGCGCGGCGCCGATGGAGTACGACGAGAAAGGCGTGTGTTCCGGCTGCCGCATGTCCGACGTGAAGGATGCCATTCCGAAGGAGGAATGGACTCGCCGCCGCGGCCTGCTCGACGATATCATCGATCGCTATCGCAGCCGCGACGGCTCGCGCTACGACTGCGTAATCGCCGTCTCCGGCGGCAAGGACAGCTACTTTCAGACGCACTTTGTGAAGAACGTCCTCGGCCTGAACCCTCTGCTAGTTACCTACAACGGTAACAACTGGACCGAAGTGGGATGGCGCAACATGCTACGCATGAAAGAGGCGTTTCAGGTCGACCACATTCTGATGTCGCCCTCGGTCGAGGTGCTGAAGAAACTCAATCGCTTGGCCTTCGTGGTGATGGGCGACATGAACTGGCATTCGCACGTGGGCATCATGACCACGCCGGTGCAGGTGGCGGCCCAGTACGGCATTCCGCTGGTCTTCTACGGAGAGCACGGCTACCTCGACCTGTGCGGCCAGTTCTCGATGGACGACTTCCCCGAGATCAGTTACCGCGATCGGCTCGAGCATTTCGCGCGCGGCTACGAGTGGAACTACTTCGTTGGCCTTGAGGGGTTGAAAGCTTCCGACTTGAACATTTGGAAGTACCCCACCGATCAGCAGTTGTTCAACCTCGATCTGCGCGGCATTTTCATCGGCAACTACGTGCACTGGGAAGCCAACCAACACATTAAGCTTGTGGTCGAGAAATACGGGTTTGAGACGAGTAACGTGCCTTTTGACCGTACGTATCGAATTATGTCAAACCTCGACGACATGCACGAGAACGGTGTGCACGACTATCTGAAGTACATCAAGTTCGGCTACGGACGGGCGACCGACCACACTTGCAAAGATATTCGTGCTGGGCTGATGTCGCGAGACAAAGCTATTGATTTGATTAACCACTATGACCCTATCAAACCGCGCGATCTACAGCGTTGGCTCGAATACGTGGGCATGACGATTGAAGAGTTCGACCGAATCGCCGATACCTTCCGTGATCCCCGAGCCTGGCGGATGGAAAACAATCAATGGGTGAAAGATACCATCTGCCGTGGGCCAGAATCATCCGACGCCCCCCGTTTTACGCCTAAAGACTTGTTGAGTAGCGGCGAGCGCTAAAAGTTGGTGAGGATCGATCTTGACAGCAGTTCCTATGCATATCATTCTTATCGGCATTGCTGCCCCTAAGTTCTCGCGACTCATGTCTCATGTACAGACGCAGTGTGGCTACCGTGTTTCGTATATTGTCAGCACGTTAGAAGATGTGAAAATCCTACTCCGCGAGGCCGTTCAGCCGGAAAGAATCCACTTTATTGACTCTCTGCAAAGTGTTCCCGTTGCCACTTCAGATGACCTGGCCTATTTGTCTTCGTTGGAGAGACCGGGCGTTCCGACGCTACACAATATGATCCGGTCAGACTTTGTTGTGAGTCGGCTACCCTATACAACCGCAGTGTCATATTGCGCACATATGGCACGGAACCTGCAAAGCCTCTATGGGCAGCTGAGCCCTTCTGTCATTCTTGCTGGCCACGATAGAGTTTTGGCTGCGATGTCATCTGCTGTCGCCGCTGAGATGTCTCTTGCATGGTATTCGCTGAGTTTTTCGGTGTTGCCTGTTGGTTACGTCGGTGTTAGCGAAAGGGTCGTCCCTGACGAACTGGTGCCTCTCTCAGATATGCCAGCATCTGAATTAAAGGAGACGGCAAGTGTATTGTTGAAAGAGTTTGAAGATAGAACTCTGCGTGCCCCAGCCTATATCTCTGCCCACACTTTCTGGCGGGTCATCATCAAGATGGGGTTTCACTTCAAAGGCGCAATCAAGACGCTGGTTCGACAGTATGGCGCCGATAGCGACCCGTATAACGCCATCTCTTTCTGGTTCATGGCCAAACAATACTTTCGTAAGCGGATCAATCTTCTCAGATTCCCTAAGTCTTGGTTTATTACTGAGCCTCCTAATCAACCCTATCTGCTCTTCGGTTTGCACATGCAACCCGAATCAAGCATCGATGTGTATGCTCCATTTTTTGCTAATCAACTCGACACGATCGAGAAGATGGCCCGTGCTATTCCACCAACACATAAACTGCTTGTTAAGCTTCATATTAGTGATGCCGACAATTATTCTCGTGCACAACTGAAACACCTGCGCGATATGCCAGGTGTTTATTTGGTACTGCCGACTGTGTGGTCGCGCCCATTCGTTGAGCGCAGCGCCGGTCTGATCGTGATTTCGGGCACCATGGGACTGGAAGGCGCGCTCCTAGGCAAACCTGTGATTGCGCTCGGGCGCATGGCGTACGCGAGTTTTCCGACGGTCGCAAGAGTGGGTGATCTCAACGATATGCCCGAGGTGATCCGTCGTCAGCTCGCGATGCCGCACCCTGGGCGTGAGGCCATCGTCGCAGCCTATGCCGACTACCTCAGCCGGTTTATATGTGCAACCGGGCCCTCCGCCACCACACAACTCGATGACTGGGTCACTTGTGATGAGCCGGCAAACGAAGAACGCAATGGGTTTGTGACGTTCTTTCGAGCCCTGGAGGCCCAACTCTCGCGCCAAGCATAAGTCGACCATTGAGCATCAAGAATCTTTCGATCGATTTGGCGTTCTACGGCCTGCTCGATCTGCTTCAACGATCCATTGGATTGATCATGGTCCCGCTATACACGCGGGTCTTAACTCAGAAAGAGTTTGGGGATTTGGATCTCTTGCTGACCGTGGCGGCGGTTCTGACTGTGCTAGTGGATTTACAGTTTGTATCCGGGTTTTCACGACTCTATCTGGAGTATTACGGTAAAGGTCAGGGGCATCGATTTGCCGGCACGGTAGTGGTTCTTCGGTTGATTGGCGGTCTAGCGATTGGTGGTGCTGTCGTGGGCGCTGGTCTGTTGGGTCACCTCGAGTCAGGGTTCGTGCCCTCGTTTTCGGCGTACCAAGTGGTGTGGCTAATGGCGGTGGCCCTGGTAGCGCTTACGCTAGTTTTCGACGTGCTCTTGCTGCAGGTGCGGATGCTGCGGTGGAAGGCTCCGTTTGCCGCTGCTGCGCTGGCGAGTGCCTTGTTCTCGGCAATCTCTAGCGTAGTATTTGCGGTAGGGTTCGACCAGGGGATGGCCGGTGTGTTGCTGGGCTTGGTATTGGGGAAGGCTGTCGGAGTCCTAATTTTAGGTTGGGCGCTACGTCACGAAGTAGCGATCTGTGTCGACCGCATGATACTTCGACCATTGTCTGCTTATGCTCTCCCGCTGATTCCCGGGTGGTGGCTGTCTTTTGCCTCTGCCTACGCAGGGCGGTTTTTTGTATACGGGGAGTTGGGTCCGGAGCAGAACGCTTTATTGGCCGTCACGATGAAACTTTACGGTATCGTCGGTCTATTTGCCGTGTCGTTTCGATCAGCCTGGTTGCCGCTTGCAATGTCATACATCGTTGATTCGGCTGGGACAACATTCTATGTGCGCTCCATGCGTTTATTCATGGCCGTTAGTTTGTGCAGCACGATCTGCCTGACCGCGTTTCTTCATCCCATACTCTTAATTTTTGCCCCTGGACCTTATTTAATCATTGAGTTGTATTTTCCATTGTTCGCCGTAGCCTCACTTATTGGCGAATGCGAACCCAATTTGCAGTTAGGAAATCAGATTGCCAAGCGGACTCTGTGGATCTCT
>Ga0255277_1000022_pt1 | contig 18665 bp, 4 predicted proteins | sample AtltaT_7_FD_183709 | JGI IMG/M metagenome (GOLD analysis project Ga0255277, IMG submission 183709) | Metatranscriptome of freshwater microbial communities from Altamaha River, Georgia, United States - Atl_Cont_RepA_8d (Metagenome... | ecosystem: Environmental > Aquatic > Freshwater > River... | reverse complement strand
GTGGCAATGCAGGACCCCCTACAAATCCAGAAGTTGTATCTTCAAACAAATCTAATTGTTCTTGTTCTTGACGTGCTGCCTTTTTTCTTTTTTGCTTAATTTTATTAAGAGGCACACCTGTCAATACAGATTCTTTAATGTCATCAAGATTGCGCTTGCCTTCAGGAATCTTATAATACTCTTCTAATGTTTGAATAGTTGTCTCATTTGCCTTATTATAAGCACGTAAGGATGTTTGCCCTCTACGCACCATTTGATCAACTTTATAAATTGGATCTTCAAATGATGACAAATCTCCTAAATAAACACCTGACCAATCAATATCTGTTCTTGAATTATTTAATTCATTAGCAAGATTATTTGCTTTTTCTTCAGATTCTATTTTTTCATCAGTAAGTGTTATTCCATTTCTAGAAACAACATCAAAACCTTCTTCAGAATCACCTGTTACAATAAATGGATCTTCTTCATTTTCAGTTTTGTTTGTTCCATCTTTACCAGTACCATTAAGTTTATTAAGTGCATCTAATGCAGCTGAAGCTTGATCATCATTTTTTGGTAAATTTTCTTTTGTTTCAGATGAATCAACAGATTCTGATTCTTGTTCAGTAACTTCAGAAACAACATTGTCTTCTTCAGGAAGATTTATTGGTGCATTTTCCTCTTCAGTTCTTGCACGTTCATCTTCTATAATAGATTGAATGTCAGATATTTCAGCCATCTTGACTTTCATAATCTCAACTTCACGTGGAGTCAAATCAATATTTTCAAGATCACGTCTTGCTATACTTTCCAAAATAGTCTGATCAACTTCTTGAGTTTGCTGAAACTGCTGGTACACTTCATCAGAAATAACTTCAATTTGATTCTCAAAAATTGAATCAGCTGCATCTTTTTCTGTGATTAAATTTCTTTCTAAAGCTAAATTCAATACATCATTATCACTCATTGCGTCAAGCTGTGCCATTTCAAATTCACCTGTTTGTACAAGTGCTTCTTTTGCAATTGATACTTTAGAACTACCATTAACACCACCATCTGCATTTTCATCAAATGTTAATGTTGATATAATTGCGTCTATTTCATCTTTATGAGCTTCATATACTTCACTTTCTTTATCAGTTAACTGTGTTTTTTGTGCAATTTTTCTAGCAATTAAAGATTTTCTATATCTTGGAATTGTTTTAGATTTTAAAAAATTCTTCATATTCTAAATCGCTAACATCACCTGTAACCTCTTGAGATGCATACTTATCTAGCATTTCTGCTATTTTATTATCAATTATCTCATTTAATTTTTTTACATTTTCTTGAGCAAATTTTGAATGCTGTACACCTGTATTTTCTTCAATGCCAATAAGTACAAGATTTTTATAATAGTCACTATTTATTATTACATCTGATAACTCTTCATAAAGTTTTTGAGCAAGCATTAATTTTTCACCAATATCTTCAAGATCTGATGCAACTGCAACATTAATAATGACACCTTTTAATCTGTCATTAAGCGTATCAACAAACTCTAATACTTCATACTTAAATCTACCATCTTGTAAATTCAATATTGTTTGGCGATAGTATTCAGGATTGAATAACAAATCCATAGAACGTGTATAATCTTTTGCATCTTGGTCTAATCTTATATAATCTACAATATAATTAAGAGCATCACGCAAAGATTGTTCTGACAACTGATCTGTTATCCCATATTCTTTATTACGTAAGTTTATAAATTCTCTAAGTGTTTCAGCAATATCCTTATGGTCTAATGAATATACTGTTTCATCTTTTTTAATAAGATTATTATCTTCATCATAATAATCAATTCCTGATGTAATAGGAACTCCAACAAAAGTATCTGCAACTCTTTCTTGCTGCTCTACAATCTCGCCTGTTTCTGAATCTTGTCGTGCAGCAATAGCATCACGATTGTCCCAAAACTCCATCCACTTATCATAAAGTTCTAACATGCGTTTTTTGTCTTTCAACTGCTGTTGAACTTTTTCTTTTTGAGCTGGTTCTAAATCTGTTGTTTTTAAACTTTCTTCAAGTAATCTAATGTCAGCCATCATATTACCTGCCTCTGCTTTAAAGTTATCTGGATTAGCTAAAACACGTAATGCATACTCTGATGAGTTGGACATTCCTGGTATACTCAATAACTCTTGTGAAATTTTTTGAGCACGTTCAGATGCACGAGACGCTTTCATTGCATTAAGTGCAACAATGCGTATTGCTTCCTCTTGTGCATTATGCATAATGATAGACGCAATTTGTTCTTTAGATCCTTTTTCATACATCAAAGGATCTGGCATATTTTTTAGTTTTCTACGTATACCATCAATTGTGTCAGAATATTTTTTAACATCCTTAGCCATTGCATCAGTCATCTCTGCTGCTGATGAATATTTTGTATCTGATAATTTAATTCCAAATGCAGCTTCAAACTCTTCATTAGTCATAGTTTTACCCATCTCGCGTATTGCAGCTTGGAATGTAGAAATAGTACCAGAACGATTTGCTGCTAACGCTGCACCTAGTACAGAATTATCTTTAGCATTTTGCCATTCATATTGCAAACCTTTAGCTGCTGCTTCAGATTGTTGCAATGTTGAATCTACTTGATTTGTAAAATTTACAACAGTGTCTTCATATTTTTTATTTGACATCTGCGCCATTATATCATTCTGAAGATTGATATCTTTTTTGAGTTGTTCTCTCATTTTTACATAAGGATTCTCTGCAGGATTATCCTTATACGCCCTTTCTGTTGCTTTTTCATTTAGATAACTAGTTGCTTTGCCAATTGTATGGGTAACAGGTCGTATTAATGAACCTGTAAGTGCGCCTTGTAAAAAAGTTCTTAAACCTTGTTTAGTCAATTGTTCAGCATACCCTTTATCAAAAGCTTGACCTAGTGTATATTTAGTTCCATTGTATTGACCAGCATAATAATATTTCCATGCTGCTCCTGACATTTCTTGAATATTCTCTTGTAAACCTTCAGTTACTTCAAAACGTAATAAATCTTTTGCAAATGCTTTACCTACTTCATATGCTGCTTGTTTTCTACCAAAATCTTTAGCAATTTTTCCAGCAAGACCATATGTTCCAAAAAAACCTTTTTCATATGTTTTTCCTAATAATTTACTTGACCTCCACACTCTATTTACACCAAGTGTGTTTCCTGCTCCTTCTTGCAGAATTTCTTTCATAAATTTATTAGATGGTCCAAACTTATTAAATATAGTTCCAAATTGAAGTCTATTGGTAACTAAAAGAATACCTAAATTAGTATTATAGTTTGCACTTGCAGATTTCATTGCTAAATCTTGCATTTTTACAAACTCTTCAGCAGATGGGTTTTGACCTTCATGATCAGAACGATACTGTTCAACCATCATGTCAAGAGTGGTTCCATATGATGTGACTGCTTCAAAATTTGCTTCAGTTGACGACATGTTAAATTCTTGAGCCATGCGTCTTGCACCTTGCAATCCAATGCCAACAAGCTTACCTGTACTCAATCCTCCTTTTGCACCTGCTACAACTTTTTCGCCATAACGAATACCTGTTCCAAGTAATGGTGTTCCTTTTGCAATATTACCAGCTAATTCAGTAAATGATTTAGATTTAATAATATTACGCATATTTAATGTGTAAATATCAAATACTTCTTTCATTGAACTTCTTAAAGCTTCTGATCCTGTGCGTCCTGCATTAGCTAATCCTTTTGCCTGATTAGCTTTCTGAGAAACTTTTCCAGCAGCAGATAATGCATCTGTAGATTGATTTGCAAACTGATATGCACCTTTGCCCATATCTGCCATAAAATCAGTAAATCTAAAAACAGCTTGTTTTAAACCTGATCTTGCTGCAACTTTTGTTCCAGCCATAGCTGCTTCTTTAGCACCTACTCGTGCAATAGTAGCACCAAATGATACACCTCCAGCTCCACCAGTTACAAACGTAAGTGCTGCATCAGCTACTAATTCTAATCCTAATCCTGCAAAAGTTCCTAATGCAAAACCTGCATTTCCAATAAATTCTGAAACAGAACGTTTACTAAATATGTCATCATCTTCTTCAGGTGGAACAAAAACATAATTACGCATTGACTCTTTGTATTCTTCAAAGTTTGCGTCAATCATTTCACTTTCTGTGTACTTGAGCTTATCCCAATCCCAATTAATAAGAGCATCACCAATTCTACCATATGATGCAAAATAATCTGTAAATGTATTACCAAATCTTGTAGCAAAACTATCAAAACCTTTACCCAATGCGGATCCCCAAGTTTCTGCTTCAATGTAACCCTTTTCTTTTTCAGGATTGAAATAGTTAAACCCTTGAGGATCAAAATCGTCTTGATATCTAAATCTATCAATGTCTTGACCTGCATATCTTGTTTTAGGACCAACTATAGGATGTAGTTTTTCATCTAATGTTTTAGGCTGAAATCTGTTTACAAATATTTCATTTGCGTTTGAATCTATTACTTGATTCATTGCACTCATGAAATCACTTGGCTGAGGTGATGGTATATTTGATATATTTGGTTTTGGTGGAGCAGATGGTTGTCCAAAGTTTTTATTTCCATCTCCTGGTCCAGGTGCTACAATATTATTTATATCAAAAGATGGAATAGAAACTGCCTCAGATGTAGCTTGTGCTTCAGCAGCACCTAAATCTAATGCATCTTCTACTGATAAATTTTGTGACAAACTTGTTTCTGCCCCCATGTTTGCTTCAGCATTAGCAGCCATTTCTGCTAATTGCTGTGTTCCCATATCTAATTCTTCAGCCATTAGTAATCTATTGTAGGGTATTGTAATAAATCCTGTTGATCAAATTGACCTTCCCAAATTGATGTTGCATTTTGGAAATTTGTCCAAGTAGCATTTACCATTTCAGATATTTGTAAAAACTGAGATGGATCATTTGGATCAATTTGAAAAAATCTACTAGTTGCTTCTCTGACTCCTTTTTGTGGATTAAGCATTGTAAAATCTATATTTACACCATATTGTCCATTATTATTTCTAACACCAGCTGCTGTAAAATCAAAACCTGTTGCAGTCATATTTGCAGGTGCTTGTACTCTTGACATTGGATTTCTAGAAAAGCTTTCCATAATTCCATATGAATCGTTTACAATAGAATTAGGGCCAATGTAACTTTTAAATCTTGATAATCCTGCGCTACTTTGAACATATGAATATGGAAGTTTTACACGTATTGTTTCTCCTGCTTGTAATTTCATTGCTTTAGCTTCACCACTATCTGGATTTACTTTTAAATCAACATAAACATTTTTTCCACCAGGGTCAAAACTTGCTATAAAACTTTCACCAAATAATTTTAACTGACTTGCATATGGAAGGTTTCCAATAACACTTGGATCTATCTTTTCACCATTAGATCTTGTTATTACAATATTCTTGTCAGCTTTATTAAAGAACTGATACATTTCATCTGCTTGCGGTTTTGTCATGCTGTATGTAGAACCAATAGGATTAGCTCTTGCATTAAATTCAGACCCAACAACAGTACTTAAATGTTTACGTTTTGATTCTGGTAAAGAAGATAAGTCAAAAATAGGTGTACCATCTGCAAGTCTAGATATAATTTTTGCACCCTCATATTCAGATTTAATTTTACCACTTCTATAATCATAAACTTTACCTGCAATTTCTCTATAACTTTTATCAAGTTCTTTTTGCTCTTGAAGTATACCTTTCATTGAAGTAATAGTACCAGTAAATGACTCTGCATACTTTCTACCTTCAGACGCTTTGCCATTATCAGAATACCATTGAAGTACTTGAGTTGCTTTAGTATATGTGTTGGATGCTAATGTTTGAATTAAAGCATCTGCACTAGATGCATTTGTAACATCTATTCCTCGTCTATACCCTACAAGTGATCCATATTCTTTTAATAATTGTTTATCTTCAGTAGTAAGTTTTACATCGCTACCTTGAGCAATACTTTGTACTTTAGATAATACTTGGTAATATTTAGAGTGATCTCTATTTTTTCCTATCACCATATTCATTAATCCATTTTGAGCACCAAATGCATTATTGAAAAGTTCATTTTTATTTTTACTATTTGCAGATTTTAAAACATCTACACCTGTTGTACCAGTACCAACATAATCACCAACATACGTCTCACTAGGAAGTTTGCCTTCTGCTTTAAGTTTCATCATTTCAATGTCATTAGCATTTTGCATTTTTAGCAATTCCATTTTTTGATTATCTTGATGTATTTTCCATTGTTGAGCAAGTGTTGCAGCATGTCTCGCATTTGCAGCAGCTCTGTCAAAATCTGCAATAACTTTTTGATCTGGTTTAATATCTACTTCAGCAGTAGCTTGAGCAGTACTTACACCCCATATAGTTGCAGCATTCTTTTTTGCTTGACTAGAAAGTATACCATATAAATTAGATGTTGTGTAATTTTGAGGATCTTCTTCTATTTTTTTAATTTCACTTTCAGATTGAGTTTTAGAAGAATTTAAATCATATCTTAATTGTAAAAGTTTTTCATACTTTTCCAGCACGTCTTGTTTTCCAGATGGAATACCTTGAGGATATAAATCTTTTATAGTTTGAATTTGTTGTTCAACATCAGTTAGATTTGAAACTGTTTCTTCTGTTTCTGTTTTTTGTGATTTCATGTAATCACCAGAAATAGTTGAGGCAACTTGTTGTGTTGCTTGTTCTCTAGTCATTCCTTGTGACATTAAATCACGTATTTGATTTTCAGCTGTCACACGTCCAATAACTCCAAACTGTCTATCAAAACGATTGCCCATAGTCATTGCAGCCCAATTACTAAAAGGTACTTCAGCATATTTACCATTAGTATAAGTCATTATATAACCTTTACCATCTGGAGATGCAAACTTTACTTGTAATTTAGCATCTTTAGCCGCATTGGATAAATACTCATTTATATCCTCAAATGGTGTAAAATCACGAGGTTGCACAGAAGTAATTGACCCATCACCACGTTTTGCTTTGCGTAAATCATCCTCAGCAAACATTAAGTCAAGTTTTGAATAATCACTATATTGCGCACGCACTTTTGCATCTGTACTATTTTTGTAACTATCCATTAATGATTTTTGCTGATTATGATGTTTTGTTACATACATGTCATATGCAATTTCTTTATCATCAGTAATAGGATCAAGCAGAGATTGTGCACGCATAACATTAGTGGGATCAGATAAATCCAAAGCAGAAACATTACGTAAACTTGCTTGAATTTTTTCAAACATATCTTGTCTAAATTTTTGATTATCACCATTAGTCAAAGGACTATTTAATACTGAATTATATAAACTTTTGACTTGATTAAATCCTTTATCAAAACGTGCTTGTGTCACACCATATACCTGTGATAAAAAAGACCAATCAGGAGACCATGGTTTTATGTCTGCTATTGGATTTGCATCGTTTGGAACAAAATTTGCCATAATCTTTTATTAATTAATATTCATCAAAATAAGTACCTCCAAATTCCATAGAACCTGGAGCTGTATACGTTGTTCCTCCAAATCTTTGTAATAGATGTTGACCATACAGTTGTTGTTGTGTTTTATTTTGAGCATTTGCTTTATTTAAGTTCTGAGAAATACAAGCTTTTTGCATATTAGATGCATATTCTTCTTTGGCATCCTGAGTCATTGTAGTATCATCTTTAACTTGATTATATGCCTCAGTATATGCTTTTGAGCAATCTGCTTGAGTTAATCCAGTTCCACCAGGTGTTACGGTTGTATCAATAGATGATAATGGATCTCTTCCATAACCTGACCATGCAAATACAGGTTGAAGTCTTTGTGCATGCCATGCATTAGGATACATTAGTCTTAAAGAATTATCTTTTTGCACATTGCCCCATCCTTGACCCCATAACAAAGCATCTTGAGCATCTTTCTTATTTCTTTGAGCTGCAAGTTCTTCTTGATAAGTTGCACCTTCAGTATCAAACTTGCCACGTAATAATGTGTTTTTATAATCAACATCAGTATTAAGTTGCCCAATAGTTTGAAGATATGGATTAACAATTTTAGTTGTATTTCCTTCTTCAACATCAGCAATTTGTTGACCTAATTGATCATAACCTTGACCTGCCATTGCTGCAAATCCTACTGTAGGATCCATGGTATTCATAGCCAAATCTTGTTGCTGACGCATTAATCCTGTTATACCAGCAATTCTTGTAATTGGATTTATTGTGTCATACCCACTATATGCAGCATTCATTTGTCGTAACACAGGTGGTGTGTTAGGAATAATTTGACGCATGTTAGCAGCATAGTTTACAATATCAGGTGCAAACCATGTTGTTGGTTGTGGTAATTTATTTGGTGGGGTTTTAGGAGGTGTACCACAATTTTTAGCAGCATCATCAGCAGTTTCATATGGAGTTGCCTTTGTTACTGTTTTACCATTTATTTCACCACTTGGTGGAATAGGTTGCTCATTTTCTTTATAAGAAACAGTTTTAGTTTCTTTTGTACCATCAGAATATTCAACACAATAAAATGTATTTTTTTCTCCTGGTTTTGTTTCAGGTGGAGGTGGATTAAGATTGTATCCAAGACGTTCTTCAAGTGTTGTATTTGTACTATAATTGTCAATACCAGAAACAGCACCTTGAATTCCAAAAACAGTTTCATCATTTACACCTGTTTGTTTATGACTAGCTAAACCTTGAAATTTAGGATCATTCATAAGTGCACGTCTATATGAAATATATGTACCTTGACCTAAATAGTTTTTAGAAAAATCAATATCACTAAGATTTACATTACCATCTTTTGATTGATTTGCTAAAATAATATCTCTTGCTTCTTTATTAACATATCGTCCTACATCTGATGCATTTTTATCATAAACATTTTGTCCAGCTTTAAAATTAGGATCAGTCCATGGTCCTTTAGTTTTGTCACCATATCCAAAAGCAGCAAGTCTTGCATTATTTTCCTCAAACTGCATCATTGTATTAATAATCTCATCAGGATTATTTGCTAATGCTGTAACATCTGATCCATACTTGGTAAAGAAATTATCACGTGTAGATCTATTTTTACCAGTAAACATGCGTCTTTCAGCATCTTTAACATCTGCTTGATATTGACTTACAATTGCATTTCTAAAATCAGTATTTAAACGTATTTGATTATTTGCATTTTTATAATCAATATAAGCTTGCGTATTTCCATTCCATCTTGATGCTACTTCTTTTTTTTCTGAATCATTAAGATTATCTGCTGTAACCCAGTCATATGAACTACGTGTTATATCCATCCCAGTAGGAATAGATTCACCTGTATTTTGATTTTTTCTTGCAAGAATATTTCCTGTAGATGCATCTTCTACTACATTAATAACTGTGTCACCATTTTTACTTTTATAAGTAAGTGTGTATATATTCATTGGCTTACCGCCATTTTTATTTGGATCAGTTACAACTTTTACTTCACTTTTAACAGGTTCAGTTCCTCCATTTACACCACCGCCTCCTGGATATTTTGGTAATACTGAACCTCCTTTGTCATAACGCAGTTTACCATTTTCATTAATAAGTCCTCCATATCTAAATACTTTATCGCCAATAGTAACATTAGAACCAACAGATGGCATTATACCACCATATCTCATTCCTCCATTACCAAAATATTGATCAAAATCTTGATCAGTAAAACCATTATCATATTTAGATTTTGATGGTTGTTGAGTTTTAATAGGTGCTATAGGACCATTAGAAGATTTGTTTTGAGTTTCTTGTTTTTTAACAGGTACAACAATTTTTTGTTCAGGATTAATTTTATTTTCTTGCTCAAGATTTTCAACAGCATCCATAGGTACTTTCGCAGGAGGAAGTGCAACTTTTCTACCTTCTCTTTGAGTTGCTGCTGCATTTAATGATTTAACCCATTCAGGATTTGATACTTCAAATTCTGCACCATCCTGAGTTTCTTCAAACCATACCATTTGTTTATCTATGTTTTTACCCATTCTAAATGTAGAAGTTGGAGCAGAACTTAATTTATATTCTTGAGCATAACCTTTAGCATCTTTTGGAGTACTTTTATCATAAAGAGCTTTAGATACATCTTTAATTTTACCTTCTGTGTTCATTACTTCAAATGAATCACTTGCTTCACCCCAAGATAGAGTATCTCCACGCCCTGAACCTCCTGATCGAGTTTGACCTTTAAATGCCAATGGACTTGTTGATGCAACATTTGTTTTATTAATTATGTCATGCTCTTTTGTAATTTCCTCAAGTGCAGACATCATAGTTTCACCTGCAATTCCAATATGCCAATCTTGAATAGGATTACCCAAATCATAATCAAAATAGCTATACCATGAAGAAGAGTTTGGTGTTACTTTACTTGATTTTACACTTTCAACATAACCGCCATAATAATTATCTTTATCAAATAATGTTTTTTTATACTGATTAAATTTATCTAATTTTTCAGCGTACTTTAATTTTGTTGTAACATCTGTAGCATCATCCCTTAATTTTTCATATTTTTTAATTACATCATTAAGTTTAGTTTTTACAGTATTAACACCATAATCATTTACAATAATTTCTTTTTGTTTTTCATTAAGTTTTTTCAATGCTTCTTCATGTAAGATTGTATACATATCGTCAATCTTATCTTGATCAGTCCAAGGCAACCAACCAACACTCCATGGAACATCAATATTTTTGATATCTTCAGCTGCAGAAATCATTTGAGATGGATCACCTGACAATAGTGCTTTATAAAAAATATCTCCAGCAACCTGTTGTTGATAACTTTCATCCATGTATTTTTTTAAATCTGACGCAGAACCAAATCCAGGTATGTTATATTTATATGGATTTTCACGTTTATCTTTTGCTAGTTTATCTGCTGCTTGTTTTTGTAATCTTTTTGCCTCTTCAATTTGCTCTCTTGTCTTTTTATCAATTTGTTCATTAGAAAGTGTACCATATTTCTTGTCTATTTCATATTCAATATCTTCTTCAGCTTGGCGTTCTGGTGTAAATTTGCCAGTTTTAGGGTCAATACCTAAAAAATATACATTAAGTTCATTTAATAATTTTTTTTCTTCACTTGTAGCAGTACCATCCATTACCTTTTTAGTAAGAATCCCTGCTGTTTTTGATTTTTCGTAATAACCTTCTTTTTTACGTTTTTCTTCTATAAGTCTTGCTTGCTCAGCTTTTGACTTTTCATAATTAGTAGGCCCTTTGTCAATTATTTTAAAAGCATTGTCAAAAAGTTGTTGAGCTTTTTTGTCAGCAGGTTTTACAGTTCTTGGTTTAATATAATCTTTATTTATATAACTTACCCAATCATTATTACTATAAAATGCATCTTTTGGTATTCCACCTGTATAGTTTACATAAGGTGATTTAACATAACTACTTATCTTATTATTCCAAGCATATCCTTTATAAGGATCTTTTCTTTTTGTGTAAAAATCATCATATACAAAATTAGGATTATTAGATAGGTCACCATACTTCCAAGGTAATTCCCATCCAAAAGGATCACCTGGACCTCCATTACCAAATTGAGGAAGCATAGTACCTCCAAACTTACCTTGCATTTGGTTTGCAACATCTTCAGGTGCAACAGCTGGTCCTTGTGGTATCATGCCTTGCATTGCTGATTCATCTTCTGACATAGGTATTCCTTGTCCTTCCTGTGGAGGAGGCATCATTTCTTGCTGAGGTTGTTGAGGCGCAAATTGTTGAGCCATTTGATTTGGATCAATACCCATTGATGTAAGTACATCCTCTGCAATAGCAGGAATACCATCAGGAAAACCTTTCATAGATTCCTGAATAAATGCCAAAAGACCTAACTTTTGCTTATTCTTTTTAAGCATTTCAGCTGCTGAACGTTTTGCCAATGGATCTGCTGTTTCATCTTTAAGAATCTCAACATACATGTTGATATCATATTTCCTAGAAATTTCAGCAGGTGTATATCCTTGTTTTCTTGCAGGAAGATTAAATAATTTTTCTAATATTTCAGGATCTTTAATTGTAAGATTCTTGGTATCAGAAAATATAAATGAGCCTTCTGGTATGTTTACAGGCACTCCTCCTTCAGTATGTCTTTTACCAGTAAAATGCATCAACTCCATTGTCCCATCTTTATTGATATCACCAATGACTGATTCACCACCTTCTACTTCTATATTGGCTTGATCTCTTGGAATTGCTCCCATTTTATCATTTACTGAAACTGATTCAGGTGATGTTTGCATGGCATTTAAATTTCTAACAAGACCATATCCTTCTTGTTGTCCTGTGCCTTTATGTATTCCACCTTCAGGAGAAGTTTTTATGCGTACCTTAAACATGTTTTAAAATTTTAAAAAGGGATATGTCTTACCACATCCCTCATTAGAAGTTACAAAATTATTCTGATTTATCCTATCCTCCATGATACAAATGTAGGAATTCTAATCTAAAAATTCAACCTCGCCACCCATCTGTATTATAGCTTGAAGTTCTTGTGGTGATATCATATATGTGCCACCTTTTCTATAATTTTTGGTTCCACCAAACTTACCAATTCTAGTACCCCATTCTTGAGTATGACCAAGGTCTGCAACATATTGATTGGCTCCTGGTCCAGCATTCAAATTCCAAGTACCATAACTATTCTGAACATTGATTGCATTATTTGCCATCATAGTATTACCAGCTTGTTTCTGAAGTTTTCTTAAAGCCTTTGCTTTTTTTCTTTCTGAAGACTGAGCTGTAGAATCCTCCATCATGTTAAAACCTTGAAGCGTATTACTCGCTACTTGAAAACCTAATGGATCACCAGTTTGAGTTGTATATTCTTTTGTGTCAGTCATGTTAGCATTAGGATTTGCACTTAATGCGTTATTAGTGTTGTCAGTAGTATTAATTACCCCATTTGTAGAAGGTGTGCCAGCAGTTGCTGGATTATTAAAATTTGCGACATAATTATTATATGCATCCCAATCATTTCTATTTAATGGAAATGGTCTACCTGTTTTACTTGCCCATTCCTGTTGTGAGTAAGGTGTTGTTTCTGTATCAAGTGCACCACCACCATCATAAATAGGCATGGTAATTCTCAATTTACGTCTGTTATCTACAAATGGATTCCACTCACCACCATCTTCTTTTATAGTTTTTGGTACATATGGATTATAGTTAGGTGCATTTGGGTCATCTGATTGAAGAGGACTTGATTCTTTTGGAGCTACTTGATCAGGTGTTGAGCTAAAAACTGTAGGATATTCTTGAGGAGGAAATGGATTATTAGTCATTAGCGAATTATTATCTGCAGGAGGATCAGTACTAATTGGAGCTACAGGTTGTGTTGTAGGAATTAACGGTTGTTGTCCAGGTAGTCTTAATTGACTATTAAGATATTGTTGTACTTGTTCTTGTGTTGGCGCAGTGTTTGAGCCTGCAACTGGAGCATTTGATGTTGTTGGTTGTACTACACCTTGATTTCCACTAGCTGTTGGTTGATTTTGATTTAATGCACGTCTTTCATCACGTTTATTATTATAAAACCAAACATTACCTTTATCATCATAAACACGTGATTCATTACCAGCCATTCCTTTAGCAATACCTAATCCAAGTCCACCTGCAGCTGCAGCAGCACCCATTAAGAATTGAAGTCCAGGACCAAATCCTCCAGCAATAGGTGCAAATCTTGGATCAGCAAATGAGTTAGAAACAGCCATTGCCCTTGTTGCCCAATTAGAGTCAATATTTGCAATCTTGTTTTTATCTGACATTACAATATAAGGACTATTAGTTAATCGTGGATCTGTTGGCATTGTACCAGTAGAATTAGGTGCACTAGTAGAATTAGGCATAACACTATTTTTCCATTGTTCATAAGATAATTGAGGATCAGCCCCAGTTTTACCAGCATTAGTTGTAGAATACTGATTTACATAATTTTGATATGCTGCAGGACTTGTAATCATTTCATTGTACATATCATCTTGTGCTTTTCCTTCTGCAGTTTTTTTGCCATTCTTCAAATGACATCATTGCACCTTTATTAGCACCTGCTGAAGGAGCACCTGCTTGATTATAAAAATCTACAACTTGCGATTGATATTCTTGTTTTGCTTGATTTGAACCAAATATTTTCAAACAGTCACCATCAGGTCCTTTGTAGTATCCTATTGGACATCCATCCTCAGTACCTCCAGCACCATATTGTTTCAATCCACTATTGACAAACTTGTTAAGTCCACCATAACGTGACATTGGTATTGTGCCTTGATCTTGCGTATATCCTTGATTTGTCTGTGGTTGATAGTTAGTTCCTACTGGATTAGTTACATTTTTAAATGATTGAAAAAAATTATTTTGTGGATTTGATGATTGATCATTACGAATACCAGAATACAAAGCCCCAATTGCTTGTTGTGATGCATCTTTTCGTGCAACACGATTAGCATCATAATTTGCTAATTGAGCGCCATAAAAATTAGCTTGTGCATTATTACGAGCATCTGCAGCTTGTGCAGCAGCTACAACATTTTGATTATATTGATCTATTCCAGTTTTTGCACCTCCAGGACCTGAAACCTCATTTCCTCCAAATATTTTCATTCCACCAGGACCTTGTGCTGTAGTATTTGTTGTAACAGCAGTAGGCATACATTGACCAGTCATTTCATTATACTCATAACCATTAGGACATGAATCACCACCTGCACCATATCTACGTAATTTTTTCATAGAACCACCAAAACGTGCTTGTCCAGCCATTTCTTGATCAGTCATTTGTTGCTGATCAGCACCTTGAGACATTGCTATTTGAGATTGATCTTGTCCTGTTTGCGGACCAGCTTGATTCATACCCATAGGATCTTGATTATTCATCATTCCCATTTGTTGTTGCAATGCCATTTGTTGTTGTGATTGAAGAGCTTCTTGTTGACTGTTCTCGTTTACATAATCACCTTCTTTAGCAAGTTTCATATATTCTTGCTTAGCAATTTCAAGAAGTTGTTCAGCCTGTTCACGTTTTACACCAGAATCCATAAGTGTTTTCTTAAGAATACGTTCACTTGTACCTTTATTGAATTGGTCCAATATGAACTTCATAAGTTGTTTTGCACTTGCATCAAGTGTAGATGGTGCACGCATTGGCTTTTGCATTTGTCCTATAGGAGCAATTGCAGATGGATCTTGTTGAAAAGTGTAACCACCATCATCATATCTTACTTTGCCACCACATTCGTAGCATTGACCTCCAGTCATATATTCTAACATGTTATTCATTTTCTGATAAATTTACTTAATTTTTTAATATTGCCACCATATTTATTTTGAGCAGGTTGCTCATCATTTCCACCACTCATTGCTGCACCTGCTGCTCCTCCAATTCCAATTGTTAACCCAACTTGAGGTAATATTTGAAGCAGTGATTTTTTAGTCTCATACGTTGCTTCTGGTTTAAAGTGTTTATTTAAATTACCAAAACCACTATCTAAATAATATTGATAAAGTTCATCATCTCCTGTTTTTTCCATTTCTTTAAGTTGCTTTATAGCATCATCCATGCTAATATTCTGTTCTTTCATTATGCTTCTTGCAAAATTAAATCTTGCTGACATAAGTTCTGAATGTAATTCCCCTGGGCTACTTAACCAAGATTGCATATCATGTTCTTTTTCTACTGTTCCATCTGCTTTTGTTACTTCTTTAGCAGGAACAGGATTAACCATTGCGTCATTAAACGTCTCAGCTAATATATTATCTGAATGACCAGTATAATATGCAGCATCCTGATCATACTTTTGAATAAGATTTAACCAATTATTATACATCTTTTGCGTATCATGACCAATCTCATGAGCATTGATTTCTCCAACTGCTTCAGGACTAACTGCATTTTGAAGAGTTCGAGTTACAAGTTTAACTTTTCCATCGCTGTTTGGATCAAGATATGTATACGTGCCTTCAGGTTCTACCCAATTATATTTTGGTTTAAACCATGGATTAAATGGATTATTTTTCCAAGTTGAAGGATCTGAAAGTTGAAATGGATTTGATTGTTCATAATAACCAGCTTTTGTCTCATTAAATACTTGTTTTGGTTTTGCTAGATAATAATAGTTTTCTGGTCTAGATGCAAGTGTTATTGTAGTGTTGGAAGTTCTAACTCCACCTATCCTTGGATAATTTTTCAATAAGTAATCTTGATCATAAGATGGTAAATTTATAAAATTTTGTGCTGTAGGGTCAACATCTACAAGTGCTAATCTTTGTCTGTTATATAGTGGTTCCCACATGCTATATTTTACACCACCAAGATCTAATGGCAGCCTACCTATATTTTCTCTATTAGCAATACCATGCATATATTGTGGCATAGGTCGCCCAGTCAGTGTGTACATATCGCCAATTTTATTTCTAAAAGTTGGGTCCATGTTAGCCTCTAATTCATCATATAAACTAGAACTATCATCAAGCAGTTGTCGCTCGCGTTGTGCTAATTTTAAACCACGATTATATGCTAACCGCAAAGCTGGATCTTCTTGTGACATCATATTATTAAAATATCCACTTGAATGCATTTCTTGTCTAAGTGCTTCAAGATTATCATAGCTTTTAGTAAGATCGGCAGCATCAGCTCCTGCATATTGATAAAATGCATCGCTTGCTTTTAAAAATGGTTTGTCATAACTTCTATACTCATTATATCCTCTATAAAGATTTTGTATTTCAGAATCACTTAATCCTTTTACATCCCTTAAATAATTATCAAATATTGGTCTTTCTGCGTATGTATGCCAATCATAATTTTTATTTTGCCTAATTCCCATAAGCTCATTATGATTGTTTGTTAGTTTTGTACTTAAATCATCATATTTTAAAGGATCATTAAACATCCATTTTTCTGAGAAGTCTGTTGCCTGATCAAACAATCTTTGTTGTGTTTGCTCAATGGTTTCTCCAGGAAGAGCACTTTGGTTTTGATATCCATAACTAGCTTGTTTTCCTAAATTTTGATTTTCTTGAGTTAAATCTGGATGTCTTTTCAAGTATGCATCATACTCATCTTTACCAGATAATAGAGTGTATTCATAGTTCTGTTGATCTCTAGCAACATCATCATATGACATAATTGGATTTTGAGAACTATTAAATCCGCTTGTATTTTGCAAATTAAAACCTTGATTTAAACTAGGAACAGAAAGCTGTGACTGCAAACCACTTGAAAGTTGCAATGCGTCATTTGAAAGTGCTGGCAAACTTGTAGCACCACTTCCTATAAATTTACCAAGTGTGCTTTGTTGATTGGCAAGTTGCAATCCTCCACCAAGATCTGGAAGTCCTGGAGCACTTTGTTTGTAAAGTTTATAGTAACCTAAATTTGTTCCTGCATTTGAAATATTATTTATTCTGCCTGTAAGACCAGGTAGAACTTCTGTAGCATTAGCTAAGTTTGGATTACCAAATACAAATCTAGCACCTGCAGGACTTTGACCCACAAGTGAATATTTAGTTAAAGGATTGAGACTCATTACATCTGCACCTGCTGTTGATAATCCCCTATATGCTTTGAATGCATTAGTTAAAGGTCCTATTGCAGGTATAATTCCTAAACCTGAGAATATTGTATTTTTAATTCCCTCATCAGTGTCTCCTCTTTGAAATGCGTCATAAGCTTGTTCAGCAAATCCTTGTGGTTTTAAAGTTTGATAAGCTCCATATGCTGCTAAAGCATTACCTACATTTAATCCTGGCAAAGCAGCAAAAGGTGCATAACTCATAGCACTACCTAATGCAGGCAAAGCAAAAGCTCCTAATGCTATAGCACCTGGTAAATATGTTATGGGATTTGTAGCAAAATCATATGCGTTATCTGCTAACATTGCTTTTTCATATTTTGCAGCTTCTGCTGGAGTCATGTAAACTGTCTGACCAGCCATTTCATCTGGAGTTACTCTTTTTGTAAGTAACCGACCTGTCATTGGATCAACACCTCCTGTAGGAACTTCAAAACTATATTGATAAAATTGAGCTAAATCATGACCAAATGCATCTTTTTTATTTGGATCTGTAACCAACATTCTATTTGGTCTCCATGAATCTTCATTAGCAATTTGTACAGGTAATTTACCTTCTTTCCATCTATCTTCAGCTTGTTGAACTGTTGGATTATATTTTCTTTTAAATGCTTGAGGTGTTAGTGATGTGTAGTCTTTTAGTTGATTCATTGACAAAACATCAATCTCAGATGGTTTGCTTACTAAATTCTTATAAGACTCATCTGAGTCAAGTTTAACTAACTGATTTGATTTTGGCATCCACCCCCATTTACCTGATCTAAGTTTATAAAGGATTTGTGCACCATACTCAGGATTATTGCTATAATTAGGTGAAACAATATCAATATTAGCACTATGACTATCAATGAAATCTCTATCTTTTGCTAAAGTGATAATATCATTATCAGTCCATCTATCAATTAAACTTAAATCTTGACCAGATTCATATGGTTTTTTATAATCAGGACTGTATGCAACATATGATTTAGCCCATTTTTCTATCTCACTGAAATCTTTATTATATAAATTCTCTAAAGATTGTCTAGACTGACC
>Ga0255277_1000018_pt1 | contig 19218 bp, 10 predicted proteins | sample AtltaT_7_FD_183709 | JGI IMG/M metagenome (GOLD analysis project Ga0255277, IMG submission 183709) | Metatranscriptome of freshwater microbial communities from Altamaha River, Georgia, United States - Atl_Cont_RepA_8d (Metagenome... | ecosystem: Environmental > Aquatic > Freshwater > River... | reverse complement strand
GGTCAAAGCATCCTGCATTCGGATTGCGGTAGCCTGCCCGAATGCCTTTGCACTGACACCATGACACATCCATTCAAATTACAAGTCGAAGGTTGGCGCGGCATCAGTCACTCTTATGCACTGGTGAATCAATTTCAATTGTTGGAGTGGGCCAAATCACCCGGCATTCAATTGAGCCACGTAGACAAACCCTTCTTTTTCGACAATTGGGGCAAAACCCGCAACCCCGCAGGTTTGTTACAGGAAGACCAAGACCTGATTGATCAACTTGCCCCTGCGGAAGACTTCGATGGCTTGTTTCGCATTTACTCCCCGTTCAACCTGGACCCAGTGCCCGGGAAAAAAGTAGGCGTTTTCATGGTGACCGAGTTTGGCCTGGATGTCACCACCACACCACTGCACAAAATCCCCGAGTTTGTTGGCGAGGGAGGCTTCATTGCCACGCCTAGCCGTTGGAGCTTGGAACGTCTGGTAGCCAATGGCATTCCAGAATCGGCTGTCCAAATCGTGCCGCACAGCGTGGATTCTCGCTACTTTGCCCCAGCATCGGCCTCGACCATTCAAGCACAACGACAGAGCCTGGGCTTTGAACCGCATGAGGTGTTGCTGCTGAATGTGGGCACACAGCACTGGGCCAAAGGCATGGACTTGCTAATCCGCGCCTTTGCCATCGCCAGGAAAGTGCGAAAAGATCTCCGCCTGGTCTTGAAGGACCAAAGAAACACCTATTCCACCAACACAGAAGAATTTGTGGTTCAAACGCTGAAAGAGCATGACTTGCTCAGCGATGAAGTCATTCAGGCCATCACCATGATTCCGGTGAATTTATCGTTAAGCGAGCTCAACGCGCTGTACAACATGGCCGATGCCTACGTCACGCCTTACCGGGCGGAAGGCTATAACTTGCCGGCGCGTGAGGCTTTGGCTTGCCACACACCAGTCATTGCCACTCGAGGTGGCGCAACCGATGATTTTCTGGCGGGACCGTTGGTGACGCCAATCGGCGGGGTCCGACATGAAAACCATCCACTGAAATCTGAAATTCCAGTCAATGCCTTTATTGAGCCGAATTTGGCGGAATTGACTGCACGTTTGTTGTTGGCACAACGCAAGCCGCTGATGTCAGAAGAGATTCATCAGGTAGCCAGTGATTGGTCAGTGGCAACGAGGGCCATCAATCAGCGCTTTGGATTGCAAGCTTCAGAGTTCAACGCATGAAGTCCATCAAAGAATTTGCAATTTTTTGCGATGGCGGTTTTGGAAATCGTTACAACGCTTTGGTGTCCGGGCTCACAATTGCAAATTATTTTGGCTGGAATTACAAAATCTATTGGCCACAAAACAATTGGTGCCAGGCAGGGTTTGAAAAAATCTTCGACGTCAGCCTTACAGCCATCAATCAAAAACTCACAGATTTGGCACCAGCGCTGAAATCGTTTCATGCCCTACTCCATGATGAATTGGGCGCTAAAACCATCGAACGCCCCTTTCATAATGCCTATGATTTTTCAGATCTCGATGCTTTTGGCAGAGCCAATGAGCAGCACGAGTTTGTATTTTTTTATCCGGCGTTGATCCCTCATTGGCTTACTCAAAATCTGTTGGACGAAACGATACGTGCATTGAAAATAAATGAGGCCATCCAGAATCAGGCACGTCGCTTCTTGATTGATGACTTGAATTCAAGCGCTTATTACGGCATACACCTGAGACGAACAGATTTGAATATTGGCTACAGCGATCAAGAAGTTCAGGATATTTGCAATCTGCACCCAGATCGTTTGTTCTTTGTATGCTCTGACGATCCATATGCTGAAATTCTGGCGCAGCGTATGCCGAATGTAAAGACACGCAGAAAAAACGCCTACGTTGAAAAAAAGATTTCATCGACTAACTGGACAGCGCCTACAGCGGATGACGATGGCCGCGTCTATCACGGCAACATTCAACGGAGCGAAAACTCCGTTGTCGATGCAGTAGTCGATATGCTGATACTAGGGCATGCCGAGCAACTGGGCATGACAGGCTCCACATTTAAAACAGTCTCCAAGATGATCTGTCAGGCATCACCTTTGTTGCCATTGTCAACATTGTCGCCAATACAGTACCCCGCACTGGCGGACCTGATCCGTTTGACAGCTGTTGCAGCGAATCACTTCACTGAAAAAGTGAAATGGGTTGACTATCTGGAACAAAGTAACCGCACCAGCGATGCAATCCAGTTAATGCGGCATGCCCTTGCCGGCCTGAAGGGCCGTGACCTGGGACTGGCCAGCGCGAAACTGGGCGAACTGCTTCTGAAAAGCGGCACCGTGCACGAAAGCTTGCTTTACATGCATGCAGCCAGTGCATTGATACCGAATGAACCGGTGATTCACGCCAATATCAAAGTGCTTGAAGCACATGTTTGACCATCATGGCTAAAACGCGTATCAGACTTTTTGGCATCTACAACCAAACAGGCATTGGTACGCATGCATCCAATATTTACAAGTGCTTGATTGAATACAATTTTAAGCATATCGAGATTCAAAAATTTTCACACTTCAATGAATCTGAAGTGAATGCAGCAATTGAAGACGGGCGCGATACGGACATCAACTTGCATTTTTACCCCAGCGAGTATGCTCCTCGGTTGAAGGGCAACAACATTTACTGGAGTGTCTTCGAATCGACTCGCCCTATTCCGGGCTATGAAAATTGGGACAAAATATTCGATTTGATACTGTCACCCAGCGAATGGGGGCGCCAGTGCATGATCAACTACGGGATTGCTCCTGGAAAGACAGCGGTTGTGCCGGAAGGTATTGACCCTATTAAATTTCACCCATTCAGAAGTTCACCGCCACCCAAGATTCCAAGATTTTTAATGATTGGCAAGTATGAGAACAGGAAAAGTTATCCTGAAGCCTTTGAGGCATTTCATCTTGCGCACCAAGTTAATCCAAACTTTGAGCTATGGGTCAAGGCTGACTGGATCAATGGTGTTCAGTCTGTGCAGCATCCTGAGTTTTTAGAGCTCTGTGCCAAGTACTCTCATTTGCCTATAACTGTGGTACAGGGGATTGCGACTGACGAGCAAATGCTAGAGCTTTACCATAGTGCGACACATTTTGTATTTCCTTCGAAGTGTGAGGGGTGGGGGTTGCCGCTTTTGGAGGCGGCAGCCTGTGGGTTGAAATTGATTGCTACGGATTTCGGGGGGCAGTCGGCGTATCTTAATCGTATCAAACAAATGTATCTCGAGATTCCTTACTCAACGTCCGCGGTTAATTCATTTGTGGAAGAATAATTATTATCATAGTGATGGAAACTTTGGCGAATGGGCATATATCAACCCAAATCATTTAAGTAATTTAATAAATTTTTCATTACAACAATACAGTCAATCATCATTATTTATCAGACATTCAACAATCGTCAGAGATGAGTATTCATGGAGAACATCTACTGATAAATTGATGACTGAATTAATTTTTCAGAAATTCTTATGATAAATAATTCCGATTACTTAGAAGGATACATAACTAATTCCGATCAAGGTATTTTTTGTTTTCCAAAAGATGATAACGCTATTGGCAATAGTTTATTATCGACTGGAGTGTGGGGGTTGAATGAACTTTCTATGCTTTCTAAAATAATACGTGAGGATGACGAAATTTTATTTTTGGGCGCTCACATAGGAACCATTGCTATTCCGTTAGCACGTCTTTGTAAGAGTGTGTATGCGATAGAAGCCAACCCAGATATCTTCAAATTTCTACTTGCAAATATTAAATTGAATGGGCTAAACAATATTTCAGCTCATATGATTGCTGCAAGTAATTCGACAGGGACAGTTGATTTTATTTCTGGGAATTTCAATACAGGTGGCAGCAAAATTATTCCTAAAAATTTTCATCCACATTATGTACAAGATATTAAACACATTCATCAAGTAAAGACGGCAGCAATAGATGATTTCTTGCCCAACATTCACCCTAGAATTATCTTTATTGACATTGAAGGGAGTGAGTTTTTTTGCACTTAATGGCATGAATGCAAGTTTAAATCAAGCAGAAATTTTATTAGTAGAGTATATCCCTTATCATCTTGAATATGTTGCCGGAATAAGTCCAGAAGAGTTTTCTTGCTTACTAGAAAAATATTTCAATTATCTATTCATTCCTGGGTTAAATAGTTTTATCGAAAAAAAATACTTTAGAAAAACACTACGTCAAATGTATGACGCCAAACACTCGGAAGATCAAATTATATTCTCTAAAGAATTATTTCAGATTGCAATGCTAGAAAAGTAGCATCAAATAATATGCATTTAAAATGGGAAAATTTAAATGAGCATCCAAGAATTTATATTAGCCAACAGTAGCCATAGCTTCATTAATGGAATATATATTAAAGGAGGTTATACACTTTCTGATTTAGATATCTATGGCACGCATGAAAGATCTCCAAATCAATGGACGAAGGTGAATTTTCAACGAATAGAATTCGAAAATATAATTTATTTAAAATTTCACGCCCCCAATAACTTACTCCATTTTAAAATACTTAATTCTGGGATTTTACCTTCAGATGATATTACCCCTGAATTTTCTTTCGATTATACTAAACCTCGTACCCTTGAAGAAATAATAAAACATTTAAGTATATCTAAAATTGCTTTTGTTGGTTGCGCCAGAAATTGCGCCGATAACGTTACTGAAAGTATTAATACATTAAAGTCTATTGCAAGATATTTTTTAGAATATAAAATAATTATTTTTGAAAATGACTCCATCGACGAAACAGGTGCTCTTCTTTCAGACCTATCAAAAAATAAAATAATTGAACTCATCCAGCACAAAAATCTTGACACTTCATTTCCGCACAGGACGCAACGCCTAAGTTATGCGAGAAATAAACTTTTCTCTAACGTCTTATCTTTAAATTATGATTATTATTGCGTAGCTGATCTTGATGGAGTAATCGGTAAAGATTTTGATTGCAATACATTTCTATCAAATTTTAAATTTCTTGATTGCTGGGATGCAGTTTTTCCTGTTAACAAAGGGATTTATTATGATGCATGGGCATTTCGACATCCCACACTTTGGCCGTGGGATTATGAGCGCGAAATGAATAAAATATCACCAATTTTAGGCGATGATAATATTTTGGAATTTTATACAACAAGATTTCAAAACTTAAATTTTCGAAATTTAAAAGGATGGCTTAATGTTGATTCTGCATTTGGCGGTTTAGGATTATACAAAATTGACAAATTTAAGTATTCAAATTACTTTGGACTATCGCCCTCCAATCAAATATGTGAACACGTCAATTTCCATGAAAAAGCAAAAGTATTTGGCGCGCAATTTTACATAAATCCTGAATTTGTTGTTAATGGAATTAACAAATAGATAATACATTATTTCAAAAATTTTACATGTTTTTTTCATTGACTCCAATATTTTGAAGCATATAATTTTAGGAATTATTCTAAATGATGAAATTTATTATTGAAAAAACTCAAGTACGCGATACTCTTTTGACTGACTGGATTAGAGAAGTAATCATTCAAGAAGCCGAAGCACTATACATTTTATCGAACACAATTAATACTTCATTAGCAGGTGCCGTTCAAAAGATTCTTGATTGCGAAGGCCGTGTAATTCTGACTGGAATGGGAAAATCAGGTCATATCGCTCGCAAAATCGCCGCAACACTCGCATCGACCGGTACGCCTTCAATGTTTGTTCATCCAGCAGAGGCAAGCCATGGCGATCTCGGCATGATTGAAAGACGTGACTTAGTAATCGCAATTTCTAAGTCCGGTGAGTCACCTGAGTTATTTGACCTGCTAACTTACTGTCGTCGTTTTGCCATAACAGTGGTTGCCATCACAGCTAATGCTAAAAGTTCACTCGGTCAATCATCTAATCATGTATTAACCCTACCAGGAGTTAATGAAGCCTGCCCTCATGGCCTAGCTCCGACCACATCCACCGCGATGGTACTAGCGCTGGGAGATGCTCTTGCTATTGCTTGCTTGAAAGCACGTGATTTCGGTATTTCTCAGTTTCGTGAATTTCACCCTGGAGGCAAGCTTGGTCAAAAACTTAGCCGTGCACGTGATATTATGAACACAGGTGAACTGCTTCCGCTGTGCTCGATTGGTAGCACGATGTCAGCCGCCATTTTAGAAATGAGTCGTGGACGTCTCGGCTGTGTCGGCATCATCAACGACAAAGGTAAGCTCTGCGGGATTTTTACTGATGGCGATCTTCGTCGTCATTTCAGTGCGGCTAATGTGGAAAGACCAATTGAGGATCTGATGACACATAATCCACATAGCATTTCACCAGAGGACCTGCTTGCTGACGTATCCTGTTTATTCAGAGCGAAACGAATTCCATCTATTTTTGTATGTGTAGATGACATTCCAGTCGGTATTGTCCATATGCACGATTTAATGCAGAAGGGTTTTTAATGAATCAAGAGCAACAAGCAGAAAAGAACAAGCTTCATGTCATAGTTCAAGCAGGCGGGAGAGGAAGTAGGTTACGCCACCACACGTGGAATAAACCAAAATGCCTAGTCTCCGTCCTGGGTAAACCTTTATTATATCACCTTTTCGCGCGATTTCCCCTAGCCCAATTTCATATTATTGGCGACTACGCCTTTGACGTCCTCAAGTCATATCTTGAAGTTAACAACCCTGGTGTAAGCTACTCACTAATCAACACTCATACTAAGGGAACCGCTTCTGGGATTGCTAGGGCACTATCTGATATTCCCGCTACAGCTCCACTTTTGCTAACCTGGAGCGATTTAATAATTGGTGACTTACCCAATTGGCCAGATGCTAACAGCCCAATAGTTTGCACTACTTCTGCATTTACCTGCCGTTGGTCTATAGACAATGACGGTTCCTTAAAAGAAATACCCTCAGATACTTCAGGTATACCTGGACTTTTCTATTTCAGCAGGGCCTCATTACTACCTTCCCCGCCTGAGCATGGCGGGGAATTTGTCAAGTGGTTCGCTGCCAACGTACAGAAGTTTATACCGCTACCATGCCCTGACATGCAAGAACTGGGAGACTTCCAAGTCATTGAAGACAGTAACGATCGAGCAGGGTTCAGTCGTTTTTTTAATAAAGTAGATATTCTCGAAGACCGCGTAGTGAAAACTGTTGTCGATCCCAGCTTCCTAGACTTACACAAACGAGAAATCAATTGGTACAGAGAGGCGCAGCGGCTAGGGTTTAGACGAATACCTCGTGTTTGGTGTGATAATCCTCTGACATTGGATTTAATTAGAGGTCATCACGCCTACCAGATGCTAGATCTGACGGAGCGAGAAAAACGAGCTGTATTAAGTGATCATCTTGACTCTTTAACCTACCTTCATGACAGCGGTAGCTCTCCAGCAGCTGTAGAGGACATCCTGGAGGTCTATCTGAGTAAGACAATTGACCGAGTGAATAGCGTAGCTAACCTGATACCTGGTTTTGATCAATCATCCATGACAATTAATGGCAAGAAATGCCGTAACCCGTTTTCGTATAAGTATGAAGGATTGCTTGAATCATTGGTGCAAAAATTGACCTGTGAATCATTTGTTCCTATCCATGGCGATGCAACTTTTTCAAATACAATTGTTGACGATAAGCTTCGCGTATGGTTCATAGATCCACGTGGCTATTTTGCTAAACCAGGGATTATGGGAGATTCTTGGTACGACTTCGCAAAAGTTTATTATTCAGCTGTCGGTGGCTACGACATTTTCAATCGACGTAAGTTCAAGTTGCACATAGATGAGGAGACTGTAGAAGTTTTGATGGAACAAAGTAATTTTAACAAAGCTGGTAATGAGATTTTTGCCGACTATTTCGGCAATCAACTTTGGAGAATTGAGATAATTCACGCATTGATCTGGCTTGCTCTTTCCGGTTACTCGAAGGATGATGTCGATTCTGTCATAGGCTCCTTTTATTTAGGTTTATATTGGCTAGAAAACGGCGTCACTAAAATATGACAACACCAATAGATTTGCGCATAAGTTGCTTGCCCCATACTTGGCTAATTGACTTGGATGGTACAGTTCTAACTCACAACGGTTACCTCAGCGACAATGATCGTTTGCTACCCGGTGTCACAGAATTCTGGCAAAAGATTCCAGAGTGCGACATAATTATTCTATTAAGTGCACGAGAAATAATCTATGCAGAAAACACGCTCAATTTACTTAAAAAAATGGGTTTGCGATATGATTACTCAATTTTCGGTTTACCCACTGGTGAACGCATTCTCATAAATGATCGTAAACCAAGCGGACTTGATACTGCCATAGCCTTAAATCTATGTAGGAATGAAGGGTTTACTAGGGTAAGTCCAAAAATTGACTCCACTCTTTAGATGGTGGACCATATGACCTTTAATATCAAAAAATTTCTGCTTGATCACACTGTGCCCGACAGGGCAGCCTTCTTCCTGCCAGTGTATGGCATAGGAGATAAGTTACGTTTCTTCAGTTACTTACATTTATTTGAGATCTTCAATGACTGCCCTGCTCGAGTGCTAGTGTCGAGTGATTTTGATAATTCACTATTAACTTGCTTCCCCGAATTACATTCAAAATCACTACAAATACCACTTTCAACTGCCCACTTACTGTACGTCAACGATCGATTAATGGCTGATAACGTCAGCTTAACACCCGGTCCAGGTTTAGTATTCCCGACTTGGCACCATCACTACTTGAATGGTCAAGGCACGCGTTGGGAGCAAGTTAACCAGCAGCACGTCACTCATGACCTTTTCGTCAAGCAAGCATTACACGTACCAGCAATTTTTTCACCTTCCAAGCTAGTACTTCCACGGTGCAATGAAAGCATTGTGAAACGCGACCGCATACTTTTGGCTCCATTCAGCGTTTCTACTCCTGCTACGCCTCTTGCAATTTGGCTTGATCTAGCTGCACGGCTATCGGCAGTTGGTTTCGAGGTTATTTGCAACGTCGGGTTAGGTGGTCGTAAACCTTTCTATGAACAAAATTACACAGAATTAATTGAGCGGTACGAATCATTTGAAAAACCCATAAGTGAGTTAATCAGTTTACTCAATAGTTTTTCAGGCGTTGTGACTACTCGTACTGGGTTATCAGATTTGCTGTCTTTAACCAACGTACCTTCTGTTACCCTGACGCCTAACAGCATTAATCGATTCTGGGATATACCTAATCACGGAGGTCGACACATTGAAATTCGATGTACACCAGACATGAATATGGAAATTATTTCGCAGAAGACGGTACAGTTTATCTTGGGCGCATAATTTGAAAAACTTTATACTGTTCCCGCTTTAGATCTATAACAACTAGAAAAAAGATGGTTTATATCATTTCTCATTAATTGCTTCATCCTTCACCTGCAACACAGGATAAAGCACATAACTCAAAACCGATCGCCTACCCACCAATATCTCTGCAGAAACAGACATTCCCGGCATCAATCTCAAGGGCCTATCCAAATTCTTGAGTTTGATTTCTTCAAGCCCGACCCTTCCCAAATAATAAGCACCAGCACCCTTCACTGCATCCTCTGAATTGACCGTATCCTGGCTAAGTTTGTTCAAAAAACCTGGCAGCACGCCGTGTTTTTGAAATGGGAAAGCATCCAATTTCACCCTCACGGCGTCGCCTGTACTGACACTGGAAATCTCACCCGCATTGATGCGAATTTCAACCTCCAAGGGCGCATCCAGTGGCACCAAGGTGATGAAGGTTTCAGCCTCTCGAATCACCGACCCCTTGGACCGTTTCGCCACCTCCAACACCACCGAGTCCACGGGCGCTTCAATGGCGATGAAGCGTGTCCGCCGATCTGCTTTCACAAGCTGCTCAGCCAAACTGTCACGTTCACGTTGAACGCTGACCAGTTCTTCCAAAGCTTTCTGCCGGGTCTCCTTGATAAAGGCCGACTTGTCAGCTTCGGCACCCGCCAACTCACGCTGCATTTCGTTGGCGCGGTTTCGCGCACTGACCAGTTCGCGCTCCACTTCCAACCGCTTGTCCCGACTTTCCAACAACGCTCGGCGTGACTGGAACTGTTTTTCCACCAGCTGTTCGTTCATGCCTTCAATCTCTTTAAGCGATTGAACACGTCGCTCCAGGCTGGTAATTTCAATGGCATTGCTGGTAATGGAAGACTTCAGTCGCGCAATGTTTTCGTCAAAGCGCAAAATGCGTGCGCGCTGACCCGCCAACTTTTCCAGGTCCAGGCTGCCCTGCAAGCTTTCGTGGGCGTTGTTGCGTCCCCCGAAAGCACGACCATCCACCTCAGAGCGCAAGCGATCGATCTGGGCTTCCAAACTTTTCAGTCGGTCTCGTACCTGGCTGACATCGGCGCCAATCACTGTAGGGTCTAAAGTGGCCAGCACTTGTCCCTTTTTGACGACTTGCCCCACGGTCACGTCCAGCGATTCGATTTGGGCAGTCTCGATCGGCTGAATCACAATATTGGGGGTGGTGGACACCAATCGCCCTTTGGCAGACACCACCACATCCACTTCTGCCAGTGCAGCCCACAACACCATCAGCACAAACAGACTAAGCAGAGCGTACAGGGTGATGGGAATCCCCCGTGCGATAGGCGTGCGCTCAATCTCATCGGCGTCTGGCAGGAAATCCACGGCCTTGTCTTGCGGCTTTGGATTGAAAATTTGTTTCAACCAGGCTTTCATACGCGACCGATCTGCTGATTCCAAAGATGAGCGTAAGGCGCACATCGCTCCAGCAATTCCGGGTGGCGTGCCGCATCCAGAATCTGTCCACGCTGGAAGAACAAAATATGATCTGCGTTCACCAAAGTGGACAAGCGGTGGCTCACAATGATCACCGTTTTGCCCTCTGCAATTTTCGACAGGTTACGCATGAAAATCGCTTCGCTCTCAGGGTCCAGCGCACTGGAGGCCTCATCCAAAATCAAAATGCGCGGCAGCGGCAAAATGGCCCGTGCAATCGCCAAACGTTGCCGCTGACCGCCTGACAGGTTGGTGGCGCTTTCCTCGAGGACGGTGTCATAACCTTTGGGCAGACGTTCAATGAACTCGTCGGCGCCGGCAGCTTGCGCAGCCGCCACAATTTGCTCGAATGACGCGTCCGGCTTGGTCATGGCGATGTTCTCGCGAATGGTGCCGCGGAACATGAAGTTTTCCTGGAGCACCACGCCGATGTTGCGGCGCAGGTAGGCCAAATCAATTTCCCGCAGATCCACACCGTCAAACCGGATCAAACCTTCCTGGACGGGATACAAGCTTTGAATCAGCTTGGTGAGGGTACTTTTGCCTGAACCACTGCGCCCCACCACACCAATCACTTGCCCTGGCGCAATGCTTAGGGAAATGCGATCCAGCGCTGCTACGGTGGACCCGGGGTAACGAAAGGTGACATCTTCAAAAGTAATACCCCCATGCACGGGGGGACGCAAACCACCGCTGGACTGTCGCTCGGGCGGATAGTTCATCACCTCCCCCAGCATCTTGACAGACAGTCCGGTCTCCTGAATTTCATGCACCAGGCCCACGATCTGGACGAGCGGCCCAGTCACGCGGCCTGAAAGCATTTGAAAGGCGATCAAGGTGCCAACGGTCATTTCTTTGTCAATCACTTGCGCCGCGCCCAAACCCACCACGGCAATGGTCATGCCGCGCTGGAGCAACTGCGTGACCGTCTGCGCCGCCAAGGACATGCGCCCTACCCCAAAATTCATCATCACCACATCGGCAGAACGCTGCTCCCATATTTTGCGTTGCTTGGGCTCAATCGCCATGGACTTGATGGTGCGAATGCCATGAATGGATTCCACGAGCATCGACTGGCGTTGGCTTTCTGCGGCATAAAGTGCTTGTAAGCGGCGGTTGAATGGGTTGATCAGCGCCACGATGACCGCTGCCATCATCAACGCGATGACCAAGACGACCGAAGTCAATAAGACCGAGTAGCCAAACAGCACGGGTAAAAAAATGAAGAACGACAGCGACTCTAACAAGGTAAAAAACAAAGCCCCTGTCAAAAAAGACCGAATGCTGGTGGTTTGTTGCATGTGCCGCACCAGCATGCCAGCGGTGTGACGCTCAAAAAAATCAATGGGCAGCGACAGCATGTGCGAGAAAGTGCGTCGCATCAAGCGTATGTCTATTTTGTTGGTGGCGGCCAGCAACAAATACTGCCGCAAGAAAGTGAAGCCACTCTCGAAAAGCACCATCAAAATGACACCCACAGTCAGCACAAAAAGCGTGGAGTAGCTTTCGTGCACCAGCACTTTGTCAATCACCAATTGCGTGAAAATTGGCAAGCCCAGCATCAAAGCGTTCAGCACCAACGTGGCAATGGCAATATCGCGAAATGCGTCACGCTGTTTTAAAACCTCGGGCACAAACCACATCAAGCCAAACGGTCTGTCCACATCGCTCAGGCGGTATTGGCGCTTGGTCAGAATGATTTCACCTGACCAATCTTTTTCAAAATCGGCTTGACTGACGACATTGACTTTGCTTGCATCCACGGCGGGGTCCAGCACAGCAAAGCGCAGCTCACCAGATTCTGTCTTCTGTGCGCCCGCCACAATCACAGCAGCTTGATTGTGCTTGCGGGCGATCAAAGGAAACACTCCTTTGAGCTCCGCGAATTCTGACAAGGCAATTCGACGGCTGCTGGATTTCAAACCTATCGATTCGGCAATTTTGATCAATTGCCGAGTGCTCAGCTCGGCATGGTCCAAATCATGATCCTGCACCAGGCGTTCAGGCAAAGCCTGAATGCCATGATGCTGGGCGATGGCCGTCAGGCACTGAAGGGTAGTGTGCTGGGTCACTGGGTTACCAAGAAAGAGCTTGCGCCGAGTGTAATGAAAAAGCGCAAGCTCCTCTTGTCACTGTTGGTTGGAGCCAACAGGCTCAACCCTGACTGCTCCCCAAAATCGGTTGGGTCGGATCCTCTGCTTTCGCCATCAGTTTCTGTGCTGACGATGACGTTGGATCCGAGGCCAACATCAGGCTGGCGGTCGCGTTGTAGGGTTGGCCATTCGCATCAAACTGTGCCAAGGCCTGCGCCATGGTGCTCACAGGCTGTGACAGGGGTGCCTGCAACGAGGCCGCAGCATCAGGCCCTTGTACTGGCGTCGCAGCCGATGCAAAGACATCCGCACTGCCCTCCAGCTCAGCCAGCGCTTGAGCCATTTGCGTGACATTTTTGCGCAGGTCTTCGGGTTTGACTTGCAGCCACACGTCTGCCATCGCATGCTGGGTGCCGTCGATCGCTTGGTAGCTGGAGACCAATCCCAACAAGTTACCCTGATCGACCGCCGTTCCCACTTGCGCTTGCAAATTCAACGAGGCAATGTTCAAGTCGGTCAGGGACTTCAACTCGCCGGCGTCAGTGAATGCATCCGAATCACTGTCCACCCACACTTGCAACGAAGCAAATGCGGCGTCACGGCTGTCCAATACACCGTCGGCATTGTCATCGAGAGCCTTCAGCGCCTGGTAGCCATCTTGGGCAGTTTGCCCATCAGGCAACACAGTGGAGGAACCGAACAACTCGCTGCCATCCTGGATGATGCCATCCTGGTTGAGGTCTCTGACCAACAAGCCGTCGGTCGGGGCCACCCATCCCACATGTTGCGGTGTGCCCTGCGCAGCCAGGTCAAATTGGGTTCCCGCATTCAGAGCCAAGGTCTGAATACCGTTACCGTTCAAGTCCAGCATGACAGGAGTCAACGCGTTACCACTGACGATCATCTTTTGGTTGGCACTCAAAGCACTGTTGCTGGCGGTCAAACCCTTTCCTGTGTAGATCGCCGTTTTTTGATCGCTGGTCAATCCCGTCAATTGATCGGTCGACAAGGCGCCAATTTGCGTCCACGACATGGCCACCACGTCGGCAGTTTCAATCGCGCGAAGCTGTGCTGTACTGAGCGCACCCAACTGCGCCACTGTGAGCTTGGAAACTTGAGTGGCCGTCAGAGCTTCAATGTCAACCGTCTCTATCGCAACGATCTGATCGGTGGTCAACGCCACCACCGTCGCCGTTGGCAACGAGCTGATCTGTTCTGTCGTCAATGCCACAACTTGCGCCGTAGTCAATGCCGCCACCTGGTCTACGGTCACTTTCGCAACCGCCTCGGCGGTCAGGCTCTGCAGTTGTGCTGTGGTCAAACTGACCAATTGACTGGTTGACAATGCCCTTAACTGCGCCGAAGTCACGCTCGGCAACTGTGTGGCACTCAATGCCCTCAAATCGGCAGTTTCCATTGCGCCAAATTGGGTCACCGTCAGGCTGCCAATCAAAGTGGTCGACAGCGAGGCCACCTGAGCAGTGGTCAACGCCACCACTTGGTCAACGTTCAGGGAACGAATCTGGCTGGAAGAGAACGCTGCCAAATCTGCAGTTTCAAGGGCTTGCACACGATCGGTGGTCAAGGCAGCCACTTGCACCAGGGTCAACCCCTCGACTTGGCTGGTCACCAACGCCGCAATGTTGGCCGTGGTCAACGCATTCACCTGGCCGGCCGCCCAGCCCTTGAAGCTCTCGCTGCTCAGCGCCGACATTTGTGCTGTGGTGATCACAGACACCTGGTCGGTGGTCATGGCACTGAGTTGCTTGGAAGTCAGAACCGCGATCAAGCCCGTCTGCAACGCCGCCACTTGGGCCGTGGTCAAACCACCCACTTGCTCGCTCAGGCTGGCCACCATTTGCTCGGTGGTCAGCGCCTTGATTTGAGCCGTGCTCAACGCCGCAAACTGGTCCGTCGCGAGGGATCGGATTTGTTGGCTGGTCAATACAGCAACGTCACGGGTTTCAAGCGCAGGAACCTGGGTCAGACTCAAGGCCTGAACCTGCAGAACCTTCAGGCCTGCCACGTGTTCAGTGCTCAAAGCCACAATCTGATCGGTGGTCAACGCTTTGACCTGGTCCGCCGTCAACGCTGTGACACGGGTCAATTCCAAGGCCGCAAGGTCAGCGGTTTCAAGCGCCGCCACTTGACTGGTGACCAGTGCCGCAACCTGTACAGAGCTCAAGGCTAAGGCCTGCGCCGTGGTGAAAGCCACCACCTGGCTGGTGGTCAGTGCCTGGACCTGTGCAGGCAACCAACCGGCCAAATCTGCCGTTTCAAGCACCGCGATTTGCGCAGGCTGCAAGGCGGCCACTTGGTCGGTGGTCATGCCCCGCAGTTGTTGCGAATTCAGGGCCACCACATCACGGGTTTCAAGCGACTGAATCTGTGCGGTACTCAAGGCACCCACCTGCGCAGAAGTCATGACCGCGACCTGATCGGTTTGCAGGGCAACAACCTGGGTCGCCGTCATGGCCTGGATTTGTGGCAAGGTCATCACCGGCAATTGATCGGTTGTCAGAGCCTGAACACGCGTGTCCTCCAGAGCCGCCACCTGTGCCGTGGTCAAAGCCTTGAGCTGAACAGCGCTGAGTGTCACCACCTGGCGGGTCGTCAGAACGGCAATGTCACGGGTTTCCAAGGCAGCTACTTGCACGGAAGACAAGGCCACAATATGGTCTGTGATCAAGTTAGGAACCTGGTCGTTGGTCAGGGCCTCAATTTGGGCCGTCGTCAAGGCACGGATCTGCCCCGAGTCCAAGGCCGCCAAATTACGGGTTGTCAACGCCTGGATATCGGAGGTCTCAATGGCCTGAATCTGCAGGGTCTTGAAGGCTGCAACTTGCGCCGTGGTCAACACCTCAAACTGTGCCGAGCGCATGCCTGCCACTTGTTCGGTGGTCAAGGCGCGGATCTGATCAGAGCTGAGCGTGGTCAGGTTGGGGACATCCAGGGTCTGAACCTGCGTCACTTGCAAGCCTGTCACCTGGGCATTGGTCAACGCAGCCACTTGCTGGGTTGTCAAGCCCTGAATCTGGTCTGTGTTCAAAGCTCGAATTTGATCCGAACTCAAAGACGCCAGCTGAGCCGTGGTCAATGCTTTCACATCGTCAATTTCGATGGCGACCACTTGGTCAGTGGTCAGGCCCTTCAGCTGAACCACCTGCAAGGAGGCAACTTGACGCGTCGTCAACGCTACCACCTGCGCAGTGGTCAACGAAGACAACTGAGTAGATGTGATGCCAGACAACCCATCGGTTGACAAACTGGCCACTTGTTCCACCTTCAAGGAAACCCATTGCGAGGTTTCCAGTGCACGGGTTTGGGTAGAGGTCAGCACCTGAACCTGGCGCTCTTCCAGTGACCGCAACTGTGCCGTGGTGAGAGCCGCGACTTGCTTGGCACTGAAATTCGGTATCTGGGCCGTGGTCAAGCTGGGCCATTGGCTGGTCTTGACGGCCTGGATCTGGTCGGTGGTCAAGGCGAACAGCTGCCCTGAATTCATGGCGGCCAGGTCGTCGGCTTCAATGGCTGCAATTTGCTGCGTCAGCAAAGAGGCCACCTGCAGCGATGTCAGCGCATTCATCTGAGCGGTTGACAGCGCGATCACCTGATCGGTGGTCAAAGCTTTGACCTGATCAGATGTCAACGCCACCCACTGGGCTGTGGACAGATTGGCTTCTTGATCACCGGTCATGGCAGCAATTTGGGCCGTGGTCAGGGCACGCAGTTGGGCGCTGTCCATGACTGCCAGATCGCGCGGCTCAATGGCCGTGAACTGCTGTGTGGTGAAGGCAGGCACTTGTACCGGTTTCAGGCTGCTGACCTGAGCGGTGGTCATGGCCGCAATCCAATCGTTGGTCAAGGCCACCACCTGGCTGGTCGTCAAGCCAGGGATGTCCGCCGATTCAATCGCTTGCACCTGGCGGTCGGAGAGGCGCGCCAATTGTGCGGTGGTCAGGGCGCTCAGCTGCGCCGAGCTCAGGGCCACCATGTGGGCCGTGGTGAAGGACTCCACGTCACTGGCGTCCAGTGCGGGAAGTTGATCGCTCTTCATGGCTGCGACCTGATCGGTTCGCAATGCAGCCACCTGGTCAGCCACCATCGCCTTGATCTGGGCCGTGGTCAGCGCCATGATTTGCGCCGAGGACATTACCGCCATGTCCACTTTCTCCATCGACTCGATTTGCGAGGTCAACAGAGCGGACACCTGGGCCACCTTGAGTGCAGACACTTGGGCCGTGGTCAAGGCAATCACCTGGTCATTGCTCAGGCTGACCAGCTGCTGTGTTGTCAGGCCCACCACATCGGCGGCTTCAATGGCTTGAATTTGTCGATCTGACAGTTGAGACAACTGGGCCGTCGACAGGGCGCTGAGTTGCAGGGAACTCAAGGCCACCATCTGTGCCGTGGTCAAGGATGAAATATTGCCCGAGGCCAGCGCATTGACCTGGTCACTGCGCATTGCCACCACTTGATCGGTGGTCAAGGCGCCGACCTGATCGCCAACCAGCGCATTGACCTGCGCAGTGCTCAAGCCGTACACCTGAGCCGAGGTCATGGCAGCCACATCCACTTTCTGCATGTTGGCAATTTGCGAGGTCAGCAGCGCGGCCACTTGGGCCACTTTCAGCGCAATCACTTGCCCCGTTTGCAGCCAAGTGACCTGGTCGTTGGTCAAGGCTTGCATTTGCTGGGTGGTCAGTCCTGCCAAATCGGTGGTCTCGATGGCTTGCAACTGTTTCTCGGAGAAGCGAGACAATTGTGCCGTGGTCAAGGCGCCAATTTGGACTGAGTTCAAAGCCACCACCTGGGCCGTGGTCAAGGATTCCATGTCACTGGAATCCAATGCCGCCAGCTGGTCACTGCGCAATGCCGTGATTTGCTCGGTTGTGAATACGGCCACTTGCTCTGCCGTCAGTGCCTGCATGTGGGCCGTGTTCAGACCTGCCAACTGGGTCGAATTCAAGACCGGCAGATCCACGCGTTCGATCGCAGCCACCTGCGCCGTGGTGAAGGATGCCAACTGGGTTGACTTCAGCGCAGCAAATTGAGCAGTGGTCAGCCAGCCCACCTGTTCATCACTCAGGCTTTGAATTTGGGTGGTGGTGAGGGCTGCCAGATCGACAGTTTCCAGGGCTTGCACATGCTTTTGCGCCAGTCTGGAAATTTGGGCCGTGGTCAGCACACTGACTTGCACAGAACTCAGAGCCACCACGTTTTGCGTGGTCAGCGATTCGACATCACTGGAGTCCAGGGCAACCAATTGGTCGGTCCGCAATGCTGCGACTTGCGCCGTCGTCAAGACACCTACCTGGTCTGCCGTCAGGGCCTTCGCCTGGGCGGTGGTCAGGTTGGCAACTTGAGCCGTGGTCAACACCGCTGTGTCCACGTTTTCCAGGTTGGCGATTTGCGTTGTGCTCATCGCTGCCACTTGGCCTGGCAACAAAGAGGGTGCTTGGGCTGTCGTCAAGCCAATCACCTGGTCATTGCTCAGCGCTCGAATTTGATCGGTGGTCAGCGCCGCCAAATCCGATGTCTCCATGGACTTGATTTGGTTGTCCGTGATGCGGGTCAGCTGTTGCGTGGTCAATGCAGCCACCTGAGCCGTCCCCAAAGACACCACCTGGGCGGTCGTCAAGGTTTCGATCACGGCTGAATCAAGCGCTGCGACTTGATCGGTCCGCATCGACGCGACTTGCGCCGTGGTCAACACAGGCACTTGCGAGGCTGTCAATGCCCTTGTCTGCGCTGTGCTCAGCGCGGCGATCCGAGCAGTTCCCAAAGCCACCACGTCGGCATTTTCCAAAGCAGCAACTTGGGCGGTACTGAGTCCGCTCAACTGCGAAGTGGCCAATGCGGCGTATTGGGCTGTCGTCAACTGCCCCACTTGGTCGTTGCTCAGCGAACGAATTTGTGCCGTCGTCAGACTGGTCACATCAACGGTTTCCATCGCCTGCAATTGCTTGTCACTGAAACGAGACAACTGGCTGGTGGTCAACACCGAGACCTGGGCTGTGGTCAACGCGATCACCTGGGCCGTTGTCAAACCATCGATGGCCATGGCGTCAACCGCCACAACCTGGGCAGTACCCAGGGCGGCAACCTGCGAAGTAAGTAGCGCACCAAGTTGCTCATTGTTCAAGGAGGCAACACTGCTGGTGACCAAAGCGCCCAAGCTGGCCGTTTGAACCGCTGCGATTTGCGCCACAGACACATAGTCCACTTGCGTGGCAGAAAGCGTGGTGACATGCGCCGTGGTCAGGGCGGCCATTTGTGCAGTGGTCATGCCCTCGATCAAATCGCGGGACAACGAGCGGATTTGGTCCGTGGTCAGG
>Ga0255277_1000014_pt1 | contig 21359 bp, 15 predicted proteins | sample AtltaT_7_FD_183709 | JGI IMG/M metagenome (GOLD analysis project Ga0255277, IMG submission 183709) | Metatranscriptome of freshwater microbial communities from Altamaha River, Georgia, United States - Atl_Cont_RepA_8d (Metagenome... | ecosystem: Environmental > Aquatic > Freshwater > River... | reverse complement strand
GTTCAACACCGTGGCCCCCGAAGCCCTGATACCACCCAACCTGATCGGCCTGGCCGCCTCGGTGCTGGGCATGCTGCTGGGCTCGGTGACGCCCACCTTGATCGCCCACAAGGGCCACAGCATCGAGACGGCCCTCAGGCAAGCGGCGCACCACACAGACAAGCATTGACCGTGCTGCCAGGCGTGTCCGGCCCGGGGCTTGACTTCGGGCCCCAAGCCTATAATTGAGGGTTTTGTGATTCACCCTCTGAACAAGCCCGCACCATGCCCATTTACGCCTACAAGTGTGAGTCCTGTGGCCATGCCAAGGACGTTCTGCAGAAAATTTCCGACGCACCGCTGACCGAGTGTCCGGCCTGCGGCCAGCCCACCTTCAGCAAGCAGCTGACGGCGGCCGGCTTCCAGCTCAAGGGTTCAGGCTGGTACGTGACCGATTTCCGCGGCAGCAGTGGTGGCGCCTCTGCAGCGGCAACAGGCAGCGCTGCCGCTGCGGGCACCGCCAGCACCGACAGTGCGGCGGCCACAGCCACGACCTCGGCCAGCGCCGACAGTACGCCTGCGGCCGGTGGTTGTGGCGCCTCCTGCGCCTGCCACTGATCTTTTTTCGACGGGTCCCATGAGCAAGAAACACCACAGCTTCAAGCAGTACTTCATCACCGGCCTGCTGGTGTGGCTGCCCATGGGCATCACGGTCTGGGTGCTGACCTGGCTGGTGGGCGTGTTCGACGGCATCTTTCTGGCCGTGCTGCAGGCGGCCGACAGCCTGATTCCGGGCATGCATGCCCTGGCGGAGCAGTTGCGTGGCGTGCCTGGCCTGGGCGTGATCCTGGTGCTGCTGGTCTTTCTGGTGTCGGGGGTTTTTGTCACCAATGTGTTCGGCCAGTGGTGGTTGCGCAAGTGGGACGGCCTGATGAACCGCATCCCGGTGGTGCGCAGCATCTACACCAGCGTCAAGCAGGTGGCCGACACCCTGTTTTCGGGCAGCGGCAACGCGTTTTCCAAGGCCCTGCTGGTGCAATACCCGCGTCAGGGTTCGTGGACCATTGCCTTTCTGACCGGTCAGCCCGGCGGCGTGGTGGCCACCCACTTTGACCAGCCGATGGTCAGCGTCTATGTGCCGACCACGCCCAACCCGACTTCGGGCTTCTTTCTCATGATGCCGCGTGCCGACGTGATCGAGCTCGACATGACGGTGGACGATGCGCTCAAGTACGTCATTTCCATGGGCGTGGTGGTCCCGGGTGGCCCGGACAATCCGGCCATCAAAACCCGCTGAAGGGCTGCGGGCCCACAGAACCCTTTGCATGAACTGCGCCCTGCGCGCTGCCAACTGAAAGTCAAGACATGTCCTCGATGCGTACCACTTACTGCGGTCTGGTGACCGAAGCCCTGCTGGGCCAGACCGTCACGCTGTGCGGCTGGGTCAACCGCCGCCGTGACCACGGGGGCGTGATCTTCGTCGACCTGCGTGACCGCGAAGGCTATGTGCAGGTGGTCTGCGACCCGGACCGCCCTGACATGTTCAAGGTGGCCGAAGGCCTGCGCAACGAGTTCTGCGTGCAGATGAAGGGCCTCGTGCGTGCACGCCCCGAAGGCACGACCAATGACAACCTCAAGAGCGGCAAGATCGAAATCCTCTGCCATGAGATGACGGTGCTCAACCCCTCGGTCACGCCGCCCTTCCTGCTGGATGACGACAACCTGTCGGAAACCACCCGCCTGACGCACCGCGTGCTGGACCTGCGCCGCCCCTACATGCAAAACAACCTGATGCTGCGCTACCGCGTGGCCATGGAAGTGCGCAAGTACCTCGACGAAAACGGCTTCATCGACATCGAAACGCCCATGCTCACCAAGAGCACGCCTGAAGGCGCGCGCGACTACCTGGTGCCCAGCCGTGTGCACGACGGCCAGTTCTTCGCGCTGCCGCAGTCGCCCCAGCTGTTCAAGCAGCTGCTGATGGTGGCTGGCTATGACCGCTACTACCAGATCACCAAGTGCTTCCGCGACGAAGATCTGCGCGCCGACCGCCAGCCCGAATTCACCCAGATCGATATCGAGACGTCCTTCCTGACCGAAGAAGACATCCGCGCGATGTTCCAGGGCATGATCAAGCACGTTTTCGCCAAAACGATGAACATCGACCTGGGCGAATTCCCCATCATGCCCTACAGCGAAGCCATGTTCCGCTTCGGTTCTGACAAGCCGGACCTGCGCGTCAAGCTCGAATTCACCGAACTGACCGAAGTCATGAAAGACGTGGACTTCAAGGTCTTCAGCACCCCAGCCACCACCAAGGGTGGCCGTGTGGTGGCCTTGCGCGTGCCCGGCGGCAGCGAAATGAGCCGTGGCGAGATCGACGGCTACACCGAGTTCGTCAAGATCTACGGCGCCAAGGGCCTGGCCTGGATCAAGGTCAACGACGTCGCTGCAGGCCGTGAGGGCCTGCAGTCGCCCATCGTCAAGAACATCCACGATGGGGCGATTGCCGAGATCCTCAAGCGCACCGGTGCGCAGAACGGTGACATCCTCTTCTTTGGCGCCGACAAGGCCAAGGTGGTCAACGATGCGATTGGTGCACTGCGCCTCAAAATCGGCCACAGCGATTTCGCCAAAAAGGCAGGCTTGTTTGAAGACCGCTGGGCCCCGCTGTGGGTGGTGGACTTCCCGATGTTTGAACTGGACGAGGATGAGGGCCGCTGGAACGCCGTGCACCACCCCTTCACCGCCCCCAAGGACGGCCACGAAGACTACATGGACACTGACCCGGGCCGCTGCATCGCCAAGGCCTACGACATGGTGCTCAACGGCTGGGAGCTGGGCGGTGGCTCGGTGCGTATCCACCGCGCCGACGTGCAGAGCAAGGTGTTCTCGGCCCTCAAGATTTCCCCCGAAGATGCCCAGCTCAAGTTCGGCTTCCTGCTGGACGCGCTGCAGTACGGTGCACCCCCGCACGGTGGCCTGGCCTTTGGTCTGGATCGCCTGATCACACTCATGACCAAGGCCGAGTCCATCCGCGACGTGATCGCCTTCCCCAAGACCCAGCGCGCCCAGTGTCTGCTCACGCAGGCCCCGAGCCCGGTGGACGAGAAGCAGCTGCGCGAGCTGCACATCAAGTTGCGCAACCCGGTGCCTGCGGGCTGAGCCGCACCGCCTCTGTTTCGTTATATTCGGACATCAAAACACTTGTCATCATCGGGCTTGACCCGATGATCCATGGGTTCCACGGTCAAGCCGTGGAATGACAGGTGTGTGATGTCCGTCTACCCCGCATTCATGCTTCTATCTCAGCCTGCATCCCGTAATCGGCCAGTGTCTGCTCAACCATCTGCCGCAATGATTCAACTGTAGTGGGGCTTGGTCCTGGTTGATACGCTTCGATGCAAAGCGAAATGCTTTTGCCAAAGCGAGAGGCGACCACAACCAAATGGCCGCGAGAACGGTCCAATTCCTGTTGGGTGACCTTGGTGTCCACAGCCCGTGTGAGAACATGTGTGCACCGCTTCCCGTCTATGCGTCCCAGTCCTTCAGGCAATGTCCCGAGGTTGGAGCAGCTCACCGGTAACTCGTCGTTGTACATGAAAAGTTGGTTTACCAGAGCTTTGCTGAGTAAGCTGGGCATCCATGCAATTGCAGGAAGCGACAGAGTTAATGTGTCGGTTGCTCCGTTTTTGTTTTGAAGCACCGCTTTCATCGGCTCATCCATGCGACGCAAGTTGGACGGCAGACCGTCTGGCGTTATCGTCATGGTACGAAATTCAATCGCTATCGCTCGATCATCATTCAAACTGTACCGTGTGTTGAAAGGTACGAGCAGGCTGACAGAGCCATCAGAGGCACGACGTCTACCCATCTGCGCAGCCAACGATGCGACAAAGGCGGGCAACAGCGCAGTGGTTCGACCACCCAGCCGGCGTGCGCAGCCCTGCCAGATTTGTAGATCAAGGGTCACCGCTACAGACGGTAAATCCACAAACATATGTTCGGTCGAGCTGGTGCTGGGTGGCGGAGTTGTTGCTGATTGATTTTGAAGTGATGGACCGAGCAAGCTCGTTTGGACGATCTTGAAAAGTGCGAATAGAGTCTTTGGAACATCGCTCAAAATTTGCAAGGCATCCGCCATGCACGCCGCCCATCCGCTGCGAGCACCCTGTCGCAGGTATGGGTTGGGCAACTCGATTCCCATGGCGGCGGTTTCGATGGCCCGCAATGCCCCCATCCCGTCGAGAACAAGGTGCGATCCTAAAAAGCTTACGGCTGTCGTGCCATCGTCGAATTCCTGAACAGCCACGCGCCAAGCGGGGCCGCGCACTGGGTCAATAGGGGTGCGAGCGTGTCGGTTGGCCCACTGCAGCAACTGCGAGCGTGGCAGGCTGCCCGTTGGAATATTTATGGGCGCTGGGGCCTGACAGGGCTTGACCCATCGGGGGCGTCCCCATGGCAAAACGGATGGCTCTATGAGTCGATTGAATGACAGTGCGGCAAGCCTTTCAATGGTCTTTTGCAGGGCCTCAAGATTCACGCCTTGGTCGTAAAGCCAAAGACACTGCATCAATTGGTTGCGGCCAGTGACTCGATACAGTTCATAAGCCAGTTGATCCAACCACGCGAGTCTGTGTCGCATATAAAAAGATTTGTTACTGGCGCTTGTCTCAGGCATCAAAAAAATCCCCCGTGATGCCGTAGATCGCCATGAGCTGTTCAACGAGCAAGCGCAGCTGGGTTGTCTGCGTAACCCCTCCGGGTTGGTATGCAGTGAAATTGAGCAGAATAAAACCTGGCATGGAGCCTGTGATGAGTGTGCCCACGCCTTGACGCGCTTCGATATCGCGCACTGTGACCTGCCGGTCAACGCCACGGAAGCAAAAACGATCAGATGGCGCCCCATCAATGCGCAGAACCTCTGTTGGAAAGTCACCCATGTGAGAGCAAGTCACCGGCAAGTAGGTCAGTGCATCCAAAGCCAGTTGGCTGGCGGCCTTGAAGGCCCGTTTGGGAATCCAAGGAACCAAGGGCAACAGTGGGGTCAAAGGATCGGGCATGCCACGTGCTTGCCGCAATGTGGACAAAAGGCGGTGCTGAAAACTCTGAAGATCACCATATGGCTCCCGTGCAGGCACTTTCAGTGTGGCGATCGAAACACAATTGGCATCGGTATCCGATGGGACGCTCCGGTGGTTGACAGGAATCATCAGGGTGACATGGTCGTCCCGGATGCGCCCCAAGGCGACGGCAAAAGCAGCAGTCATGGCTGCAACCAATGTGAGACGTTTCGCCCCCAGTTCTGCAGCTTTGGCATTCCAAACAGCGGCAGGAACACGCAAAAACACAGAAGGAAAAACGATGGTTTGCTCATTTGCCGTGGTCGAAACCGTCCGTGCCGACGGCTTGGAGGCCTTGCGACGGACTGTATGAGCCAGCTGGGCTAGCGCGCGAAGCGCAGCAGGGGTGTCCTTGGCGAGACGCAGTAACTCATGGGCCAGTGACGCCCCTGGATGATGTGTCGCCCTCGCGGGGTAAGCTGGCGCTTGTCGCTCACCGAGGGCAGCTTGTCGCACGGCAATGGCTGTGGCTCCACCGTCTGCAATGCAATGGGAGACCACGAGGGAAACCAAGGTAGAGCCATCACAAAGGGGTTGAACTGTGAATGTCCAACCGGGCCCTTGCGACGGATCCAGCGGAAGTTCAATTTGTGCATTGGCCCAGGTGTGCAACATCTCAGTGGCCAGCGGTACCTCGGGGACTTCCAACGCGATGTCTTCCTGTGGCGCGCTGACCCAATGGTGTCTTCCGAAGGGAAGAATCGCTGGCTGTATCAGTCGGGCCAGCAGACCGTGTGCAAGATGGTTCCGGAACTGGTGCAGCGCGTTGTGATCCACTGGTCTGTGGTAGCGCCAAAGCAGTTGTATGGTCGCTTGCTGACCGCCAGCGGCGTGCGCCAGGTGCATGGCCTGGTCTACAAAGGAAACAAAAGGCAGGGACATTCTCGAGGCTTGGAACTTCACGCTGGGACCACTTGCCCAAGGACATTTTTCAGCATTTCGACATACCGATGCATAAAACTCCTGGCGATGGGATTTTCAGGATAAGCCATCGTGAGCGAGAGACCGCGTGGGGTTCTGAAAAACCAAAGCGCAACCTGTGCAGCCATGCCTTGATTAATGAAAACGCGCCCATTGGCTTCATGCCATTCTTGAGCCATGTTCGAATCCATGGGAAACCGATTCATGTCCATGAAAGAGAGCATCACACCGCCTGTCGCGGCATCGCCACGGATGCGTCGCTTTGGTCCAGCCCCATCTCGCGGAACACCGACTGCATCATCTCCACACCAAGGCGCCCGTATTTTGCATACAGCATGATGGCAACAACGCCATCTTTTCGCAGGCATCGGGCCAGCGCTTGCATGCCAGTTTCGGGTGATGCCATGTGGTGCAGCACGCCGGTGGAGATGATCAGATCAAAGTCTTTGCCCAGTGCATGGATCTCTTCAATGGGCAGAAGGTGTAACTCAAGGTTATTCAGGCCGTATTTGTCCTTGAGAAAGCGTTCATGCTCCAGAGACTGCGGGCTGACATCGACGGCCACGACTTTTGCGCCGGGATTGGTGAAGGCGATGACCGCAGCCTGATTCGTGCCGCAGCCTGCGATCAGAATGTCCAGTTCGGGTCGGTAATCCAGCGTGGGCCAAAACAAGCGGTGCGAGTGGCTTGGATCGAACCACTGCCAATTGCTCGAAAGCCAGCCAGGAAGATCAACAATCGGTTCCGGATAAACCCATTTGCTGTATTGGCTGGAGACGATATCGGTCAGAGCGGTATTGATCATGTTGGGGGCCATCTGAATCCTGAGTGGCGAAATTGATTATTTGTCAGGAAAAAACATCTGAGTTGATGATCATCTGATGCATGACCTTGTTGGCGTCAATCTGCATGATGGTGTGCAAAGCAAGCTCTTCGTGCCTCATCAAAAGATTCTCTGACTGAATGAACTCGGCACAAGTTTCTGCAATTTCATTCTGCGAGGCCAGTATCAATCCATTCCGGTAGGCAGGATCAATCTTTGTATCGGCATCGAATTGTGAAATAACAGCTTTCTTGTTATTCATTAAGTAGTGAACGCGAATAATTTCAAATATCTTCGATTCATGCTGATGCATATTAAGAACCAGCCTTGACCTTCCAATGTATTCATCTCTTTCTTTTCCGAAAGATCCAAAGAGTCGTGTGATCCTGGCGCCAGTTTTTTCTATTTTATCCAGTATCGCGATTCTTGATTGATTCAGGCTTCCATAAAACAGGACGTCAATGTCTTTTTGCTGGGAGGAGACGATCCTGTTGAGTTTAGGGTGATATCCGAATTGAAAATGTTTAGGTGCGCGAAGATTCAGGTTTTTGAATTTCTGAATATTTTCTATTGAGTAATCCCATGATTCAAATCTACTCACGAAATGCAGTATGCGTTGATTCCATAAATCATTTCCCTCTCCCAGTTGTTCGGTATTGAAGAAAATAGAGCGGGGCGGAATGTCTTTGGTGATGGAGACGTCAGCGAGGTGACACCCAAGAATGATGTTGACGGTGTCTTTAGAGAGGAAGTTTTCAGTGATCTGTGTGGGCAAACCGTTGTCTTCCAGAGAATAGGCGATAAGCTCTGCCATTTCAAAAAAGACCGAAGACCATAGGTACCCTTCTGGCCGGATGATGCAGACATTGCATGCTTTCATGGGAATCTGGAATTTGGGCAGGCCGCTCAGATGGAAGAAAGGGTGGTGAAGGGCATTATTATTCTTTGCCGCTCACGCGAATATGGGTTTCCGTGAAAGGGTCAGGCCATAAGACAGAGGCAGACTTCGCCAGGCCATGATGACGGAGATCGGGCTCGGAAGTTTCCGAAAATTTATTCCAGATCAACTCCGGCTTGATGTTGTATGCGGCGTTGGCCTTGTATGCGACTATGCCTGTAAAAAATTGAATACTGAAAATGGAAGAGAACTCATCCATGACCTGCTTGTTGCGTACTCTTGGGTATTGGCCGGGCCATAAATCTGCGTTTCTGGCGGAAAGAATATCGGTTGAATCCTTCGCATATTCAAGAAAGCTTCTGGAGAGATGATCCGAAAAATCCGACATGTGACTGGCCACAGTGTCCTCGATGGCAATCACACTCTCCGGTTTGGCATATTTCATTACCTGATTCAGGGTAACTATTTGCTGAAAAGATTGGTGGCCTCCATCATCAAGAAATGCGTCAAATTGACCGATTTCATTGAAGGCTTTTTTCCAGAAATCTGTGTTTCCCTGATCTCCAATGTGAATCTCAAAGCCATGAGATTCCCATTTCTTGGCGGCTGGATTCAGATCTATTCCAACAATTCGTGCTTTCGGTCCTAGCCAGTTTCTCCACATGAAAAGAGAGCCGCCATTGAGGATTCCGGTTTCGATGAATGTACAGGGTTGATCAACCAGATGACCAAACAATTCGACATAAATTGGGAAATAGTTGCTGACCTTGAAGCTGGGATACGGCGAGCTGTTGTATGCCTGTACGAGGCGCTGAAGAAGATCTTGTTTATTCATTTCCATGTCGGCAAGATGGGTTGGATGGTGGTCGGGGGCTGGTGTTGGATTGACTGTCGTTGATGCAGCCCGTATGTTCAATAGGGCCTCTGTGCTGCAGCGTTAGCCGTCAAGCGGGCTTTTTCTTGTATGCGAGCCAGCGCATTTCGAGGGGGCATTCATCGGCGGACAAATCAAAAACATCGCGGGCCGACACCCAATCGATGTACCAGGGTGTCGGCGGCCATGTTTTGGCGGGCTGATTGGATTGTTCGTAGTCGAGCACATTTTCGTCCGAGACCAGAGTCAGGGGCAGCCTGTCGATCGCGCGGTTGAGCTCATCGCGGGTAAAAAAGTTTGAATACACCTGCTGCGCAAATTCGCGTACCGCTTCATCTGCGCTGAAGTGTTCGCGTGCGACAAAGCAGTTGAGCAGCAATTGCCCGTCATCGGCCAGGCAATGCGCCGCCAACTCAAACACGGTTCTGAGTTGTGCAGTCGTGCGGAAATCGGAAGTCACCTCCGACAGCAGGATGAGGCCATAGTCCTGACGAAGTTCGCCGTGGGCTGCAAACACATCTTTGCAGATCACGCGCATATTCAGCGACTCTTGAGCAGCAGTGTGGTCCAGCAGCTTTGCAAATTGAGGTGTCAACTCCACCGCATCCACCGGATGACCCAGTCGGGCCAGTGCAAGCGCGTTACGACCTGTACCTGCCCCGATGTCCAGAATACGGCAGGCGCCAGGATGGCTTGCCGTCTTGGCCAATGCCAGCACTCGGGCATCGGGCTCTGTCCCGAAAAACGGTGGTTCGCGGGTACCAATCCATCCCTCGTAGCTTTGCTCCAAGCTGGCATGCTGTGGAGAAATGAAGTAGTTGATTGGACCCGCAATCTGTGCGCGATAGGACACGGTGATGCTGGACCTTTGCGAGCGGGTGAAAGCTTCTCTCAGCTGTTTGTCCAGGATCTGGTGGAGCTGTTTGCGCTCCTCGTCGTTGAGCTTTCTGCCCGATGCCGCAAAGATTTGCTCACAACGCATCGTGTAGTCATTGACCATGCTGGGCACGGCAGGGAAGGTGAGCTGCCCTTCGCAGGCGATGCGTCGCTCCAGTTTGCGGACCATGGCTTGACGTTGGCGAATGGGATCTGCTGAGCTCATGTCAGTATTTCAGTGCATTGACCAGGAGGCTTGCAATCAGTTGGTGCCTTTGCTCAGCATCGCGCGGTAACCCTGGCATGGCCTTGAGGACGTGGTTGTAATTGATGGTGAAGACCAACTGCGCTGCCGCATAAGCACCGATATCCGTGCTCACACATACGGGCATCTTGGATCTCTGGATTTTTTGCATCAACACCACCGCCTCGCGGAAGATTCTTTTTGTCTGGCTGGCCACCGCCAGCTCCTCCATGAACAATTCATGCATGGCGCGGTTGGCTGAAAAATCGTTCTGCTGCAGCGCTTCGGCGCGCTTGGACACCTGGTAACAGGCTTCCATGGCGTCTGCATATGCAGGCAAATCGTCGGTGATCCGTTGGATTTCTTGCGACACACGGGCGCAGTATTTTTCGTAAAGCAGAACCAAGGCCTGCTTTTTGGTGCCAAAACGCTTCAGGAAAGCACTGCGGGTCAGACAGGCCCTCTCGGCAATCTGTTCAATGGTCAGTAGACCAAAGGACTTCTCTTTCAGCAAATCGTCCAGAGCCGCCAGAAATTTTTGTTCAGTATTTTTGGCGCGTTCCTGTTGTGGGCGGCTGTAGCACTCTGTCATCGGGTAGAGGGGGTTTGGCGAAAGAATCAGGTGGCGTTTGTGGAAGCAGAGAGCTTTTCGGTCAGCCGCAGCAAAGCGTATTCTGCATTAGACACAATGCGCTCCAGCTCCTGTCCGCTAACTTGACCGGTACGCAGGATTTTCAGGCAGGCGTCCATGCATTCGGTGTAATGCCCTGCCCAGTAGGCATTGACCGCGTACTCGTCCAGCAGCCCGGTTTCGTAGATCCAGGGGTGGCCAAAGAGTGCGCCATTCGGGTAGGGTTTGCCAAGCCCTCGCTGGGCGATCTCAAATCCTTGTTTGTAGCGGCCATGAAGCCGGCAGAGCCTGCTGGCGTTGTGCAGGGCTTCAACCCTTGGTGCGTAGGCATCTGAAGCAGCTTCGTAGGCTTTCAGCACTTCGTCCAGGTCGACCCCCAAATGCTCTTTGAGCTGGGCCACCTGGTAGAGGCTGTAGTAGACCTCTTCCTGCCAGCCACCCATCCCGGCGCGCTCCTGGTAGAAGCGGATGGCCTGTTCGTGTTGCTGGCTGTCCCTGAAGCTCTGGGCCAGGTAAAAGGTGTAACGCGCCCTCAGGAAAGGGTCCTGCTCCGTTTCCAGTACCCGCATCAGGATCTGGGCATCCTTGAAATAGGTTTCGGGGTTCCTGCGTCTGGCGCCGTCGTGGTTGCGGCGCATTTTCCAGGACAGGTGTCCCGACGTTTGGGCCTGGCTGCAGGCCATGAACTCATGCAGCACACCCCGGTAGCACCACTCGAGCCGGTTGTTGACCAGCTGGGTGCGGGGGTAGAGCAGGGGGGGATCGACGATGTCCAGGCTGTAGCTGTCCTCGGTCAGATGGAGTTCCGCCGGCTCCGGCAAGTCCTCCATGAAGTCGTCCGCATCGATGACCAGAGAGTAATCGGCGTGCGGCCGAGCCAGGCTCAGCGCCTCCGAACGGTTGTGGGCAAAATCGCGCCATTCGCGCTCGTACACTGTGCCAGGCAAGCCCGCCATGTGAGATCGGATGATATCCTGTGTGCCGTCGCTGGAGCCCGTGTCCACGATCACCCAGTGGTCAATCAGCGGCATCACGCTGTCCAGGCAGCGCCTGATCACCGGCGCCTCGTTTTTCACGATCATGCTCAGGCCAATGGTCTGTCGGGTGTGTCTCATGCTTGCAGTGCCTTGGCAGGGTTTTCTTAAAAAATTTATTCTATTGAATTTAATGTTATTTGATATTTTTTAATTAAAATCATAAAAGTGACCAACGGTTGCTTTTTGTGTTGCTAATATCTAAGAAGTGAAATCAATCCAATTTTCTGGTTTTCTCATTTTGATTCTATATGGAGAAACTCGCTATGGCAGTTCGGCAAAAGCCCCAACACAAAACACTGACCGCCCAATCGGTCGAACAACTGTTCAAAGGCTCGGCCACCGTCGCGGCGATGACGGCCATCATGCTGGTGCAGTCACCCGCCATGGCGCAGACCCTCGATGGCACAGATGGTACGCCCGGTGCTAACGGCACCATCGCCAGCCCCGACGGCACCAATGGCGGCATTGGCGGCAACGGTGTGGCCGGCACAGTGGGGTTGGCGGGGGGTAATGGCGGAGCCGGTGGCAATGGCGGTGCTGGATTTTCATCTTTCACCCCTGGCTTGTCCGGCGGCAATGGCGGAGACGGTGCGGTAGGCGGCAATGGCGCCGTGGGTGGTGCAGGCGTTGCAGGTCCTGCTGGGCAGGACACTGCAGGTCGCGCCGCTGCGGGCGCTGCCGGTAAGGCTGGCAATGCGGGCGCCGCTGGGGTGACCTCCAGCGACTACACCAACAGCGCCAGCGGAACGGTTTACAACATCACCTCTGTGCTTCGTGGCGCAGCTGGCACGATGGGTGAAGTTGGCGGCACAGGTGCCACTGGCACTGCAGGCGCTGCCGGCGAAGCGGGCGGCGTGGGTGGTACCGGCATGGCTGGTGGTGCCGGTGGCAAAGGCGGCAATGGTGGCGCCGGTGGCAAAGGCGGCAATGGTGGCGCCGGTGGAGCCGGTGCAGCAGGTGCCAATGGCCTGGCCGGTGGTGCAGCGGGCAAAGCAGGCGCGACAGGTGCAACGGGCACAGCGGGTACAGCTGGTGCTGTCGGCTCTACTGGATCCACCGCTGATCCGGGCGGTACCGGTGGCACGGGCGTCACAGGCGGCGCCGGTGGCGGGGGTGGCTCTGGCAGCAACGGCAGCGTAGGCGGCAACGGCGGCAATGGTGGCGATGGCGCAAACGGCTCTGCAGGCGGTAATGGCGGCGCTGGCGGTGCTGGCGGCCTGGGCGGCGAGGGTGGTGCCGGCGGCATCGGTGGCGCTGGCGGTACCGGCGGTGCGGGCCAAATCGGTGGCACCGGTGGCGTGGGTGGTTTGGGTGGAGCGGGTGGCAATGGTGCTGCCGCCACCATCCTGAACACGGCCGGCTCGCTGACGGTCAACAACTACTCCACCATCATCGGTGGGAATGGCGCAACGGGTGCCACCGGCGGTGACGGTGGTGCAGGCGGCGTCGGTGGTACCGGTGGCACCGGTGGTACCGGTGGCGCCGGTGGTACCGGTGGCGCCGGTGGCGATGGCGGCGCTGCAGGCGCTGGCGGCGCTGGCGGCAATGGTGGCAACGGTGGCACGGGTGGCACCGGCGCCTCTGGAGGCAGGGGTGGTGCGGGTGCCGCTGGCGGTACCGGTGGTACCGGTGGCACCGGTGGTACCGGTGGTACCGGTGGCGCTGCCAGCACTGATACTGGAGCCTTGGTGCCCGGCGCTGGCGGTACCGGCGGCACAGGTGGCACAGGCGGTACCGGTGGTACCGGTGGCGTTGGTGGTGCCGGCGGCAACGGTGGCAACGGGGGTCTGGGTGGCACCGGCGGTGCGGCCGGCAATTCTGGTGCCGGTGGCTTAGGTGGCTTCGGCGGCAACGGTGGTCTGGCTGGTGCCGGTGGCGCCGGTGGTTTGGGTGGCATTGGCGGCAGCGGTGGCGATGCCGGTGCTGGCGGTGTGGGCGGTGCCGGTGGCGCCGGTGGCGCTGCCATCCTGAACACGGGCGGCACACTGATTGTCAACAACAAGCTTGGCGCCAGGATCATGGGCGGCATGGGCGGCATGGGCGGCATGGGCGGCGCCGGTGGCTTGGGCAGTGATGGCCTGGGTGGCGTCGCAGGCGCACCTGGTTCGGAGGGCAAGGCAGGCACTTCTGCACTGGGAGAAGACTCCGCACGAGTGGGCAGTCCAGGCTTGACGGGGGGTGCGGGTGCCACAGGCGCCACCATCGGTGCAACCGGCGCAACAGGCCAAAATGGTGCAACAGGTGCCACAGGCATTAGCGGTGCACCCGGCTTTGCTGGAGCAGCGGGTGCTACGGGCGCAACCGGCGCGATAGCCCTTGCCGACGGCACCACCGGCGGTGCCGGTGGTGCTGGTGGCTTGGGTGGTGCTGGCGGCTCAGGAGGCACTGGTGGTGCCGGCGGCGCAGGCGGCGCCGGCGGCGCAGGCGGTGCCGGTGGCCAGGGCGCCACGGGTCCTGCTGGCGGTACCGGCGGTGCCGGTGGTGCTGGCGGCCAGGGCAGCACCGGAGCGGGTGCGGGTGGCGAAGGTGGTGCCGGTGGTGCTGGTGGAGCCGGTGCATTAGTCTCTCTCGCAGATGAGTACCGCGGCGCACAGGGCACCATGGGACAGGGCGGTGCGGGCATCGAGTCCCAGGCCGGCCAGTTGCAGGTCAACAACGATGGCGCGATCTCGGGCGGTCTCGGTTCCGTGGGTGGAGCGGGTGTCCGGGTTTCGGGTGGCTCTGCCAGCATCGTCAACAATGGCCCTGCCAATCAAATGATCCTGAATTTGCCGCTCGCGGCACTCGGAGAGACTGCTGACGTACTCGGAAATCTGTCAGTGGTCTCCTCCATTTCCTTCCTGGGCAATGGGGTGATTGCTGGCGGCGTGGGCTACGGCGGCAACGGCGGTGCAGGTATCGAGGTTTCTGGCGGCACCCGTACAGACATCACGAACAGCGGCATCATTGCCGGCGGCCTTGGCTTGATGGGTCAGGGCGGCGCGGGTGTGCTGGTCTCTGGTGGCGACGCCACCACGATCCGCAACAACCCCACCGGTCAGATCCTGGGCGGTTGGGCTGCGCAAGTCCAAGATGCGCCTGCCCCGCTGTCGGTGGAGCCCCCTGCTGCTGCGGGTGTGCTGGTCACCGGCGGTACGGTGGACAGCATCGTCAACCTAGGCGTGATCAAGGGTGGCGCTGCATTGAGCATGGGCGAAGATGGCCTGAGCGTTGGCGCTGCGGCCCCTGGCATCCAGAACCAGGGCGGCACCATCAAGAGCCTGGTCAACGCGCAGGGTGTGAATGCGCCGGCGCTGACTTACCAGGGCGTATTGCCGACCAACTACGAGGTGGCTGTCAACGATGCCCAAGGCACCCATGGCCAGATGCAGGTGCTGGAGGGTTCCACGGGCACGATGAAGTTTGGTCTGAACAAGCAGTTCAGCAACTTCACCGATGTGACGGCACCCAAGACCTACGCCAATGTGCTGTCGGGTCTTGATGGTACGACGTTGGCTGCTGTCGATGGTCAGCGCATCACCGCAACAGGGGCACAGAACTCTGGCAACTGGACCGGTTACATCGCCAACAGCGTGACCCACTGGGTGCGCTGGAAGTTCGATAACGCTTCTGATCTGGCGGTTACCTTCGGTCCGGATGCCGACAACACCCGTGCTGCGCTGGCCGTGTCTGCGCAAAGCCTGCAGTCGATGATGCGCAGCCGCATTGGCGAGCTGTCGGCAACGGCCAGCTACGACTGCCGCTACTTCGATGCCCGCGGCTTGTGTGTGGCGGTCTTCGCCCGCACCGCCGACGCCAACGCCGGCACTTCGTCCGGCATGGTGGGCTTGGCCTCGATGCGCCTGAACGATCAGTTCCGCATTGGTGGCTACATCGAAAACCAGGGTGGCTCTGCACAGCGCAGCGGTCAGGTTGAGCTGAAAGACCGGGGCGGCTATGGCTTCTTCCTGGGCTACCAGCAAAAGACCGACGGCAGCGGTCTGCAAGCCAAGGTCTCGATGGGCACGAAGAAAGGCGATGCGCGGATCACGCGTGGAGCCTCCGATGCCAACTTCACCGAGGCAGGCAGCGGCCAGGCGACCATGGATGGCAAAGTCTATGCCGCCGAGCTGGGCTGGAACCTGACCAACATGACGGCGGCCAACGTGATGCCTTACATCGGGGTGCGCAAATCTTCCGTCACCCGCGACGCTTACACCGAAAGCATGACGGACTCGGTGATGTATCCAATCGCCTACAATAGCTACAGCCTCAAGCCCGTGGTGACAACTTTGGGCATCCAGCTCAAGGGTCAGCTGAACGAGCAGACGAGCTACACCCTGCGTGCTGGTTTTGAGCAAGGTTCCAGCCGTGGTTCGGGCGCCTATGGCGTGAGCTCTTCGATCATCGACATGGCCAACGCCAGCGTGTCGGTCAATGACACGACCAAGTCGAGTGGCTCCTTCGGCAGCGCCGGCCTCAACTACCGCGTCAGCAACGGTGTGTACCTGTTCGGCAACTTCACGGTCCGCCGTGATCCGTTCAGCAGCAACACCGGTCGCTATGGCATGGTGGGTGTGAACCTGGCCTACTGATCAGCGCGCTGATCTTGACCGGCCCGGCAGACTTCGGTCTGCCGGGCCTTTTTGTTGAAGTACCACCATGTCGGCCTACGCCACCATCCAGGACAAGGTTTTTTACCCAGGCGGCCATGGCCGCCTGGGTCCGCGTACCGCGCTGCTGACGGTGTCCATGCCCGGTATTCAGGCCTCATGGCCCCGCGTCGAGGCTGCCTTGCGCGAGCAGGTGGCCAGCCTGTTTTCCGATGAAGTCATGTACGGTGTGGATGCTGGAGATTGGCCGCATGCCTTTTTGGCGGGTGATCGGTCACAGCCAGCCGACTTCGCGCACTGGGCGGCAGCCTTGAGTGTGGCTTTTTTGCGCTGGGCACGTGAGCCGGTCTGGCTTGCACAGGTCATGCATGTGGAGGCCGAAGCATCGCGTCTGGCCTTGCCCTGGGTGAGGGCCGAGGTGCTGGATGGGGCAGTGGCGCTGGCTTTGCGGCACATCCTGATCCACTGCGAGCCGCCGCACGAACGTGCGGACAAGGCGCTGGCGCTGGCTGACGACTTGCAGCGGTGGCTGCACACGGTGCAGGCCGCTGGTTTGTCGCCCACGGCCATGCGTTTTGCCCTGGCGGCTTACCGCAAAGGGATTCCCGTCAAGCCCAGCGCGGGGTTTATCCAGCTGGGTTGGGGGGCTGCGGCCGAGAGGATGGACAGCAGCTTCACGGGGCGAACCAGCAACATCGCCAGCAGACTGGCGCGTGACAAGGCTCTGACCAAGCAGCTGCTGTGGGAAGCAGGTTTGCCCGTACCCGAGGGAACGGTGGCGCACAGCCTGGAGCAGGCACTGGAATACGCACGCCATGCTGGCTGGCCTTTGGTGGTCAAGCCTCACAACCAGGATGGTGGTGAGGGCGTGACGGCCGGCATCCTGGATGAGGCTGAATTGCAGAACGCTTACCGAAGGGCTGGTGTGGCTTCCGGAGGTGCTGTGCTGGTAGAGCGGTACATCGCCGGCTCAGATCACCGCATGCTGGTGGTGGGTGAGGAGGTGCTGGCCGTCACGTGGCGAATGCGTGGAGGCGTCACTGGCGATGGTGACAGCACAGTGAAGAAATTGGTCGAGCAAACCAATCTGGACCCACGGCGAGGAAGCGACAAACGCAGTCTGCTGATTGCACTGGAGCTGGACGAAGAGGCACAGGTCTGCCTGCGCCAGCAAGGGCTGGAACCCGACAGTGTGCCGGAGCCCGGACAACGTGTGTATTTGCGCAGGACCGCCAACATCAGCACGGGTGGAACGGCACAAGACGTCACTGCGCAAGTTCACCCCGATAACTTGACGCTGGCCAGGCGTGCGGCCCGTGTGGTGGGTCTGGACATTGCGGGCATAGACTTCATTTGCCCTGACATTGCCAGGCCATGGCATGAGGTGGGCGGTGCGATTTGCGAGGTCAATGCGCAGCCGGGTTTCAGGGTGCATTGGCTCGGGGCCCCTCAGCATGATGTGAGCGCAGAGGTGGTGGACTGGTTGTTTCGCGGCAAAGAGGCGCGCATCCCGACGGCCGCCATCACGGGCACCAATGGCAAAACCACGGTGGCGCGCATGTTGCACCATTTGTGGCTGACTGCCGGCAAAAAAGCCGGGGTGGTGACCACGCAGGGGGTCTGGGTCGGAAGTGAGCAGATTTCTCACCGAAACCTATCCGGTCAACCCGGGGGCAACATCCTGCTGACCGATCCAGCGGTGGAAGCGGCGGTCATTGAGATGCCACGCAAGGGGCTGATCCGCTTTGGTCATCCCTGTGACCGCTACGATGTAGCCGCCTTGCTCAATGTTCAGGACGACCACATCGGCGTCGATGGCGTCAACTCCTTGCAAGAGATGGCTCTCCTCAAGGCTTCGGTGCTGGCCAAAGCGTCTGTTGCAGTGGTCGTCAATGCGCAGGACGCCCTCACCCTGGAGATGCGACAGCATGCTGGGGCGGCTCGCCACATTCTGGTTTCGACGATTGAAGAGGTTCCTGCACTTGCCGAGCACCTGCAGCAGGGGGGCGAAGCGGTGTTCGTACAGATCCGCAGTGGCAGTCAATGGATCGTACATGCACTGGGTTCTCGGGTGACCCCGATCTTGCCTTTGGTTCAAGTGCAGCCCGCGTTCGATGGTCACCTTGAATTCAATGTGTCCAATGCACTTTTTGCAGTGGCCATGGCTTGGGCGCAAGGCTTGTCCCTGGGCACGATTCAGCAGGGCATGGCGACTTTCAAAAACGACTCGAGTCACAACCTGGGGCGGTTCAATGTCATACAAGGTCTGCCCTTCACTGCCGTACTGGATTTTGCCCATAACCCCGATGCCATTGGGCAGTTGTGCGCGGCTTTGCAAGATTGGCCCCGCAAAGGACAGTTGCGTTTGGCTGGCCTGAATCTGGGCAATCGCCACCGCCAGCACATGGGAGAGGTCGCCACCAGACTGGCCAAGGTGTTTGACCACATCGTGCTCGGTTGTGATCCGGTCTGTGTGCACGAGAATCCAGACTACGCAGGTGAAAACCCTGTCGGCAACATGCTGGAGTGGGGACAGGCCTGTTTGCTGCAGGCTGGCTTCTCGCCAGACGACCTGTTGCTGGAGGCAGACCCCGCTCAAGCCATTCGCAAAGCCCTTGAAATTGCACAGCCAGGTGATCTGCTGCTGATCCTTGCCGATCCTTATCTGGCCATGCCGGTGATTCGACAGATGCAGGCGGATGAAGGTCAGGCCACTGAGCCTTTGCCATTCGCTGTGCCGAACCCATGAGCGAGCACAAGTGTGTTGGTGTTGTCGAGCTGCGGGCGTTTTTCGGAGCGAACCCGTACGCCCCTGAAGGGATTGTGCTGGCTGCCATCCGCATGGAGTCAACGCCAGATGCAATGGAGACGGCGATCCAGACCCTTCGCGCTGCCTATGCAGAATGGGTGCCGGACGCCCTCGGTCAGGGCAGTGCAAAGGAAAGGGCTGCACGGGCAGTGGCTCACTGGGCAAGTGCGGCACTCAATGAGGTCCGTGGTTGCATAGAGTGTGCTGGCGCGGTGGCGCAGGAGTTGTCGCCTGTGCAAGCAGTCAATGACCAGATTGTCCTGGCCTATGTCGGATTTCACCAAGTCGAATTGTCAGCCCGGGCCCTGAGTCTGGGGGCAGAGCTGTTATCGCAGGCTGTGCGTATCGGACCTGTACCAGATGCAGCAACAACGCTGCGCAACAGCAACGCATCGGCCGTGCAGGAGCTGCTGGATGCCTGCAGATGGCAGCACCCGGATTGGCAAGCTTGTATCCTGATGCGCGCCGCAAGACGTGCCGGAATTCCTGTATTGCCTCTGTCGCGGACAGCGCGAGTATGGCAATACGGCTGGGGCAGCCGATCTAGGATTTTCTTTGAATCGGCCTCGAATGCGGATGGGATGGTGGGCTACACGATTTCCCGAAACAAGGTCGCCAGCAAGGAGGCGTTGCAGGCGCTTGGTGTCCCTACGCCAGCGCATGTCCTGGTGAGTGACGAATCGCAGTTGTTGCAGGCGGTGCAGCAGATTGGCTGGCCCTGTGTAGTCAAGCCTATCGATCAAGGCGGCGGCAGAGGGGTCACGGCGGGCATTGACACCCTGGATGCTCTGAAGGCCGCCTACCAACTGGCGCGCAGCCATACCACTGCTGCCGTCATGTTGGAAGCATTTTGCGAAGGGCATGACCACCGGCTGTTGGTCATTGATGGTGAACTGGTTGCGGTCACCCGACGCGAGCCTCCTCAAGTCATCGGAGATGGCGTCAGAACAGTCAGGCAACTGGTGGAAGCCTTGAATATCGGGCGCACCCGAAACATGTTGCGCAGCCGATACCGCTCGCCGATCACCCTGGATGCGGAAGTTCAGGCCCAGATACAAGCTCAGGGTTGGCGTCTGGGCGATGTGCTACTCGAAGGGCAGCTTGTCCAGCTGCGCAGCAACGCGAACATTGCCACAGGTGGGTCCGCACATGACGTGACGCACCTGATCCATCCTGAACTGCGCGACATGGCTCTGCGCATCGCCAAGGCTTTTGGCATGCACACTGCGGGGTTTGACTGGATCACGACCGATATATCTGCTGCGCCTTCTGTGTCTGGCGGGCAGATGATCGAAATCAACAACACCCCGGGTCTGAGCGCTCAGATCGCTGCTGGCTTTGACCCTGATGCGTTGGGCCTCAAGGTGTTGGGCGCCGGCCTGAGCCGCATACCGACCGAACTGAGGGTGGTTGCTGAAGGTTGTCTGGATGCCGAACGGGAAGCATTTCAACAAAAGGCCTGCTCAGCGGGTGATGCCTGGGTCGTTGGCAATGCGCTGTCAGTCGGGGGAAAACTGCGTAACACCCACGACCAGACCCCCTGGTCTGCCGTGAAGCAGGTTTTGCAAGATCCGCTGGCCGAGCGACTGGTTGTTGTTTGCACGGGCGCTGATTTGTCTTTGGGGGGCATGCCACTGGACCGAGTTGATCGCGTGGTCATGGCCGATGATGCTTGCCTTTCTCTGGACTGGGTGCGAGTTCTTGAGCGTGCAGTAACCCCTGGATGATGCGTGCCCAGGTCATGTGCGCTGGGTGTTGCATGTGTATTGCCGAGTATCTGCTGATCTCAATTGAATAAAATCGACAAATTCATTTGAAACGATCTAAAAAGTCGATATTCACATTTTCAAGTCTTGATCCCGCTGGCATGCAAAAGCCCATTGAAAAAACAGCGGCGCTGATCAGGAGTTGCCACCGTGCGCGAAGCGTGTTCAGAGCGTTCGTCAACAGCCGGTTTTGCGAGATCGCTCGAAAACAGTGATCAAAAGTGATTCATGAAATCCAGACCCCTATTCCGAAAGAACAAGTCAACTGGTCATTCTCTGGCTAAAACTGCCATCACGCTGCTTTTCGTTGCTGGAGCGTGTCTGCTGGTGATTTTCATTCCCAGGCTCTCATCCGGATCCAGGCAAGCTGCTGCCGAGCCCATGGGTTCGACTGCAGCTCTGCATGCGTCACAAGCGCTTCCAATGGGGCCTCCCATCGAGTTTGTTTCGGCACCTTCGTCAGACTCAAAACCCTGGAGTGCTACCGGTGCGCAGGGCCTTATGCCGTCTGCCCGCGAATCCGAGTTGGAGCTGCAGCAGAGTCTGCTGCGTTGGCAGCAAGCCTGGAGCAGTAAAAACATCGGGTTGTATCTGGACCAATACGCACCCGAATTCAAACCTCAGGATGGGCGGTCACGCAGCGAGTGGGCTAAGTTGCGAATGGAGCGAATTTCAGGGAAGGCGGATTCAAGTACGAGGTGCAACAAAGATAAACCCGGTAACGGGTGGCTGAGGATGTCAAGGCATCATGGCTACTCAAACCGCCAAGTCGAAGTTGCCCAATGT
>Ga0255277_1000012_pt1 | contig 21706 bp, 35 predicted proteins | sample AtltaT_7_FD_183709 | JGI IMG/M metagenome (GOLD analysis project Ga0255277, IMG submission 183709) | Metatranscriptome of freshwater microbial communities from Altamaha River, Georgia, United States - Atl_Cont_RepA_8d (Metagenome... | ecosystem: Environmental > Aquatic > Freshwater > River... | reverse complement strand
GGCGCACTAAATAGTAATATACAAATATAAAGTAATATAGAAAAAAATAAAGGAAAACAGATAAAAACACAAGCAATCCTAAACTACAGATAAGGTGTCGGGTCCACCTGTAAGTTTAAGAAAGTTCTTTATTTCGCTAGCGTCTTTTAGTATGACTACTATAGGTTCACTAGTAACTTCAAATTTAGTTATTTTTACTGGCTCTTTCTGTTTAGTGGAAGGGTTAATTTTATATTGGTAATCTACGGGATTTAACTTATCCGCATTTCTTCCCAATACTACTGCTAATCCTTCTTTCTCTGGATATGTCATTATTACTTGGTCTAGTGCAAATGAATACCCATTCTTTCTCGTGATGGTCATCTCATCTTCGTGAGTGTCCTTTTCGATTTCTGTATAATAAAATAAATTCATAATCTACCAAATTAAGGCAATGTCCATTTCTCTTACCATTATTTTATGTTCTCCATCTACTTCTACCCATTCTGGATTAGTTAAATACATTGTCTGAACATAAACTTCTTGGCCTTCTTTTACCTTAACTACCTCATCACCTACTGCATAAACAGTAAGTTTTGTTAGTTTTTTAAGCTGTTCTCTTTTAAACTCTTCCAACAATTCAGAAGTAAGCTCAATAGTTGGCTCTTTTAAATTAGGATTGTTTAATAAGATACGATGTCCTAATAGCTTCATAACTTTAAAAATTAATCTTCTACTGTAACTGCCGTTTCTATAGGAGTATTGCTTAACTTACCTTCATCAGCCAATCTCTGCATAATGTCATTCTTTGCTGAGTTAGCTACAGAGAATAACTCCATTAAAGTTTGTAAAGGAACTTGGTTAATAGCAACTGTCTGTAAATCTACAAGTTGTAGCAAAGCAGCTAACTCTGTACCTTTAAGGGTAATTTGCTCATCGGGTCTCCAATAAACTGTAGTTTGTTCGTTGGTTGCTGGTTGGTTGTTTGTATCACTCATGTTTTTCTATTTTAGATATTCAAAAATAAAGCAATTCATATAACTTTGCAAATTAGTTACCCACATGGTTAGAAAGTTAAATCACTCAGAAAAGAAACACAAACTATACCTAGATATAGTAAAGCGAATTGCAGAAGAATCCTACTGCAAAAGACTTAAAGTAGGAGCTTTAATTGTTAAGGACGGTAACATAATTTCTTTTGGGTATAACGGAACTCCAACAGGAATGCCTAACATCTGTGAAGAACAGAATATAACACTCTCTTATGTACTTCATGCAGAATCAAATGCTATTACAAAAGCTTGTAAGAGTCCAATATCTACAGAAGGAGCTACTCTTTATTTAACTCATTCTTGTTGTGTAGAGTGTGCTAAATTAATTGCACAAAGTGGTATTAAAAAAGTATACTATCTTCAACGATATAGAGATTTAAGTGGAGTTAACCTTTTAAAGAATTTAGGAATAGATGTAACCCAAACAATGTAAAGAGGATTCTATTAAAAATCCTCTTTAATTGTTTCTAGTTTTAGTTTAAATCTATAGATTTCTTCTGTAATATCTATCTTTAAGTTATTTATATCTAGTTCTGGATCAGAGATATCAAAGAAAGCACGAGTAAGTTCGTCAAACCTTCCGTGTTTAAATGAAAACAAATCTCTGAGATATACTTTGTGTACTTTAAAGACATACATTCGCATTGGAAATTCTGGTTGCTGTATATTTTCTACCTCATAATAGTCATAGAAAGAGTTAAAGTCTGTTATCTTTTTCTCAAAAGAATCATACTCTGCATCCCCACTAGTTTGAAATAGAAAGAACATACAATCTTTGTACCTTTTGCTGGCCCCGTAATCGTCTAAGTATACATTAACTAAGCCGTAAACACGCAATGTAGCCACAGCATCTTTGTTAAAGATAAGTGGTGTAAGATAACGGGTAGTCATCGTAGGCTTATTCACAAGCACAAAATTATAAGAAGTCATACTTTTTACAAGTGTATTTAGATGATTCTAATTCCTTTGTTTATGTAGTCTTCCATAGGATATTGCCATAAGTCATTTTCAATATGCCACTTATAGCGTTCTACTGCTTGGTGAAATCCTTGATATTCTCTACCATCAATGATACCTCCATACTGCCCTACAGTTAGTTTTTGTTGGCTTACTTCATAGATTAGTGGGGTACCAGGGAAATCTTGATTCTCTACAATAAATCTAAAGGGGTGGATTTTATCGCATCCTAGCTCTTTAATTAAGTTAGAGTTCTTTAACCCATAGGTATAGAAAGCTGCTTGGATATCGTATCTAAATTTCCAAAACATAGACATCCATGCATTCGTAGAAGAGGAACTTGTCTTTAAATCTATAGGATATACAATGCATTTCTCTCTGTCTACTACCAATAAATCTATTAAGCCTTTACACTTTTCTCCTAGATATTCAAAGTCTAGCACTACTTGTTTGTATACTTCTAGTTTATCTGTGCCTAGTATCCACTTACTCACAAACTCATTGTTCTTTAGGCTATCTACAATACTGCTAATCTTATTTAGTTGGTGCGTAGTAATTGTGCTTTTGCCGTCTGACTCAACTAAGGCTTCGTAGTATGTTTTACCTTCCTTGTCAAATCTTTCTCGTACTTTGTCTAGTTTAATCTTAAATCCTGATCTTTCATACGCAATCTGCTCTGCCTCACTAGACCAACGATTTGCATACAATTCCCACACAAATGTACTCATCATCCCAGTAGGCTTTTCTGCATCTGTAACAAAGAAAGAATCTGCAAAGGCATCGTCACTTTGCGTTAGAATAATATCTACTGCATCTCCTATTACGGAAGTTTCTTTAGGTTCATCCAATTCTTCTGTTGTGTTGTAGTTTAAGAACAGTTGCGGATGATACAACAATTTCTTTAGCTTACTTTGACTAAGCGCACTACTTGCTAGGTATTCTTCGTTTATTATCATATCGTAGGTAAGTAATTTTAATGTTCCAAAATAGCCATCCAATATACAAGTTAAATAATTCGTGATTACTTGTTCTAGAGATAGTTAACATTGGAAGAAGATAGAAAAAAATGTAGGGTGTATCTCTCTGCCCCCATGTACGTTTGTAGAAACTATTTGTCTCCAGTTTCAATTTTCCGATTATCATAGTGTGCTTTTTCTCTTAAGATAAATTCAATAAACATAGCATTACACATTACATGAGAGATGTGTCGACAACCTGATTCAGGATCTACATCTTCACCATCTAAGAAAGCAAACAAATGCCTCATTAAACTCTCGCTAACTTGAGTTATAGGCATTCCTTTTTTCCAATTATTAGGTGCATACTTATTTGCTCCATACTCTAATACCTCTACTAGTCCTTCTAAAGACTTAAAGTCTACTAGTGACCACTTAAGTTTACCTTGATTGTAACGCAATGCTTGTCTTTGAAAATTAATCTCTTCTGAAACTTCCATAGGCTCATCACCTTCTTCATTGAGTTGTTCTATAATTGTGTTGTTTTTCATATCAATGTGGTTCTGGAATATTCACTCCAAGAATATCTCTTGAGAATACTAAAGTATCGTATATGAACTTAGATAACTCTTCTTTGGTTGCTTTGGCTAGTGAGAGAGGAAACTTAGTGAAAGAGCCATTTACGTTTACTTCCTCATAAAAGTATTTATCTTTTAGGAACATAATAACTTCTTCTTTAGTTAGCGTCTCACCTTGCAACTCTTCCATGGCTCTTTTGATTACAGGAAGGATAACTCCATAAAAATATCTTAGTTGTTGTGTACTCTTTGAGTCTTCCACCCTCACTATTGATATCTCTACTTCCATCTCTGGCTCCCATAACATTAACTCTTCAAGGTATCTCTGTAAGAGTTCAGGTTCTACCTTGATTCTTCTCTTGTTATCAATCCCAATAACAAGTTTTCCTGGTATATAAATTCTGCTTACTGACATCTTTTTAATTTTAAAAGTTAAAGGGCCTGCAAATATACAGACCCTTAACTTATTTTGTTAACTTTGCTTATTCAGCTTTATCTAGTGTGGATAAATAATCCTCGTGGTGTTTCTTAAGTTGGGTTATTTCTTCTTCTGTAGGTACCCAATAGTCATGATTAAACTCAGCTAATACATCATCTAGAGTTTTAAAGTGACCATCATCTATAGAATTTAAAAGATCTTCCCAAAAACATTCTGGATTGTTCTTTTGTAAGGACTCACGATACGTCATCTGTACGTCCATAATTTCTCCTGTAGCGGTAATCTCAAACTCACCTGCAAAGTCCATTCCCATCTCTTCGTAGTTACCCTCACAAGTAAGTTTGTACTTCTTACAAAGTTTTACAAATAAAGGTAGCATTGGACTCCAAGCACTATCACCTGAGATTACTAGTCCGAGTTCATCTTCATTGTGATATTCTTGTAACTCAAAATGAGCATCAAACCACTTAGAGCCATACTTTTCATACACATCAAAGTTAGGACTGTATAAACCATTTTCTCCTTTATCGGGTTTATTCATTAGAAGTTTAGCATAGTTGCCTGCATATAAACTAACTTCAGCAGTAGTAGGAGTTGATTCACGATATCTAACCTCCTTACCTTCTTCTAGTTTTTGGGCTTGTGCTAGTAGCTTCTTGATTTCTTTACGGCTACCTACAAAGTATCCGTAGTTGTAACAATGATTTGCCATTAGAATTGATGAAATAATACTGGGCCATTTAAAGAAACTTGTTCTTGTAGAAAGATAACACCTGCATCATTGCCTTCATGGTCTCTACTAGGATAAAATACAGTTCCATCTTCCATAGTAAACACAATAAAGTCTTCGTTCCAACCCATTGCCTCTACTTCTTCTTGGGAAGCATAACGAATATCTGTAATCTTCTTACCTTTAAGTAGAAGGTTAGCTAATTCCAACCTTTCTACTTGGTATTCCATGTTAGTCATTGTTCTGCTCCCTTTCTCTTTCTTGGTCAATGAAGTTTCTTTCTTCGTCTCGTAAGTGATCCATAGCTGGGTTATCGTCATAGTCAAAATCTGAAGTATCTTCTTCTCCTAGATTAGTTAGAACTAATTCTCCATCTACAAATAACTCTTCTGTAGGCTCATCTCCGTTATCTGCCACAGACATAAGTTCTGCAGTATCATAGATAACTTCAGTATAAGCATCTTGTACTTCATCAATCTCATGATTCTCGTAGAGTTCTTTAGCAATTCTTTTTGCTTCTTGTAAACTCTCTGCTTCTATGTTTGCTGTAGTACGATACCAAATAGTATGTTTGGTATCAAATTCAATCTTAAATGTTTCCATGTTATTCAGCTGCTAAGGCAATAAAATAATAAGAACCTACTGTTTCTTTGTCAGATTTCTTGTAGGCAATTTCAGATATCAAAGTGCTACTATTGGTAAGTTGTTTAGTAATGTGTACATAGGTTTTAACCTTGTGCTCTTCTGTATACTTTCTTCCAATCTTAATAGCATCTATTTGAAACTCACTAGTACCTACAATACTACGGTCAGATAACCGTACCTCATAGATAGTTTTCCAAACACGATTACCTCTTTGTGGAGTAGTTTCTACTGTAGTTTTAACCTTGTTTGTATTAACAACTGGCTTTGATGTGCAAATACCTACAGCATTACCCCACTTAGCAATCTTGCCATTGTGGTACAACCAATCTGCATATTCACTAAGGCTTTTGCCTGATGAGTGGTATTCATTTGTTTTATCTATGAAACCACTAGTTGTACTAATGGTTCCATTATATGAATCATTGCCATGTTCAAAAATTGCATCTTCTACTGCATTGTGATACGCTTCTTTCATTGAGTTTCCTCTGCTTCTTAGTTCAATTAAACTTGCTCCCATAATTTTTATTGTTATTTTTTCCAATACGGTGCTATGCAAGGGTCAGCTTTTAAAGGTATAGTTTTACAAAACTTGTTACCTGCTTTCTCCATAGCTTCTTTTAGTGCGACAGAACATTCTTGTGCCAAATTTAATGGACACTCAATTAAGTTCTCGTCATGGATTGTGTTTACAAACTTTACTGTAAATAGTAGTTTGTTAGGTACTAGATAATCAGACCAAAACAAAACACAAGATAGTTTTGTTATTTCCGAAGATTCACCTTGAATAGGATAGTTTAAAGACATTCTTTCAATATCACCTTTCTTCATAGAGAATGCTTGTACTTCTTTCTTAAGCTCTCTAAATGTTGGAGTGTTATCTTCTTTATGCTTGTTGTACTTATCCCAAAAATCATTGGTCATCTTACTCTTCTTCTCTAGATACCATTCGTAATTGTCTACGTAGGATTTCTTTCCAGTTATACTTGAGATTAAGACATAGCCTTTATCTAAACCAAACTTCTTGGCTTTGTCAAAGTAATCTTTCAATCCTGGAAATGCTTTAAAGTAGGAATCATAGATATGTTGACCTTGAGTTAAACTTAACCCTAGTTGATCTGCAATACCTTTTCCACTACCTCCGTAGTTAATGGCAAAACCTGCCACTTTTGCTGCTTGACGTTTATCTTTATGCTTCTTCTTGATGTCATCAAGTGGCATACCGTCTAGCTCAGGATACATCTTAGAGGCTACAAATGAATGCATATCCCCTAAATCCTGTCTGTAAAACTCTAGTAGATTACTATCAAGACACTTGTTAACTAGAACAATTTGCTCTTGACCTGTGTAATCACAACCTATTAGTGTGTTTCCTTCCTCAGCTACAAAACAACCTCTAGTTTCCTCATCACTAGGAATGTTTTGAAAGTTTGGATAGGATTCTCCCGTTTGTTTGTTCTTTCCACCACTAGATAAGCGTCCTGTGCTCATCAACTGCGTATAACTAGTGTGTATTCTTCCACTAACTGGATTAATTAACCTAAGCCAATTCTCACCATAGGTTCCGATATTCTTTTGACATTCTTTATATCGGATGTAAGTTTCCAAAATAGGAAACTTATCTACTTGTTTTACTAATTGGTTACTTTCTGTAGTCTTTTTAACTACACCCTTATCTACCACTTTAACATCTACACCCATCATTTCAAATAACTGAATGACTTGGGCTGCGCTGTTCCAATTAATAGAGGTATGTAAACCTGGACTAAATAAGTTTCCTTGTCTGTCTATGAATTTCTCATAACCGTTTTCAATTATGTATTCATCTAGTTGGTCTTTAAGTTCTTGTGCCTCTGATTTTATCTTTCCTAGTCGGTTGAGCCATTTCTCTACATCTAGCTTCATACCGCAGTATTCTATGTAAGATAACACAATAACAAATCGATTGTCTAGTTCTATAGACAGTTCACATTCTTTTTCTTTGATTAGCTTTTCTTGCTTTTCCCTAATGGCATGCAAGTATTTTACGTCTGTGCCACTATACCTAATAAATTCTGGTGTAAATCTTCCAGTAATATTTAGTCGTTGGCTCTTGTCCATAAGTACCTTGCAATATCTTTCAGTACAGTCAGCTAAAGAACATCTGTGTGTATCTACACCGAGATACAATGTCTTTTCTGCAATAAAAGTATCAAAGATTTTAGTTGGAATAATTCTGTTGTGTAGCAGAAACCGTATATCGAACTTTAGGTTGTGGCCAATAAGTTCCTTAGTTTCTAGTACATTCTTAAACAGTTGAATATCTACAGTTAAAGTATCTATTACAAACTGGTATTCAGAATTACCCAATTGGATACAAACAATTCTATCTCTGTAGGGGTCAAAACCTAAAGTTTCTATATCAAAACCAAGAACATCTTGGCCATTAAGATACTTCAAGCAATCATCTATACTACAAGGTAGTATGGTATCCCTAGAGGTTTGTTTGATTTCCTTCTGAAGTTGCGTGTTGTTTGTAATGAAATACAGTCCTGACATTATTCCCAAATGTTTAATTGTTTTCTTAACTCCCCTACTTCTTTTTCGTAATGGCTAATTAACTCCATCATCTCAGGCGAAGTAAATTTCTTAACCTCCTTAGATAAAGTAACCATACGATCTGCTGTTCCAGGCCCGTGTAGCTTATCTAAATTTACTCCAAAGATGTATTGATTACCGCTTAATCCTATATTACAGGCATAGCATTGGGGCATGCAATTTAACTCATGGAATCTAGTAGAATAGAATCTTCGTGATTGAAAATGTCCACATTGTATTTCTCTCCAGTGTAAAACTTTGTCACAAGTAAAACATTTAGTACTGTGATTCTTATTCGTATCCCTTAATCGGACGTAAACACTAAATATTCTATCTAACTTTTTAGTGAGGACACCAATTGACTCCGCTTTCTTTTTCCTAACTCTTTCTTTGCGTTCCTTAACCTTCGCTATTTGTGATTTTTTCACACAAACGGCACATAACTTCTTGGATTTGTTAGCATATGGGCGTTTTTTACCACATTCTGTACAAATTGGCTCAATAAGAGTTTTTTCTTTTTTAACAGGTTCTCCTTTAACTGGAGTCTTCTTAACCTGCACAACCTTCTTCCGTAACATAGCACAATATACAAAGGAAAAGAATAACCTAAGACAATCTTAGGCTATTCTATTTCCATTTGTTGGTATAGTTTAAATGTAAATTTCAGTAGGTCGGTTCTGCGTAAACTTAGCTTCAATCAAATCAAAAGCACGCTGATTAATCCTAGCACCTGCACCAAACATCAATGCTTTACGTTTAGTATCTATGTCTTTGTAAGGTGTCATATGGTTTGTGAACCGAGTAACTGCATTAAACAATCCATAGGCTGTTTCTCCATGAGTGTTATACTCTGTAGATATAGCAGCCTTCAAATCATTTAAGCGATTTACACTACGAGTAGCTTCTTCGTTACCTCCGATGATATCAAACAAGAAATCATCATCAATTTTACTAGGAATTACTATATTACTCAACTTAACCATACGCTCAATCATAAACTCTTCTGCAGTCAAGGAAAGTTTTAGGGAATTAATAATTCCATTTAGTTTTTCCTTGTGGTTTGGAGTATGTTTTACTGCTTCACAATCTTTGAATGCCTGAAAGAAAGTGTTTTGGCAAACAACAACTACATTAGTTGTACCAAACCCAATCTTTGTTAAGCCATCATGAGCTGTAAGACCTGTTAGATAACGCATGTTTTTAGAGCCACCAATTGTTACTTCAGGTAATTGAAACTGGTAATAGATACGTTCACCCTTACCTAGATAGCCACCACGTACTGCAGGTATATTTACAACACCTGCTGCATCCAATAGCATATCTATTACCTCACTATTTTGAGTAATGGTATACTTACCACCAACTAAACCTAAACAATCTTGGCTATCGTCTCTAAAGATACCATACCCAGGTGTTACTTCTCCATTAGGACCAAATAATGGTCGTTTTGAAACTGTCCAATTAGTCTTGGACGCTGTTAATAATTCTTGTGTGTTCATTTTAACTAAGTTCTTTTAAAGTTTTTAACAATAATTCTAATTCGTTTGTTCTACCCATAGTCTCACAATAGTCATATTCGCTACTGCCTAGATTTTGTTTTAAAGCATCTAAACGAATATCTATGTGGTTAATTAAGTAAGTTGTTGTTTTGAGTAAAGTTCTATTCTCGACTGTCTTTACTAAATTGTTTAAAGCATCTGTCATGCTTTGTGGATTCTGTTGTTCTTGTGCCATTTTCTAAATTTTAATCCAATTAATAAAATCTCCATTAACTCCCATTAGATGTGTGTTTATCTTTTTAAAGTGGTCACATTGCCACTTTCTGCCTTGATAACTTGCCGCTACAGGATGCTCCGCCTTCAGCACTAAATGATGTTTGCCTATTTGGGTTTCAAAAGATTGAGCATCTTTACCCCATAAACAAAACACAATACCACTAGAGTATTCATTAAGTGCTTTAATTACTTCTTCAGTCCAATTAGCCCACACTTTCATATGGCTTCCTGGTTTTGTGTGTTCTACAGTTAGTGCAGCGTTAAGCATTAGTATCCCTTGCTTTGCCCAGTATTCTATGTCTAAGTCTACTGGAAAGGTCATCTCTTCTGCATAGAAATCTTCTTTAATTCGCTCGTAAATCTGTTTTAAGCTAGGTGGTGTGTACTCTCTTATTCTTGGAGCAAACGACAATCCACAAGCTACAGGTTTATCTGCATATAGATTAGGATACGGATCCATTCCAATAATTACAACACGCACATTATCGTAGGGTGTTAGTTGGAATGCTCTAAAGATTTCATTGCTTGGTGGATACACACTAGTCTTAGTTCTTCTATCCTTAACATAACCTGCAATTTTAGTAAACTCTTCTGACTCTATGTAGTGTTTTAGTTTAGCATACCAATCGTCTGGTATATCAATTCTTTTCTGTAACATAACTTAAATACTAGGTACAGTTTTACCATTCACTAATAATTTAGTAGAGTGATTCATCGCTCTCTGTGCTTTTAGTTTCTCATATTCTCTAAACTGTTGGCTTTTCTTGTTGATCTTAAGCATTAAATCTGGCATTTCTCTTTCTACAGTTTCCAAGAATCTATGAAACTTATTGCAATAAAGATTATTAGTTTGTAACAAATCTTCGTGTTTCTTGATGTTATGGATAGCTGTGCTATGGTCTTGTCCAAATAAACTAGCAACATGAGCAAACGTATAGCAAGTATAGACGTATAAAAACGCAGATAACTGTTTTCTAGCATCTACAATATCTATATTTCTTGCCTTAGAATACAAATCATTAAAGCTGATATTGTGAATATCACAGATAATCTGAGATAGATGTAACTCTTGTAAAGTTAAATTACTTTTTACTTCTACTCGAGCTAGGCTGGGTTTCTTTACTGGAACTAAATTTTTGTTCTTTATTAAAGCAATATCCCTGTGAGTAAGAAACTTTCTTTTAATCTTTTCTTCTAAGAAAGCATCTTTACTTTGTAAGTTACCTGTTTTATCTAGGTAGTGTAGAGTTTCCTTAACCAAGTATTCTACAAGATCTCTGATTGTTTGCATAAATCTATTAATTTTTCTATTCCGTGATTCTTAACTATGTCACTTGTGTCTTTGCCTAACATCACATCATGCATTAGTCGTATTAATCCTTGGTTTTTGTACTTTTCATACATAATCAAAGACTTTTCTACACCTACAACATCTGAGTCAAACCAAAGAAACACGTTCTTAAACCTAGCAAATAGCTTATCCATATCCTCTTGATGAATCAAAGAAGTTTCTGACCTTGGAGATACAGCAGGTATTCCAATACTAGCAAACATCATAACATCTTTTAAGGATTTTGTAATAACTAAGATTTCTCCTGTTTCTGGAATATGCTCTAAGCCTTCTATCGGGTGAGAGTAATTGGTTCTAAACTTGTATCTTTTGTTTAGTGGCCTATACAATTTAATTTTATCGTACTCTGTATATCGATAACAAGGGTCTTTACGTGTATTTATATAACGTAGTTCTCCATTTATCCAAGCCTTGTTTACCTTTCGTACATTATACTTTTTTAGAATGTCTATGCCTATGTTAAATTGGTTCCAATAGTCTAAATCAGTTTTTTCAAATGGCACAATCTCTACTTTAATTGTAGTTAGTCTTGCTTCTAAATCTTCTGAATAAAACTTTATTTGAGGTCTTGGAAGTTCTGTTTTGGGAATGTTGGTCATCTGCTCGTACACTTCAATAGGGGTTACAGTTCTACCTAATCTTAAACCTGCTACTTGTAAACAATCATAATATGCACCTAATTTAAAGTCATGGAAAACCAAAGCACCTGCAGATGTATAAAAGAATCCACAACCAGGTGTTTTATCATCTCTAAATGGATTAGTATAGGGTTTCTTTAGTCTTATGTATGCACCAAAGTAATACTCCATTATCTGTTCTTGACTGTAGTGTTTGTACAACTCAGTCCTATCCATCTTTGTTCTTATACTACTTAATTCCATAATATTATTAGTGAAGTAGGGAGTACCTGTTTAGATACTCCCATTCCACATTAGGTATGATGATTATCCAAACAAATCGTCCTCAAATGGATTTACATCCACACTAGGTGATGAAGTTACACTTGGGGTTGAATCTCCAAAAGGATCTTTGGTATCCCAAGAGTCGCTACCAGACTCAACAGTTGCTGGCTCACTATCTGGAGTAAACTCTTTAAAAGTTAAGCTATCTCCATAATAGTGACGATACCCATACTCAGAGTTAGTAATTTTGTTTCTAACATAGTCAGTTACTTTGTTATTAACTCCTAAGAACAAGTTATTCCAAACATCTTGGTATTGTCCTTCTTTAACACCAAACAATACTTTAACTCCGCCTTCACGCTTATTGAAGTGTTCGAAGAACTCACGTAACTCTTTCACATTTCCTTTAATGATAGCTGAAATATCATCTAACATAAAAGGTGCTGTGTTGTTGTCTACATTACCATAGGCTTTCAACAAAAGATAGATATCTTCTTCGCCTTTAAGAGCTTCACGTACCTTAGATAGATTTAGTTTACCAAAATCTTTTAGGGTAGTATTCTTATTAGCCAAATCGCCAAGACCTTCAGCCCAACAAGTTTTGCTAAAGTTATCTATGTATTGTATTTTACCTGATTGACTCTTACGGGGAGTATTACTGATAAATAAAGCAAACTTACCCAACAAAGAAGTACCGAAGGTGTCGTGATTACGATACCAAAAATCTATACGAGTAGAATCTTCAGTAAAGTAATTAGGTTCTTTTACTTTCTCTTCATCGATTTCGTACAAATCGGCAATTTCTTTACGGGTTGGATTAACAGCTACAATCTTAATAGGTGCAAGTCCTGTGTACAATTTCTTGGGTGTGCTACTAGCACTTCTGGTTTCTAAATTGTCTAAATTCATTTTAATTAGTTTTTAAGGGTTTACGAATAATACTCATCAATGTAATCACACACTGATTTTAGGTCATTGGGGACACGAACATCTGGAAACATTCCTTCTGGTGACTTAGCTGGATACTTCTTCCAACGATTGGTTATAAACTCATACGTTGTGTTCCCCGAGTTATCTTCATCTACGTGGGTGTACAATGCAACTGTAAATAAGCCTTCCAATACAATCTGATTGTCAAGAAGTTTACCTGCGGTCTTCATCTTGTAAGAAATAATAGAACCATCGTCCATAATCTCTTCAGGATGAGAAAAGTAGAAAATTTTCAAGTCGTCTCGTAATTTGCGGGCCTCCGTAAGTAATGTGACCATGTCCTTAGCCATTACGCTAAACTTGGTATAACCTACTTCGGTTGCTTTTTTAACCATGTTAAAGCCCATAATGTAGTTAGAATCTTCTATAACTACTTGTTTAATGTGTGGAGCTTTAGCACTAATACTTTGAAGATACTTAACTACAGTTAGAGCATCGTCTATTTCTGCATAGTTTTTGTTCTCTTCGTTGTAAAGTTTGGTTGATCCTTTAAAAGGAAGTTCTTTACGAGCTACATTAATAATGTAGGTTTCTTTTGGGTCAAGGGTTTTAATTGATGTTGACTTACCACTACCTGTAGGTCCGACGACTGCGATTAATTTACTAGACATTACTTTTTTGTTTTTGGTTTATTTTCTGTGATATATTCAAAGTCACGCTTTTCCTCTAATGCCCACCCATAAAACAATGTGAACTCTTTAGCCAAGTTTAATAAGTCGGTTGCGCTAACAGATTCGTCAGGTTGATAGGTAGATAACTCAAGTAAAGCATCTTTGTTTTGCACTAAATACTGGTATAGCCACTGTTGGAAACTAATCTCTTCTTCTATTGTCCATTCGTGTTTCTCTTGCCAGTCTTGTTCTAGTATGTTAACAAATTTTAATTGTGTACCAGCTCTGTTACACATTTCTTCTAGTATAACTTCTAGATGTTTTCCTATTTTAATTCTCTTCAGCATATTATCTTTTTTCTCTATATTCTTCATAGTAGTTTCCTGTATTCATTACTTCTGCACGAGGTAATTCTTGGAAGAAACCACTAGCTCCTTGAAAGTACAAACCTAAACTAGCATTTTCTAGTCCATAGTGTCTGTCTTTTAGGAATTTGAGACACCGATAGTTCTTACCCAAGATAGATACATCGTATCCGTTATGGGTTTCTATATCGTAGCGTGATGGGTTGAAGAGTCCCATTACTATCTCGTAGTCTTGGTGCACACCTTTGTTAATGTGCAATTCTTCTAGTGAGGGTTCAATTCTTTCTTCGATTAAATGTCCCTTATTTGTGTACTGGGCTTTCTCTGAGGATGGAGTTTGCTGATGTACAATTACATTTACCATTTGTAGTTTCTTGGAAAAGATTTCTAACACATAATCTTTTACCATTAAATCAAAAGTTTGGTAAGATGTATACTTTGTTTTTGCTTCAGGGATTATTTCGTTAGAAAGCAAACTGATGTGGTCTATAACACAGAACACCCACAAATCATCTGATTTGTATTTGTATCCCGACATTATTTTACGACCATCAGGTAGTTCAGTATAAATATATTCACCTACTGCTGGATTATCAAAGTAGCTTTTTACATACTTTAAGATTCCCGTTGGGTTTCTTATGAAATCAATACACTCTACACTCTCTTGTAGGGCTGTAATATATCTTTCTGCTTCTTTGATTTTCTCTAATAGGTTGGCATCTATGTTATACTTACCGATAGATTTTAGTTGAGCAACACTTACATTAATCTTGTATTGTTGGTAGAGATAACTTGCAATAAAAGACAACCAAAAATCTGTTGCGTTTTCTTCTAGTGCGAAGTAGAATATCTTTACTTTGATATTTGTTTTATGTGTTCTTCTTAACACATTGTGTACTGTAAGATATTTTACAAACTTGGTTTTACCTACACCTGAAGATGCAGTAATTGCTGTGATAGAACTTTTCGTAAAGCCACCATAAAATTCGGATAGTCTATCAAATGGTCCTAAGATAGATGTAATACCTCCTTCTTCTTTAATACGCTTGTTACGCTCAATTACATTCAGTAAATCGTTAAATCTTAGTTGCTGTTGGGGCATAGTGTAGTTCTTGTTGTTAGTGTAGTAGCGGAAAAGAAAAGAAAAAACTAAATTAATGTGTGGCTAGTGTATTTCTTACTACCACCGCTATTACGTACTTCTTCGCACCACTTACTAAGATTACTTACTACAATACCATTGTGTTGTTTACTGATAAAGTAGTGTGCCTCTTGGATAAATTGAAGATTGTTACTTTTCTTTAGAGTCTGGATGTATAAGTCTACAGCTAAAAGTATCTCTTCTTTTGTGTAATCATTTTCTTTTAAGAAGATACTCATCTTTTTACTTACAGCTTTTATGTTGCCACTTTTTCCAGATATCCCAATGTTTTTCACACTAAATTTAACAAGAAAATCTTCAAGCCAATCAATAGATTCATTTAGACTAACTGTTACTTCTCTAGGTTTCTTCTTAGGCTCTTCATCACTCAAATTTACACCACCGATAGACTCCTCAAGCCCTAGAAGTTCCAGGGCTTTTGGTGTCCAAAATGTAGTGTTTTTCCTTGTAACTAGAAGACCTTCATCAAACCATTTTTTTAGGATACCTTGATTTTCTAACAGGCTCCATAATGTTTCGTAGAATGTTTTCTTCATAACTTGGTTGGTTGTTCTTTAGGAATATTTTCCTTTAGTGGGGTGTCAAAAATAGGACTTTGTTCGGATATATCCAATCCATTTCCGATATTTTCCTGTATATTATCCAGATTTTTTCCACAAGAGTTTTCTCTTAACTCTTCCCACATAAGTTGTTCATATTCCCATTGCTGTTTTAAAGAAAGAAAGTCTGGGGTTGAGTCCAGACTTTCTCCAAAATGATTAAAAGGTAAATCGTTAATTGACATCGTTACTAGAATTAGGGGTGTTGTATCTAGCTTCGTTAGTATCTACTGTTGGATGATTCCACTGAGAGCCACAATACATACAATCTAAATAAATCATAAGGCGATTTGTTATCTCTACATTGTTAAAGCAACAAGGGCACATACCATCTGCTAGACAAGCATCAATGTAGCTTTGGTCTTGCAAGTATGAAACTGTATCAGGATCTGCCTCTTCAGGATAAATAGTGCTTTCTAAATACTCTTCTCTGAAACTAGGATACATCAACACTTCATACTCACTTAAGTAGAACTCATCCTCATCTTTGTATTTTAACGGGATTTCTATCTTTTTACCTGTAGGACTTTCTATAGAATATTTAGTTATGGGCATACCGTTATCATCGTATCGCACACTTCCAAAATACTTACTATTGTTTTCGTTCTCACTAAACCCATAATCATCATCAAACAAAGTAGATCTTGAGTAGTAATTACCGTAAGTTCCATAAGTTCCATAAGTTCCATAATTGTCGTATTTAGGTATTTCTACTTTATGTTCCCATACTCTATCTACACCCATCTTTAGTAATTCATAACCAAAGTTAATGGCATTTTCAAAGTGAGGTATAGAAATAACTTCGCTATCTGAATGCTCGTTGATATATCCACAGCTAACATTCATTGCTACACACTTTACAACATCAGACTTCTTTAACCCACCGATATCTGTACAACTACCATTGTTTTTAGCATAACCATACTTGTCCATGATTTCTCCAGCAGCTTCTACAAACTCTTTACTACAAACTGTAATCCCATTGGTATAGGTGATTAAATCATTCTTGTAAGAGTTTCTGTCTAACTGAACCAAAATACTACAGTCTGCAAAGAACTCTTTTTCTGCCTGATATGTACCTATAAGTCCAATCTCCTCATCTTTAGGAAAGAATAGCTTAATGTTATCAAACAAATCAAACATGTGTACTGCAAAATAGACACCGACCTTATCATCTGCACCGATACCACATTGTTCTGCTTTATCTGCATCAAAGCCAAATATCCAAGGATATGCAGTCATAACTTTTACGTTATTTCTCTTCTCTTGGTTAATGTCAGTATGGCCCACCACACAAGGATAGAACTCTGCGTTACCTTTAGTTACATACAAGTTACCATAAGCATCTTTATGTGTTACACCTCCAGATTCAATAAAGTGTTCTTGTAATCTAGTTATCAGCATATCTTGCATTACACTTTTAGAATAGGTTCGGACCTCAAGCAGTTGCATCAACCTATCATAATTAGGTTTAATAGCTAGCTCAATTTTAGGAATTGGTGTAAGATTAGGAACTTTTATAGTTTCTCTCTGCACTACTTGTGGTGTTAACTTGAATTTCTTTTTTCTTCTTTTACCCATCAGTTTTGTTGTTACTTTTTCTACTTTTCTTTTAGTTTTTGTAATCCAATTGTTTTTCATTTTTTAAATTAGATTTAGGTTTTCGTGTTCTTCTCGTTCTGATTGTAGCCACCATTCTCCATTTACATCTACTGCAACAGATTCAGGAATATAGTTTCCATGCCTATCTATAACGCAATCGTCTTTATGGTAGTAGTTATGCTCAAACTCGATTATATCATCACTGTCTGATTCTAAGTAATAACCCCTATCTTGAACATAGATTAAGTTATCTAAATCATTAGAAGCATATTGTCCTGAGTATAATTCAGTTGCTTCACTCCCCAATATCCACCGTCCATCATGATCTTCTATAACATCTTGTGGCAAGACATAATCCGATAGATGTTCTACATAAATGCTAGCACTTCTAGTAATAGATGTAGAATGAAATTCTGAGTATACAGTGCAGTTGTCACATAAACTTTCTTGGTAGTGAGGATCGTTACGTACCTCTATATAATAGGTGTTATCTTCATCAACTTCTCTACCACAACTAGCACATTCACAAGTTGAAGGGCTACTATGTTCATAGCCACCCCCAGTACAGTTAAGAATTAAATATTCTCCATTTTTCTCTATACTTTCGTAGTCTGTAGTAAGTACTCTTTTGTCTGTAGACATATACTTAAGACTATCCATATAGGGATAACTAGAATGAGAAAATATAATCCGTTTATTGAAGTCTACATTAGTTGTATCTTCTTCAAAAGTTAGATTTACATATCCTGGATAGCTAGAGTAGATTGGTTGTATTTCTTTAGTGAGGAAGAAAGCTTTCATTCTATCATGGATTAAATCTGATGTATAATAGATTCTATCGTGATATTTCTTTTCATCTTTTTCCCACACCAAAGCACGTGCTTGTACTTTACCTTCTTGGTTTAGTAGGACAGCAAGAGAACAAATAGAAGGATTCTTAACATAGATATCCAAATAAGCGTTTGTTCTATCGTATCGCATACAAGAGTTACCCAAACTACCCGAATATGAAGCATAGTTTCTCTCGTGATAAAGTTCTGCAATCCAATGACCTTTAACAAAGATTACTTCTCCTGCATCTCCTTGTCTGTAGCCTGCTGTTCTAAACAGACTATTAAACAAATCAATATCAGATTCTTTAAATAAGGAAAGAACAGGTTTGTGATGAAATGCTGTTACATTATCTGCACCTCCTGCAGCTTGAATATAAATGTAGTAAAACTCAGAGTTATAATTAACATCTTCGGGAGGATAGATTATAACTTGGTTTAACAATTTTCTTATCACTTTAGCTGCACTACTGTGGTAACGATAATCCTTGTCTTCTACATACTTAGTTGTTACTCCATTTGCTTTTTCTACTCTATCGTAAGTAATGTAAGAAATTTTAGTAGCATCATCTACACTAATACCCAAGTAGTTAATGTTCTCTTTGTTTAACACAATAAGGTTTGAGTAGGTTTCTGCTAGTTTAATAACAAACTCTGCAATATCAGATTTGTCTCTAAAAGATTTAATTCTTTCCAAAAAATCAGGTGATAAAAACAATCTGTCTTTACGTAACCTTTCTGTTGTCTCGTGATTTGTGATTGTTATTGGCATAGTTTTCTAATTGGTTTTTAAGTTTTTTTCTGTTTTCAATATTTTAGGTAGAATAAAAAAGAAAAAAGGGCCCTTGTAAGGCCCTCTTTGTTGGTAAATGAAACTAGTTAGTAAGTTACATGTTAGTGAGATAGGTATCTATTCCCTTCCAAAACTCTACAACTAACTCTAATCTTTCCATAGCAGCTCCGTTTAGCTTATCAGCAGGAATTTTCTCTAATGGATTCTTAAAGGGTTTAATATGAGTTAAAGCACAAGCTTTGCTCATATTATGTATTAGTTCTGGGGAAATAGTTACAGAGTCTGTTATTTGGTCATTTATAGCCGTTTTAAACATCTCGTAAATCTCTTTTGCTTTCTCCTCTACAACTTTGTTTAGTTGCTCGGGACTAAATTCAGGCATTACGTTTTCCATAGTTTAATTTTCTTTAGGGATTTCAAAGTAACCAGTTATGTAGGTAAGTTTATCTGTAACTACAATCTGACCATACCCTACTTTTTTATTGTTGATATTGAAATGGTCTTTCTTAATAAACTTAGCTACAATTAAATCTTCTAATCTAGAGTCTTTAAGTAGAACCCAAGAGTCTCCTTGTTTTTCTAACACACTTAAGACTTCTATATTACCTTGCCCTGATTGGTATTGTACTTTAAACATTTCTTTAGTGTCCATCATAATTATCTTTTTATGCGTTCTGTACTTCTACGGTCTTTTCTTTGTTGCCAAATCAAGTGTAATTGCCACTTGTACCACTCCCGCAAATTTATGTTATTTAAGTTACAATAATCTATGAACGTAGGGGTTATTTTTTGTTGTAAGGAATGTAGTTTTTGCATAGTTTTAGCATCTACTTTGTTAATTGTATTTGCCAAGTTACTATCAACTTTAGCATTAGATTTGATTATCTTCTCGCTTCTTTTGCTTGTTTTCATAGTATTCCAAAGGATGTATAGGACACGAAAAACATACTGGTCTCTGTTTACTTAAAGGTTTCCCACATACAACACAGGTACTTCCGTAATACTTTCTCTCCTCTTTTTCGTAAGTTGTTTCTCTATACTTGTTTCTTGGCTTGTTAAACATACGTGTTACTTTCCTTTTCGCTTGTAGTGCCTTTTCTTAGAAAGAGGTCTTTCTACAATTACAGGCTTAGGAGCATCTTTAGGGCTTTCTTCTACAGAAGTAGCATCAATTACTTTTGGAGATGCTTTAACTTCTACAGGCTCACTAACAGTTGGAGACTTCTTAACTTTTTGTTCTAAAGTTTCATAGTCTTTTTTTAGATTATTATGTTTTATTTGTAACTCTAAATAACTACTTCTTAGAGTAAACAACTCATCATAACGATCTAAACTTTCTTTACAATACTTTCTAGAATTTGCTAAAGCCTCTTCTAGTCTTTTTTCTAAGTCTTCATTGATTCTTAGAAAATTAATAATAAATCCAGCAGCTATTACAACGAAAGCTGCTAATAGGATTACTAAGTAAAAATTATCCATTTTTTATGCTATTAATAATGCAAGTTAATAAACAGATATCTATAATCCAAATTGTTAAGTCTTAATCATCTTCTAAATCATAAGAATCATAGATATCTGTGTTTAAATATTTGTTTTCTAGGTATACATGCATACCTGTTACTAAATCAGAAGTGTCTTTTGCATACTCTGACTTACAATAATCTTTATAGTACTTATTAACGACTTGGTATTGTTCTTCTGGACTTAGTGCAGCGTAATCTTCATCATACTCTTTTAAAAGACAACTAAACGTATATACTTCGAGATTCATAATCTCGAATATACATCAAGTTAGATTAGGAATCCTATCTTTTTTCTCTTGTGTCAACTTTCTGCTCGTGGATGTCCAAGCAGATTGGGCTATCACTTCATCTGATCCATAATAGCCCAATAGTTCTACTTTATTATTCATTTTTAGTCATTGTAAATTGCAACAAATCCTATTGATGCAGCAAAAAGTCTATCGTCTTCTTGTTCGGGTTCAGTTATAGTCTTTAAATAGACTGTATATGGACCTACACCCATTGGAAATAAATTACTAACAGTTTTTTTATTGTAAGCCACCGTTAAAGAAGGATGTTTAAAGTAAAATCCATCTATTCCATTATAGAGACTAGGACCTACAAAAACACTACCATCTTTATTTTTATCCAAAGGTATGTTTCTTTTTAGCAATTCAGAAGCTACAAAATCAGTAACTGTCTCATCAATTTTTTCAAAATCTTCAATCATTTTTATTTGTTTTAAGGTGATTCGTTAATTAAAGTCATACTATCGTAGTAAATTATACTATCTGTGACTTTTAAAGTATGTTGTTGTGTGTTTTGGGAACATCCAATAAATAGGAATACTATAAAAAGTTTTTTTCATTTGTTTCCTCCGTAGGTTTTTACTATCTCAATTAATTTTTTAAGACAAGCAAGTTCTGCTTCTTCGTAAGTTTCAAACTCTTTTGAGTAGCTGTTAAGTTGAGTTATTTTATAGTATTGCCTGTTCTCTAAACCATCTACAACTGCGTATAATCCATACTTCTCTCTAAACCATCGGAATGCTTGTGAGTAGGTTGGTGCTGAAACAAAACCTCTATCTGACATATTTTCAAATCTGCATAAATGCAGTTGTTGTGATTCGCTAAAGTAAGCGAAACAAGGCTCATCAAATCCAAGTTGCTTTAACTCTAATGCTTCTGGATACAGTGTTAAATCTTTATTTATCATTTTTATTTATATTTTTTATACTATACAATACAAATCTTATTTTAAAGGGTAAAAAGTTTATTTATCATTTGTTACCTCCGTATGTTTCGTTGTAGTAAT
>Ga0255277_1000011_pt1 | contig 21928 bp, 17 predicted proteins | sample AtltaT_7_FD_183709 | JGI IMG/M metagenome (GOLD analysis project Ga0255277, IMG submission 183709) | Metatranscriptome of freshwater microbial communities from Altamaha River, Georgia, United States - Atl_Cont_RepA_8d (Metagenome... | ecosystem: Environmental > Aquatic > Freshwater > River... | reverse complement strand
TTTAGGACTACGAGAAGTCCTTTTAGATACTAAACTAGAGTTATTTTAAAATTTTGAGTACCAAAATTAAGATTTGGTATTATTTTTACGGCTAGTTATACTTTATAAGTTAATACATTAACATCCATTGTTATGATTATAGAATCTCTAAAAGAGTACAAAGATCCGCTAAACCACAGTTACTTTTATCCCGAGCAATTTGTGTCTTTTGCTAGGAAACAAAAGCCCCAGTGGATCAAATCAACCCTAGATTACTTTGCAAATATTGCATTTGCCCAGTATCGCCAGAATATAAAATTCCGTAAAAACTATCGTTTGTTTAACGGAGAGTTTAACTTTGATGATTACACTAATGAACCTCAGATTCAAGAGATTATTAATTACTTGTCGGATACACCTGACCAAGAACCTGAAATTCCTCAGCATCTTAAACATTATCCAATAGTAAACCCTCCTATCAACCAACTAAAAGGAGAGTTAATTAACAGACCTTTTAAGTATAAAGTTAAGGCAGTAGATGATCAAAGTATCGATGAGAACATTGATTTTCGTACTGACTTAATTAAAGAGTTCTTTGTTAATAAGATGCTTGCCCGTTTAGAGGGAGTTCCTGAAGAACAGTTACAGCAAGCCCAAGAAGCAATGATGAAAGAAATCCAGGCGAAAATTTTGGATTATACATCAACTGCAGAGGAGTGGGGTAACAAAGTATTAAACGCACTTAAGTATCAGTTTCGTTTAAAAGAAAAGTCTACGCAATCATTCTTAGACTTTTTAATTACAGGGCAAGAGTTTCACCATTTTTATCCTGACAACTCCCGTGTAGGATTTAACTATAAAGTAGAGAACCCTTCTAATGTATGGTACTTAGCTAATCGTAATGCTATGTATACTAGCGATTGTTGGGCATTAGGTACAATAGAAGTACTTTCAGTTAGTGAGATAGTAGAGAGATATAGTTTATCTGGTGAGGAGATAAAACACCTTACTACTAAGTCTTTGCAAAATCTACGCAATAACGAATACTCTCCCCTCGCTACTGCACTACCTGATCCTAACGATCCATTATGGCAACTTACCTTTGAAAATGTTGGAGATTTTGCTAACGGAGGTATTGACCATAATGTATTCTCATTTAACTCTCAACACGCTTATACTGTAGTTACTTGTTACTGGCAGTCTAAAAAGAAAATCTACAAACGCCAATACATAGATGAGCAAGGGTACTTACAAGAGCAATTTGTTTCCGAAGACTACAAGTACAATAAAGAGATGGGAGACATCGCTTTAGACGAACTTTGGATTAACGAGTGGTGGAGAGGAATTAAAATTGGTGCAGATATTTACATTGATGTAGAGCCTTTAGAGTATAGTCAAACTCCTCCAATTGTAGGTATAGTAAATACAACTCGTAATACTCAAGGTAAATCTTTATTAGATCTTCTTAAGCCCTACCAAGTTTTATACAACATTTGTATGAACCAGTTGTGGGAGTTGCTTGAAAAAGAAATAGGTGTAGTATTCTTAGGAGATATGAAAGTAGTGCCTAAGAAAGATTCTCAAGATCCTATCGAAACAATGCTTTGGAATGCTAAGAATAGAGGTGCTTTGTTTATCGATACATCTCCAGAGAATACAGGAGGTGCAGTGCAGTTTAACCAAATGACTCGTGTAGACTTAACTAGAACTGCAGAAATTAACTCTCGTATTCAATTAGCACAAGCACTTCGCACGGAAGCATACGAACTAATTGGTGTAACTCGCCAACGTCTTGGTTCCGTAACTCCGTCTGAAACCGCTACTGCTACTAAAGAAGGACTTACTCAATCATTTTCTCAAACAGAAACTTGGTTTGCATGGCATGATAACGTAATGCAGCAAGTATACCAAACTATGCTGGAGATGGCCCAATATACCGAGTTACAGAAACCTACTTCCACACTAAACTATCTAAACTCAGAATTAGAAACCGTATTCTTACGTATAACAAAGAATGAGTTGTTACGTGAGTTATTTGTATTTGTAACTTCTTATGCTGAGGATAGAGTAACTCTAGAACAGTTACGTTCTTTAGCACAACCTGCATTACAGAATGGTGCAGAGTTAATAGAAATCTTTGACTTATACACTGCATCCTCAGAACGTTCCTTACGTCATATCCTAGAAGGAGTACAACAACGCAAACAAGCTATGATGGATCAGCAGAACCAAATTAAACAGCAAGAAATGCAAATGCAACAACAACAGTTTGAGCAGAAGCTTGCAGCTGATGAGCAAAGACGTATGGAAGAAGCAGAACGTGAGGATATGAACAAAGAACTTGATCGTCAAAACAGATTGGATGTAGAACGCTTACGTGGTATAGCAAATGAAGGATCTTTCTCTCAAGAAAAAGATTTGACTCCTCTTTTGATTCAACAAACTAACTTAGCAAAAGACCAATCCAAGATGCGTTTTGAGCAACTTAAGAATCAGCAACAAGTAGATTTAAAGACTAGAGAGTTAGATTTAAAGGAAAAAGACATTGATGCTAAGGTACAAATAGCTAGAGAAAACAAGAATAAGTACGATAAAAAGAAGTAAAAAAGTACTTATGTCTATATTCACACACTCACTTTTTTTAACCTATTGTGTTAATTTTTTAATACTATAACTTTGAAACCAGACAAACCAACCACCTATTGTCATGAATAACCAACCAGGAAACGACCAATTAGGTTTAGACAACCTAGAGTTCTTTGAAAATTTTGCTACTGATGATCCGATAGAGGACCCTCAGTTTGATCCTAACGCTAATCTTGCTCCTGATATTTTAGCAGGAGAAAAGATGGACTTAGAAGATGATGACCTTCCGATGGGAGGTAGTACTCCTAAGCCTGCTACTCCTGCTGAAGAAGAGGATGATGATGCAAGTAAAGCACCTAATCCTCCTGCTGACTCTGCTGACTCTGCTAACGAAGAGGAAGAAGATGACTCAACCGATGATTTAGAAGATGACTCAGATGAGATTAACTACTACGAAGCTTTCGGTAAAGGGTTACTAAGATCAGGACACTTTGATTTGGGTGAAGAAGTAAACCCAGATGAAATTGAGTGGACAGAAGAAAGTTTCTTAGAAATGATGTCTGCCACCGTAGAAAACAAAGCGTGGAAACAACTAGAGGAAATTGCAGTAGAGGCTTACGGACAAGAAGGAATTGAGTTAGTAAAAGATCTTTTTATTAACAAGGTTCCAGTACAACAGTACCTTTCTAAGTACAATGAACAAATTGCACTAGAAAACGTAGACCTCACTAACTCACAAAACCAAGAAGCAATCTTCCGTGAGTATTTATCTCGTACTGGCTTAGACGCAGATGAGATAGAAGAGCAACTAGAATATGCTATCAAGACTAATAAACTTGAGAACTTTTCTGAAAAATACTACGCTAAGTTATTAGAACGTAGTAGACAAGAAAGAGAAGCTCTAGCAGAACAAAGTGCTAAACGGGCAAAAGAAGCTCAAGAAAGAGAGAATGCAAGACAAGAGTCTTACATTAAAACTCTAGAAGATGCAATCAAAGCTGGGGACATTAATGGGTATCCCATTAACCAAAATGAAGCCGCTGACTTGTTTGACTATGTAACTAGTAGAAGCTATCAGTTACCTAACGGACAAAAGATTAGTGAGTTTGAGTTTACTTTAGCTAAAATGCGTCAGGAAGATCCTCAAAAGTTTTTAGCAGTAGCACGATTAGTTCAATCTAACTTAGACCTAACTCCTGTAAAGAAGAAAGGTGTTAGTGAGGAGACTAATTCAATTTTCAAAGAGTTGCAAAATAAGTCTAAAAGAGGACCTAAAGGAGAACCTAAGAAAGATACACAACTCTTTAATAATTTCTTCGGTAGATAACATAGAGCACATAAATACTAAAATAAAATGCCAAATCAATCCATTTCCAGAGTTAACGGCCGCGTTATAGCCAACGCCCACGTTACCAGCTCATACTATTCCAAGAATAGTTTGGGTAAGCTGACTGACAAGAACTTTGTCGAGTCTATGTTAAAGACCAAACCTGACCAGTATGACAAAATCATGTTGCGTCTTTTCACCGACACTCGTTTGTATTCTAACGATTTGTTGGATTTGGTTATGAAGTCTAACAAGCCTTTCCAAGTAAATGATCCTAACGGTATCTTTACCTACAAAATCAAGAAGCGTGCTGAACTTCCTAAAATCATTGCTAACTTAGCTACTGCACAAGTAAAGCCTGGTATCGATGGTCAAGAGTTCGAAATCGTATTTGATAAGCAAGGCTTTGTTGTAAACGATATTATCTCTGCACATCGTTACGAGCAAGAAACTTTGGTACAAATTGTAGGCGATGCCGAGCGTTACCAGAATGGTTTCAAGTATCGTTGCCGTGCCGTTGCAGCTAGCAGCACAGATTTCGTTAACCAGCGTTTCTTAGTTGTAGGTACTGAGTACTTCAAAGTAGGTAACGTATTGGGTGAGTATACCACTTCATTCTCTAGCTTAGGTTTGTTTGATGGTCACTTGGAAGTAATGGCAGACGTTCTTAGCCAATATGGTGTAGAGCACACTATTACTGACTGGGCCGATGCTACTAAGTTAGGTATGCAGACTGATGCTGCTGGTAATCCTATGGACTTGACTTACTATACTTTGACTGATCCTACTGCTGAAGCAGAGAAGACAAAGATTGTAGGTTGGGAACCAACTGTATCTCGTTTGTTGCGTATGGAAATGATGCGCATGAAAGCAAACATGTTGATGTGGGGTCGTCAAGGTCAAACCAAAGACGAAAAAGGCCGCTCAACTCGTATGAAGCAAGGTTTGTGGCAGCAATTGCACCTTGGTAACGTAATTCAATACGACCGTGGTCAGTTCAGCTTGAACTTGATTCGTACTGCTATCGGTGATTTGTTCTACAATCGTGTAGCTGTTTCTGATCGTAGCGTTAAAGTTTACACCAACCGTGCAGGTATGGAGTTGGCTTCTTCTGCTATCAAGAAAGACTTCAACAGTGCAAACTTCATGGTTAACGCTGATAAGTTCTTGGATGGTAAAGATCGTTTGAAGCAAGGTTACGCTTTCCAATTCGACCACTACATGACTACCGAAACTGGTCCTGTTGAGTTCGTAGAATTGGAGCAGTTGAACATGCATGCTACCTTCTTGGAGCTTGGTCCTAATAAGAAAACTCCTCCAATCTTCATCGTACTTGACGTATCTGGTCAGGAAGATGCTGGTATCCGTGAGGTTAAATTGTCTACTCGTCCTAACATGTACTATCAGTACATCCCAGGTTCAGTAGGATTCGGAAGCCAACAGACTGTAATTGCTAACAAAGATCCTTATAGCACTTACATCATGAAAGACTTCTGTGGTGTTTTCTTGGAAGACCCAACTAGAACTGTAATCATTAAAGAATACCCTCGCTTGTAATCTAAGCGGTCTCAGATGGGGGAGGTAACACTCCCCCTTTTGAGATAAAAGATTAAACTAAAACAAACCAACCAAAATGAAAGGACAAGAAATTGCACGTGGAACTAAGGTTATTAAACCTTACCGCAAAGAACCTGTAAACTCTAGGAGTTTAGAAGGTTCCCTGTACAGAGAAGGAATGAATTTTATTCCTGGTACAACAAGAAAGTTTTACCCACGAGTTGATTCTCGAGGAGTAATACGAACAGGTTTAGATGAGAATGCAATGAAATTGCGTGCTATCGAAGACCTAGAGGTGAGAGAGCAAGAGATGGAGCGTATTAAGAGATTAAAAACTTACTACGAATCTATCTTAGATGAGTCTCTTGAGCCTACAAGTACGTTCTATGACGAAATAAAAGAGAATGGGTTTACCCTAGAAGATGGAGACAATATCTTCAACTTGGAGAATCCCCGTGATGCTATTAACTTTTTTTGGTTAATGGAAACGGATATGATTGCTGCTAGTATGGAAGATATTGAATCTGGAAAAGCTGATGGTTCTATTGTACGTTTTTATGTACATGACGGAGAAGTAGAATCTAAAGTAGCGTTTGAACGCAAGAAGCGAATCAATAGTGCGATTGCTGCACTAGACAAGATGACTGCAGTTAAACGTAAGAAGATTCAAAAGCTTTTAGGTTTAGGGTTGCCTAGTGATGCTAGTGAGGAAGAAGTTTACAATGCTCTTGATGAGTATCTAAGACTTCCAGCAACTGCGCTTGACCAAGACCCAATCGCTGCGTTCACTAAGATTACTAACTATAGTGATGAAACCTTAGCAATTAAGAGTTTAATCCGTGAGTTAGTAGATTATAATGTAGTGAGAGTTAAAGGTTCTATTGTGTATGAAGGTGAGTTTGTATGGGCTAAATCAATTGAAGAATTTGAATTGATGTTAGCTGATCCTAAAAACACCGACGTGTACGATGCCTTTAAGGATAAGATTAAAAACAAAATGAAACTATCTGTATTGTAATGATACCTGTACAAGAGTTGATATATGAGTTTAAGTTAAACTTAAACAAGATGGACAGACAAGACAATGTTCTAGTTCCACTTGAAGATATTTTAGTTTACTTAAACCAAGCTCAACTTTCTTGGATTAAGTCTAAGGTGGGTGAAAACAATATATACAAAGATGGTTATGAGGCGACTAGAAAGAGGATTGATGACCTTCAGATACTGAAAGTCGACGATGCTTCTTTGTTATTACAGAAAACAACAGACGTTCTTTATAAAGGCTACAAAGCTGATTTGAAATTGATTCCTGACTACATGATGTTCGTAATGTGTCATGTAGGAGCGAGTAAACAAAAATGCAAAGCAGGACTTACAGTAGACTTGATTAGACAAAACGATTTGTCAAATTTGTACTTTGATGCAAACTTCGGCCCCTCCTTTGAATGGAGAACAACTATTGCGACAATAGGCCAAGATAACATCATTGTATACACCGATGATTCGTTTGAGTTAGACAAGTTATTCTTAACTTACCTAAGGTATCCGAAGCCAATTGATTCAGAAGGCTACATCAAAATAGATGGATCGGATTCGGTAAATACAGACTGTGAGTTGCCTTACTATGCAAAGCCAGATATTTTAAATTTGGCTAGCAAGTTTGCAGCGCAATCAACCGACAATCAGAATCAAGCAGCCTTTGCCGAGGACAGAAGTGTTAAAAACTCAGAATAATAAATAAATATCATGAACTACGATTTCACCCAAGTATTTGTCCCTACTAACAAATACATTACAACTGGAAACGGATTCGATGCACTAGGTGCTCGTATCTTCGGTGTTTTCACTCCTACTTATGTATCTGGTACTGACCAGTTAGTAAGTTGGCAGTCTGTTAACTACACTACAGGTGCTCCTACTCCATCTGCAACTCAACCTTTTAAAGAGATTATCGTTGCTATGGGTACTGGTACTTCTTTCCCTGCCACTAAATTCGGTAGCTTTAAATCTCCCGTAATTAGAAAAGGTAAAGTAACTCAAGTATCTTACGTTGCTGCTGATGCTACTGCTGCTAGACAGCAAGTAACTTACATCGGTTTTGACGAAGTTAACGATTTCAAATCTCCTAGCTTCTCTTGCGACGAAGAGTATGTAGTAACCATCAAAATTGATGAGTACTGGTCTAAGGGCATTTTCCAGCCTATGATTCAGGAGTCAGTACGTGTTAAAACTACTTCTTGCACTGAGTGCGGTGGTGGATGTGATGCTTTGGATTGCTATGATATCATGGCTTCTGTAGCTAGCAAGATTAACACAAATCCTTTGTTGAGCAAGTATGTAACTGCTACTCACGTATTCAAAGGTTCTGCTCCTACCTACAAGTACATTTTGACTTTACCTGATCCAGGTAACTCTACTGCAGAAAATGCTTTATTGACTTCTTTGCAAGCTTACTACCCATCTGCAACTTATGGTACTATTGCAATTACTACTACTGACACTGATGGTGATACTGATGCTGATGCATTGGGTAACATCTTGTTTGAAATTGCAACTCCTTTGATTGCAAACGTAGCTGATATGCCTACTTACTTAGGTGTAGCTTGGGAATCAGTTAAAACAACTGCAGGTTCAGTTACTGCTTGTGGTGTTAAATTGGAAGGTAAAGCTTTGGACGCTTTCGGAAACGCTTGTGTTCCTGATGCAGTTCCTTATGTATTCAACTTGGTTCGTTTCCAAGTAGTTGCTGCTAAGGCTCCTTTCACTACTCAAGATTTCGATATCAACGATTTGACTGGTCCTTGGTATGTTACCAAGACTCAAGACGTTAGATATCCAATCGGTGCTGGTTCAGCTATGGCTGAGTTGGAGCGTCATTTCTTCCGCAACAACTTGCCTAACGTAGCTGAGTCTGTGTACTACTGGAATCCTATCTACAACGAGGACGTAAACCAGTTCTTGTTTGTAAATAGTACCTTGTTGTACAACGTACTTTCTATCAAATTCTTGGATGATTCTCCAGTAGGATTTGAGAAGAAGTCTGTAAATAGCCACGAGTTGTTGGTAATGGTAGACACTACTAATGAGAGCGCAAACAGCGTTATTAGTACTGCTAACATTGCAGCATTCTTTAACTATTTCACTATCTAATTAAACGAATAACGGGGGGACTGATACTCCCCCCTTTTTCTAACTTTTAACTAAAATAAAATCATGGCAAAAGATATTATCTTAAAACTCGGTACCTACATGACCGCTGTCAACAACAAAGACATCGCTGCAGGTGCTATCCCAGGTGCTTCTTTAGAGAAGTTCGTCGTTAACCTTTTAAAGAACCCTACTTGCTGTGCTAAGTATGTTACTTTAAGTAAAGGACTTGTTACTCAGTCTGGTAGTATTACTACTGGAGTTACTTTAAACCAGCCTGCTGGAGATGTAGTAACAGTGTCTTTGACTACTGCTGCTAGTACTACTGCTGGACAGTTTACTGTAACTAACAACTACGTAAAAGCAGATTCTGTTGTTCTTGCTAACATTATTGATTATACAGGTTCTACTGGTTTTCCAGTTATTCTTGTAGATGATGTTGCTTTAGGTTCTTTCAAGATTACTGTACGTAACGTAGATACTGCTGCTGCATTAAATGGTGTAGTATCTGTTGGATTTGCAATTATGTAATTAACAGGGGAGAGCAATCTCCCCTTTTTACTAAAAACCACATGGCTAACTTACAAAGAAATATAGAAGTTTTAAAAGCTAAGGATTGTGCTTATATGTCAGTCCTTGATACCTCGTACTATCCTGAAACTTTAGATGAGGCAAATATTCAAATTACCGTACCTGGTTACGATATTCCCTTTGAATTTCCTTTCACACTAAGTGAAGTTAACGTATATAACTCTTACAGTTTTGGATTCACAACTAGTGCGACAGCAGATTTTGTGGAGTTACCTGATGGTTTGTATACTTTAAATTTAACTACTTGTCCTGATACAGGAGTTTGTACACGCTACCACTTAAGAACTTGTAAGATAGATTGTAGATTAGCTGTACAATGGGCTAAGTATGCCCAAGATTGTGAAGATGAAAAAGTTCTTTACTATTTAGATAGAGTTGAGTTTTTGCTACGGGGAGCAGAAGCTAATGCAGATTTATGTAACCCCGAAAAAGCAATTGAACTATACAGAAAAGCAGATGACTTACTCAGAAGATTTGAACTGGACTGTTAAAGAAAAACTTGCTAAGGCTGCCATTAAGGAGTTACAGCATATTAAGTACTTAACAAAACCTTACTACAAAAAATCTAGGAAGTACATGAGATTTCTTAAGTTAAATCATTGCTTGGATTGTATAGACACTAATAATTTGAAAATAAAACTATAATGGCACACTATAAACCCTGCTGCGAACCTAACAACTGCGTGGAAATTATTCCATCAAAGTGTGTTAAGTATACAGGAACTCCTACACCCAATGGGCCTATTGATTCGGAGTTTTCTTGTACCCCATACCTAAACGATATCATTCATTTGTTTGATGATAATTTCAAAGATATTATCGAGAAAATCGGTATTAATAAATCTGCTTTGGATGCTGCTAATGCATCTTGTGGCCTTAATTTGGTTAACACTGCTTCTCTTAGTACATATGAGATTAACAATACTCGCTATGTTCAGAGTGAAGTAGTAGTGCAGCTGTTAAATGTTGTATGTGCTTTACAGAAACAAGTTAACTACTTAAAGAATAAAAACGCTACAACTGATAGTGGCAATGTATTTTGGCTTGATTTACCTTTAGATCAAGATTTTAAAACTTGGTTATCTGTTAACGGCACTTGCATTTTAACTGAACCTTGTGTACCTGCTGGAGGAATTACTACTTTACGTGGTTTACTTCAAGCTATGATAACTAAAATTTGTTCTTGTTGTTCATAATTAATTCTAAAATATAATGAGTACTTGTCTTGACTGCTACGGAACCAATACAATTGAACCTTGTGCTGAGGTAGGATGTCTTTCCACAAACTATGGAAAGTGTGTTACTTACTCAGGAGCAAGTTTATATTGTTCCTTGGGTCCTATTAATACCTTTACCTATTCAGGTACAGCTGTTGCTATAGTTTCCGAAGTAACCGTAGTAGTAGGTGTTACAGGAGGTTCTGGATTAGGAGCTACCTTTAGTGTAACTAGAGGCCCATCTTCTACTTCATATACAATTTCTATTGTAAATAGAGGTAGTGGATATTCTGTAGGAGATACCTTAACTATTTTAGGTACTGCTGTAGGTGGTACAGCTCCTGCAAATAATATTACAATTAGCGTAACTACTCTTTCTGCAATCATTGATAGTACCTACACAGTAGATGCTGCTATTAAGAACTTGCACGATCGTATCTGTAACTTAACTCCAACTGGACTTTTGTATAGTGGTTTTAACTATGCTTGTTTGCGTCAAGGTGGAAACTTAGAATCTGTAGGTGCGTCTATAACAACTGCACAAGGATTTGCTGAATCTGCATCTGCTGCACTATGTGCATTAAACACTCGTTTAAAGGCAGTAGAAACTCCCACGTTTACTGTTCCTCCTTGTACTACTGGATTAACTTCTGGTACTTCTACATTAGGAGCTATATTAACGGAGTATGGTAATGTTCTTTGTGCTATTGCAGGTGGCACAGGAGGTATTACAATTACAGGTGTAACAGTTCCTGGTAGTTGTACTATGACTACGATTCCATCATCAACTGCTCCACTTGGAACATGGTTTGACTGGGTAGTAGACAATATGTGTTCTATTACTAGTACTATTAGTGCCAACTTAACTACTACTAACAACAACGTAAGTGCCATTAGTACTTTCTTAGGAGGTACTACTAAATTTAATAACAGTGCAAACTGTTTAACTTCTATTGGAGGTACTTCTGCGGATTCAGTAACTGCTACAATTAATCTATTAACTACTAAATTATGTTCAATAGATACTACAGTTAATGCAATTCCTTCCTACATCAAAACAGATAGCATTGCTTTAAACTGGGTTGGTTGTTTTGGCTCTGCACCTTATAGTTACTCTAATACTGCAACTAGTATTCAAACTCAATTGCAAAGAATTGTAGCTGTTTTAAATGCAGAAAAGACTTCATACTCAGGAGACTTTGTAGTAACTACAAATCCTTGTGGTTCTAAGACAGTATCTTTAGCTGTCGGTTCTTCTTTTACTTGTGCCGCCTTAGCTTCTTGTTCTATAGATGCATTAGGAGATGTAGTAATTACTAGTCCATCTAATCCTCATGTTCTTTACTACAATGGAACTAACTGGATAAATAAAAACTTAAATGCTCTATTTACTGTAACAAGTGCAGATGCTTCAGTAACAGTTACTACAACTACAACTGCAGGTAATGTTAATGTAGATTTGAGTGTAACAGCACTTACAGCAACTCGTGCAAACTTAACTCCAATTAGTGTAGGAGGAGCAAATAACACCTTTAACCCTGCTTACCCTACTAGCCCAGGTACTGGCTATGTGCAAGTAACAAAACAAGGAAGCATTGTAACTTTGGCAGGTAGTATAGAGTTAGTTGCTACAAGTAGTTTTAACTTAAGTAATGGTACTCCCATATCATTAGCTACTGTGCCTGTAGGCTTTAGACCTGTTACAGGTACTATTAGTTTTTATGCTAGGGTGTTTAAAAAAGCCACAGCACCTTATACAGATCCTGATGGTACTTTTGATGCTAGAATAACTATAGATACTGGAGGTACTTTACAAATGATACCATTTCCAATATTTCCTGCAGGTAGTATAATTCTTACTTCTTCACACAAAGTAGAGATTTTGTTAGGAGGAGCGTCTTATTCTATCTTGCCATAAAGACCTTGACAGTTACTTTGGTTGGTTGTCTGTCAAAACCCCAAAAAGAGCCTAGGCAACTGGGCTCTTTTGGTTTAACTAAAAGTAATTGACAATAGTAATAGATTAGGTTATATTTGTATAAAAAGTAATCTTACACAGCTAATGACTATATCAGACGTAATATCTAGAGTTAAGATTTCTAATAAATTTATTAGCGATGATGATTTCATGTCTGATAGATTTATTTACAATACTCTAAAAAGTAAGGCTAGTGCACTACTGCGTAGAGAAATTAACCTTCGCAAGTTATTAACCTCAGACAATGTATACAGTCCTTATGAGTGTGTAGAGTTAATTCTTGCTCCAGGAGCTGAGTGTGATCTTAGTTGTGACATTAGAAGAAGTAAAAATAAACTTCCTAAAATCGAAGAAGGTTTATATTCTTATTTTATTCAAGGTGTATTTAATACCTCTAATTCTGAAGAATTATTTCCTACAACTATTCGTGACTTTATAAATCACAATAGACTTAGAATAAAGTCTAATCGTACTTATTATACAATCCGTAATGGGTACTTATATGTCTTAAACTCAGATGTAGAAGCTATTAACTTGTACGCATACTTTACAGAGCCTATAGATCCAAACCCTTGTCTAAGTATGTATGAGCACGAGTTTAAGTTTCCTGAGTATTTATTAGATGCTTTGTTTGAGGCTACAAATCAAAGTCTAATTAACTTCCACAAATTAAGTCCAGAACCACATAGCGATAACGAAGATGATCAAGTCTAGTACAAATATTACCCTAAAGTCTGATGTTACTTTAGTAAATATGCAGGCATATAAAAAGTTTGTAGCAGATACTGGTCGCTCTGATATTTCCTATGACAAGTTTAAGAATATTATACCTACAGTTAATCGTCAGGTTTTAGAAAAAGTAATGACAGGTAGGTATAAGATTCGTTTTCCTAAATTAGGTTTACTCTCACTAATTAAAGTAAAGCCTACTAAGTTACTAAAGAAGATAGATTGGGGTAGATATCGTAAAGACGGAGTATACACAACATTTAAAAACCATCATACAGATGGTTATATGTATAGAATTTTCTTTTATTTGTATGAGAGAAGACAACCCCATTTTGGATTCTATAACTTTAAACTAAGTAAGCGCAACCAAATGGCGTTGGGCAACAAGATTAAAAACAATGAAATACGATAACATTAACTATATAACCTCAGAACCTATTATTGCTGAAGTTAAGCAAGAGTTAAAGTCTTACTTTGAAGCTGGTGCTGTTAGTGAGGTATTGATACCTTCTTTTATAGATCAAGCTTTACGAAAACTAAAGGTTTTAGTTCTTAGGCCAGAAGAAGCCGTTATTCGTTTTGAGAATTATAAGTCTGAATTACCTAGTGATTTTTATTTGTTAGACTACGCTTTATCGTATTCTTCCGATATATATTGGGATACTGCCTCAGGTTCTATGATAGGATCTTGGTATAAAAGCATACAAACAGAGGGTTGCGTAACAGACGCAAGTAGCATTGAAATGTATGAAGCCATTACTATCCCACTACCTGGATTTAGAATAACCTTACAAAGACCTAAGTGGATTCGTGTATATGCAGAATCTACTTCTTTGTGTGTAGAAGGATGTGAAAACTTAAAAGTATCTAGTACAGATATTATTAAAATTAACCAACATAAAAAAGCAAGTGCAACCTTTCAAGAGGGTTGTGTATACATAAAGTACTTTTCTAGACCATTTGATGAAGATGGAATCCCAATGATTCCTGAAGTTTTAGAGGTAGAAGAGTATATTAAAGCTTACTTAAAGTATAAATTCTTTGAACAAATGTGGCACTCTGTAATGGACGAGTCCACAAAACAAGTCACAGAAAAACTTATGTATTATAAAAGAGAGCAGTTAGAGAAACTTCAAGCTGCTTATAACTATTTAATGACCAAATCAAAACAGCAAATAGCAGATTCTATAGTACGTACTCGTAATCGTTTTAGTAAATTCCACATTAGGTAATGGATATTAAAGGTAATCAGAATACTAAAGGACTTAACCTAGATTCAGTTAATTGGCAAGTAGAAGGTAGCCAACTAACTTGGGCATTAAACGCAAATATAATGTCCCAAGATGGCAATACTTTTACTTATACCAATGAGATGTCTAATCAGGTTTGTGTTGATTTTAGTACATTTAAGAATGGTTACAAGATTGTTGGGCTTTTAAATATTATAGAACAAAACAAAGTTGTTGTATTTTTAGTAGGCCCTGATGGTAAAGGTGAGATAGGTGTAGTTACCAATAATGGTTTAGACTGTATAGAATTAGAATCTGTAGAAACTGATTGTGGTTGTGTTGGGGGTAAAGTAGTAAAAGACTCTGTAGTAAAAGCAACTACAACAGTAACAGGTAGTACTCCATATTGTATTTACGGATACATAGAAAAAGAAGATACTTTTGGAGCAACTAATTTTAATTATAACTATGTAGATTGTCAAGGAAATAGAATAGCAGGTAATACTAGTTCTCTCACATTTAAAACAATTAGAGATTGGTATATTGAATTAGGAGTCACTAACATAGATAGTTTAGGTTTTTCTTCTACGTATTTAAATGAATTAGTGCATGTAGTATGCTATAATCGTATAGCAACGTTAGATTATTTAGTAGAGCTAGGGGAGGAGAATAAGGTAAATGTTCTAGTTACTCCAAACCCAATAGAGTCTGATTTCTTTTTATGCACTACTACAACAGTAGAAAAGACTTGTTGTGAGTATGAAACTGTACTAAAAGATGAGTGTTGTCAAGATTGTTGCCAAGATTGCTACACAGTTGTACTAGAAACCTTTAATCCTTCAGTAGCTCCTGGAGGTTCTTCTGGTCAAGTTGTAATAGAATACACAGATTGTAATGGTATAGTTAGAGGTATTGAAGTGCCTGAGAATACCTTTGAAGGTTATGGCGTATTCAACATGATTAAAGACTCTTGGAGAGTTGTTTATCGTGGTAAACCAGGTGTAGATGTAAGAGTTGTTTCCGAAACTTTAGAATCAGAAGGAGATTGTAATCCTTGTTTAAATGTTGCACCAGAGAATTGCTGTTTAAACTTTGATGTTGAGTTTCCTGTATATGCTACATATAGAGTAGATCAGTGTGAAACTAGAGTTTATTTTGTAGATAGAAAGAATCCTCCCCGTTACCTTTCTTTAGAATTTCCTTTAAACAGAGATGCGTGTGGAGAATCGCAAGATTGCGATGGAAAGAAATTAGTAACTAAAAAGACTTGTAAGGAACTTAATATATTTCCTGATACCTGCCATCCTAAACTAACTCCAATTAGAGTTTCTAGTGGAGGCCAACTTAAAGCAGGTACGTATCAGTTTGCAATTGCCTACACAGATGAAGAAGGAGCAGAACTTACAGACTACTTTGACTTTACTCAACCTATTCCAATCTTTGAAAAGAAGATTACAAATCTTACAGACTATGTTACGAACTACTCTATTACAGTTCAAGTAGACCATAAGGTTAATGTATTTGATTACTTTAATTTAGTTGTAGCAGAAACTATACAAGGAGCTACAACCAATTATCATTTAATTGGTAATTACAGGGTACAAAGGCAGTTTTTAAGAGATGTTGTTGTTTACACAGGAGAAATTAAATCTACTTTCAGTTCTATATCTCCTTTAGTGCGGACACCGTACTATAATACAGCAGGTATCGTTGAGAATCAAAATGATATCTTAATGCTTGCTGATTTAGAAAAAGAATATCAGTATAACTTCCAACCCTTTGCAAACAAACTTAAGTTGCAATGGGAAACAGTAAACATGCCGCACGGAGATAAGTGGGACTACTCTAATCCTGAAGTAGTACATTTATTCCGCACATATCAACGTGATGAAGTCTATGCTTTTGGTATTAAGTTTAAGTTAAAATCAGGCAAGTATACCGAGGTATTCCATATTCCAGGAAGAGCTAAGAACATAGTTCCAGGAGACACTACATCCGTAACGAGTACTAATACAGATTACTTTGTAGAGGAAGGAGATTGTAATGATCCTCTTACTCCAAAAGAAAAGTGGGAAGTGTATAATACTGCAGGTGCAGGATTACCATTTACTCCCAACACTCCTACTGAATTAGAAAAGCAATTTACTTGTGCTATAACTAGTCATCGTAGAGGAGAGTTTGCTTATTGGGAATCTACAGAATTATACCCTTGCAATGAAGATATTTGGGATGCAGATGCTTGGGGAAATATGATTGCAGGCACACCCATAAGATTCCATAAATTTCCTGACTCACTAATAACTCATATACATGATGGGTTATATACACCAGGCGATGTCTATCCAACATTTAACAAGCAAACAACTATTTACCCTATAGGAGTTAGAATAGATGCTAATGTATTTAACAATTTACTTAATACCTACTCAATAGCTAATCCTGCAAATCCAGATGTTCCTTTTTTAGCAAAAGACCTAATATGTGGTTTTGAATTAGTATATGCCTCTCGTGTTGGACATAAATCTGTTGTAGCAAAAGGTCTTTTGTATGATGTAGGATACTACAGAACTAATGATGGTTCTAAAGAATATTATTATCCTAACTATCCTTTTAATGACATTAACTGGAGAAATGGTAGTGTAGAAGTTGATCCTTATTTAAAGACAGATAGCGAATGGTATACCAAAGCTATGAGTATAAGTAGTAATAACTATGTGCATCATGGTTTTGTAGACAATAGTATTCTTAATTATAGACATCAACGTTTTACTTTTCATTCTCCCGACACTCACTTTAGTTATCCTAAAATTGGTTCCGAGCTTAAGTTAGAAACTTTGGAAATTGGTAAAGTATTAGGACACTTTGTAGAGGTTGAAGAGCATTCTCAGTTAAAGTTATTTACAGAAAAAGTATCTGTTATTTCTGGACTTTTGTCTGTATTGTTAAATGTCAAAGGGATTAGTATTGATACTTCTAATTACCTACAAGATAAAGAGTTATTTAGTCAACTTATAGAAAGGTTTGTACCTAAGTTAAACTTTGCTTGGCAGTATAATGGAGTAGCTAAATATAATGGTTATTTAAGTATTCCAAACTCAGGACACAAACGCAGATCTCTTAAGTTTGGTAACTATGCACCTAGTGAAATTCTTAACTTTGGCCAAGGAGAAAAACCTTTCCATAATAGATTTAGAGAGTCTAGTGTATACTTGTCTTTAAATACTACATTTAATCACCACTACCCCACTATCATAGATAACTCTAGATACAAAGCTAGTGATCACGGATTAGACAATAGAACAGATGTAAATGATTCAAGAACAACTAGAGCTTATTACGGTTCTGTAAAAGTTTATAGACCAAATCAATATGGTCCTTTAAGTAACCTTCGTTATGTATCTACAGGATACTCTATAGATATTGAAGTTAATCCAAATACTAATTTGGGAAAAATGGTAGAGACTTACTATCCTGCTTTTGGTGGAGATACATTTATTAATGCTTTTGCTCTTAAACGTAAACATGCTTTTTTCCGTCAGAATCTTGCAGGTAAGCCAGACGATATTCCTTATAATTATTACTTGTTTCCTAACTTAGGCTATCCTACTTATTTCTATGGCTATCAGCAAAGTATTGCAGATCCAGAAGCTTTTTTGAGAGCTCAATTAGCTACTCTTGTTGGTATAGTAGCAGGAGCAATTGCAGTTGCTGCAGCAGCTGCTGTTATGGGAGACGGAGCTACTGTTGGAGAAGCTATAGTGGCTGTAGCGGGTAATGTAGCAAAAATAGCATTAATGGATTTTGTTGGAAATCTATTAGGTGATTTAGGTCCATACTTATTTTTAGATGATGATGTTACAAGTAATACGTTCTTCTATTATAAAGGAAAGATTTATTTGTTCTCTTATGGGTTACCTATTTTCTTTGTAGAATCTGATGTTAACGTAGATTTCCGTCATGGTCGTAATGATCGTGAGGAAAACTTCTACGGAGCAAAAGAACTAGGAGAAATTCCTGACCAGTGGTTACAAGAAGTAAATGTACCAATTAAGTACGATAACTTCTATCATTATAATCCTACTTACTCTATTCAGAATGTAATTAATCCAAACTTCCCATACAATGAAGATTGGCCAGAATTGTATTGCGAAACAGATTTGTACAACAGAGTTATTTATTCTGACCAAGCCAATAAGTATGATAAAGGAGATCCTTGGTTAAACTATAGAAGAGGTAATTTCTACGATTTTCCTAAAACTCAAGGTAAGTTAATTGCTTTGAATGGTATAGAAAACGGAAAGGTATATGCTCGTTTTGAAAATGGAACTAAACTTTACAATGCTATAATTACCCTTGATAGTAACAATCCTATTGCTATGGAGATTGGTAATGCTAGTATGTTTAATCAAAAGCCTCTTGATTTATCTACTGCTGATATTGGATACTTAGGAACTCAGCATAAGACATTTATCAAAACAACTCACGGAGGATTTTGGGTAGATGCACGTAGAGGACATGTATATCAAGCAGCAGGAACTACTATAGATGAGATTTCTTTAAGAGGTTCTATGCAGTGGTTTAAAGAAAACTTACCGTTTAAGATTCTTAAAGATTTCCCTGATTTCCCTGTAGACAATACGTTTAAAGGTATTGGTATTAGTTTAGGTTGGGATGAACGCTTCCATCGTGTATTCCTCACTAAACTAGACTATAGAGTACAGAAACAATACCAAGGACAAATTACTTACGAGAACAAGAAGTTATATTATAATGATGCTGAGATTCAGTTTAACGATTTAACTTACTTTGAGAATCATTCGTTTACTATTGCATACAGTGTATTATTAAAATCTTGGATTTCTTTCTACTCTTTCTTACCTAGTGCGTACATCTCCTTTATTGACCACTTCCAAACAGCAAGTCAAACAGGAACATGGAATCACAACTTATCTCCATTAACCTATCAAACATATTACAATCAGTTTCACCCTTATGTTCTAGAGTATACTACTAATACATTACCTAACACAAGTACTGTAAACTCTGTAACGTACTATCAAGATATCCATAAGTACTATAACAGAAACGATTACTATTCTTTAGGTTCTTACAACGATAAAAATACTCCCAACTTCACTAAAGCAATCATCTACAACAAAGAGCAGACATCAGGTTTAGTTAATCTTATTCCTCAATTGCCTAATGATGCTAGACAAAGATTGCTATATCCTAAAGTAAGTAGACAAGGATTAGAAGTATTGGTGTCTAAAAGAGACCATAAGAATAGCTTCAATGGTTTTTGGGATGCCACAAATAATAAGGAGAACTTCCAAACCTTATTCAGCACTAACTGGGATGACTTAAAATCTACTTATCCGATAGACAAAGTAATTAATCCTAAATCCGTAATTTATACTACTCATTTAATGGGTAAGCAAAAGTTACGTTCTGCTTTTTGCAAAGTACGATTGATTCAAGATAAGTTTAACAGATATAAGTTTATCAATAATCTACAACTAACCCAAACTAATAACTCAATATCATGACCCCAGAAGTAATTAGCTCTATAAAACCTGAAGTGTATTTAGGGCAATTTTTTCAATCACGAGATATAATACATCTCGCACACCTACAAACAACATCTTATGCAGAGCATAAGGCTTTAAATGGCTACTACGATGGCTTGCTTGATTTGCTCGATGGAATGATTGAAGCATACTTTGGTTGCATTGGCAAAAGAGTAAACATTAAGATTCCTGCATCTGATTATATCAACGCAGAAACTCATTTAAAGCAATTTAAAGATTACGTAAAAAAGCATAGAAATGTTTTAGGAATGGAACGTACTGATGTACAGAATATTTTAGATGAAATAATCGCTTTGATTAATAAGACATTATATTTGCTTACCTTAAGTTAATTTTAGTTAAAATGAATAAGTCTAGTTTACAAGAGATGTACTATGCCAAGAAAGGCATGAAGATGAAAAAGGGTGGTAAGTGGATTCAAAAGGCAGTGTCTAAAAATCCAGGTTCTTTTACAGCCCAAGCAAAACGTGCAGGTATGTCTACATCGGCATTTCGCGATAAAGTATTAGCTAACAAAGGAAATTTCTCTTCTACTACAGTTAAAAGAGCTAACTTAGCTAAGACTCTTTCCAAGATGAAAAAGTAATGAAATCTAGTTTACTACAATACTACAAAAATAAATACGGTTCTGGAGGTAAGAAGGTTCCAGTTCGTAGTACAGGTATGTGGTACCAAGATGGGGATGTTGTAGTTCCTTCTGATGAAATAACTACAAAAGGCCCTAACGGAGAAAAGGATTTTTTTGAGGTTCCTATATTAGCAATTGGGTTAGATTCTGGGGAAGCTAAAGTAATGGAGCCAGGAAATGACTATTCATTTCCTAACGACACAGCTGTGTATGAAACTAAGATGCAGGATGGAGCTATAACTGGTGGAGCAGAAGTAGCTTTAGATTTGGCATCTATGGTTCCAGGACCTATAGGAATGACTGCATCTGGTTTGGGTTTATTTAATGATTTATACCAAGGTGATTGGCTAGGTGTTGGGATGAATACTGCTAATATCTTAACAGGGGGTACATCAAAAGCATTAATGGCTACTGCTAGAATGGCTAATAATGCTGGTGCAAGAAATGCAGCAAGAGCCTTAGCCTCTGGATCCCACTCTTTAAATAGAACTTCTAGAACAATAAATAATTATACAAAACCCATTGATACTGCAAGAAACCTTTTAAATACTCCTTATGTGTCAACACAGCACGGTGGGTATCAAGACAACACTAGAGTTGCTCCTGTAGTTAGACCAATTAAACCTAAGATGCAGCAAGGAGGTATAAAAGATTCTCCACCAAGAACTCTTGCTCCTATTATTCCTCAATTTATTCCTGGAATAAGTGATATTTCTGATTTTACTGATATTATGCAGGGTGCAGTTACAGGGAATCGTAATCAAATGAATCAGGGTATTATAGGATTAGCTTCTTCTGATATTGCGGGGAAAGGGCTTCCTATGTTTTTAGATTACATAACAGAAAAAACTTTAGGTAAAGATATTGCTGATGCTAATGAATCTAAAAGAGAAGACATAGTAAATATGAGTACTTCAGATTTACAAAAGCTCTATAAGAAATATGGCCCAGGTGGATATGACAAGTGGAAGAACGCAGGATTTCCTAAGTTACAAAAAGGAGGAAAGTTTCCTAACCTAGATGCTAGACTAGACAATGTATCTAGGCAAGGGGATTTTGATTACTCTGCTTCTATGGATTTAGGTCCTTTTAGAGGACAGTTACGTTCTTCTACAAATTTACCTCAGTTAAAACAATCTCCTTTAACAGGAAATATAGGATTAAACTTAGACCAGTTTAGTTTTAACTACTCTCCAGAAGATTTAAGATTAGGTTATGAAGGAGATAAAGGTTCTGCATCTGTAGAAAGAAATTTACGAAATAACCGAATGATGTTTAATGCAGGGTTAGATTTAGATAAATTAAACTTAAATGCAGAAGCTGCTTTAGACAACAAACAGTTTAGCAATGTAAACTTAAGAGGTGATTATAG
>Ga0255277_1000008_pt1 | contig 23781 bp, 22 predicted proteins | sample AtltaT_7_FD_183709 | JGI IMG/M metagenome (GOLD analysis project Ga0255277, IMG submission 183709) | Metatranscriptome of freshwater microbial communities from Altamaha River, Georgia, United States - Atl_Cont_RepA_8d (Metagenome... | ecosystem: Environmental > Aquatic > Freshwater > River... | reverse complement strand
CATATATTCGCACAGCAGTTTCGCATGATTTGTGCTGAGATAAATAAAGTAGCACTCCCCGTCCTTCATTCCCTCCATGAGGCCAATTACTTCAAAATGATCTGGCTTGTCGAAAATTCCTTTCAGATAGCGAATTTCGACACGATCTATGCCCCTGGGCGTGGTGTTTGTCAGCCGGGTATAGAGCCTGGAAAAATCGTAGTAAATGAAATGCTTTTTTTTCATGGCAATAGTGCTGGCAGGTGATGATTGGAGAATTTCAGTGGCAGCGTGCGATTTGACTGGTGCTGGTGGAGCTCAAAATTCGCGTGGCGGTCAAGCCCACGTCATAGGCGTTTAACAGCGACGCTGGATCTTCCTCCTGAAAATTGGACCTGCGCATGTCGGTGTCCGTGCGGCCAGGCACCACGCAGTTGACGCGTATGCCGTCAGCGGACCATTCTTCGCTCAGCCCTTGTGTCAGGTTCACGATTGCGGCTTTGGTGGCCGAGTAGGTTACATAGCCTGCCCTTCCCCGCGTGTAAGAGGACGATGCAAAGAACAGCAGTGAACCGCGAGTCTGTTTGAGCCACGGATGAGCCAGCCGTGCCAGATTCACTGCGCCAGTGAAGTTGATGGCGATTTGCGCGGCAATTTCAGCACTGCTTTGCTCGGCCAGTTCACCGCTGTGCAGCAGGCCGGCTGCGTTGACCACTATGTCCAGTCCACCGAGTTCCAGGGCGGCGGTGCCCAGAGCGCGCTCAATATCGGATTCTTGGGTAATGTCACAGCCGTTTTCTCGCGAACGAGTGATTACCTGCGCGCCACTGCTGCGCATGATGTCAGCCATTGCCTTTCCAATGCCTCGAGTCCCCCCAAAAATCAGCGCTCGCTGGTTGCGCATGTTCATCCCGGGGGGAGTCAGGCCGACGGCACTGGCACGCAGACGAAACATCTCATCGGCCAGAATCAGATCAATCGGATGGGTGACCTTGATGTTTTCTTCCGACCCCTTGACGATGCGGATGCGTGTCTGGGGATTGCACGCCAGGAAGATTCCACAGTCATCTGTGTATTGATCGAGCCTGTACTCGCCCAGGGTTTCGTAGCAGGCATACAGAGCGTCGTAGCGGAATGCCTGGGGCGTTTGGCCCCGTAAGAGGTGCGTACGCTTGGGGATGTGCTCAATGAAACCATCTCTTTCTTCAATGATGGTATCCGCGGTGGGAATGGCGACATCCACTGCTTCGTGATCGCGCAAGGCCAGCATGACATCTTCAAGAATCCGGGCGTCCACGAATGGGCGTGCGGCGTCGTGGATGAGCACATTCTTGGGCCGATATTGCTTGAGTGCCTGCAGCCCCCTGAGCGTCGAGGCCTGTCGGCTGGGGCCGCCGGCAACGACCAGGTTGCGGGCATCGCGTCCGATCAGTTCGCGGACCTTCTCCAGCGCGTCATGCGGCGCCACCACCACGATGAGGGCCTCAGGAAGGCTGCGGCGCAGGGCTTCCAGGCTGTGCTCAAGCAGGGTTTTCCCGGCGATGCGTATGAATTGTTTGCGTTGATCAAAGCCAGCCCGGCTTCCGGTGCCAGCCGCCAGCAGCAGGCATGCGGTGCTCTCAGGCATGGGCGACCTCTAGCGTCGGTTCAGTGACTCTTGCACCAAAGCGCTCCTGCAGCAGGTCATGCAACTGCGCGGGCATGGCACCCTCGCGTTGTTCATGGGCCTTCATGCATGCCAGTGCTTTTTGCAATCTGCGGGGTTGATGTTTGAGGCATGCAGAGAGCGCCGCCAGCCTCGCGGTCAACATGAAGGGGAGGTTTCCTGCATCACGTGTTGAAGGGGATTCCAGGTGGGTCAGGTAGTCGGGGTCGGGTATGCGCCAATTCCCATAGTTCTCTCTCAGATTGAGGTCCATGTTGACGGGCGCTTTCATCGTCACTCCGAGGAAATCGATGTCTTGCAGTTCAAAGGGGGTGAACACAAAGGTCTGCTGATGACCAAAAAAGAAGTCCACACCGGTTACCCAGCGGCCATTTGTGGGGTGGTAGACGAAGATGTCGATCCAGGTGCCAGTGGCGTTGTGCTGAATCGGAATGCAGAAGGTCTCCGAGCCTTTGAGGAATTGGGAAGAGACGGTGAACAGGCCGCTTTCCTGCAGAGCCGTGCATAGGCTGTACTGACCGTCCCAGCCGACGATGCCGACGTCAATGTCTTTGTCGTGTCCCAGCAGTCGACCTTCCCGGGCCAAGCCAAGGAGGGTGCCTGAGACAAGAAAGACGGGGGTGTCTTGGGCGTTGGCCATGCGCGCAAGGTCGGCCAGCGCGTTTGAGGCGCTTTGGATATCAAAGGCTTCGGACTCCTGCCTGTTGGCGGCATCCAGCCCGAGCAGCTGGGATCGGGTGTCTTCATCGAGCTCTGGCTGACTGGCCAATACCGTCAACACGCGGTCCATGGTATCGATCGATTTGGCAAGGTCGCCTACTTTGCAGTGGTTGCGGGCAATGTCCACCTGTATGGCCAGTGCTTTGCCTTCCGGGTCAATGCGGGTCAGGCAAGCCAAGGCTTGCGAATGGTCTCCCGCTGTCTCGAGCGCACTGGCGGCAAGTTGCTGCAGTGCTTTTTGCATGGCCGTCAGCCGGGCCTGGCTCGCCACCGCGGCGCACTTGGTGTAGAGCTGCGCCAACACCTGATAGTCGGTATTGGTCTGGCGTTGACCGTTGTCCGGTACAAAAATCTTGTGACGAACGGAAAGGCTGCGGGAAATTAGTCGCCAGGTGTCAAGTTCGCTATCTCCCTGTTCAAGTCGGTCGAGCAATTCAAGGGCCAGTTGCCATCGTCTGTGATCAACACATAGCTCGACCGCCTCCTGCCAGGCCCCAGCTGAGCCCTTAAGTCTGTTTTTACAGGTAGGAAGGTCGCCCTGGCCTGAGAGCGCCTGGACGGTCACGCGCAGTACGTTCTGTGGCGACAGAGTGGCCAGGGACGGCTCAAGGCTTTTACGGGTGATCGATTGATAGCAGGCCAGCCAATGCGCTGCCTTCATAGGCTCTACGTCGTTGTGCGCAGCCAGTGTGCAAAGAAGCAAAACCAGGGGAGTTTTCCCTAGAGCGCGCACCGTACCTATAGTTTCTTGTGACAGCAATCGCTGTAGGTCCGCGCTTTTCAGGGCCTCGATCAGTGCGTCTTCTTCGCCATGGAGCAAGGCAAAGTGGAGTCGCGACAAGGTCTGGTGAAGGGAGGCATCGAGTTTCATGATGAGCCCAATCTGGCAAAAACTTGCCGTGAGAGACGTGTTTCATTTGAGAAAGCAAACGCTGTGCCAGTTTTTTTCAGCTTTTTTGACAGCCCTCCTCAAGTTCCAGTTCCTTCTGCCGAATTTGTATGGTCGAGTTCCACAAAAAGGAAGGGGTGACGCATGTCCGTAGTCAACACCAACATGAGTGCAGTTAAAGTCCAGCAGGCGCTCGTTGTCAATAGCCGGGACCTGGCATCCGCGACTCAACAAATTGCTACCGGCCGGCGCATCAACGGCGCAGCCGACGATGCAGCCGGTCTTGCCGTTTCTAACAAGCTCAGTACGCAGGCGAAGAGCCTCGATATGGCAGTTCGAAACGCAAATGACGGCATTTCATTGCTGCAAACCGCGGACGCTGCTACCTCCGAGCTCACCAATATCCTTGTTCGCATGCGTGAACTGGCGATTCAGGCGGCCAACGATACCTATTCGAATACGGATCGCGACGCGCTACAGGTCGAAAACGCTTCGCTACAAGCGCAGGTAGGCAACATCCTGGAAAACGCTAAGTGGAACGGAATGAAGATCCTCAAAGGCGAGGCCGGTACTTCGGGTGCTGTGCGCTTTCACGTTGGAGCCAGTGGTACAGACTACGTAGAGGTCAGCATGGCAACACTCAACACGGGTGACTTGTTGGCTGCACAAAGCTCGACGATTACCAGTCTCTCCAGCGCAACCAGTTCCATTGAGACAATTGACGACGCCATCTCCGAACTTAATGTGGCGCGCACCCGCTGGGGCGCTGTCGCCAATCGGCTGGTCCATTCCATGGATAATGCCAGTAACGTTTCACTACAGTCTAAGAGTACGGTGAGTACCGTAACTGATGCTGACTATGCCAAGGCTACGGCCGAACTGGCACGCTCCATGATCCTTGACCAGGCCGGCTCAGCGATGCTGTCTCAGGCCAATCAGCAGCCCTATTACGTTCTGGCTTTGCTACGCTGATGATCAAGCTTGGGAAAGCTCGGGACTTATGTCACTGTAACCTCGCCAAACTTGGCACCTATCTTGCTTCATAGTCCTTATCGGCAACTTGATGCCGGTTTAAAGGAGTTACCATGTTGCATGTTGCTCGATCTTTTATCGATGCCTCTAAATTGAGTGGGTTTGCAACTTCGCGATTTGTATCTGTCGAAAACGAGCCCGAGCGTATCCGCTTTATCGCTTCAGACCTGGTGCGCGAAGGCAAGCTGGCCGAAGCCAACCTGCTCACCCACGAGGCGCTGCAAAAATACCCCCAGAGCGAAGACGTGCTGGTCATGCGCGCTCTGATCCTGCAGGTCATGCAGGACTGGAGCACCGCTCGCCAAGTGCTTGAAAAGCTGTTGGCCCTGCAAGGCCCCCACGCTCCGGCCGAGACATGGTGCCACTGGGTGCGGGTGCTGCGTTGCGAAGGCATGGCGCAGCAGGCCTTTGAAGCGGCCACCACCGCCCTGACCAAGTACCCGGATCACCCGGTACTCGCGGCCGAGCTGGCGCAGCTGCAAACCGTCAGCCAGCCTGAACAACGCGCCGCCTGAATTTTTCGTCATTGCATCAAGCTGCCGGTCGGCACTGTTGACCGGCAGCTTTTTGCCGTCTGGCGGCAGCCCCACCCCGGCAAACGCCTGATTATTCGTTGGCACGGCCTTTGCTGATACGACTCCAGAACATCGAGCAGCCCGAACGGGTTGCCGGAATCCTGACACCCACGACGCCGCTGGAGAGCCGCCATGACCGTCATCAACACCAATGTCAAATCGCTGATTTCGCAAAATGCCTTGCAGCGCAACAATCGCGATCTGTCTCAGGCCATGGAGCAGCTGTCTACCGGCAAACGCATCAACAGCGCTGCAGACGATGCTGCGGGCCTGGCCATCTCCTCGCGCATGACCGCGCAAATACGTGGTCTCGATCAGGCGATTCGAAATGCCAACGATTCGATCTCCATGCTTCAGACCACAGAAGGAGCAATGATCGAAATGAGCAATATGCTGCAGCGGATGCGTGAACTGGCCGTTCAGTCAGCAAACGACACCTACACCAAGGATGACCGCGACTACCTGGATCTGGAGTTTCAACAGCTCAAGACAGAAACCAACAGGATCACGCGCGACACACAATGGAACGGCATGGATATCCTGAATGGGACTTTTATCAACGATGCGGGTGCCATTGGCAAATTCCGCTTTCAAATCGGTGGCAGTGCTGGTCAGGTGATCACCCACACCATCGGCCCTATGGGCTTCAAGGAGTCGACGGGAGCGGTTGCGGTAGACGGTACAGCCAAAACGCTGACACTGTCTGACACCTTTACAGCAGGGGACAAAATATCGGTGACGGTCAACAGCGAAGTCCTCACCTACACCATCACCGGCAATGACCTGATCAGCGGAGACCCGGCAAGCTACAGAACCCTGATCGCGTCCAATATGGCCGAACAGTTCGCATTGGACACGGGCACAACCGTCACGGCCAGTGCAGGCGTCATCACTTTTGCGTCAGCGCCTTCTTCGCCCAGCATCAGCTTCGTGAACAACAATGGTGCACTGACCAACATCAAACCGCTGGACGTCAAAACCAACACCAACTCCAACACGGCTGTTTCCGAGCTGGATATTGCCATTAACCGCATCAATCAGGAGCGAGCCGGTATTGGTGCCGTCATCAACCGCCTGACCTACGCCGGCGACAACCTGGCCAACGTCTCGCAAAACACCACCGAGTCCCGCAGCCGCATTCTGGACGCCGATTACGCCAAGGCCAGCAGCGAGCTGGCCCGCACCCAGATCATCCAGCAGGCCGCTACCGCGGTGCTGGCACAGGCCAATATGGACCAGCAGTCGGTGCTCAAGCTGCTGCAGGGTTGATCGCCAGCTGTCAGAATCTGCCTTTCAGGAGTCGTCCAGAGGTCCGTCATGCCAGCACTCGAATCGGTGGTGAAGAAAAAGAAAAAGGATTGCGTCGTTTGCCGCAACATCCGCTATTTCCTCATCGTCGCTGCGCTGCTGCTGGTCATGGTCTGGTCGCAGCCCGGCTGGTCTCTGCCCGGTGGCATCGACTACTCCACCCTGGTGGGCGATCTGTTCCTGCTGGCTTTTCTGGCCACCTTTGGCTGGAAACTCTGGGTGCATCACCGGGACAAGGACAAGTGAGCCGGTCAGAAGCCGCCACGCGTGGGCCCGACTGCTGGCAGTGCCGGTTTTTCAGCATCACGCACCTGCCGGCCACACCCTATGCCTGCACGCGCATGGGTTTTCGCTCGGCCGGCCTGCCCAGTGTGGAAGTGCTGCGGGCCGATGGGCGTTTTTGCCAGGGCTTTGAGCCCAAGGGGCACAGGCCTTCAGCGAAAATGACCGCCTCTTCCGTTCGAACGGTCTGAATCCCCCATGCGTCCCGATTTTTCACGCTTGCTCCGTCTGGCCTGTCTGGGCCTGATGCTCTCGCCCCTGGCCGGTCTGGCCCAGAAGTCCCCTGCTCCCCCACCGGTGGCACCGGCCGCGCAGGCCACGCCTTCAGGGGTGAGCGGCTCCAGCGGCAATGACAACGTCAACAATGGCGTGGCGGCCCTGAAGCGTGGCCACTACGCGATTGCCATGCGCGCCTGGCGGCCTGACGCCGACAAGGGCAATGCGCTGGCACAAAGCAACATCGGCTACCTGTACGAGCATGGTCTGGGCGTGCCTCAGAGCTACCCCGAGGCCATGGCCTGGTACCGCAAGGCGTCTGCGCAGGGCCTGCCGCAGGCGCAGTTCAACATCGGCACGCTCTATTACTACGGCTACGGTGTCGAGAAAAACCCGCGCGAGGCGGTCGGCTGGTTCCGCCAGGCGGCCAAGCAGAATCTGCCCGAGGGCCAGTACATGCTGGGTCTGGCCTACCACGAAGGCACAGGCGTGCCGCGCGAGCCCTCTCTGGCGCTGGACTGGTTTGTCAAGGCCGCGCAGCAGGGCTACCCCTCGGCCCAGCTGATGGCCGCCCTGGTCTACCTGTCCGGCGACGCCGGCAAGGAAGAAGCCGACAAGGCCTATGTGTGGGCCGACCTGGCCCACACCAACGGCAACCTCGATGCCTCGCTGGTGCGCGATTACGCGTCCTACAAGATCAGCCGCCGGCAGATCGAGCAGTCGCGCGAGGCCGCCAGACGCTGCCTGAGCTCGCGCTACCGGGACTGCCCTGCCCGCTGAGCCCAAGGTGTCGGAGTTCCGGCAATCGGGTAGGGCTTACCTTGTTTCGCGTACCCCTGAAAGCTGTTTTTGTCTGATCATTGAATTTTTAAGTATTCAATAAATAACTGGCACAGGGGTTGCTTCAGGCCTGTCATCTCATGATGGGGCAAAACCCATGAAGCCTGAAACTCCGACAGTTCCTCTGGCCCTCTGGCTGGACCCAGATTCCAGCGCAGATCAAGCGGCAGCCCATGCCTTGCGCAGTGCCGGCTGGCAGGTCGACGCCTTGGCCTCGGTCGAAGATTGGCTTGGCCGCGCAGACAAAGCCGATGCGCTGGTGCTGCGACCTTCGGCAGACGCCTTGCGCAGCCTGGCCAATCACCTTCACGCACCCACGCAAACCACGGTACCAGCCGCACGGCCCGCCGTGCGGCAAGTGGTGTTTGTGGACCCGGCCAGCCAGCACCTGCTGGCGATGGCGCAGAAAGTGGCACAGGCAGACGTGACGGCGCTGCTGGTGGGGCCGACCGGCTCGGGCAAGGAAGTGATGGCGCGGGTGCTGCACGATGCTTCGCCTCGCATGCGCGGACCCTTTGTGGCGCTCAACTGCGCGGCCATGCCCGAGCAACTGATCGAGGACATGCTGTTTGGCCACGAAAAAGGCGCCTTCACCGGCGCCCACCGCGAGCACAAGGGCCTGTTTGAACAGGCCCAGGGTGGCACCCTGTTCCTGGACGAGATCGGCGAGATGCCCATGCACCTGCAAAGCAAGCTGCTGCGGGTGCTGCAGGAGCGCCAGCTCACGCGGCTGGGCGGCACCACCCCCATCTCTGTCGATGCACGCATCATTGCTGCAACCAACAAGGATTTGCGTCAGGCGATCACGGAACGCGAGTTCCGTGAGGACCTGTATTACCGCATCGCCACTTTCCGCATGCGGCTCTTGCCCCTGTGCGAGCGGCGCGGAGACATTGTTCCTCTGGCCCTGCACGCGCTGGGCCAGCATGCTCCGCGTGGCCAGGCCTGGCAGCTGCACCCGCAAGCCCAGACCATGCTGCTGGACTATCCCTGGCCTGGCAATGTGCGCGAACTCGAAAACGTGATCAAGCGTGCCGTGGTGCTGTGCCCTGACCATTGCATCCTGCCCTCGCACCTGATGTTTGACGACTGGATCGAGACGGCGTCTACGCTGTCCGCTGTACCTGCGTCAGTGGCAGATTCATCGACCCCGCCGGCAAGCCCAGCCGCTGCGCACATGGCCCAACCCATGCCTGCCGACCCGGCTGTGCAGGGCATGAACACGCTAGCAGTTCCGGCATTGCCCGGTGCCAGCCAGGCTATGGGGACCGATCTGCAAAGCGCCTCGCGGATGAGCGAACACCAGATGATCATGGCCACACTGGCCGTCACCCCGAGCAAGACCGAAGCCGCACGGCAACTGGGCATCAGCCCCCGCACCCTGCGCTACAAACTGGCCCAGTTCCGTGAGCTGGGCATGCATTTCTCACACGCCAGCTGAGTGAGCACACCATGATCGACAAAGCGACTTCGCCCGCCAACATCCAGTCGATGCTGCAAACGCTGCGCAGCTACCAGGCCCAGGCCAGTCAGGGCGCCCCTGCCCCCGAAACACCACCGATCGGCAGCGTCAGCACGCCGCCCAAGGTGGGTTTCTCCGACATGGTGAGCAACGCGGTGGGCCAGGTGAACGAGCTGCAGATGCAGTCACGCCAGCTGCAGGGCGCTTTTGAGCGCGGCGAGGCGGTGCCACTGACCGATGTGGTGCTGGGCATGCAGAAATCGTCGCTGGCTTTCGAAGCCACCTTGCAGATCCGCAACAAGGTGCTCAAGGCGTACGAGGACATCCTCAACATGCCGGTCTGACGCACTGAAGAGACAACACCATGGCCACTGCAACCGCAACACTCAACCCCGGGGCGGCCACCGCGTCCCCTGCCCCGCTGGTGCCCAGCCCGGGCGCTCCGGCAACCCCCGCGTCCAGCACGGCGCTGGCGACCACCGAAGGCGCTGCCGCAGGCACTGCGGTCTCCTCCTGGCAGCCTGCCAGCCTGATCAACACACTGGGCAAGGTCCTCAACCAGCCGGCTGTACGCCGTGTGCTGCCGATGATCCTGATGGGTGTGGTCATCGTCGTCTTTGGCCTGGTGTACATGTGGATGCACGCCACGCCCTACCGGCCGGTCATGCCCGGCCTGCAGGAAGCCGACCAGCAAGCGGCTTTCGAGGCCCTCAAAGGGGCCAGCTTCGATCCGAAGATCGACGGCACCACCGGTCAGCTGACCGTCCCGAGCCACCGCTACCACGAGGCGCGGATCTTTCTGGCCTCGCAAGGCCTGCCCAAGGCGGGCACCATGGGGCTTGAAGCCCTTAAAGACCAGTCGTCCATGACCACCAGCCAGTTCATGGAACAGGTCAAGGTCAATGCCGCCATGGAGCAGGAGCTGGCGCGCAGCATCATGCAGATCGCCTCCATCCAGAGCGCCCGCGTGCATCTGGCCACGCCCAAGCAAAGCGTTTTCGTGCGGGACCGCACTCCCCCCAAGGCTTCTGTGGTGATTGCCCCGCACCCGGGTCGTGCGGTTTCCCAATCGCAGGTGCAGGCTATCGTGCATCTGGTCTCCTCCAGCGTGCCCTACCTGGCCCCCGACCATGTGACGGTGGTGGACAACGTGGGCAAACTCATGACCGAGTCGTCCACCGAACTCAAGCTGGGCCTGACCGCTGCGCAGCAGCAGCACAAGCAGCAGCTCGAGGAAACCTACCGCCAGCGGATCATGGAGATCCTGGCCCCGATGGTGGGCGAGACCAATGTGCGTTCGCAGGTGAACCTGACACTGGACTTCACGCAGATCGAAAGCACCACCGAAGACTTTGACGGCCGTGACAAAGGGCCCCGCACGCGCTCCGAAGTGCTGGCGGAAGACCGCGCCGCCCAGCGCGATGCGACCGGCATTCCTGGGGCCTTGTCCAACACTGCGCCTGCGGCCCCCACCACCACCAACAACACCGCCGTTGATACAGAAAAAGGCCAGAGCGAGTCCAGCACCAAGCTCAGCAGCCGTTCGACACGCAACTACGAACTCGATCGCACAGTACGCTATGTCCGCAATGCCAGTGGCGGCGTCATGAAAGTCAGCGTGGCCGTAGTGGTCAACGAGCGTGCAGCCCCTGTGACCAAAGACAATGCCGCCGACCCCAATGTGCCGAAAAGCGTGGCCTACACCCCCGAAGAAATCGACCGCATGCAGCAGCTGGTGCGCGGTGTGGTGGGCTTTGACCAGCAGCGTGGCGACCTGGTGACCGTGGTGCCGGCCCGCTTCGAACCTCCTGTGCCGATGGAAACCATCCCCTGGTATCTGGAAGACATGGTGCAGAACGGCCTCAAGAGCGCACTGGTGGCCATCAGCTTCATCGTGTTCATGATGATCGTCGTGCGCCCCATCATGCGCAACCTGCTGGCCGCCCACCAGAAAGCCCAGGCCGAGGAAGAAGCACAAAAGGCCCTGGCCGACGGCGAACTCACGCCCGAGGACATGAAGATGATCCAGATTGGCGAGGGCGAGAGCCTCGAAGAAATCAAGGCCAAGCTCAAGCCCAAGAAGTCGAGCATCAGCATCGACATGCTCGACACCGCCAACACCTACGACGACAAGGTCGCCCTCATTCGCATGCTGGTGGCCGAAGACTCGGGCCGTGTGGCGAATGTGCTCAAGGGCATGATCAAGGTCGCCTGACCAGCAAGGACACACCATGGCCGACAAGAAAGACACCGCCAAGGACGCCAAAGGCAAGGATGCCAAGGGCAAAGAGGGCAAGGACGACAAAGACGAGAAGGCGCCCGGCACGGCCCTGGTCACCACCGATGTGGTGATGACCGAAGAGCTGGAGCAGGAACTCGCGGAGCTGACCACGACCCAGCGGGCCGCCGTGCTGATGCTGCTGCTGGGCGAGCAGCAGGCATCGGAAATCATCCGCTTTCTCAACCCCAAGGAAGTCCAGGCCCTCGGCGGCGCCATGGTGTCGGTGGCTGACCTGTCGCAGGAGGCCGTCAACATCGTGCTCGACGAGTTCGTCGCCACGCTGAAAAAGCAGACCAGCCTGGGGCTGGGTACGGGTGACTACGTTGAAAAAGTGCTCAAGCGAGCGCTGGGCGAAGACAAGGCGGCCTCGGTGCTCAGCCGCATCATGCCCGGCCAGGGCAGTAAGGGGCTGGAGATTCTCAAGTGGATGGACGCCCGATCAATTGCGGACATGATCCGCGGCGAACACCCGCAGGTGATTGCCATCATCCTGTCGGTGCTCGAATACGACGTGGCGGCCGATGTGATGAGCTTCCTGCCAGGCGAGTCGCGCCCCGAGATCCTGCAGCGTGTGGCCAGCCTGGAGACCGTGCAGCCCTCGGCGATGGAAGAGCTCGAGGCCATCATGAAAAAACAGTTCGCCTCTAATTCCTCAGCCAAATCCTCGAGCTTCGGCGGCGTGAAGGCTGCAGCCAAGATCATGAACTTCGTCAAGGTCGACCTGGAGTCCTCGATCATGGGTGGCCTGGGCAATCTCGATCCGGACCTGATGCAGAAGATCCAGGACAACATGTTCACTTTTGAGAACCTCTCGGGCGTGGACAACCGCGGCATCCAGACCCTGATGCGCAACGTCGAGCCAGACCTGCTGATGACCGCACTCAAGGGTGCGCCGGAATATGTCAAGGAGAAGTTCTTCGACAACATGTCGGCCCGCGCCCGCATCATGTTCATCGACGAAATGGAGGCCAAGGGCCCGCTGCGCATCACCGACGTGGAAGAAGCGCAGAAGAAAGTCATCCGCATTGCACGCAAACTCTCCGACGCTGGCGAAATGATGCTGGCTGGCCGTGGCGATGACTTCGTCTAAAAAAATGCCCCAGGCCTGGCAGGCCGATCCGCTGTTGAGCGTGCGTCCGCAGAGTCCACACTTTGTACGCACCCACTGGGACCAGAAAAGCGCCCAATCCTTCGGCCCGTGGCGGCTGGCCGAAATGGCCGAACCCACCGACAGCCTGCAATCGCCCCCGCCAGACTTGCTCCGCGTGGGCAGCCAGACGCCGCCGCCCACCACAGCCCGGGAGGATTCTGCGCAGCTGCCGGAAATCGGCAACGCTGACACCTCCAGTGCCAGCCCCGCCGAACTGGAAGCGGCACGCAGCGAAGCCTTTGCGCAGGGCCTGGCGCAGGGGCTCGCGCAAGGTCAGGAAGAAGGCCGTGCAGACGCCCTGGCCGAATTGCAGGCCGAGCGCCAACGCGAAGGCGAATTGCTGCGGCACCTGTGCATCGAGCTGCGCAGTCTGGGGCAGGATCCTGAACGATTTTTTGAACCCTTGCGGCGCCTAGCGCTGCACCTGGCCGAACAGCTGGTGCGCGGCGAATTGCAGATTTCTGGCAAGGCGATCGAACGACTGGTGCAGCAGTGCCTGCAGCAGATCGAGCACCCGCAGTCCACTGTGGAAGTGCAGCTTCACCCCGAAGACCTGGAGCGTCTGCAGGCACTGGGCCCGGCGGCCATCGAGGGACTGCAGCTGCAGGCCGATGCCAACCTGCGTCCGGGCAGCGTGCGCGTGCGCGTGCAGGACACGGTGGTGCAGGACCTGATCGAACACCGGCTGGAACCGCTGGTGCGGCGGCTGCTGGCCGAACCCGATGCCTGGCTGCAGCGCTCGGCCCTGGTGGGCAAGCTCGCGGCCGAAGCGCTGCCCGAAGACGCCCCGCGCCGTCAGTGGTCACAACAGGTGGTGGATGTGCAGGACGCCGACCCCCGGCCCGAACCGGAGGCAGACAAGCCATGATGCACTTTGAAGCCGAAGTTCAGGCCTTGCTCGGCGAGCTGCAGGCGCCGCCGCCCCAGCGCAGCGGCACCCTGGTGCGGCTGGTGGGCATGCGCCTCGAAGCGCGCGGCCTGATGGCACCGCTGGGGGCCTGCTGCGAGGTGGTCGGCCAGATGGGGCATCGGGTGGAAGCCGAGGTGGTGGGTTTCAATGACGACATCCTGTATCTCCTGCCCTTCACCGAACCGCAGGGCATTGGCCCCGGGGCCAGGGTCAGCCTGATCAGCCATGCCGCACAGGTCTGTCTGGGTCCTGATCTGCTCGGCCGCATTCTGGATGGCCGAGGCCAGCCACTGGACGGCAAGCCCGCGCCCAGCTGCCACGATGTGCTGAGCCTGCAGGGCCGCCCGATCAACCCGATGGAGCGCGGCCCGATCCGAGAGGTGCTGGACGTGGGCGTGAAGGCCATCAACGGCATGCTGACCATCGGTCGCGGTCAGCGCCTGGGGTTGATCGCCGGCTCCGGCGTGGGCAAAAGCATGCTGCTGGGCATGCTGACCCGCTTTACCGAAGCCGATGTGGTCGTGATCGGCCTGATCGGCGAGCGCGGCCGCGAGGTGCAGGCCTTCATCGAGGAATCGCTCGGCCCCGAGGGCCTGGCCAAATCGGTGCTGATCGCCGCACCGGCCAACGAATCCCCCGTGCTGCGCCTGAAGGCCACGCACATGACCCATGTGATCGCCGAGTATTTCAGGGACCGCGGTCAGAACGTGCTGATGCTGGTCGACAGCCTGACCCGCGTGGCCCATGCCCAGCGCGAAGTCGGTCTGGCCGTGGGCGAACCGCCGACCGCCAAAGGCTACCCCCCCTCGGTGTTTGCGCTGCTGCCCAACCTGATCGAGCGCGCCGGCGTCGGTCGCCACGGACATGGCTCGATCACCGCCATCTACACGGTTCTGGCCGAAGGCGACGATGCGCACGACCCGATTGTGGACATTGCACGCGCATCGCTGGACGGTCAGGTCATGCTCTCGCGCAAGCTCGCCGATGCGGCGCATTACCCGGCCATTGACCTCAATGGCTCGATTTCGCGGGTCATGCAGAACCTGCTCTCGCCCGAGGACCTCAAGCAGGCCAACCGTTTCAGGCGCCTGTGGTCGCTCTACCAGCAAAACCAGGACCTGATCCAGGTTGGCGCCTACGAGACGGGCAGCACCCCGGAACTGGACCAGGCCATTGCGCTGCGCCAGCAGATGGTGAACTTTCTGCAACAGGACATGCACAGCCGGCTCGACGAGATCAGCACCCGCGAGCAAATCAGGCAATTGATGGGATGACGCCATGAACCAGAACCCGACACCCTACCGAGACTGCTGGAACGTGCTGGCCCGCAAGGCCTCGGAACAGGCCAGGCATTGGCAGTCCGAAATTGCCCTGAGCCAGGAAAGGCTGGAGCAGCTGCAGGCCAGTGAGGTGCGGCTGACACGAATTTACGAGGAATACCAGCAGCGTCAGAGCGGCCAGCAGGATGCCCGATTGGGCCTGCAGGACCACCTGCATGAACGGCAGTTCATGGCTCAGCTCATGCAACTGCAGGCCCGTGTGCGTCAGGATCTGGGCCAGACCAGGATGCAAATGGCCCAGCAGCGCAGCCAGCTGCTCAAGGCCCAAGCCGAGGAACAGAAGATGCAGACCCTGGCCGAGCAGGACCGCGGGCGGATACTGGCACACCAGCAAAGGCAGGAACAGCGCCGCATGGACGAGCTGGCCATTGCACGCTACAACTTGCGGCCGGGCCACTGAAGCAATTGACCTCAGTCAAGGCAGAGCGGCATGCTCGGCCTATGATGGACAAATTTCACAGTTCTGCAGCCTGACCATGAACAGCCCCACCCCCCATCCTCATCCACGCAAGAAACCTGCGCACGTTGAGGAAAAAAACCCGCTCTGGACTTATGTTGCCGGTGGTGCCGTGCTGGTGGCCGCCACCATTGGCGCAACGCTGTGGCTCTCGGGCAACAGCAGCAGCTCCGGCCTGATGCAGGTCGAGGTCACGCTGGACAACCGCTGTGAGCTGATCGATGAAGCTTTCATGGCCGTGGCGGTGCCCAGTGGTACCAAAGCCGGTTTTGAAAAGGGTCTGGCCATCCTCAAGGTGCCACCCCAGTCCAAAATCTATGTGAAGTCGCACGACCGTTACCCGGCTTTCAGTTTCGAGACCGGCAAATACGACGCAGAGCCACGCATGGTGATCACCGTCAACTGTGGCATGGGTGAGCGCATTGACCGCACGCTCGATGCACTGCAAAAACAGTTCAAGTCCAGAGAACGTTGAGGAGCCGGTACCACCATGCGCATCCTGTTTGAGCTCATTCTGGCCATCGCACTGGGTGTGGCTGGTTACTTTGCCTGGGCGCAACACCGGGCCTCCAGCAACGCAGGCGGACAGCTTGGACAGCTGGGCGAACAGAAAAACGAGCTGCAGCGCAAGCTCGAAGCCGCCGAAAAGCAATTGCAGGCGCAAGCCGCTGCACTAGAGGCCATGGGCCCCAAAGCCCGGCAGTTCGATGCTGCGCAAGATGCGCTCTCGGGCGGGCAAGTGCTTGACGATCTTGAAAAACTCTATGCGGGCCGCAAGGGTCTGAGCAACGAGCAGCAGCTGGGCCTGGGCGTGGTGCGACTCATCAGCAAGGGGCCGCAGGACCCGGGGGCATTGCAGGCCCTCAACAAGACACTCGAGCAGATCGACTGGAACCGCAACCAGAAAATCATCTGCGCCACGCAGAACGCTCTGGCCGCGGCCGGCAAGGATGTGAAGGTCCTGGCCGAATGCAGCAGGACGGTCTCGCTCGCTGTCCCTGCCAGTGCAGCGTCGGATGCGGCTTCAGCGCCTGCCTCTTTACCGGCATCAGCTCCCGCCACCCAAGACGGTAAATCGAAGTGAACATGTCAGGCCTTGACAAGGTGCCTCACATCCGCATGGGTCTGGCCGCGAGGGTGCATGCACTGCTGTTCGATGAAAACAACCCCAAGGGCAGGAGCCGGGGCTTCAGCAGCTTCATCGGCTGGCTGATCATTCTGAGCACCCTGGGGCTCGTGCTTGAGCTCAACCCGGTGCTGGCCCAGGATTACGCCCTGGCGTTCGAGGTGCTGGACACGGGGGTGATCGGCATCTTCAGCGCGGAATACCTGCTGCGGTGGTTTGCGGCTGGCGGTCACCCGGACGCGGCCGCCCTGCGCTGGCCCAAGCTGCGCTGGATGTTCAGCCGAGGGGCATTGATCGATCTGCTGGCCATCGCGCCCTTTTACTTCGCGCTTTTCCTGCCCATCCACGCGGACTGGCTGCGGTTGCTGCGGCTGGTCCGGCTGGTGCGCATCCTCAAGCTCGGTCGCCATGTCGGCGAAGCGTGGCGCGAGTTCGAGCGCCTTAACCGGCACAGGCACTGGCGCGCTCGTCTCTATGCCCTGCTGGAGCCTACTGGGCACTCGGGCATGCTGCACCGGTATCTGGACAATTTCATCGTGTTCTGGGTCCTGGTCGCCATACTCAATGCCGTGCTGGAATCGGTGGCGTCGATCAACAGGGTTTTCGCCAGGGAAATGGCCTGGATCGATACGGTCTCCTTTTCCATATTCGCGCTGGAATACGTGTGCCGATGGATCGCTGCACCCGAAAACCCGACCTGGCGACACAAAGGGCTGCCACGCCTGGCGTTCATGCGCAGTCCGCAGGCGGTGATTGATCTGTTGGCCATACTGCCTTTTCTGCTCGAACGCTTTTTGCCCTGGCCGATCGATCTGCGTTTTCTCAGGGTGTTCCGCTTGCTGCGGCTGCTCAAGCTCACGCGCTACACCTCGGCCACCAGCACCTTGTACAAGGTGGTGCGGCGCGAAGGACAGGTCATCTTTGCCTCCGTGTTCGTGATGATCCTGCTGGTGGTCCTGACCGCCAGCATCGGCTACCTGTTCGAGCACCAGGCCCAGCCGGACAAGTTTGAAAACATTCCTCAGTCGATCTACTGGGCGGTGGTGACCCTGGCTTCGGTGGGTTATGGCGACATATCACCTGTGACACCCATGGGGCGCGCTCTGACCGTGGTGCTGTCCCTGCTGGGCATTGGCATCTTCGCCATTCCTGCCGGCTTGCTGGCATCGGCCTTCACCGATCAATTGCGGATTGACCGGGAAACCCTCAAACACAAATTGCTCCAGGCCATGGAACACGGTCAGCTGGACCCCAAGGCCAAGGAGTGGCTGTCGGCCGAAACCGAGCGTCTGCACCTGAGTGAAGAGGACGCCAGGCGGCTCATGGACGAAGCCCGGGAAAACATCGAGGCGCGTCAGCGCGTTGAGCGGCCATCGGCGACCCTGCAGCTGATCGATCCAGCCCAGAACCCCGGGCTCGCCCTGGCGCAAATGCATCTGCTCGCGCAACAACTGCAGTTGCTGCACCAGGCCAGTGGTGCGGCAGCCTTGCACGACGCGCTCGAGGCTGACCCTCAGAGAAGAGACGACCCGTTGCTGCAGGTCATACTGGAGGCATTGGAAAAAAACACGGCTTCAGGTCAGCGCTAGCCAAGCCTTATGACTCATGCCGTCACCAGGCTCTCCAGACGCGCCTGGTGCGCCATCTGCCACACCTCACGCGGTGGCAGGGGCTTGAGCTTGTGGTTGCTCCAGACCTGTCGCCAGAGGCGCCCGCCGCGTTGCCCGTGGTAGAGGCCCAGCATGTGCCGGGCAATCGCATACCAGGGGCAGCCGTCTTCGGCATGGGCGCGCTCCATGTAGTCGACCATGGCCTCTTCCACCGCTTCGCGCGTGGGCACGGGATGCTCGTCGCCAAAGAAGGTACTGTCCCAGCTGCTGAGCAGCCAGGGGTTGTAGTAGGCCTCGCGCCCGACCATCACGCCGTCGGCATGCTGCAGGTGCTCGGCGATTTGTTGATTGGTCTTGATGCCGCCATTGACAGCAATCGTCAGCCGCGGAAAGTCCTGCTTGAGCCGGTAGGCCAGCTCGTAGCGCAGCGGTGGAATCTCGCGGTTTTCCTTGGGAGACAGGCCATCGAGCCAGGCATTGCGGGCGTGCACGATGAAGACTTCGCACCCTGCTTCACTCACCGTGCCGACAAAGTCACGCACAAAGTCGTAGCTCTCGATCCGGTCAATGCCGATGCGGTGCTTGACGGTGACTGGAATGTCCACCGCATCGCGCATGGCCTTGACGCCGTCGGCCACGGTGCGCGGCTCGTTCATCAGGCAGGCGCCAAACGCACCGCGCTGCACCCGGTCCGACGGGCAGCCGCAGTTGAGGTTGATCTCGTCATAGCCCCATTGCGCACCCAGTTTGGCGGCAAAGGCCAGATCGGCCGGCTCACTGCCGCCGAGCTGCAGGGCGACAGGATGCTCCTCGGCGTTGAAGCGCAGATGGCGCTCCACGCTGCCATGTGTGAGCGCACCGGTCGTCACCATCTCGGTGTAAAGCAGGGTGTGGCGGGTCAGCAGGCGGTGGAAAAAGCGGCAATGGCGATCCGTCCAGTCCATCATCGGCGCGACGGACAGGCGCCAGGGGCTGTAGGCAGAGGCAATCTGGGACATGGCTGGATTATCCCAGCGCGCAAAAAAAGACCCCGCCGAGGCGGGGTCGAGACCGCTTCGTCGCTGCGCGCCTCGCAGCGACCATCGTCCCATCAGCCCATGTGCAGGCCGCCGTTGACCGAGAAGTCGGCGCCGGTGGCGTAGCCGCCCTCTTCGCTGGCGAGCCAGGCGATGATGGAGGCGATTTCGCTGGGCTTGCCCAGGCGCTTGACGGGCACGGTGGCGACGATTTTTTCCAGCACGTCGGGGCGGATCGCGTTGACCATGTCGGTGCCGATGTAACCCGGACTGACGGTGTTGACCGTCACGCCTTTGTTGGCCAGCTCCTGCGCCAGCGCCATCGAGAAACCGTGCATGCCGGCCTTGGCGGCGGAGTAGTTGGTCTGGCCGGCCTGGCCTTTTTCGCCGTTGACCGAGCTGATGTTGATGATGCGGCCCCAGCCCCGCTCGACCATGTCGGGCACGACCTGCTTGGTCACGTTGAACATGGAGTCGAGGTTGGTGTTCATCACCGCATCCCAGTCTTCCTTGCTCATCTTCAGGAACATGCGGTCCTTGGTGATGCCGGCGTTGTTAACCAGCACATCGATCGGGCCGTGCTCGGCCTTGGCCTTGGTGAAGGCCTCGACGGTCGAGTCCCAGTCACCCACATTGCCCACCGAGGCGTAGAAGGTGTAGCCCTGGGCTTTTTGCTCATCGAGCCACTTGTTGAAGTCACGGGTCGGGCCGCAACCTGCAATGACCTTGAAACCGTCCTTGTGCAGGCGCTGGCAGATGGCGGTACCGATGCCGCCCATGCCACCGGTGACGTATGCAACTTTTTGACTCATGGTTGTCTCCTTTGTTATGAGTGCTGAGGGGAAAAATCAGATGCGCAAAAAATCAGGCACGCTCCAGTGCCAGCGACACGCCCATGCCACCGCCAATGCACAGGGCAGCCAGGCCCTTGTTGGCCTGACGGCGCTGCATTTCATGCAGCAGCGTGACGAGGATGCGACAGCCCGAAGCGCCAATGGGGTGGCCAATGGCGATGGCACCCCCGTTGACGTTGACCTTGAGCGGGTCGATGTCGAGCGCCTTGTTGACCGCACAGGCCTGCGCGGCAAAGGCTTCGTTGAGTTCAAACAGGTCCACGTCCTGGGCCTTCCAGCCGGCGCGGGCCAGGGCTTTTTGCGAGGCCGGCACCGGGCCCATGCCCATGGTGGCCGGATCCAGGCCCGACGTGCCGAAGGCGGCAATGCGTGCCAGCGGCTTGAGGCCCAGGGCGGCGGCCTTTTTGGCCGTCATCACGACCACGGCGGCAGCGCCATCGTTGATGCCCGAGGCATTGCCTGCGGTCACGCTGCCGGCCTTGTCAAAAGCGGGGCGCAAGCCAGCCAGGGCTTCGGCATTGGTTTTCTTGTTGATGAATTCGTCGCTGTTGAAGACCAGCGGGTCACCCTTCTTCTGCGGGATGAGCACGTCGACGATTTCGTCCTTGAACTTGCCGTCGTCCTGCGCAGCGGAGGCCTTGCGCTGGCTGGCCAGGGCCAGCTCGTCCTGCATTTCGCGGGTGATGCCGTGGGCCTTGGCCACGTTCTCGGCGGTGATGCCCATGTGGTACTGGTTGTAGACGTCCCACAGGCCGTCGACGATCATGGTGTCGACCATGTTCCAGTTGCCCATGCGCTGGCCATCGCGGCTGCCCATCAGCACATGCGGCGAGGCGCTCATGTTTTCCTGGCCGCCGGCGACCACGATTTCGCTGTCGCCCCAGGCCACGGCCTGCGCCGCGAGCATGACGGCCTTGAGGCCCGAGCCACACACGGCATTGATGGTCAGGGCCGGGGTTTCCTTGGCCACACCGGCCTTCATCATGGCCTGGCGCGCCGGGTTCTGGCCGCTGCCGGCCGTGAGCACCTGGCCCATGATGACTTCACCGATATGGTCGGCCTGCAGGCCGGCACGGGCAATCGCCTCGCGGATCACGATGCTGCCCAGCTCGGGCGCAGCCGTTTTGGCCAAGGAGCCTCCGAATTTACCTACGGCGGTGCGGGTCGCCGACACGATCACGATGTCTTCCACTTTGAGTCTCCTTCTTTCAAGCAATCAGGCTTTCGCCTTCACATAACGGCCGGGTGCCGGCTCGATGGCCTTGTACTGGGCACCCTTGCCGTATCCCTTGGGCGCAGCGATCTGCTTGCCCGCATGGCCCTTGAGCCAGTCTGACCAGTCGGTCCACCAGCTGCCCGGCAGCTCCTTGGCCCCGGCAATCCAGTCGTTCACGTCTTTCGGGAACTTGCCTTCAGCACCGATCCAGTGGCTGCGCTTTTTGGCTGCCGGCGGGTTGATCACGCCGGCAATGTGGCCCGAAGCCCCCATGACAAAGCGCTTCTTGCCCGGCAGCACCTGGGTGCTGGCGTAGGCGCCGCCAATCGGCACGATGTGGTCCTCTCTGGAACCATAGATGTAAACCGGCAGATCGACTTGCCGCAGATCAACCTTCTCGCCGCAAACCTTGGCCTTGCCCGGCTTGACCAGGTTGTTTTCGAGGTAGGTGTTGCGCAGGTACCAGGCGTAGAACGGCCCGGGCAGGTTGGTCGAATCGCTGTTCCAGTACAGCAGGTCGAAGGGCGGCGGGGTCTCGCCCTTGAGGTAGTTGCCCACCACGTAGTTCCAGACCAGGTCATTGGGCCGCAAAAAGCTGAAGGTGGACGCCAGGTCCTGGCCCTTGAGCAGACCGCCCTTGCCCATCTGCATTTCGCGGAACTTGACGAAGTTCTCGTCAATGAAGACGTCCAGAATGCCGGTGTCGGTGAAATCGATCAGCGTGGTCAGGAAGGTCGCGCTGGCCACCGGTTTTTCGCCGCGCGCGGCCAGCACGGCCAGCGCGGTCGAGAGGATGGTGCCGCCGACACAGAAGCCCAGCGCGTTGATCTTAGGCGCGCCGGTGATGGCCTGCACGGTCTCGATCGCCTGGATCGCGGCCTGCGCGATGTAGTCGTCCCAGGTCTTGCTGGCCATGCTCTGGTCGGGGTTGCGCCAGCTGACCACGAAGGTGCGGTGCCCTTGGCTGACCGCATAGCGGATGAATGAATTCTCGGGCTGCAGGTCCAGGATGTAGAACTTGTTGATGCACGGCGGCACCAGCAGGAAGGGCCGCTCATACACCTTGGCGGTCAGCGGCTTGTATTCGATGAGCTGGAAGAATTCGTTTTCGAACACCACGGCGCCTTCGGTGGTCGCCACATTGCGGCCCACCTCGAACAGGCTCTCGTCGGTCATCGACACATGGCCCTGCTGCATGTCCTGCATCAGGTTCTTGACGCCCTTGGCGATGCTCTCGCCCTTGGTTTCAATGGCTTTTTTCTGCGCTTCGGCATTGAAGGCGAGGAAGTTGCTGGGCGCAGCAGCCGCTACCCACTGCTCGACCGCAAAGCGGATGCGACTGCGGGTCTTGGGGTCGGCGTCCACCGCATCGGCCAGGCCCATCAGGGTACGGGCATTGAGCAGGTAGGTCGCAGCATTGAAGGCGGCCAGCGGGTTACCACTCCAGGCCTCGCTGGAGAAACGGCGGTCCTTGATCTGCAGGCTGTTTTGCATGGCCTGGTTCCAGAGCTCGGTGGCTTCCTGGAAGTACTGCGATTGAAGGGCCTGCAGCTTTTCGGGCTTGAATTTCAGGGCTGGCATGGCGGCCGCACCCAGGTCCTTGCCCATGCCGCCCAGATCGATGGTCTGAAAATGCTGCATGGCCTGCGCAAAGCCCTTGCCCAGGTTCTGCTGGAAGGATTCAGCCATTTGGCTCCAGAATTGGGGGGTCGCATCCATCATGTGTGTCTCCTTGGGCTGCCTTCTGCTGCGATCGCAGCTGCCCTACAGTGTCGGTCGTTTCAATGTCACCAAAATTACAAAACTTGCGAATGATCACTCGGAAATTGCCATGTACCTTGTTGTGATTGCCTGGTCTTATGTGGTCGTGCTGATGAGCCTGGCCGAGGCCCTGTCGCCGCAAGGCAGCTGGCTGGGCGCCCTCTTTACCTTGTTGCTCTACGGTGTGCTGCCTTTGTCGATCGTGGTCTACATCATTGGAACGCCTTCGCGAAAGCGGGCCCTGCGTCAGGCCCAGGTCCAGGAACCCCGTTCAGAGGGGCTCGCGCCAGATGCAGGCGGCCATGCGGCCGGTGCTGCCGAGCGTCCGGGCATCACGTCGGTGGGAGAAGAACAGCGCAGGCCTTGAGACGGTGCACCATTCACTCGAGCCATCGTTGCCCGAGATGCACGTCAGGCCAAGGCGGGCAAGCCGGGCACGCGCCAGCGCAGGCAAATCGGCCAGCCAGCGGTCGCCCTGCCCGGGCTGGAAGGCTTGCCCTGGCCCATCGGCCAGATCGGCAAAAGCCTCTCGCACCTCTGGCCCCACTTCAAAAGCCTCTGGACCAATGCAGGGGCCCAGCCATGCCGCCGTGTGCGCAGGATCGGCCCCGCGTCCTTGCAGAGCGGCCCAGAGGGCTTCGAGAACGCCCCGGCCCTGAAGCCCTGCCAGGCCCCTCCAGCCGGCGTGGGCGGCGGCCACCCAGCGGCCCCGGGTATCCCACAGCAGCACCGGCAGACAGTCGGCCACCATGATGGTGCAAGCCAGGCTGTGCCCGAATGTGAAACAGGCATCGGCCTGCTCGCCATCGGGCACCCCGGGCTTCAGTTCGAGCACTCGCCAGCCATGCACCTGCTGCAGGAACACCGGCCTGATCCCCAGGGTGGTGGCCAGCAGCGCGCGGTTGGCGCGCACATGCGCGGGATCGTCCGATACATGGTCGCCGAGATTGAAGCTGTCCCAGGGGGGCAATGAACACCCGCCCTGGCGCGTGGTCATGGCTCCGCCCAGGCCTGCAGGCAGAGTCAAGCGTTGTAGGCGCGTCATGTGCACAGGATAAGCCCAAAGCGCAGGCGTGGACCGGGATGATGTT
>Ga0255277_1000005_pt1 | contig 31554 bp, 13 predicted proteins | sample AtltaT_7_FD_183709 | JGI IMG/M metagenome (GOLD analysis project Ga0255277, IMG submission 183709) | Metatranscriptome of freshwater microbial communities from Altamaha River, Georgia, United States - Atl_Cont_RepA_8d (Metagenome... | ecosystem: Environmental > Aquatic > Freshwater > River... | reverse complement strand
GTCGGTTCAAGTTGAGACCTACTTTCCAAGCTTTGAAAAGACTTCGAAACGTAAGGCATCGAATGTTATGGAAAGAATTGGAGTCAATCGCAAAAGTTCAAGTGGAGGTCCAATATCAAACGCGTGGACTGACCAAAATTCTTAATCAAAATCTAATTCAAGATCAAAGTTGTAATACTGGAATGTTGCAGTGAACGTTGTGAACTGCGGCGTAATCGAAGAATACGATAAGTTCATTTCACTCAAAGACTTTAACATTGGTCGATTAAATATGATCGACGATACTGCATAACCCTCATTATTCAAAAGAGTCAGTCGAAGCGGCTGAAAGAACGGGTGATTTCCGTTTGCTCGAGCTGGCACAGATAAAGCTTGACCCAGCGAATTTTGAGTATTTTCCGGAGTGACGTTCGCAGGCTCTAAGTAGTTCAGTGCATTATCCAAAAAGATAAAATAGTTTAAGTAAGCATCGGTCAACTTGAAAGTTACCTTAAGCTCTCTACTAAACATATCAGCAATGGGCTTTGAGCTCTGCACTTCTTGAATCTTACCTAACACTCTGGTTTGAGTTTGCAGATTTGTAGTAAAGCCTGGAAAATTTATCGTTTGCACAGTAGACGCCATAAAATCGGATAGCGATTTATAGGGCAGCAATAGGCTACGATAGTACTTGCTGTACTTATCTTGAACTTCCTGATTGAAAAAATCCGGTGGGAAGTTAATGAAAAAACTGTTTTGTCTAGCGTTTAATATCATATAGAATTATCTATACGAGAATCTCTTTAAGCTTAGTGATTACTTGATCAGCAGTTATTAGTTTAGAACATTCAAATTGTCTAGGCGTGCCCTTTTGATCTGGGCACCAGTTCCAATCTCCTGGATCAAATCTCAAGCGATTTGCACAACCTGCGCAAGCACCAGCCGGAGCCTCTAATTTAGTTATGCCTGAATCAGGTTCATTGTAAGGATACGTGAATCCTGAAATTTGAATGGCCGGCGTACCGGTTGCCCAAGCAACCCAAGTTAGTCCGCTACTAATACCAATGAAGGCTTGACACTCTAACAATTCGTTGATTACTGTCTCAAGTGGACCATGTGGAAGTTTTGTTGCACCGACTGGATTTCGATTTCCCATGTAACCGTCTTCTTCTTTAGATAGAATTACAGGTTCATAGCCATTTTCGATTAACCAGTCAGTGACCTCTTGCCAACCGGTTGGATTGTTCCAATACTTTGCCTGAGCGGTACTATGAATTCCTAGACCAACCTTCTTGGTTAGTTTTCTGGAAGTAGGTAACGTCAATTTAGGCTTTACTTCTTGATAGTCTAATCCAAGAATGTCTGATGCAGCCTTTTGTAATGGGCCCAATTTAAAATCAATTGGATTAAGTTCTCTATCCCAAGTTCCATTCTTGATGTACCAGCCCAATCTGTACATTGCATACAGACCATAGACTGGCGTACCCGGTTGAACGAACTCTAGTTCAGGATATTCATTAACAAATAGATGATTCCAAAATGTTGAACAGACTACCTTGCAACCGTGTTTCTTTCTAAATTCCTCAATGTATGGGAACCATGCAAACGTATCACCTAACGCTTTGGATTCTAGAGAAATGTAAACTTTTTGACCTCTCAAGTCAAAGTCGATTTGCTCAATTAATTTATCGGAATCGTCAACCACTTCTATCTTCCAACGCTTGTAGTACTTAATTGAAGATTTTGCCCAGTGGCCGTTTCTTAATTTAGTACGGAAGTGCTCTATTCCAGTGTCCGCATCAATGAATTTAGCGGTGTACTCCCTAAGACTCTGAGTTTTTAATTCAACGTAAGCGCCATCAACAAAATTATAGTGAACGTCTACTGGAATATTTGCGTCCAAATGAGTCACCTTATTCTTGATGTAATATTCATTAGCTGGATCGGAAAAGAACTCAGTGAATACTGTTTTTCCAAGATAATTAATTCGAAGAGTTGTTCCCTTTTTGTAGGCTCCAAGCGGAATGAGGTCCATTTTACCTATTTCTAAGTTGACGAATTTAACTAGGCCCTCGTATCTAATTTCAAGAAGATAATCGGACTTTGCAGGCTTTTCGTGAAATCCTGAAATTAGATGAACGTATAGTTCCCCGGAATCAGAAACTGCTGGATAAATTTGAAACATTGCATCGTCCCTAAGAATACCATCCCTGTTCCAAACAGCTTGAGTATTTAGTTCAGCAGAATTCGCAATGTACTCAGTTAAGTAAATGTCATTGGTGCATTCTCTTAAGTATTTCAAGAATAGTCTTTCTAATTGCCAACCTCTAGGCCTATTAGCAAAGTACTCAAATTTGGACTTGACCTTTGTCATCATTTCTACTGCAACATCTGTCCTAATTGAAAAAATGAAAGTTGCCATATATGGATCGAAGTGAGAATCGAGAGATGATCCTGAATGATATTCGTACACAACTGCATCATGTTCACTAGACTTTTCCAAAAATGCCTGTCTGTACTGGAATGTGTCAAGTAGATTATCGTATTCCATGAAATGAATTGTCTTCTTGCCAAGGTACTTACAGAAATTAAAAGCGTGAGTCATTGACGTCCAAATTGCATAGTCGTGATGATATGCCATTTCATTGTCCACTCTATAAGTTGGCATTGCTGACCATCTGCCGCTGCCGACTTGATGAGATTCAAATTCAGAATTTAGGAGTAGTGGATTGTCCTTATCGAACAAGTAATAGTCAACTAATTTTTGAATTTCCGGCTTTATTGCAAAATGCGAAACCAAAAGAATTGGAATTCCTTTGAATTCACGTAATCTCTTTATGCACTCAATTAGATCAGCCTCCTTTTCTGGCGTATTGGGCCATGTGTCAACCACAAAAATATCATCTGCGTATTCTCCATCCTTGATGATTGAGTTTACTTCTCGCTCAGAATATTTTTCATCATTTGCAATTCCGCCCTTTACTCCAAAGAAATAAAGATCACCAGGGTCTGAATTATACTCAAACATTCCATCCGGAAAGACTTGATCAAAGCCTGGGATTTTTCGAATATCGGCCTCAGTTAAATTCAAATAGTAATCGGACCACTCTTCAGAAATGTTAGCAAGCAATGGTGCTGCCCAACTGCCATCTGATTTTCTGGTCCCATGTTCAGGTCTCCCAGTTGAAGCGCAAGTGAATATGAAAGCTCCACCAGGCTTTAGCATTCGGATAATGTTCTGAATGCTTTTTTCGTAGAACATATCGTGCTCAAAAACCTCAGTTGAAATGATTAAATCAAACGTTTCGTCTGGTGCATCATATAGATGAGCGACTTGCACAATATCAACGTTAGGTCCTTCTCCAACGTCTAGTCCAATGTAGTTACAGTCGGTTAGGAAAAAGCGATTATTACCATTTATGTCTAATGAGCCAATGTCTAGGACTCTTTTATTCTTAAAATACTTGGGAAATCGTGTTGAGATTCTTTTACAAAATTCCTGTTGCTGATGATGAGCCATTTAATTATTATCTTTTTGTGATGATGATTATTCCATTTAGGAAGTTGACTGATTCGATGTCTGTTCGAATGGGTAATTGTTTTCGAATGGTTTGAGCGGTTAAATAATCTTCACGGCGCGCATGAACGTTCCAAAAATCGTCTTGCATTTGTCCATTAAAATTAACGTCATCAACTAGTCTCTTACAAAACTCAACGGATGAACCTTGATTCCTAAATCCGCCTTCCCATTCTTCCCAATATGAAGTTGCACAGTCTTCGACTACGTATACTCCCTCAGGCTTCACGTGATCTATTAGGTGAGTGAACGAAGCAATAACATGTCGATTAATGTGAGAGCCGTCGTCTAGAATCATGTCAAATGGACCCCATTTTTCGGCGACCATTTTTAGGAATTCAGGATCGTCCTGCGAGCCAATCTCAACAAAGACTCCATTATCTGGATTCTCGTATTGTTTACAAGACTCCATTATGTCAATTCCAATGATTGTTGCATTGGGATAGTACTCGCGCCATGTGATAAGTGATTCACCGTACAGAACCCCTATCTCTAGGATTTTTAGAGGCTCTAATCGATTGAACGGTAACCATTTCTCGTATTTTTCGCAGTAGTTGTGAATCTCGGAGGATTTATCGGTCCCCATTGATTTAGCGATTTTATTTAATGATCTCATTTAAAAAGGGTTATTTTATTTCCAGAAGTAAATTAGTTGTAAGGCATCGTCTCCTCCACAGAATAATAAGTAAGAGTTAAAGCCTAACTTATTTAGTCGAGTTATGAATTCATCTCGTAGAGCTTCATCGTATTGAAGGTGCTCATGATGATACTCAACCGCAATGTTTCTAATGTTTCTTAGGTGATCATCGCTGATTCCCTTCATTGCAATTATTTCAGAACCCTCAATATCAACCTTTAAAAAGTCGATCTTTTGGATTATGCCATTGTCTAGCAGATGGTTTAGTGTGTAAACGTTCACATCGTATTGTGTGACTGTTGGATCCTGTTTATGCCATAGGTTGGATCCGCCAAGATGAGAGCTCTCAGTTAAGGTTAGAGTTCCAAGCTGATCGCCTATTGCTGCATTAAAAAGAATTGCATTCTTTGGTGCATTTTGTTTTAGGATTTGGAAGTACCTGCGATCAGGTTCAAAGGTTACAATCTTTGAGGCTCCCATGTGATATGCATATCGGGTAAAGACTCCAATATTTCCACCGAGATCAACAACAGTATCACCTGGTTGAATTTTTACAAGAGCCGGGCCTCCCTCTCTTGGATGTTCGTAGTCCTTTAGATTGTAGATCTCATGGTAGATTGCATAATCCCAACCGTATTGATGAGCAATGTCCATTGTTCCACCCTGAACTCCAGCAATCGAGCCTAAGTTCTTGATTTCGTTCTTTGCAACAAAGAAGTAGTGAGTGTCATGGAAGTTACTATCGCGCTGGGCCTTAATGTGGTCGATCATGATTTGCGCGAAATTGATGTTCTTATTACCGTGGAAGTAGAGAATCTTTGACTTATCTTCTGGTACGAACTGCCAGCCGTAGATCTTTCCAAAATTTCTAGGTCCGCTATCTCTCCAAAATGAAATGAAATGTTCCATTGCTCTGCCGGTAGTTCCAAGCAGATCGCCGTCCCATTCAGATACGTCAAAATTTGAAAGCGGCAAGAATGAAGTTAATTTGTATTTTGATCTTAGGAAATTATCAATACCCTCATCGTTCCACTGTAATAAATTACGATAGTCCGCTAGGTCTGTGTTTTTATAAACGTCAAGTATTTCATTGAACCACCAATCGCATTTCTTATTGTAAACGTACATGCAGATATGAGCCTTTGTTGCAAGTCTCTGAACTCCGTGCAGCTTGCATAGGTTCTCATTGAATAACTGTTGACCTCTGGAACCATCGCGTGCGGTGTAGAATCCAATGAAGTCCTGTTGTACATGGACGTCAGGAATTGGGTAAGTTGTTATTAAGCTAAAGTATTCTGAAATGTTGTCGATGTTATGATTAGCAACGATATCGCCGTCCAGCCATACGAAATTATCATAGCCTTCAGATAACGATGCCAAACAGGCATGTTGCTTCCAATACCAACGATCATGCTCTGAATGCTTTTCAACATTGAGCCTACGACCTATAACGTTTGATCCAAGGTCCGGAACGTCACAGTCAATGCCATATACTAACAGGGGCCTACTCGAAAAAAGAGCCAGCGATTGAGCTAGTTTTTGAATGACCGGCATGTAACCCAAGTTACCACAGGTCACCCATGCAAAGTCGGATGATTGTTCATTTGACCTCTCAGTTAAAAGCGCCTGGATGTGATCTCTAGCGATTTGGGCAGCATTGTCCCATGTGAATTGTGTTCGGATTATTTCGGAATCAGCTAATGCCTTTTGCTTGTGAAACTCAAAATTAGAATAGGCTTCTCTTAGAACTTTTTTAAGTTCATTGAAGTTTGGCTCCGCGAAATTACCTGGGGCATTTGAGATCCAGGACTCGTCGTTTGGAACCGCAGCTGGCACCTCGCCCAATACTGAGACAGGTAGGCCTTTTCCGCTTGCGAACTCAAGTTGAGCGCCCCAATTCGAGTAGACGGACGGAATGCCGCAAGCCATTGCCTCAATTAGAGGTAAATTCCAACCCTCGCTTCTTGCACACGATACAAAAACGTCAGCCGACCTTAAGAGATCAATGTATTCTTGTTTGGTCTTTAGGTGATGTACGATTTTAATGCCAGCATGAGAGAGGCCGAATTTTTGTAAGCGGTCTTCTGTTGAGCGCAGTCCGTCAGTAGCAAATTTATTGTCTACACTAATTACGAGTTCAACGTTCTCATCCTCAGAAAAGGTTTGAATGAAGGCTTTAATGATTTCCTTGGTTGATTTACGATAGTCCCATCGGCCGATTAGCACGAATCTGAAGGGTCTGTTCTCTGGAAATTGAGATGAGGTTGATGCGGGTTTAAAAAGCTCAGTGTCAACCCCTTCCGGTACGACCTTAACTCTATCTGCTGGGATTCCCTGCTCTATTGTGCAGACTCGTTGCCATTCGCTAGGAACCCAAACCTGATCCATGCCCCTTAGTGAATTGAAAAATTCATCGGGTTGCCTGGTCGTCTCCCAAACATTGTATGCGATCTTTGGACCAGTATACGATTCCTTGAAGTATCGGTGACCGTTATCATTTAGAATGATGTGTAGGTCGGGCGACTGTGGAGTCGAATACTTTGTGTACAGCGGAAATTCTTGATGACCGTTTGGTGTGCCAAGAGTCTGCTCGACAAGCATTGTTTTAAGTTCGTCATCGATGTAGTACTCAGAATTGTGAGGTTCGTCATTGTGGTAGCCCTCCCAAGAATCACCGACCGTCCAATTTCTAACCTGGACAGGCACTAACTTATTGAGAGCTTTAAAGAAATTTCTGGCATGACAATTGTAACCAGTTTCACCAATTATTGAGGTGTGGGCCTTGATTAGACTCATTTCGTAGAAATAGAATTTTTCTCTTATACTACGAAATCTCTAATTGTTTAGGAAAAAGCCTGAAATTATTGAGCGCACGAAACGAATTGCCCGTTCCAAGCATTAACTGATGTGTCCCAACGAGTTGCGAATTGCTGAGGTGTAACCCCTGATTGAAATAAGTAAAAGCCGTCTGATGCAAATTGCGGCTCATATTGGTGAGTTCCTTCAGGACCATCGAACACTCGGCCGTTTGCTGGATTAAAGTAGACTGGATTAGCGAGTATTTCGCCGTTTCCTCCATTCCAAAGCATACACGCATCATCCTCAGTAAAAAACGGTTGAGGTGAAATTACACTAGGATCGTGATATCCCCAGAGTCGACCAGGTAAAAGCGCTGGCGGAGGAGGTGCTGGGAAGAAGACCGAGGCCAACTGCCCAGACACCTTTGTTATGGCTTGAACATTGAGTCCACTGACTGAATTGATTAAGGTTGAAGTTATTCCTGAAATCTTTGCCATGTTCTAATATTAAATTTGATACCATTCATCGCTCGGCCAGAAACGGATTCCTGGAAAATCAGCAGTTACTTGGTAACCCACGATTCTGACGAACTCTCCGCTATTTGTAGGCCTTACTCCATCAACCGTTCCAGTTGCTCCCATGTAAACCGGAGCACCTCTATCTAATCCTGTACTCTGGAAGTTATTGAAATAGCTAGAGCTCGACACAAATCCTCTCAATAAGACTAGGAAGTTTGAGCCGGAACTCGCTGTGCTTAGCGCAATTCCGATCATGTTACCTGGAGCAGGGGCTCCGGCTGAGTTGTCTGCTTTTTGCCAAACTGCATGGTTTGGTTGGCCTGATTGATGACCGTACATTACGACTAACTGTCCAGCATAGATGTCTTCATTTGCTAAACCGATCATTGTCTCTCCAGTGTAGCGGTTAACGTTTGTGTAGTTAATGCCTTGGCTGCCGGTTCCGTCTATGTGATCCAAGAACTCAACTTGAGAACCAGTAGCGGTGAATATACCTCCAAATCCATAGCTGTTCTTAGTGAACTGTTGGGATTCCAGCGTTACTCCATCGAATATGAGTTCTTTCTCTCCGTTTATTTGGTTGGTGATACCGGATGCGGTTAATACGTAATTATCCGCGTTGCCGCTAATCGTTACGCCTGTTCCAGAAGTTCCTGATGAACCGCTAGCAGAAGTACCTGAAGAACCCGAAGTTCCAGAAGATCCAGCTGCACCGGTTGCTCCAGAAGTACCGGATGTACCGGAAGAGCCGGCTGCACCGGTTGCTCCAGACGTACCTGACGTACCGCTTGATCCAGCTGCACCGGTTGCTCCAGAAGTACCGGATGTACCGGAAGTACCGGAAGTACCTCGAGTACCTGACGTACCGCTTGATCCAGCTGCGCCGGTTGTGCCATTATTCACTATTGAAATGGTGTATCGGTTAGTATCGGTTAGTATTCCATTTGCGACTTGAGAAGTTACTTGAAGATCATAGTATGCACCATTATTAGTGATACCATTCACTGTCCACATTCCAATCACAGAATTGTTCCCAACTTCTGTAACTTGTATAATTGTGTTTGTTCCAATAGTTGAGAACCAGCTGGCGTAAAGAGATCCATTTATGTCAACTCTTGAAATACTAAGTCTAGTTATAGAGGCAATAGTTGGATTATTTGAAGCAAAACTATTGGGGCCTGGGTTAGCTGGCGCAGTTACAGTAAGATTGAATATCCATCTGCCTGAATTAGAACCATCATTTCCGTCTACGCCGGCTGCTCCTGTTGCTCCTGTTGCCCCAGATGATCCACTTGATCCTGACGAGCCAGACGTTCCAGATGTACCCCTAGTTCCTGAAGTTCCAGAAGATCCATTTGCTCCAGACGATCCGCTCGAACCTGAAGTTCCAGAAGATCCATTTGCTCCAGACGATCCGCTTGAACCTGAAGTTCCAGAAGATCCATTTGCTCCAGACGATCCGCTCGAACCTGAAGTTCCAGACGAACCGTTTGAGCCAGATGAACCTGATGTTCCAGAAGTTCCAGACGAACCTGTTGCTCCAGAAGAGCCGCTTGTTCCAGAAGAACCGTTTGAGCCGGAGCTTCCACTTGATCCAGCAGATCCTGACGTTCCAGAGCTTCCGTTTGATCCGCTAGAACCAGAAGTTCCGGAAGATCCATTAGAGCCGGAAGAACCTGATGTTCCGCTTGTTCCAGAAGAACCAGCTGCGCCGGTTGCTCCAGATGATCCGCTTGAACCTGAAGTTCCAGATGATCCATTTGAACCACTAGAACCAGATGTTCCGCTTGAACCATTTGATCCAGAAGAGCCTGACGTGCCGCTTGTTCCAGATGAACCTGCTGCACCGGTTGCTCCAGAAGAACCTGAAGAACCTGAGGTTCCACTTGAACCATTTGAGCCTGAAGAACCTGAGGTTCCTGAGCTTCCATTTGAACCGCTTGATCCAGAAGTTCCACTTGTTCCTGCTGCACCGGTTGCTCCAGATGATCCACTTGAACCTGAAGTTCCTGAAGTACCAGAGCTTCCATTTGAACCAGATGAACCTGAAGTTCCTGAACTACCATTTGAACCTGAGGTTCCAGATGTTCCAGACGAACCGGCTGCACCAGTTGCTCCAGATGAACCAGATGTTCCACTTGAGCCATTTGAACCAGATGAACCTGATGTTCCACTAGTTCCTGATGTTCCTGAGCTTCCATTAGAGCCTGACGATCCGCTTGAACCATTTGAACCTGAAGTTCCAGAAGAGCCGTTTGAGCCTGAAGAACCTGAAGTTCCACTAGATCCATTCGATCCGCTTGATCCAGATGTACCGCTTGTTCCTGAAGTACCAGAGCTACCGTTCGAACCTGAAGAACCAGACGTACCTGAAGATCCATTAGAACCAGACGATCCTGAAGTCCCTGATGTTCCTGAACTTCCGTTTGACCCACTAGAACCTGAAGTTCCTGACGAACCGTTTGATCCGCTAGAACCAGAAGAACCACTTGTACCAGATGTTCCTGAGCTTCCGTTTGATCCTGAAGTTCCACTTGAACCATTTGATCCGCTAGAGCCTGAAGTACCTGAAGTTCCAGAAGAGCCGTTTGAGCCTGAAGAACCAGAAGTTCCGCTTGAACCATTTGATCCTGAAGAACCAGAAGTTCCTGATGTTCCGCTAGATCCATTAGATCCTGACGAACCTGATGTACCTGAGCTTCCATTAGATCCACTAGAGCCTGAAGTTCCAGATGAACCGTTTGATCCTGAAGTTCCACTAGAGCCGTTTGATCCGTTTGAACCTGACGTACCAGCAGTTCCACTTGAGCCTGAAGTCCCTGATGTTCCGCTTGAACCATTTGAGCCTGAAGAACCTGATGTTCCTGAGCTTCCATTTGAACCGCTTGATCCAGATGTACCTGAAGAACCATTAGATCCTGAAGTTCCTGACGATCCATTTGAACCAGAGCTTCCAGAGGTTCCACTTGTTCCAGACGAACCATTTGAACCACTAGATCCTGATGTACCTGACGTTCCAGAAGATCCATTTGAGCCGGAAGAACCTGAAGTTCCAGAAGTTCCACTTGAACCATTTGATCCACTAGAACCAGATGTGCCTGAGGTACCGCTTGTTCCACTAGATCCATTTGATCCAGAAGAACCTGATGTTCCTGAAGATCCGTTTGAACCTGATGTTCCAGAAGTACCGCTTGAGCCGGACGTACCGCTTGTACCAGAAGTTCCTCGAGTACCTGAAGTACCAGATGAACCACTTGTTCCAGCAGTTCCGGAAGTTCCGCTAACTACGTGCGATACGATCATATTCGTATTTTGAACTGTACCTGATGCGGATACTAAGCTAACATTAATTCCATACATGCCTAAAGAATATGAGGCTGTTGAAGTTATCGTGTAAATAGCGTATCCAGTACCGTTAACGTAGTATAGTTGTATTCTATCGCCTATTGAAAGACCTGTAAAGAAGCCGGCAGCATTGCCAGTAGCTCCAGGAGTACCATTATAATCAATGAAGCTTGTTTCGTAGAAGTTTATTGAAGTTAATCCAGATAAAGGCTGGCCTACTCCACCAGTCGAAGTCCAACCGCCTGCTCCGTAATTACCCCATCCATTATAGATTAAAGAGTTGGCAGGTGGTGCCGCAGATAATCCGCTTGTTCCAGAAGTTCCAGATGAACCGCTTGTTCCAGAAGTTCCAGATGAACCGCTTGTTCCAGAGGTACCAGAAGTACCGGAGGTTCCACGCGTTCCACTTGTTCCAGATGAACCATTTGAGCCTGAAGAACCTGATGTTCCAGAGCTTCCGTTAGAACCAGACGTACCGGAAGAACCGTTAGAACCTGAAGTTCCAGAAGAGCCATTAGATCCAGAAGAGCCTGAAGTTCCTGAAGTTCCTGAGCTGCCGTTTGATCCTGAAGTTCCACTTGAACCATTTGATCCACTAGATCCTGATGTACCTGAAGTTCCAGAAGAGCCATTTGAACCGGAAGTTCCTGAACTTCCATTCGAGCCAGATGAACCGGAAGTACCTGAAGTTCCTGAGCTGCCGTTTGATCCGCTTGATCCTGATGTTCCACTTGAACCTGAAGTGCCTGATGTACCAGCAGTTCCACTTGTTCCAGAGCTGCCTGATGTGCCGCTTGTGCCTGAGCTACCGTTTGATCCACTAGAACCTGAAGTTCCTGAGCTTCCATTTGAACCTGAAGTGCCGCTCGTACCTGACGAACCGTTAGAACCACTAGAGCCTGAAGTTCCAGATGTACCTGAAGTTCCAGAAGAACCATTTGAACCACTAGAACCTGATGTTCCTGAACTTCCATTAGATCCAGAAGAACCGGAAGTCCCTGAGGTTCCTGAAGAACCGTTAGAGCCGGAAGAACCTGATGTTCCACTTGAACCTGAAGTGCCTGATGTACCAGCAGTTCCACTTGTTCCAGAGCTGCCTGATGTACCGCTTGTGCCTGAGCTACCGTTTGATCCACTAGATCCACTTGTTCCTGAAGAACCGTTTGAGCCGGAAGAACCAGAAGTTCCGCTTGTTCCAGAGCTACCATTTGATCCAGAAGTTCCTGAAGTACCTGAGCTACCGTTTGATCCGCTAGATCCAGAGGTTCCACTAGAACCATTTGAACCTGAGCTTCCTGATGTTCCTGATGTGCCGCTTGATCCAGAAGAACCTGATGTTCCAGAAGATCCGTTAGAACCAGAACTGCCTGAGGTTCCACTTGTTCCTGAAGAACCATTTGAACCTGAGCTTCCTGATGTTCCTGAGCTACCGGAAGATCCATTAGAACCTGAAGTACCTGACGTACCACTTGTGCCTGAGCTACCGTTTGAGCCTGAAGAGCCTGAAGTTCCTGAAGAACCGTTTGAGCCTGAAGAGCCTGAAGTTCCTGAAGAACCGTTAGATCCACTAGAACCAGAAGTTCCTGAGCTACCATTCGAGCCTGAAGATCCTGAGGTTCCGCTTGTTCCTGAGCTGCCGTTTGATCCTGAAGTTCCACTTGATCCATTAGAACCGCTAGAACCTGATGTACCTGAAGTTCCACTTGATCCATTCGATCCAGAAGAACCTGAAGTTCCTGAAGTTCCACTTGATCCATTAGAACCGCTAGAGCCTGATGTACCTGAAGTTCCAGCGCTTCCACTAGTACCAGAAGTTCCACTTGTTCCACTTGAGCCGTTTGATCCACTAGAGCCTGAAGTTCCAGAAGAACCATTTGAGCCAGAAGAACCTGATGTTCCGCTTGTTCCACTTGAGCCGTTTGATCCACTAGAACCTGAAGTTCCAGAAGAACCATTTGAGCCAGAAGAACCTGATGTTCCGCTTGATCCGCTAGAACCTGAAGTTCCAGATGTTCCACTAGAACCATTTGATCCGCTTGTTCCTGATGTACCTGATGTACCACTTATACCTGAGGTTCCTGATGAACCTGATGTGCCTGATGTGCCTGAGCTGCCGTTTGATCCACTAGAACCTGAAGTACCGCTTGATCCATTTGATCCAGAGCTTCCAGATGTTCCGCTTGATCCGTTTGAACCGCTAGATCCGGAAGTACCGCTTGATCCAGAAGAACCTGATGTTCCAGAAGAACCATTCGATCCTGAGCTTCCAGACGTTCCACTAGTTCCAGCGGTACCTGAAGTTCCAGATGTTCCACTAGAACCGTTAGATCCACTAGAACCAGAAGTTCCTGAGCTACCATTCGAGCCTGAAGAACCTGAAGTTCCACTTGATCCATTCGATCCGCTAGAACCCGAAGTTCCAGAAGAACCGTTTGAACCTGAAGTTCCTGAACTTCCATTCGAGCCAGATGAACCGGAAGTACCTGAAGTTCCTGAGCTGCCGCTTGATCCAGAAGAACCTGATGTTCCAGAAGTTCCAGAAGTTCCGCTTGATCCGTTAGAACCGCTTGTACCTGAAGTTCCACTTGATCCGTTAGAACCTGAAGAACCTGATGTACCAGATGATCCATTAGACCCTGACGAACCTGAGGTTCCTGAGCTTCCATTTGAGCCTGAAGAACCTGAAGTTCCACTTGAACCGTTTGAACCTGATGTTCCGCTTGTTCCAGAAGAACCGTTTGATCCACTAGATCCGGAAGTACCGCTTGAACCATTTGAGCCAGAAGAACCTGAAGTTCCAGATGTTCCATTTGATCCGCTAGAACCTGATGTTCCCGAGCTACCATTTGAACCGGAAGAGCCCGATGTACCGGATGATCCACTTGATCCTGAAGTTCCACTTGAGCCGTTTGAGCCAGAAGAACCTGAAGTTCCTGATGTACCGGAAGTACCTGAACTTCCATTAGATCCTGAAGAACCAGAGGTTCCACTTGATCCATTTGAGCCAGAAGAACCGGAAGAGCCCGATGTACCGGATGATCCTGCTGTGCCGGACGTTCCGCTTGTTCCAGAAGAGCCGTTTGAACCTGAAGAACCTGAAGTTCCAGATGTTCCACTTGTACCTGCCGTTCCGCTTGTTCCAGAAGATCCATTTGATCCAGAGCTTCCAGATGTACCAGATGATCCATTAGACCCTGAAGAACCTGAAGTTCCTGAACTACCGTTTGATCCCGAAGATCCGGAAGTTCCAGCTGTTCCACTTGATCCGGAAGAACCATTAGATCCACTAGAACCTGATGTTCCACTAGAACCGTTTGAGCCGGAAGAACCTGACGTTCCACTTGTGCCAGCCGTACCTGAAGTTCCGCTCGATCCGTTAGATCCGCTAGAACCTGATGTTCCTGAGCTTCCATTAGAGCCTGAAGAACCTGAAGTTCCAGCTGTTCCTGACGAACCACTAGTACCAGAAGTTCCCGAGCTTCCATTTGATCCACTCGACCCGCTTGTTCCAGAAGAACCGTTAGATCCACTAGATCCTGAAGTTCCAGAAGAACCATTTGAACCTGAAGTTCCCGACGTACCACTTGAGCCGTTTGATCCACTAGAACCTGAAGTTCCAGAAGAACCGTTTGAACCAGAGCTTCCAGACGTGCCGCTTGTTCCTGAAGAACCTGCGCTACCTGAAGTTCCGCTTGTTCCAGAAGAACCATTTGAACCGCTAGATCCGGAAGTACCGCTTGAGCCGTTTGAACCACTAGAACCAGAAGTTCCAGAAGAACCATTTGAACCACTTGAGCCGCTTGTTCCTGATGTACCTGATGTACCACTTATACCTGAGGTTCCTGATGAACCTGATGTTCCTGAGCTACCATTTGAGCCTGAAGTACCAGATGTTCCTGAGCTACCATTAGAGCCAGAAGTACCTGAAGTTCCAGCTGTACCAGATGAGCCGCTTGATCCTGATGTTCCAGAGCTTCCATTTGAACCGCTAGAGCCGCTTGTTCCAGAAGAACCATTAGATCCACTAGTTCCTGACGTTCCAGAAGAACCATTTGAACCGGAAGAACCTGACGTTCCACTTGTTCCTGAAGAACCGTTTGAGCCGCTTGAACCTGATGTACCTGAAGTTCCGCTAGAGCCGTTTGAACCTGACGTTCCACTTGTTCCTGAAGAACCATTAGATCCACTAGATCCTGAAGTTCCAGAAGAACCATTAGACCCAGATGTTCCAGAAGTTCCACTAGTTCCAGCTGTACCTGAAGTTCCTGAGGTTCCACTTGATCCTGAAGAGCCTGATGTTCCACTAGAACCATTTGAACCGGAAGAACCTGATGTACCGGCTGTGCCTGATGTACCTGAGCTACCGTTTGACCCACTAGATCCCGATGTTCCACTTGAACCACTTGAGCCGCTTGAACCTGAAGTTCCAGAAGATCCATTTGATCCAGAGCTTCCAGATGTTCCGCTTGAACCGTTAGATCCACTAGAACCTGAAGTTCCGGAAGAACCGTTTGAACCAGACGTTCCTGAACTTCCATTCGAACCAGATGATCCTGAAGTACCTGACGTTCCTGAGCTGCCGTTTGAACCTGAAGAACCTGATGTTCCGCTTGATCCATTAGATCCAGAAGAACCTGACGTTCCGCTTGTTCCAGAAGAACCATTTGATCCACTAGTTCCTGACGTTCCAGAAGAACCATTTGAACCGGAAGAACCTGACGTTCCACTTGTTCCTGAAGAACCGTTTGAGCCGCTTGAACCTGATGTACCTGAAGAACCATTTGATCCAGAAGTTCCAGAAGAACCATTAGACCCAGATGTTCCAGCTGTTCCGCTTGATCCAGCAGTACCAGATGTTCCACTTGAACCGTTAGAGCCTGAAGAACCGGAAGTTCCAGAAGTTCCGCTTGAGCCAGCAGAACCTGAAGTTCCACTTGACCCATTAGATCCACTAGATCCTGAAGATCCAGACGTGCCACTTGAGCCGTTTGAACCTGAAGAGCCTGATGTTCCACTTGAACCATTTGAACCTGAAGTTCCCGATGTACCACTAGAACCGTTTGATCCACTAGAGCCAGAAGTTCCTGAGCTACCATTCGAGCCTGAAGAACCTGAAGTGCCTGATGTACCGGCTGATCCGGAAGTACCTGAAGTTCCAGAAGAACCATTAGATCCACTAGAACCAGAGCTACCTGAAGTTCCAGAAGAACCGTTTGAACCGTTTGAACCAGAAGTTCCTGAGCTGCCGTTTGAACCTGACGTACCAGAGGTACCGGCAGTTCCACTTGATCCTGATGTACCAGAAGTACCTGAGCTTCCATTTGATCCAGAAGAACCGGATGTACCGCTTGAGCCGTTTGATCCAGAAGAACCTGAAGTTCCAGATGTACCTGCTGTACCTGAAGTTCCAGAAGAACCGTTTGATCCGCTTGAACCACTAGAACCAGACGTTCCAGAGGAACCATTTGAACCTGATGAACCTGAAGTTCCTGAGGTACCGCTTGTTCCTGCTGTGCCGGATGTTCCGCTTGTTCCAGAAGAACCATTTGATCCGCTTGAGCCGCTAGATCCTGATGTACCTGATGTACCACTTATACCTGAGGTTCCTGATGAACCTGATGTTCCTGATGTGCCTGAGCTTCCGTTTGATCCGCTAGAACCTGAAGTTCCAGAAGATCCACTTGACCCTGAAGTTCCAGAGGTTCCGCTTGTTCCAGAAGAACCGTTTGAGCCTGAAGAACCAGAAGTTCCACTAGTTCCTGAAGAACCACTTGTTCCTGAAGTTCCAGATGAACCGTTTGAGCCAGATGAGCCAGACGTACCTGAACTTCCATTAGATCCTGAAGATCCTGATGATCCATTTGAACCTGACGTACCTGAAGTTCCTGAGCTTCCATTCGATCCGCTTGTTCCGGAAGAACCGTTTGAGCCTGAAGAACCTGAAGTTCCTGACGTACCAGCAGTTCCAGATGTTCCACTAGATCCGTTTGATCCAGAAGAACCTGATGTCCCAGAAGAACCATTAGAGCCTGAAGTTCCTGAGCTACCGTTTGATCCTGAAGATCCGGACGTACCAGCTGTTCCGGAAGAACCACTAGTTCCTGATGAACCTGATGTTCCTGAGCTTCCGTTTGAGCCGGAAGAACCAGATGTTCCGCTTGATCCATTTGATCCAGAAGAACCGGAAGTTCCAGAAGAACCATTTGATCCGCTAGTTCCTGAAGTTCCAGAGCTACCGTTCGAGCCAGAAGATCCAGACGTTCCAGAAGAACCGTTTGACCCGCTTGAACCAGAAGTTCCTGAGCTTCCATTAGATCCTGACGAACCAGAGGTTCCACTCGTTCCAGAAGAACCGTTAGAACCACTAGAGCCTGATGTTCCAGAAGAACCATTTGATCCGCTAGTTCCTGATGTTCCAGCTGTTCCTGAAGAACCGCTAGTTCCAGCTGTTCCTGAAGAACCGCTAGTTCCTGATGTTCCAGAAGAACCGTTTGAGCCTGAAGAGCCTGATGTACCGGATGAACCGTTTGAACCGGAAGAACCAGATGTTCCTGAGCTTCCGTTAGAACCTGAAGAACCTGAAGTTCCGGAGCTTCCACTTGAGCCGTTTGAGCCTGATGTTCCGCTTGATCCATTAGAACCTGAAGAACCGGAAGTTCCTGATGTTCCGCTTGATCCATTAGAACCTGAAGAACCGCTTGTACCAGAAGTACCAGAAGAGCCGTTTGAACCTGAAGTTCCTGAGCTTCCATTTGAGCCTGAAGAACCGGAAGTTCCACTTGTTCCAGAAGAACCATTTGATCCGCTTGAGCCCGATGTTCCTGAGCTACCGTTTGAACCTGACGTACCAGAGGTACCGGCAGTTCCACTTGATCCTGATGTACCAGAAGTACCAGCTGTGCCTGAAGTTCCACTAGATCCGTTTGATCCGCTAGAACCCGAAGTTCCACTAGATCCGTTTGATCCTGAAGAACCTGATGTACCACTAGATCCATTTGATCCTGAAGAACCTGATGTACCACTAGATCCATTTGATCCTGAAGAACCTGATGTACCACTAGATCCATTTGAGCCTGAAGAACCTGATGTTCCTGAGCTACCATTTGAGCCGGAAGATCCGGATGTTCCGGCCGTGCCGGAAGTTCCAGAAGAACCGTTTGACCCGCTTGAACCTGAAGTTCCAGAAGATCCATTTATACCTGAGGTTCCTGATGAACCTGATGTCCCTGATGTGCCTGAGCTACCGTTTGAGCCTGAAGAACCTGACGTACCAGCAGTTCCAGAAGAACCTGATGTACCGCTTGTTCCTGCTGTACCGGATGTTCCCGAGCTTCCGTTTGATCCACTTGAGCCGGATGTTCCCGAGCTTCCGTTTGATCCACTAGAACCCGATGTGCCAGAAGTTCCAGAACTGCCGTTTGAACCGGAGCTACCTGATGTACCAGACGAACCATTTGATCCGCTTGTACCTGAGCTTCCATTCGATCCAGAAGAACCACTTGTACCTGAAGTACCAGCAGTTCCACTTGTTCCAGAAGAACCGTTTGAGCCGTTTGATCCAGAAGAGCCTGAGGTTCCTGAACTTCCATTCGACCCTGAAGATCCGGAAGTACCGCTTGACCCATTAGACCCAGAAGAACCTGAAGTTCCAGATGTACCTGCTGTACCTGAAGTTCCAGAAGAACCGTTTGAACCGCTAGAACCTGACGTTCCAGCTGTTCCTGAAGAACCACTTGATCCGCTTGTACCGGATGATCCGCTTGATCCTGAAGAACCTGAAGTTCCTGAGCTTCCGTTTGAGCCGGAAGTACCACTAGTTCCCGAAGAACCGTTTGAGCCGCTTGAACCTGACGTTCCTGAGCTACCATTAGAGCCTGACGAACCAGATGTTCCAGAAGTACCGGCAGTTCCACTTGACCCTGAGGTACCTGAAGAACCAGATGTTCCGCTTGAGCCGTTTGAACCTGAAGAACCTGAAGTTCCAGATGTTCCTGAAGAACCACTTGTTCCTGAAGTTCCGCTTGAGCCGTTTGATCCAGAAGAACCTGAAGTTCCAGATGTACCTGCTGTACCTGAAGTTCCAGAAGAACCGTTTGATCCGCTTGAACCTGAAGTTCCAGATGTTCCTGAAGAACCGCTAGTTCCCGAAGACCCGTCTGATCCATTTATTCCGCTTACTCCGCTTGATCCACTTGAGCCAGAAGATCCACTTGTTCCAGATGTTCCAGATGTTCCACGTGTTCCAGAAGTACCAGAAGAACCGTTTGATCCTGAAGACCCGGACGTGCCGGCTGTTCCAGAACTGCCTGATGTTCCAGCTGAGCCAGACGAGCCGCTTGTTCCTGAAGTTCCAGCTGTTCCAGAACTACCTGATGTACCGCTTGATCCAGAAGAACCATTTGAACCTGAAGAACCAGAGGTTCCGCTTGTTCCAGCTGTTCCAGAACTACCTGATGTACCACTTGATCCAGAAGAACCATTTGAACCTGAAGAACCAGAAGTTCCTGATGTACCGCTTGTTCCAGCAGTACCTGAAGAACCTGATCCTCCGCTTATTATCGTGAAGGTATTGAGACCTTCGTATACTATAGAATAGACTTGACCTGCAATTTGAAATGGCTGATAATTTACAGAATTTATGTTTACTCCATTTACTCTAATTGTTAAAGCTGAATCTGTTGAATTTGCTTTGAGTAGAGGGCCGCCGTTTGTGATCAGCGAGTCAGTATCCCTAATTTCGAACTTGTCGCCGGGTAAAATAGCTTTGTCTGCTATGCTCGGTAAAACGATCAGTGATGTGTTTCCAGCAGCTGCGCTATTTGCTAACTTAAACCTAGTGTAGTCGGTTAATGATATGTTGTGATTACCCGATCCAGTAAGATTCTGTATATTCTTAAAAATTGCCATTTACGGTCCAGTGATTTTTTATTATCTATTTCAAAATTTGTCGCAAAATACCTATTAAGTTGGATCAATTGTTGCAACCATCCATTGATCAAACACTCCAACTAGACCAGCAGGTTGACCTACCCAGGTTCCATTTGGAAGGGATCCACTAGAAATAATTGTTCCGCCTATGTAATAGTTATCGGTATTAGCAACGCTATTGTTAAGCAGCGATTCAGATCCTCTAAACGTAGTGTGGAAGTACGTATCATCTAATAGAATACTATCCGTTCCAGCTGAACTTGGAGTAGTTAGGATAAAGTGAGAGGCTGCTGTACTAGTTCCTTTGGCAACTAATTGTGTCTGTAGTAATTTTATTCTAGCTCCAGAATTTGAAGTATTTTCAATGATTATCCAAGAGTCAGTTGTATTAATTGCTGCACCTGGTGTTAATGGTGCACTAGATCCAATGTAGTTACTTAAAGAAACTAGGGTTGAATTACGACTAACCATATTGCCATTATTTATGATTACGTAACAGTAAGAAGTTGTTCCAGCCGGGCCGGCAATCAGGGTGCAATTATCAATTAATAAATTACAATCGGCCCCATTATCAATAAGTCGGCTAGCATTCATAGACTCAGAACTCACTGTTAAATTTCTAAGTTCTAGGCTGGAGACAGTCGTGAGTCTACAAAGTTGGGTTCCAGCACCGCCAGTCAATATGGTTGAGTTTGCACGGCCCGCTCCGACAACGCTTACCGCAGTTCCGCTAAGATTTAACCAAACACCAGCTTGTCCAGAATGAGTGATTGTTGTGTTAGCCTCAAGGTGAATTGTTATTTGACCTCCAGCGTTTAAGTTAATCGAGCCAGGCTCACTGTAGTTTCCACTAAGAACATGGACATTAATGTCTGAATAAGAACCTGACGAAATTAATGTATTTGCATAGTTTAGAGCAGCATTAATTGTTTGCCAAGGGAAATCCAATCTTCCAAGTAGTGCAGTAGAGTCGTTTCCATTTGGATCAACGTACAATGTTTGATAATAAGCAACAGCAGTTATTGAAGTACCGCTTGTTCCAGAGGTTCCTGAAGAGCCGTTTGAACCTGAAGTTCCTGAAGAGCCGTTTGAACCTGAAGTTCCTGAAGTACCTGACGTACCAGAGGTTCCTCGAGTTCCAGAAGTTCCAGAAGACCCGGACGTTCCGCTTGTTCCAGAAGAACCTGACGTTCCAGAAGTTCCACTTGAACCATTAGAACCTGAGGTACCGCTTGTTCCAGAAGATCCAGTTAGACCGGAAGTTCCGCTTGATCCTGACGTTCCTGAAACGCCGTTTATACCTGAGGTACCTGACGTTCCGCTTGTTCCCCTTGATCCAGAAGTTCCTGACGAACCTGAAGTACCACTTGATCCAGAAGTACCAGAAGATCCGTTAGATCCTGAAGTACCAGAAGAACCACTTGTACCGGAAGAACCGTTTGAGCCACTAGTGCCAGATGTTCCAGAAGAACCGTTTGAACCAGAAGTTCCAGATGTTCCGCTAGTGCCAGAAGAACCGTTTGATCCTGAAGAACCTGAAGTACCAGAAGATCCGTTAGAGCCTGAAGTTCCAGAAGAACCTGAAGTTCCACTTGAACCGTTTGAGCCACTTGATCCTGAAGTTCCGCTAGTGCCAGAAGAACCGTTTGAACCAGATGTACCGGAGGTTCCTGAAGAACCGTTTGAACCTGAAGTACCGCTTGTTCCACTTGAGCCGGATGTACCGCTTGTTCCAGAAGAACCTGAAGTACCAGAAGAACCGTTTGAGCCGGATGTACCGCTTGTACCGGCAGTACCAGACGTTCCACTTGATCCATTTGAACCAGACGTACCTGATGAACCTGCTGTTCCACTAGTACCAGAAGAACCACTTGAGCCGGAAGTTCCACTTGATCCAGACGTACCGCTTGTTCCACTTGATCCAGAAGTTCCAGAAGTACCACTTGATCCATTAGAACCAGAAGTACCTGACGTACCTGACGTTCCTGAGCTACCGTTTGAGCCTGAAGTACCGCTTGTTCCGCTTGAACCGCTAGTACCAGAAGAACCATTAGAACCTGAAGTTCCTGAGCTACCGTTTGAGCCTGAAGTACCAGATGTTCCGCTTGAACCGCTAGTGCCAGAAGAACCATTAGAACCTGAAGTGCCAGAAGATCCATTAGAACCTGAAGTACCAGAAGATCCATTAGAACCTGAAGTGCCAGAAGATCCGTTTGAACCGTTAGTTCCAGAAGTACCTGATGTACCGCTAGTACCTGATGTACCTGACGATCCATTAGAACCGCTTGTGCCTGAGGTTCCAGAAGAACCGCTTGTGCCTGAGGTTCCAGAAGAACCGCTTGTGCCTGAGGTTCCAGAAGAACCGCTTGTGCCTGAGGTTCCGCTTGTTCCAGACGAACCGTTTGAACCGGAGGTACCTGACGTTCCGCTTGATCCAGCAGATCCAGAAGTTCCTGAGCTTCCAGAAGTTCCAGAAACTCCATTTATACCTGAAGTTCCACTTGAGCCATTAGAGCCGGATGTTCCGGAAGAACCGTTTGAGCCTGAAGTACCTGACGTTCCGCTTGTTCCAGAGCTTCCATTTGAGCCTGAAGTACCAGATGTTCCTGAGCTTCCGTTTGAGCCTGAAGTACCTGATGTACCACTTGTTCCAGAAGAACCGTTTGAACCGGATGTACCTGAAGTACCACTTGTTCCAGAAGAACCGGACGTACCTGCTGTACCTGAAGTACCTGATGTTCCGCTTGAACCGCTAGTGCCAGAAGATCCATTTGAGCCTGAAGTGCCTGATGTACCTGCTGTCCCAGAGCTTCCTGAAGTACCAGAAGTCCCAGAGCTACCATTTGATCCCGAAGAACCTGAAGTTCCACTTGATCCATTTGAACCGGATGTTCCAGAAGTTCCACTTGAACCGGACGTTCCAGAAGTTCCACTTGTTCCAGAAGAACCGTTTGAACCTGAAGTTCCACTTGTTCCAGAAGAACCGTTTGAACCGGAAGTTCCACTTGTTCCTGAGGTTCCAGAAGAACCATTTGATCCTGAAGTACCAGAAGTCCCAGAGCTACCATTTGATCCTGAAGTCCCAGAGGTTCCAGAAGAACCATTTGAGCCTGATGTACCGGAAGTTCCACTTGATCCATTAGAACCGCTTGTTCCAGAAGAACCTGATGTTCCAGATACTCCATTTATACCTGATGTTCCAGAAGAACCGTTTGAACCTGAAGTTCCAGACGTACCTGACGTTCCAGAAGAACCGTTTGAACCAGAAGTACCGGAAGTACCTGAAGTTCCAGAGCTGCCGTTTGAGCCAGATGTACCTGACGTTCCAGAAGAACCATTTGATCCTGAAGTACCGGAAGTTCCAGAAGAGCCTGATGTACCTGACGTACCTGACGTTCCAGAAGTTCCTGAGCTACCATTTGATCCACTAGTTCCAGAAGAACCGTTTGATCCTGAAGTACCAGAAGTTCCAGAAGAACCGTTTGAACCAGAAGTACCTGAAGTACCTGAAGTTCCGGATGTTCCTGCCGTGCCGCTTGTTCCAGAAGAACCATTTGATCCGCTCGTTCCAGAAGAACCATTAGACCCAGATGTACCGGAGGTTCCACTTGTTCCGGAAGTTCCACTTGAACCGTTTGAACCAGAAGTTCCTGAAGTTCCGCTTGTTCCAGAGCTTCCATTTGAGCCTGAAGAACCTGAAGTTCCGGAAGAACCTGAGGTTCCTGAAGAACCGTTTGAACCAGAAGTACCAGAAGTTCCAGAGGTTCCGCTTGAGCCATTAGAGCCTGAAGAACCTGAAGTTCCGGAAGAACCATTAGAACCTGAAGTTCCACTTGAACCGTTTGAACCGGATGTACCTGAAGAACCTGAAGTTCCAGATACTCCATTTATACCTGATGTTCCCGAAGAACCGTTTGAACCTGATGTACCAGAAGTACCAGACGTACCTGCTGTTCCACTTGTTCCTGATGTTCCCGAAGAACCGTTTGAACCTGATGTGCCGCTTGAGCCGTTTGAACCGGAAGATCCACTTGTACCAGAAGAACCGTTTGATCCACTTGAACCTGAAGTACCTGAGGTTCCAGAGCTACCATTTGAGCCGGATGTTCCTGAAGTGCCGCTTGAGCCGTTCGATCCACTTGATCCAGATGTACCGGATGTGCCGGATGTTCCTGAAGTGCCAGAAGAACCTGAAGTACCTGACGTACCGGAAGAACCATTAGAACCTGAAGTTCCACTTGTTCCTGAAGTACCGCTTGATCCATTAGAACCTGAAGTTCCAGAAGTTCCACTTGTACCAGAAGATCCATTTGATCCTGAAGTACCGGAAGAACCGTTTGATCCCGAGGTTCCACTTGTACCAGAAGAACCGTTTGAGCCTGAAGTACCGGATGAACCTGAAGTTCCCGAAACTCCATTTATACCTGAAGTGCCGCTTGAGCCGTTTGAACCGGAAGTACCTGATGTACCAGCTGTTCCAGAAGAACCTGATGTTCCTGAAGTGCCAGAAGAACCATTAGAACCTGAAGTTCCACTTGTTCCTGAAGTACCACTTGAGCCGTCTGACCCTGATGTTCCAGAGGTTCCTGAACTACCGCTTGTTCCAGAAGTTCCCGATGTACCGGAAGTACCGCTTGTTCCAGCCGTGCCTGAAGTTCCAGACGATCCGTTTGAACCTGAGGTACCCGATGTTCCACTTGTTCCAGAAGAACCAGTTGAACCGGAAGAACCGCTTGTTCCTGAAGAACCGTCTGAACCATTTATTCCGCTTACTCCGCTTGAACCTGAGGTTCCGCTTGTTCCAGAAGAACCTGAAGTTCCGCTGGTACCGGAAGTTCCTCGAGTACCTGAAGTTCCAGAAGAACCCGAAGTTCCGCTGGTGCCTGAAGTACCGCTTGTGCCAGCTGTACCTGACGTACCGCTTGTTCCAGCCGTGCCTGAAGTTCCAGAAGATCCATTTGATCCTGAAGTTCCTGAACTTCCATCTGAACCTGATGTTCCGCTAGTTCCAGAAGAACCGTCTGAACCGCTTGTTCCCGAAGATCCTGAAGTTCCAGCAGTTCCACTTGAACCAGATGTACCAGAAGTTCCTGAGCTTCCATCTGAACCAGAAGTTCCAGAGCTTCCATTTGAACCTGAACTTCCAGAAGTTCCTGAAGAACCGGACGTTCCGGAAGTTCCAGTTGAACCGGATGTACCGCTTGAGCCGTTTGATCCTGAAGTTCCTGAAGAACCGGACGTACCTGATACGCCGTCTATTCCAGAAGTGCCGCTTGAGCCGTCTGAACCACTAGTTCCAGAAGATCCATCTGAACCACTAGTTCCTGAAGATCCATCTGATCCACTAGTTCCTGAAGATCCATCTGATCCTGAAGTACCGCTTGTTCCGTCTGAACCTGAAGTTCCCGAGCTTCCGTCTGATCCTGAAGTTCCTGAGCTACCATCTGATCCACTTGTTCCTGAAGAACCGTCTGATCCTGAAGTTCCTGAGCTTCCGTCTGAACCAGAAGTTCCAGAGGAACCGTCTGAACCTGAAGTACCACTTGAGCCGTCTGAGCCAGAAGTTCCTGAAGAACCGTCTGAGCCTGAGGTACCGCTAGTTCCAGAAGAACCGTCTGAACCGCTTGTTCCAGAGCTTCCATCAGTTCCGCTAGTTCCTGATGTACCAGAACTACCATCTGAGCCAGAAGTACCAGAACTACCATCTGAGCCAGAAGTTCCGCTAGTTCCAGAAGAACCGTTTGATCCTGATGTTCCGGAAGTTCCAGAAGATCCATTCGATCCTGAAGTTCCTGAAGAACCGGACGTACCTGATACGCCGTCTATTCCAGAAGTACCACTTGAGCCGTCTGAACCTGATGTTCCTGAAGTACCAGAAGATCCATTTATACCTGAAGTTCCGCTTGTTCCTGAACTACCTGAAGTACCAGTTGATCCAGAAGTGCCCGAAGAACCTGAAGTTGATGTGTATGCAACTGCCGCAACTCCAATATTTTTTATGTTTACGATAACTGACGGTGCAGCTGGGTGAGTGTACGGTGATGTGTTTGCAGGAATCGCAGTTATTTGAACATGAGATGAACTTGAGGCAAATACTAGCTCCAAGTAATCATTTTGATTCATCTCAACGATTATTGAAACGTAAGGTAACTGTTTGATTCCGTTATTTGCAAAACCTAAGATTGAGTCAGTTCTAACAATATCAGTTCCGTTCTTTCTAACGAATATGTCTACATCGGAAGCGGAGCCTCCTTGAGTTTTCTCAATTTGAAGTGAATATCCGAATTCGTAAATTCCATTGTATTGAGCGGTAATTCTAGAGTTTGAAACTATTGAGAATCCGTTCTGTATTTCTGTTGTGTTATATGTTATCACAGTTGGAGTGTTTGCTCCAGTTACGACCTGTGTTGTTGAATCGCTATATGATGCATAGTAATTTAATACGCCAGCACCGGATGTTCCAGAAGAACCTGAAGTTCCGCTTGTTCCAGAAGAACCTGAAGTTCCGCTTGTTCCAGAAGAACCAGCTGATCCTGAAGTACCTGAAGAACCGGCGGTTCCGCTAGTACCTGAAGAGCCATTTGATCCGCTAGTACCAGAAGAACCATTTGATCCGCTAGTACCAGAAGAACCATTTGATCCACTAGATCCTGAAGTTCCACTCGAACCATTTGATCCAGAAGATCCTGAAGTTCCTGAAGAACCAGATGTACCGGATACGCCGTCTATTCCAGAAGTTCCGCTTGAGCCGTCTGAACCGGAAGTTCCAGAAGAACCGTCTGACCCTGAGGTACCGCTAGTACCTGAAGAACCATCTGAACCTGAAGTACCAGAGCTTCCGTCTGATCCTGAAGTTCCTGAAGAACCATCTGAACCAGAAGTACCAGAGCTTCCGTCTGAGCCACTAGTTCCAGAAGAACCGTCTGAACCTGAGGTTCCGCTTGAGCCGTCTGAACCGGAAGTTCCAGAAGAACCGTCTGACCCTGAGGTACCGCTAGTTCCTGAAGAACCGTCTGAGCCTGAGGTGCCGGATGAACCGGCTGAGCCGCTTGTTCCAGAAGAACCTGATGTTCCAGATACTCCATCTATTCCAGATGTGCCGCTTGAGCCATCTGAACCAGAAGTTCCGCTTGAGCCATCTGAACCAGAAGTTCCAGAAGATCCATCTGAACCAGAAGTTCCAGAAGATCCATCTGAACCAGAAGTTCCAGAAGATCCGTCTGAACCTGATGTACCAGAGCTTCCATCTGATCCGCTTGTTCCCGAAGAACCGTCTGAACCTGAAGTTCCCGAGCTTCCATCTGATCCTGAAGTTCCACTAGTTCCAGAGGAACCGGCTGAGCCGCTTGTTCCAGAAGAACCAGAAGTTCCGCTTGAGCCGTCTGAGCCACTAGTTCCTGAAGAACCTGAAGTTCCAGAGACTCCGTCTATGCCTGAAGTACCACTTGAGCCATCTGAGCCGCTTGTTCCAGAAGAGCCGTCTGAGCCGCTTGTTCCAGAAGAGCCGTCTGATCCACTAGTTCCTGAAGAACCATCTGAACCAGAAGTTCCTGAAGAACCGTCTGAACCTGAAGTTCCAGAAGTACCGCTTGAGCCGTCTGAACCTGAAGTACCGCTTGAGCCGTCTGAACCGGAAGTTCCAGAAGAACCGTCTGAGCCTGAGGTTCCGGAAGAACCATCTGAACCTGAAGTTCCTGAAGAACCGTCTGAACCTGAGGTTCCGCTTGAGCCATCTGATCCACTTGTTCCAGAAGAACCTGAAGTTCCAGAGACTCCATTTATTCCTGACGTACCAGAAGAACCGTCTGAACCTGAGGTTCCGCTTGTTCCGGAACTACCGTCTGAACCTGAAGTTCCGCTTGAGCCATCTGAGCCCGAAGTTCCGCTTGAGCCGTCTGATCCTGAAGTTCCAGAGCTTCCATCCGTTCCGCTAGTTCCAGAAGATCCATCTGATCCTGAAGAACCGTCTGTTCCTGAAGTTCCAGAGCTTCCATCCGTTCCGCTAGTTCCAGAGCTTCCATCCGTTCCGCTAGTTCCAGAAGATCCATCTGATCCTGAAGTACCGCTTGAGCCGTCTGAACCTGATGTTCCCGAAGTTCCAGAAGAACCTGATGTTCCAGACACTCCATCTATTCCTGAAGTTCCTGAAGAACCGTCTGAACCTGAAGTACCTGAAGTTCCCGAAGATCCATCTGAACCCGAAGTTCCAGAGCTTCCGTCTGATCCACTTGTTCCGCTTGATCCGTCTGATCCTGAAGTTCCTGAAGAACCATCTGATCCTGAAGTACCAGAACTACCGTCTGATCCTGAAGTACCAGAGCTTCCGTCTGTTCCACTAGTTCCTGAAGATCCATCTGAACCAGAAGTTCCAGAAGATCCGTCTGAACCTGAAGTTCCACTTGAGCCGTCTGAACCTGAAGTTCCGCTTGAGCCAGAAGTTCCAGAAGAACCTGAAGTTCCAGAGACTCCGTTTATACCTGAAGTACCGGATGAACCGTCTGAACCTGAAGTACCTGACGTACCTGACGTACCAGTAGTACCGCTAGTTCCTGAAGTTCCAGATGTGCCAGACGTTCCGGATGTACCGGCTGTACCACTTGAACCTGATGTTCCAGAGCTTCCATCTGATCCATTTATTCCACTTACTCCACTTGATCCTGAAGTACCTGAAGTTCCGCTTGAACCGTTTGACCCAGAAGTACCAGAAGTACCTGAGGTTCCTGACGAACCTGATGTTCCTGCTGTACCTGAGCTACCGCTGGTCCCTGAAGTTCCGCTTGTTCCTGAAGATCCATCTGAACCAGAAGTTCCAGAAGTTCCACTTGAGCCGTCTGAACCGCTTGTTCCTGAAGAACCGTCTGAGCCTGAGGTTCCGGAAGAACCATCTGAACCTGAAGTTCCTGAAGAACCGTCTGAACCTGAGGTTCCTGAAGATCCATCTGATCCACTTGTTCCTGAAGAACCTGAAGTTCCAGAGACTCCGTTTATACCTGAGGTTCCCGAAGATCCATCTGATCCGCTTGTTCCCGATGTTCCCGAAGAACCGTCTGAACCGCTTGTTCCCGATGTTCCCGAAGAACCGTCTGAGCCGGAGGTTCCACTTGTTCCAGAAGAACCATCTGATCCTGAAGTACCACTTGAGCCGTCTGAACCTGAGGTTCCGCTTGTTCCAGAGCTACCATCTGAGCCAGAAGTTCCAGAGCTACCATCTGAGCCAGAAGTTCCAGAGCTACCATCTGAGCCAGAAGTGCCACTTGAGCCGTCTGATCCTGAAGTTCCCGAAGAGCCATCTGATCCACTTGTTCCAGAAGAACCTGAAGTTCCAGAGACTCCGTTTATACCTGAAGTACCGGATGAACCGTCTGATCCGCTTGTTCCAGATGAACCGTCTGAACCTGAAGTTCCGCTTGAGCCATCTGAGCCCGAAGTTCCGCTTGAGCCGTCTGATCCTGAAGTTCCAGAGCTTCCGTCTGTTCCACTAGTTCCTGAAGATCCATCTGAACCTGAAGTTCCGGAAGAACCATCTGAACCGGAAGTTCCCGAAGATCCATCTGAACCTGATGTACCAGAGCTTCCATCTGTTCCACTAGTTCCGGAAGAACCGTCTGAACCTGATGTTCCTGAAGATCCATCTGATCCGCTTGTTCCCGATGTTCCCGAAGAACCGTCTGAACCAGAAGTTCCTGAAGAACCGTCTGATCCACTAGTACCGGAAGAACCGTCTGAACCTGAGGTTCCGCTTGTTCCAGAAGATCCATCTGAACCTGAGGTTCCTGAGCTTCCATCTGATCCACTAGTACCTGAAGAACCGTCTGAACCAGAAGTTCCTGAAGAACCGTCTGATCCACTAGTACCGGAAGAACCGTCTGAACCGGACGTTCCTGAGCTTCCATCTGAACCTGAGGTTCCTGAAGAACCACTAGTTCCTGAAGTTCCGCTTGTTCCGCTTGATCCGTTTGAACCTGAGGTTCCGCTTGATCCGTTTGAACCTGAGGTTCCTGAAGAACCACTAGTTCCGCTTGATCCGTTCGAACCTGAGATTCCTGAAGAACCACTAGTTCCTGAAGAACCGCTAGTTCCTGAAGTTCCAGATGTGCCGGCGCTACCTGCGCCTGAAGAAAATTCAACTAAGTCTGCGTCGGCAATCCCGTCACGATACCAATATTTAGTAGATACACCATTAATTATTAAGCGAACTTCCATTGATTGGAATCTGATCGCTGATGATATAGTCGCATTCGCAATATCTATTGCCTCTTGGGCGGTTCCTCCGTAATACGGACCAGACCATGTATCTACTGGTACTGGGTTAACCGGTTGTACTCCAAAAGGTAATTGTAATCCTGGTGTTAAGCCTGATGTTCCTGCCATTTATTATTTAGTTATTTGATGTCTGTGGTTTCCAGCAGGAGTTCCTCCAGCTGAATATGGTACCGCGTTTGTCATTGTGTAAACTTTGTAAGAAGTCGCGGTTCCACCAGCGTCATTCACATTGAATGTCGATAGTATGTAGTTCGCGGTAATGTTAGCGTTTAGTGCATCTAAATCTAGAACTTGGGAAACGCTTTGACTTGCTGGAATAGCAATCGTGAATATCCTTTCTACGTTACCTGTGTACAGAGTAACCGGGTTAATGAATGAGAATGATCGACTAGGCAAGTTTCTTACATCGGCTGAAGTGATAGGCGCGCTTGATGAAGGTCCATAAAACTGCAAATAATAAAAATTGACAGTTCCATTTCCGCCGTTAGTTGTTTGATACGTGTCGACCACCTTAACTCGATAAGCGATTGTGGTTGATGTATTTAGAGCAACGTTATTATGAGTGATTGACGTGATTGAACTTGTTCCTGGTCCAATTGATACAGCTGAGCCGATGTCCGTCCATGGACCTCCATTTGCAGAGTACTGTAGAGTATAGTCAACTAAATTAACCAATGGACTGTTTCTTGTAATCGTTCCGCTTAACACAGTACTAATGTTTCCAACTTCACGAGATAAATTAGTCTCAGGTGAGGTTGTAGAAGTTGCTACAATTGATAGAGAAATCGATGGAGCAACGTATGAAATTGGAGTTATGTCTAAAATCGCAGTGTTTGTTGCAGATTGGTTATCGGTAACCGTGTATCTGTAATTAAAAACAGCCGGATTAAAATTAGTGTCTGTCATTGAGTGAGTGTATGTTCCACTCGCGGAAAGTGATGTGCTTAAAGTTGTCCACGAACCAGTATTACCTCTTCTCCATTCAAGAACTGCACTAGTAACTGTCGCGCCAATTGAATTGATTACATGACTGAAATTTAAGACATTAGAAATAGCTGTTTGATTGAAGTTGATTGATGTGGAAGATGTCAGACTCACAGTTGGGGCAATTGGCTCAGCAATCGCAAGCTCGATTACCTCAGCTGGAGTTAATCCATTCGCTGGAATAGTATCGCCGTCCGCATATCTGCCGAAAGTCTTGCCTGCACTTAGTGAAACAGTTAAGTCTGATGAAAATCGGTAAGCTTCAACATAGGCTTCACCGGAGTTGGGTGAAGTTATTGTGAAATCATCGCTTCTAAAGTTTAGAGATGTAGCGGCGGCGACTATAAGTACGCCCTGTTCAAGAATATCCAGTGAGCCGCCACCCCCTCCACCTGGAGAGTTATTCCACGATAGATTACCTGAGGAATCTATCACTAAAAATCGGGTCTTACTGTTGTCCTGGGTGACCCCGCTAAGGTCAACCTGTTTTATTTTAAGTTTATGAGACATTCGACAAGGCTTGC